>Ga0070665_100000422_pt1 | contig 61821 bp, 58 predicted proteins | sample KBSS13metaG_FD_65862 | JGI IMG/M metagenome (GOLD analysis project Ga0070665, IMG submission 65862) | Switchgrass rhizosphere microbial communities from Kellogg Biological Station, Michigan, USA - KBS S1-3 metaG | ecosystem: Host-associated > Plants > Roots > Rhizosphere > Soil ... | reverse complement strand
GGGTTCATCCTGCTTTTTGCGACGTTCTGGAACGGCATCATGTGCGTCTTCTGGTGGAGCGCGTACGTCGTGCCGTGGCGGGTACGCAAGCTCTACCGCACCGGCAAGGTCGGCTTCGGCGTGATCACGAGCAAGTACACCACCAGCGGCAAGAATCGCACGGATTACCTCGAGTACGATTTCTTCACCGAAGACGGCGCCGCCGGCCACGGGAAAACCGCGGTGACGACGAAGGAAGATTTCGAACGAGCCGCCGAGCGGGAGAACGTGATCGTGCTGCACGCGGATGGGAAAACGAAGCCGTCGGTGCTGTACGCTTACGGGCCGTATAAGTGCGTGGAGTAGTGATCGCCGAGAGCTAACTTGATCGCTGAGCCGGCCGTTCAAACATCGTCCACCATACGAACGGGATGAAGAACGGCAGCCAGATCAGATCGTTCGTGACGTTAATCCACGCCATCCGGCCTGGCATGATGCCGGTGTGCCAGCCCCAGACGAAACCGATCGGACCGAAGAGTTTGCCGAGCGGCCGATGAGAGCGAACGGGGCGTAGCGATCGGGATCGATCGCGACGTACGCGTAGCCGATCGCAAAGACCATCACGAACATGCCGATGCATTGCCAGAACTGAACAGCCATCGTGTCGGGCTGGCCGAGGGGTATGTCGAGCCAGCGGAAGAGTGCGCGCGGGAACGCGATGGCCACCACGCCCCACAGCAGGTTGTAAGTCGCCGCGAGCCAGAAGACTCGGCGGAAGAGCGTTTGTTTGGCGGGGTTTAGCATTTTGTTTTTACGTAGGGTCCGCCTTGGCGGACCGGGCACGGGATTGGTCCGCCAAGGCGGACCCTACAGAAGATCGGCCAGTGCGTCGCTTAACGTCGAGAATTTGAAATTGAACTTTTCGCGCAGCAGCCGAGTCGGCACGAGCCGCCGGCCGAGGAGGGCGAGCTCGGGGTCGGTGCGCATCAGCCATGCGCCGATTCGCACGCAACCGGCCGGCACCGGTGGCGACCACGGGCGGTGCACCGCCCGGCGGAGTGCTTGCATGAACTCGCGGTTCGTCACCGGGTTCGGCGCGGTGACGACATACGGGCCGGTCATCGATTTATCGGTGAGCGCACGAACGATGATCGCGTTCACGTCGGCGGTGTGAATCCAGCTCATGTACTGCCGGCCGTTGCCGACGGTGCCGCCGAGTCCCAACCTCGCAAGACGCGCGAGCGTTTTCACCGCGCCCCCGTGTCGGCCCAGCACGAAACTGATCCGCAGCACGACTCTCCGGCAGCCGGGCAGATTGTGACCGGCCAGCGCGGATTCCCACGCATTTCCCACCATCGGTGCGAAGCCGGTGCCGAAGGGCGACGACTCGTCGAGGATTTCGTCGGCGGTGTCTCCATAGATGTGGGCGGTGGCGCTCTGCACCCACACCGCCGGCGGGGCGGCGGCGCGTTTCCACGCGGCGGCAAGGGCGTTCACCGAATCCATTCGCGATTCAAGAATCACCTTCTTGTTCGCGGGCGTCTTGCGGCAATCGACCGTGCGGCCCACGAGGTTGACGATCGCCGTCGCGCCGTCGATCCACTTCGCCCACTCGCCTGGCGATTTCGCGTCCCATTGAACGTACCGAACCCGGCCGTCAAGTTGCTCAGCGCCGCGGGTGAGCACGATGATCTCGCTGGCGATCGGCAGCAGTTCACCGATCAACGCCTGACCGAGAAAACCTGATCCGCCGGCGATGACGATTCTTCCGAGCTGGGAACCTGCGGTCATATGTTCGAGCGTATCCGCGAGAAGTTCGGCGGCAACCAGGCAGAGGCTGCTTCACAATTTTCACCGCGGCGGTGACACAGATAAAATGAACAATCCAAAAATATTTGTCGGGAAAGTCCTAAGAAAAACGCAAATCAGTTCGCGGCGGTGCGCGCACGGCAATGCAGGCGCGCACCGCCGCAGGTGATTATGGAGGAGTCGTGGTATGCGGGACTTGCAGCGATTGTCGTTGACTCAGGCGTGTCTGAGCGGCGCACCTTTGTGGTAACCTTTGGCCACCTTTTGTCACCTTTTGTTACCTTTGCGCACCTTGTCGGCACGCGAGCATTTTCCGGCCAACTGTCGGCCCGGCCGACAGTTACGCGGCCGCGGTGCGAGCGAGGAGGTCTGAGATGAAGAAAATGTTGTCCGTCTGCCTGTTTTGAGTTCGGTTTGCCTCATGGCCACCCCTCGGCGAGAATGGAAAACCCTATGAAACGCAAGCTCTACCTGGAAACCTTCGGCTGCCAGATGAACGTGCTCGACAGCGAGCTGGTGTTGTCGCAGCTCCGAGCGCAAGGGTACGAATCGACCGAAGACCGCGAGACCGCAGACGTGATTCTGTACAACACCTGCTCCGTTCGCGAGCACGCCGAGCAGAAGGTGTGGAGCCGGCTAGGCGAGCTGAAACCCCGCAAGGCAGCCGACCCGTCGGTCGTCATCGGCGTCATCGGCTGCATGGCGGAGCGGGACGCGTCGAACATCTTCGAGCGGTTTCCGCATGTCGACATCCTCTGCGGCCCCGGCGAGTTGGATAAGCTGGCCGGCATGGTCCACAACGCGGTGGTGACCGGCGGCGGTGACATTTCGCCACGGCAGACGGCGTTGATGGGGTCGAACGTGCGCCGATCGTCAACCCTGGAGGCGGCGGAGGACAATCTCGAACTGCTCGACCTGTCGCGCAGCTTTTCGCCGGAGGACAATCTGGCCCAGGCGTACGTGCGGATCACGCGCGGGTGCAACAAGTTCTGTACGTACTGCGTCGTTCCGTACACGCGCGGGCCAGAGGTGCATCGCCCGCCGGCAAACATTATCGAGGAAGTGAAGCGGCTGGCGGCTGTCGGTGTGCTGGAAGTGACGCTGCTTGGGCAGACGATCAATCATTACTGCTTCGAACACGGCGACGGCCGAAAGACCACGTTCGCAGAGTTGCTGTATCAGATCCACGAGGCCGTTCCGCACCTGCCGCGGCTGCGGTTTGTCACGAGCTTTCCGCGCGATTTCACGAATGAAGCGTTGCAGGCGATGCGAGACTGCGAAAGAATCTGCCGCTACCTGCACGCGCCGGCCCAGCACGGCAGCGACCGAATCCTCAAGCTCATGAACCGCGGCTACACCGTAGGCATGTACGACGATTTCGTTGCCCGGGCCCGCGAGTACATGCCCGACGTGAGCATTGCCAGCGACTTCATCGTCGGCTTCCCAACCGAGACGGAAGAAGAGTTCATTACCACGAAAGAGCTCGTCCGCCGCAGTCGGTTTAAAAACAGCTTCATCTTCAAATACAGCCCGCGGCCCGGGACGACGGCGATCGACCGGTTCAAGGACGACGTGCCTGAGGCGATCAAGAAGCGCCGTAACAACGAATTGCTCGCGATCCAGACCGAATGTTCCGCGCAGAACAACCGCGAACTGGTCGGCCAGACGCTGGAAGTGATGGTGGAAGGGGAGAGCAAGCTGGAAATGAAAGCGAAAGCGTATCCCGCGAGCAACGTCGAACTCGGTTGGAACAAACGAATCCAATCGGCGGCGAAGGAAGTGAACTCGACTGCTCGCACCCAGCTCGTTGGGCGCACGCGCGGGGATCAGATCGTTGTCTTCGACGGTGATTCTTCGCTCAAAGGCAAACTGCTCGACGTCGAGATCACCGATTCCAAGAACCTCACGCTTTTTGCGAAGCTCGCAGAGTCGCCCGTCACCCTTTAACGGCGCCGCTCGACAATCCCGCGATAAAATCTTTTTGGAGGACGAAGAAGAGGACGATCACGGGCAGAATGCTGAGCAGCGTGCCCGCCATGAGCACTCCGTATTCGGTTTGATATTCGGGGAGGCTCATCATGTTTGCCAGGCCGATCGGGAGCGTGTACTTCGCTTCGTCCTGCAGCACGATCTGTGGCCAGAGGTAGCCGTTCCAACTGCCGATGAAGGTCATGAGCGTGAAGGCGCCGATCATGGGGCGGACGATCGGCAGGCAGATATCCCACCACAGTCGAATCTCGCTGCAGCCGTCGATTCGGCCAGCGTGGAGCAGTTCGTCGGGCACTGTTTTCATCGCCTGGCGGAACAGGAACATCCCAAACACACTCACCGCGCCGGGGACCAGGATGGCGGCATAACTGTTGATCCAGCCGAGCTTATGAACGAGTTCATATACCCCGGGCATGAGCACCTGGGAGGGAAGGAGAAGCGTGAGCAACATGACAACCGTCAGCATCTTGCGCCCGCGGAACTGGTACTTGGCCAGCGCGAATCCGCCAAGGCTGCTGAGCGCGACAACGAGAGTCGTCTGCGTGCAGGCGAGGAAGACGGAGTTGATGAGCCATTGGCCAAACCCTTCGCGGGCGAAGAGCTTGCGGAAGTTATCGAACGTGAGGTGATTGAGATGATCCCACGGCAGAAAGTCATAGCGGAACAAATCCTGCCCGCTCTTGAGCGTGGCACAGATGAGCCACAACATCGGCAGCGTGCAGACGATCGCGCCGAGCATGAGCGGCACGTGGATGAGAAATGTCAGCAGTGGCGAGCGTTTCACGACGCCTCCACTTTCCGGGAGATCAACCACTGCAGCAGCGCCACGCCGGCGATGAGCACGACAAGGGCCCAGCCGATGGCGGAGGCGTACCCGAGGTCGCCGATCGACCAGCCGGTGATGAACAGGTGCATGACGATCGTGAGGCCGGCGCTCAGCGGGCCGGGGGATTGCTGGAAGAGGACGTACGGCAGTTCGAAGAGCTGCAGGGCGCCGATCGTGCCGACGAGGATCATGAAGATCAGCACCGGCCGAATGCCCGGCAGCGTGACGTGCCAGAACTGCGACCAGTGGCCGGCGCCGTCGACGCGGGCAGCTTCGTACAGCTCTGTATCCACCGACTGCAGGGCGGCTAGGAAATACACCATTGCGTACCCGATCGAAAGCCACAGACCGGCCAGTAGGATCGAGATGCGGGCGCAGTATTGGTCGGTGAGCCAGTTGATCTCGACAGTGTGCCCGAGCAGGCCGCTTAGCACGTGGTTCAACAGGCCGCTGCGGGGGCTGAGGAGTTGTGCGAACAGCACCGCGACGAAGACGGAGCCGACGAGGTGTGTGGAGAAGAACGCAAAGCGAAAGATCGGCTTGGCCTTTACGTGCTTGCTGTTGAGCAGGATCGCCAGACCGAGGGCGGCGGGGATTTGGATCAGCAGAAACACGATCGCGTACCCGACGGTGTTGGCCACCGCGAGCCAGAACATCCAGTCGGTCAGGAGGAAGCGGTAGTTGGCGGCGCCGACGAAGCGGGCGTCGCGCGGGCCGATGGTTTTGTAGAAGCTCAGCGAGAAGGAGCGACTCAATGGGAACACGAGAAAGATGCAGAACAGGATCACGAACGGCGCGACGAACAGGTACGGCGAATAATGGTGCTGCCACGCCCAAAGTCGCGAGGACTTGGCGATCGGGCGCTCGTCTTGCGCGTCAGACTGTTCAGGGGCGACGCGACTCATTCGTCGAACCTCCCGAAATCGATGCGTTTGCGAACTTCCGCATCGGCCTCCGCCAACCAGCCGCCGAGGTGGCGATTGAGGTTCGCGTCGTCGCCCGATTGAACGGCCGTCACGGCGCGGTTCAGCACCACCGTCAGCGCCTGCGTCGCCAGCGCGGTGAACGGCGTGACATATCGCTCTGGCAACTGGCGGGCGAGATCGATGTACAACTCGCCGACTTTTTGATCGGAGAAGTACGGGTCGGGCTGGTGCCAGATCGGATCCTTCCACGCCTCGATGACGGGCGGGAGCAGGCCGCTGTGTTGCACGCGTGCGCGCATGCCGTCGGGCGAGAGGTACAGATGCTCGAGGAGTTTCCACGATTTGTCGGGGTCGCGGGCCTGCTTCGGAATGCCGATCATCGTGCCGCCCCAGGTGGCGGTGGGCGCGTCGGTGGGATCGAATCGCGGGAGCGGCATCATCGCGAGCTTGCCGCGGAGGTCGTAGCCGGAGTTTTTGATCAGGCCGGCGCGCCAGTCGGGCGTGATGCAGGAGCAGAGTTCGCCTTCAGCGATGTCGCGGATCCAAACGCCTTCACCGGGCGAAGCGTCGCCGGAAAATGCACGCGGGCCGGCGACGCAGCGGGCGTAGAACTCGACCGTCGCGGCGACGCGCGGGTCGGTGAGGTGCGAGGTGTTGTCGGTATCGAGCAGGTTGAGGTGCCGCTGCAGCAGCATGACGATGATGTAGTCGGCCGAGCTGCTGGGCAGTTCGATCGCGCGGCGGCGCGGGAAGCCGTGAGCGCGCCAGTAGCTTTCGAACGCGAGACACTTCTCCTGGAATTCCAGCCACGTGCGAGCGGCGGCGAGATCCACGCCGGCCTGCTCGAACAGATCGCGCCGGTAGCTGAGCGTGACGGGATGCACGTCGTGCGGCACGCCGAAGATAATTCCTTCTTTACTCCACGGCGTCAGTCGCGATGCGACGATGCGATTGCCCCATCCGCTTTTGGCCAACCGATCGTTCAACGGCAAAAATCCGACCTGCGAAACCGGCGGACGAAAAAATTGTCCGACATTACTGATCTCGATCTCCACCAGGTCAGGCACGTCGGTGATGGAGTCGGCGTTGTCGAAGATCGAGTTCAGACGGAGATTGGTCGCCTGCCCGCCGATAAGTTTTACGTCGACGGATTGCCCGGTGTTGTGGCGGAAAATACTAACAAGGGTGGGACCAGTGTTAGTTCCGTCACCGCGATACGTGCGCGCGTGGTTGTCGGCGAACGTCCAGACGACCAGATCGGCGCGATCACGACTGCCGCGCGAGGCGATAAACAGCCCGCTCGCCAGTGCGGCGAGAATCATCAGAGCAATCGGCTTGCCGAGCGGAAACGTCATATTGCGATTGAGTATCAGGCCCGTGTGTGCGCCAAGCAAGGAACTCCGTTGCTACGCGTGTCGCGAAGATTTAGACTACCCGATATGGCACTCAGCGCACACATCCTACCGAGTTTACCCAAGGCAAATGTTCGTAAGACACCTGAATCGTCTTTGTACGATCCGGTGTGCGCCGTGTTTCGGCGATACCTGCACGGCGAGAAACTGAAGTTCACCCCTGAGCGCGCGATGATCCTCGACGCGACGCTGCGTAAGCAAGGCTTATTCGATCCGGAAGGATTGGCGGCTGACTTGAAGGCGCTCGGTCATCGCGTAAGCCGCGCGACGGTGTATCGCACGCTGGCGCATCTGCAGGATGCGGGCATCTTGAAGCAGGTGTTCTTCGACAACAAGCAAAGCTACTACGAAGTGATCGCCGGCCGGCAGACGAATGATTACTTGATCTGCGTCTCAACTGGAAAGTTGATTGAGTTTAATAGCGATCGACTAAAAGCGCTGCGCGATGAGATCTGCAAGCAGCACGGGTTTGATCCGATCAGCCACCAGTTCCATATTTTTGGCGTGAGTCCGGAAGCCAAAGCTGCAAACGGAAAAGTGAAAGCGCCGGTCAAGTAGCGTTTCGCAAAGGGGGCGGGCGTAGGGTGCGGTGTTAGCAAAGGGCCGCGAACGTCGCCAGCGCGAGGATGGCAATCTTGATCTTCTTGTCCCAGTAAACGGCATTGATAAACGTGTTCATTCTTGGCGACTCCTGTGAGACTCTATTAACAAACCCCGTGCCGTTGAATGGCTGCTAAAGTTCCCGGCGAACTGTCCGCGTTTTCAGGTCAAAAAGGGCGGTCGACGCCAGGCTGACCTTTCCGATCGTTCCGAATGTTTCTCCTGAGCAACAACCGTGCAATTCTTACGCGGTGAGTGTTGATCAAAAACCACACGAACTCATCTTGAAATCGCCGAAAACCTCTTTCTGAGCTCGCTTTATGCAAGGATTTTACTCCCATTCGGCGTAACGTTCCGGTAACATACGCTGTAGGTTATTTGCGGGACGAAGCGATGGGTGTGGGCCTGTCGTTATGTCTGGGTAACTGCTGTTGTTAAACACTTCGGTTTGAAGCACAAAAGAATAGGACTGTGAATTGGTTCAGACAATTGCGCTGAATTCGGCTGAGGCGCTCCGCGCGTCGGCGGGGCGTGGGGATCAAAACGCGCTTTGGGAGGAAATCCTGCAGCTCGATCCTTCTCCCGTTGCGGTAATGGTTTCACTGTTGCCACACGGCGGGGCAAAGATGGTGCGCGCTACGCCATCGGCGCTCGCGATCCTGCGGTCGGCCGATCAGTCGGCTGCGCTGCTCAACGGCGCCACCTGGCGGGCGGTGGATCTTGGCAGGACTATTCACTTCCCGGTGCAAAACGCACAGCATTCGGTCGATCACCAGTTGGCCAACGCCATGTCGTCGGCGGACGTTCGCGAATCGATCGTTGCGCCACTCAGTTCGTACGCGTTTCGCGGATATCCGGCTGCGATCCATCTGTTTACTGTGGGCGACAAGCCCGTGTTTACCGACGCATTGCGTGCCCGCTTGCAGGCGAATGTCGATCGGTTCAACGCCAACGCCGCGAGTGATTCGCCGCGCGTGTTTGTGCTCAGCGCTCAATCGGCGCCGGTTCTTAACGCCACAGCCTGGTCGTCGCTTCCTCAGCCGCTCGCGGCCGAAATGCTTGCCAAAGCCGCCGAGGTGATGGCGAAAGTCACCGACGAAATGCCGCTGGTGACGCACCGAGTAAGTCATCTCGATCAAACCGGAAAGCGCACCTCCGTGCGTTACGCGGCATACCGTTCACATCCGGCTACCGGCGGCGAGCCGGGGATCGTGATCGCGATTCAGCCGAGCATCGCCGAATGGATGCAGATTCGCGCCGATGACGTGTTTGCCGACCCGGAATTCGCCCGCTTCCTCCCGGCCTTGCGGTTCATTCATGATCAGGCGAGCAAGAACCCTTCGCTATCCAGCATTGCTCGAAGCGTACACCTTAGCCCGTTCCACTTTCACCGTAAGTTTGCCGAAGTCGTGGGCATGACGCCTAAGCAATTCCTGCTCGAGTGCCAAATTGCCGAAGCGCAGCATCTTCTGCTGACGAGCAACATCGAGCTTTCGAAAGTGGCGCTCGCATGCGGCTTCGCGCACCAGAGCCACTTCACCAGCCGCTTCAAGCAGGCGACCGGAGTTACGCCGAGCCAGTGGCGCAGGCTCAATCGTCCTTCGTAAATTCGCCGCTTTCAAAACGACTGAAATCGCGCGCCGCCGCTGTGGCCGGGGCTAAACTCTGGTATGAACACGGCCGTGATGAATCCGCCCAATGTGCAGACTTCGCTCCGCCTGGGATGCGTGAGCTTTCTCAACGCCAAGCCGCTGATCTACGGGCTCGATGACGAGCCAAGGGTCGCGCTTTCGCTGGAGGTGCCGTCGAAGCTGGCCGACCTGCTCGAGCGCGGCGCGGTCGATGTTGCACTGCTGCCGGTCATCGACTACCAGCGACTGAGCGGCCTGCGATTGATCCGCGCCGGTGGAATTGCCTGTAACGGGCCGACGCTGACGGTTCGGATCTTCAGCAAGGTGCCGATCGATCAGATCGAGACGCTGGCGTGCGATCCGGACAGCCATACGTCGGTGGCGCTGGCCGCGGTGCTGATGGCCGAGCGGTGGGGTCGTCGGCCGAGGCAGGTGGATCTGCGCGATCCGAATCTTTCAGCTGACACCCCACGGCTGCTGATCGGCGATAAGGTGATCACCGAAGAGCCGCAGGGCTTCCCTCATCAACTCGATCTCGGTGCGGCGTGGAAGGACCTCACCGGGCTGCCGTTTGTCTTCGCCGCCTGGATGGCAAGGCCCGGCGCGGTGCTAGGGGATTGGCCGGCGCGGCTCGAACGCGCCAAGCGAGAAGGTCTCGCCAACGTTGACAAAATACTCGCCCGGCATGCCGGCGCGCTTGGATGGCCGACCGACATCGCGCGGCGGTATCTAACCGAGTACCTGCGATTCGACATCGGCGATCGCGAGATCGAAGCGATCGAGGAGTTCCACCGCCTGGCCGCAAAGCACGGTCTGATTGCATCGCCAGTGCAGCCGATTCGGTTTTAGATGAGTCAGAATCGCGATCTTGCTAGTGAAACGAATCCTGCAGCTTCTTCCCGATCGCCGACTCCAATGCCGAGTCTCGCCCAACCGCATACCATGTCTGCTCCGGCTGCTTGCTGCCGTCATCGGCGTAGAAATCGGTGTTCGGCGGAAATCCCTTGAACGCATCGCGGTATTGGATCGCCGTCGTGACGCGCCGCTCGAAGCTCGTCGATCGCTCCACGATGACCTTCACCGCTGCTTCGAACTGATTGTCGGCCGTGCGGCGGATCTCGTAGCGAACCGTCCGGCGATACGTCGCCAGCGTGCTGTTCGCCATGTCGTTGGCCGTAATGACATCGCTTCGCCAGACTTCCGTGAAATACTTGGAAATCATCGGCAGCGTCGTCATCAAGCCTTCGCGGTAGTCGTTCCGATCGATCGCGAACAAGTAGTGATGTGAAACGTGGTCGCACGCTTTCCAAAGCTCGTCGTAGTTTTTCGCTGTCACGCGAACGGTCACCGGCTGATCAAGCCAGTATTGGATCGTGCTGGTCTCAGGCTTCACGGCCGTAACGGCGTTGGTGGGGCGAGACGTGCTCGATACGCATCCACCGGTGGTGGCGAGAAGCAATGCGCCGATCATGGCTGCGCCGCGGCGCACGCGCGACTTGAAATGCCTTGGCTCGCGAAGCATCAGTTTCCCTCCGGCTCTTCAATTAGCGGCCGATCGGTCGGACTGAGCGTCGTCCACTTTTCGCCGACGGTGTGAATGATGATGCCGTTCATGGTGTTCGGCATCGCCGGCGACCATCCCGCCACCAGCACCACGCGGTCTTGCGGCGCCACCAGTTTGCGTTCCTGAATGAATTCATCGACCGCCTGAATGAGGTCGTTGATGTTCTCTGGCCGCGTCATTTCCTGCGGCAGCACACCGTAGTGAATCGCCATGCGCCGCAGCGCCCGGTGGTTGCTGGAGAGGGCGATGATCGGCACGGAAAAACGATGCTTGGAAAACACCCGAGCCGTGTGGCCGTTCTGGCTCCAGACGATCACCAGCCTCGCGCCCAAGTCATTCACGATTCGCCAGGCGCCCTGTGCCAGCGCCGTGGCCGGCGACACGGTCTGCAGCGTCGCAGGATTGTCGACCTGATGCTTATCCAGGTACTCCTCGGTCACCTGCGCCACGTGCGACATCGTGTGAACCGCCTGCAGCGGGAATTTACCGACGCTCGTTTCAGCCGACAGCATAACCGCGTCGGTGCCGTCGAAGATCGCGTTGGCCACGTCGCTCACCTCGGCCCGCGTGGGTGAGGCCTGGTCGATCATGCTCTGTAACATCTGCGTCGCCACGATCACCGGCTTGCCCGCGCGCTGGCAGCGGCGGATGAGATCCTTCTGGATGATCGGCACCTGCGCCACATCCATCTCCACGCCCAAGTCGCCGCGGGCAACCATGAGACCGTCGGTCGCCTCGATGATCTGGTCGATCTCTGTGAGTGCCTCGGCCTTCTCGATCTTGGCGATGATGTTGATGAAGCTCTGCTTGTACTGCAGGTGGCCGCGCAGCAGCTTGATGTCGTCGGCCTTCCGCACGAATGACAGGGCCAGGTAATCGATGTCATTCTCAACGGCCCAGTCCACGCACTTCCAGTCCTTCTCGGTAATGCTCGGCGTGCGCACCTTGGTGTTGGGAAGGTTGATTCCCTTCGACGTCTTGATGATCCCGCCCACGGTGCATTGCGCCGTCAGTTCTGAGGCATTCTTGTCTACGCAGATGAACCGCAGCAGTCCGTCCTCGATGAGGATCTTGTGGCCGACCTGCACGTCGTCGATGAAGTTGGGATAAATCGTGCTAACGCGGCCCTTGGCGCCGATCGTTGGCGTGCGCTGGAAAATCAGCGTGTCGCCCACGGCGATCGGCATGCCACCGGTGCCGTCCTGGTCGGCAATTTCGCCAAGCCGAATCTTCGGCCCGCCGAGGTCGCCCAGAATCGCGATCGGGCTGTGCCACCGCGCCGCCGCTTCACGGATCACTCGGAGGGTTTGCAGGTGTTTGTCGAGATCGCCGTGCGAGAAGTTGACGCGGCAGATGTCCACGCCCTCCTGAAACAACTTGAGCAGCGTGTCTGTATCAGAAACGGCCGGCCCCATGGTGGCGATGATTTTCGTGCGGATGATGGGTGTCATTTAACTTCCATGTCAGGCGCGGCTCCTTTGCGCATTCTGACTCGAAACTGCGGCGGATTCAACCCGCTAGGCCCCGCAAACAAAGACGCGATGCTCGAAAGCATCGCGTCTTTTATTAATGGAATGTAAGTAATCGAAGGCTAGACGGGCTTCGTCGCGACCTTGCGCGACCGCCGCCGACGAGCGAGCAATCCGCCGGCGCCCAAACCCAACAGGCTGAGGCTCGTGGGCTCCGGCACTGCCGAGAAGCGGATCTGGACCGAACCCGAATCGACGAAGACGTCATTGTTGCCGCCGCCGTCGCTGCTGCCGAACGTCGTATCCAGCACGAGTCTGTTGGTGAGTTGGACAACCGAGAAATCGGTGTCTTCCAAGCCAACGCTCGAACCGAAGCTAACCAATGTATACGTTACGCCCGTCTTTGGTCCCTGCGGGTCAAAGCCCCAGCTGATGATATCGAGCAGAAGGCCGCCTGCCGCATTGCTGCCGGTGAACTGGCCGGTGATGACCAGGTGATCGGAGACGCCGACGGCGTCGGTCGTACCGAGTTCCGACTTGATACGAGCGCCTGCGGAGCCGTCGAAGTCGCCAACGGTGAGGTTCCCAGGCGAGTTGCCCGCCGAGATAACGCTCGTGGTGTCCGTGGTAGTGACTTTACCGCTGATCGTCCCGTTGCCGCCGAAGGTTGCGCCACTTGCAACTGATAGGTTGCCGGTACCGGTCGCACTGCCAGCAGTATTGTTCACTAGCAATTTACCCGACGTAATGACCGTGTCGCCCGTGTAGCCGTTGTTGCCGGTTAGCGAGACTGAGCCACTGCCGACTTGCTGTAACCCGCCGCTGCCGTTGATCGTATTGCCGATGGTAAACGCGTCACTTCGGTTGAAAACAAGATCCGTGTTGGTGTTGTTCGTGATGGTCCCGCTGCCGAGCGTGCCGGACGTCCCGCCGTTGCCCACCTGCACCGATCCGTTGTTAATAGTCGTTCCGCCCGTAAAGGTCGAGTTTGCGGAGACGAGCAGTTTACCCGCGCCGTCCTTGGTCAGCGTGCCACCCGCGCCCGTGTTGATGCCGACCGTGGAGATCGTGGTGTTGCCCGCTCCGCCGACCGTCAACGCAAAGCCGGTACCGGTGATGTTGCCGGTGAGGGTCAGTAGGTTGTCATCTGAGTTGATGCGTGTACCAGCCGCCCCAACTGAAATATTGCCGCCCCAAGTGTTGTTGCCTGCGATGTTGCGAAGCGCGCCAGTCGCAGACACACCCGTTCCGTTAAGCGTTAACGCTTCAGCGCCGACGGAAATATTGCCTTGAAGTTGTAACGCGGCACCGCTCGCAACGGAAACGCCGCCGGCGACAGTGCCGGTCGCCGTGTTGTTCTGAATGTTAAGAACGCCTTGGCTGACCGCGGTCGCACCGGTGTAGTTCCCTGCGCCGGTGATAAAGAGCGTGCCGGATCCGTCCTTCGTAATGTTGCCAGCCGTGAATGTTCCGAGGCTCGCGATGGAGGTATTACCCGCGCCGCCGATCGTTACACCGAAACCGGTGCCGGTAATGCTGCCGCCGATGGTGAGTGTGTCGGCATCAGAGTTAATGCGAACGCCTGTGGCCGCCAAGGCCACGCTACCGCCCCACGTATTGTTGCCACTGATGTTGCGGAGTGCGCCAGTGTTCGACACACCCGTGCCGTTGATCGAAAGGGCTTCCGCACCGACCGTAATATTACCTTGCAGTTGCAGTGCCGCGCCGCTGGTGACCGACACGCCGCCAGAGGTGGCGCCGGTGGCGGTTGCGTTCTGAATATTTAGCACGCCAGCTGTAACGGCCGTTGCGCCCGTGTAATTGCCGCTCGCCGTGACGAAGAGCGTACCCGTCCCATCCTTAGTAATATTGCCGCTTCCATCGGTGTTAATACCAAGTGTGGCGATCGTCGTATTTCCGACGCCGCCAATGGTGACGCCGAACCCGTTGCCGGTAATGCCGCCGTTGAGCGTGAGGGTGTTGCCGGCGGTGTCGGAGTTGATCCGCACGCCGGTCGCTCCGAGAACAATTCCGCCGTCCCAGGAGTTGTTGCCACTGATGCTGCGAAGAGCGCCGGTGCTGGTCAGGCCGGTACCGTTGAGAGTCAGTGTCTCAGCGCCAACGCTGATGTTTCCTTGAATTTGCAAGGCCGCACCGCTGCTGACCGCCACGCCGCCCGCGGTCGTGCCGGTCGCCGTCGCGTTCTGAATGTTGAGTGCGCCCGCGCCGACGGTCACATTTCCCGTAAAGTCATTGCTGCCGCTGATGGTAAGTGTTCCAGACCCGCCTTTGGTGAATCCGCCGGCACCGGTGATCTGGTTCGTGCCGGAGACAATCATGTCGCCGGTCGCGTCGGTGCTGCCGATCGCGTTGCCCGCGACGGCGTTGAGCGTGATGACGCGTCCTGCGGACAACGTGTAAGTGCTGCTCGATGCCCCGAACGCACCACCATTCAGCGTGATGTCGTTGGCCGAGTTGCCTAGACCCGCGTCTCCGGCAGCGGACGTCGCCAGCGTGCCTTCGTCGACGCGCCAAGTGCCCTGAATGTCGCCGGGGTTGTTCGTTAGCGTCATCAGGAACGAGCCCTGCTTCACGATGGTTGCAGTACTGGATCCGCCGTAGATGCCACGCGTGCCCGAAGCATTAAAGCTCAGATTGTTGCCGTTGGTGTCGATAATGACGGTAGCGCCTGCGGCAGTGTCGACGTTAATTCGTCGAACGAGGGCCAACGCCGTTCCGCCGTCGTAACGGAGCGCGCTGCCGTCCTTCAGGAGAATCTGGTTCGCTGCCGCGCCCAAGCTGCCGTTGCCTGAGAAGCCAAGCGTGCCGCCGGCCACGGTAATATTGCCGACCGAGAAGCCATTGGTCGCAAACGTAAGTGAGAGGCTGCCGCTGCCGGTTTTAGTGAACGACGTCGGGGAACCCGTAATGTTACCGGAGAGCACGCTGTTGCCGCTGCCCGCGACATCGAACGTATGTGCGGCAGCGGTCAATGCGATGTTGCCGCCGAAGGTTGCACTGCTTGTGCCGCTGTAGTTCCCGCTGAGAGCAATTAGACCCGTCGAAGTGCCACCACCGACCGTGAGATTGCCGATCGTAAGCGTTGCGGCGCCGGTCGAAAATGTGCCACCGTTCACCGTCAGCGAACTGAAGGTATCGGAGTGGCCGGCCATGCTGAAGCTGCCCGAAGCGAGCGTGACGTTGGCGGTGTCCTTAATATTGTCCGTGCCAGTGCTACCGTAGAGAACGGCACCGCCAGTGATGTTTAAGCCGCCTGATCCAACCGCGATTGCCACGCCGGTCTTGCTCAGCGTAAGTGTACCGGCGCTCACGGTCGTCAATCCTGTAAACGTGTTGTTGCCGGCGCCGCTGAGCGTCGTCACGGCTGTAGAGTTCACTAAGATTCCGCCCACCCCGGAGATGTTGCCTGAAAGGGTAAGATCGCCGCTGCCGAGCGTTGCCAATGTGTCGTTCAGAATGAACAAGTTGGACATACTTGTCTGATCGCCGTTAATCGTGATGTTGCCGTTTGCCGAGCCGGTGGCGTCAATCGTGAGGGTGCCGGTCCCGTTGAAGTCCCAGTTTTTTGTGCTCGATTTGTTATTGACAGTAATGTTTCCGACAACGAAGTTACCGTCCACGGTGGCAACGTCGGCGCTGTTCGCGTCGCTGGGGAAAATGGCCGTGGCTCCAATGCCGTTCGCGGGACCACCTGTTTGCCAGCTTCCTGGAGCGCTCCAATTGCCGCTTCCTGCCTTGAACGTTCCATCAACCGCGAATACACGATCGGCAACCGCTACGCCGGCCACGGCAGCCAGAAGCGCCAGAACATGCCTGTGACGGCGGACTGCGCGGCCCCGGTGCGCGGATCGATTGCTTTTAGCGTTTTCGCGATGCATCATCTTCATCCCTTCAAACCATGCCCAGACCGAAAGCCATGAGCCACAGGTCCTAAAAACAGACCGATAGCACCGTGGTTTCCTAGGCAATTTAAAATGTGCACGTCGGCTGCCCGATGTGACTTCGACCACCCAAGGTCGATTACGACTTTCTGCGCAAGTTGCCTTGCTCCCGATAACGCACCCACTGCGGCATCTGGATTACTGATAGATACATCAGGAAGTCCTGTATGTTCAAGATCAAATTTGCTTAATTTCGGGCAAAAGCAAGGACATTACACAGCTCGCTCCGTTCTAAACGAATAGTCCGGCTGCGCAAGCTGGGTAAACGTTTCCGAAAAACGTTTTCACGGTGCGAGTTGGTGATGAGCTCGTCTAAAGAGTCTGTTTGAAAAATATTTTCGATTTCTCGATCACGCCTTGGGCGGCGGGACAACGCTGCGCACATTTGCTTCTTTGAGTTGGCGATCATCGATGATCGACGGAGCACCGCACATCAAGTCAGCGCCGCTTTGCGTTTTCGGGAATGCAATCACATCCCGAATGTTTGATGTGTTTCGCAAGATCATGACAACTCGATCGAGACCGAGCGCGATTCCGCCGTGGGGCGGAGCGCCGAACTGGAGGGCGTCTAGAAGGAATCCAAACTTCACGCGCTGGCTCTCAGCGTCGATGCCGAGCAGGCTGAAGATCTTCTGTTGGACGTCCATACGGTGGATACGAATCGATCCGCCGCCCAGCTCTGAGCCGTTGAGAACGATGTCGTAGGCCTTGCTCTTTAGGGAACTAAGGACGGCGGGGTCTTGGCTCTCCAGCTTGTCGATGTCGCCATCCAGCGGGCTGGTAAACGGATGGTGCGTGGCCACCCATTTCTTGTCCTCTTCGCTGAATTCGACCAGCGGGAAATCAGTCACCCACAGCCAGGCGTATTCGGTGCTCGGCTTGATCTGCAAGTCCTTGGCCAGCTTCAGGCGAAGCTCGCCGAGTACCTTATGGACGATCTTGGATTTGTCGGCCGCGAAGGCGAGGAGGTCTCCCTCTTTGGCGCCGGTTCGTTCGATGAGGGCCTGCGCGATCGGCGCGAGGAACTTGGCCACGCCAGTATCGAGCCCGGTCGCGGTGATCTTCGTGACGGCCAAGCCCTTGGCGCCGAAGCCCTTGCTCCACTCGGCCAATGCGTCGGTCTCTTTCCGCGACAGTTTGGCACCGCCGGGAACGACGATGCACTTCACCAGCGGTGCGCTCTTGAACACGCCGAAGTCGGTCTGCTGGGCGAGGTCACTGATGTCATGCAGTTCCATGCCGAACCGCAGGTCCGGCCGGTCAGAGCCGAAGCGGGTCATCGCCTCGTCGTACGGCATATGCGGGATCGGCGGGATGTCGACGTTCAGGATCTCTTTCCAGATCTTGCGGAGCATGCCTTCCATCACGCCGATGATGTCTTCGCGGTCGATGAAGCTCATCTCGACGTCGAGCTGCGTGAACTCGGCCTGCCGGTCGGCGCGCGGGTCTTCGTCGCGGAAGCAGCGGACAATCTGCATGTACTTGTCGCACCCGCCGACCATCAGAATCTGCTTGAAGAGCTGCGGCGACTGTGGGAGCGCGTAAAAGCTGCCGGGGATGAGGCGCGACGGCACGATGAAATCGCGGCTGCCTTCGGGCGTACTCTTGGTGAGGAAGGGCGTCTCAATTTCCCAGAAACCCAGGTCGCCGAGGTAATCGCGCATCATCTTGGTGACCTGATAGCGCGTGCGCATCGTCTGCTGCATCTCCGGCCGGCGCAGGTCGAGAAAGCGGTACTGCAGGCGCAGCTCCTCGTTCACCTTGTCCGCATCGCTCAGCATGAACGGCGGCGTGGGCGATTGGCTGAGCACTTCGATTTTCATCACGCGCACTTCGACTTCGCCGGTGACCATCTTGTGGTTGACGAGTTTCGCGTCGCGCGCGGTGACGGTGCCGGTGACTGAGATGACCCATTCGCTGCGTGCCGTGCGCGCCAAGTCGTGGGCGGCGGGGCCGCAGAGGTCGATGTCGAACACCAACTGCGTAAGGCCTTCACGGTCGCGCAGATCGAGGAAGACGAGCTTGCCGAAGTCGCGGTAAACGTTGACCCAACCGGCCAGCCGGACTTCCGTGCCGACATCAGCCTTACGAAGCTCGCCACAGGTGTGCGTGCGGAATTTGTTTTGCGTGTACTGCATGGTTTCCTCGTTAGTTGCGAAATCAGAAAGAGAGACGGTCGTTAATCCTTTTCGACCTTGCCCCAAGGCTTGGCCAGCCACTCCTTGAGCACCTTCTCGGCCGGCTTGTTCTCGGGCGTGTAGCCGCGATCGGCAGGGCCGCCGTCGCCGGGCGACCATTCCCAGATCATGAAGCCGCCCATCTGCGGATTGCCGTACCAGCTGCGGAAATACCCTTCGTACAGCTTCTGCTGCAGCTCGACATCAAGCGGCACTGAGTCCTGCGTGTAATCCCAAGGCTCGTGTGCCGAGTTGGCAAGCGAGCACCAGCCCGCTTCGAGCATCAGGATCGGCCGATCGATCGACTGGGCGAACGACAGCAAATCCTTCTGAATGTTGTGCCACCGCGTGACGATTTCATCGACCGACACGTTGCGGTCGTTGCCCAGCTTGTAGTAGCTGTTCATGCCCATCATGTCGAGCTGGTTCCAGAACGGGATCGACTTGTAATGATCCCAATTCGACGAATACGTCAGCCGGCCTTTGTAGACGCTGCGGATGCCATCGATGGTTCGCGTCCACTGGTCAAGCTTGTCTTCACTGCTGACCAGTTCAGATCCGACGACCAGCACATCCACACCGCCGGCCTGCGCGATCCAGGAGAAGTGGGCCATCATCTCGCGGTAGCTGTTGAACCAGTCTTCCCAGCGGTTGGGCTTGATCGTTCCGCGCCATTCGGTGCCCGGGTCATCCAGCAGCACGATCGGCATGAGCACGACACGGAGTTTCTTGTCCTTGGCGTACTTGATCAGCGACAGCAGGTTCTCGGCCGACGGTGTCGTCCGCTGGTCGAGATAGATCCGCGTGCTGGTGACATTTTCCTGACGCGAATCGACTACCAGCGAAATCGTATCGGCTCCTACGTCAACGATTTCGTCGATGCTCTTCTTGTATTCGTCCGTCCAGTCAACGCGCTGAAGCTGCATGGCCACGCCGCGGTACGGCAGATCGGCCGAGTTGATCGGGACCCGGTTGGTGGATGACGTGCGCGGCTTGGCTCCCGCGAATACGCTGGAGTTGCCAGAGCCGTTCGGCGCCAGCACGCAGCCGACGGCGGCGAGGTAGCAGACGACGGCTAATCCGATAAATACTTTTCCGGTCATGCTCAAATTCCACGTAGAGCAGGCTATTGCCTGCCGCGACTGCCAAATGAAATCGGCAGGCAATAGCCTGCCCTACATTTAGAGCGGGACATGATAGAGCGGCGCGCGGCCGCATGGTAGGGGAAGCAGCTCAGTCGTTTCGGGCGATCACGAACTCCGCCATCAAATCCATCACCCGGCGGGCGTCGGAATCCGGCAGCTCGGCCAGTGCGGCGCGGGCCTTATCGACGTACGCCTTAGCGCGGTCGCGGGCGAATTCGATGCTGTGACTCGGCAGGATGAGGTTGCGGATCCGCTCGGCCTTGTCGGAGTCGTTGCGCTCCAGGAGGGATCGCAGCAGCACGCGGTGCTCGGCCGGCGCGGTGTTCATGAAATGGATCATCGGGAGAGTCATCTTCCCTTTTTCCACGTCGATCCCGAGCGTTTTGCCGACCGTGCGGGGGTCGCCGACAATATCGAGGATGTCGTCTTGAATCTGAAACGCCGTGCCGATGCTTCGGCCGAACGTGGCCAGAGCGGCGATCTGTGCATCCGTCGCCCCCGCGAGCCGAGCGCCCAGCTCGCAACTGGTGGCGATCAGGCTGGCCGTCTTGCGGTTGATGATGTCGAGATACGTCTGCTCGGTCAGGTCGTAGTTGTTGCGGTTATCGATCTGCAGGAGTTCCCCTTCGCACACTTCGTTGGTCGTCTTACCGATCAAACGGCTGGCGAACTGGCTATCGAGGCTTGAGCAAAGGTGGTAGCTGTGGCTGATGAGGCAATCGCCCAGCAGCACGGCGGCCTCGTTGCCGCGGAGGTGGTTGATCGTCGCGCCCTTCCGGCGAAGCTCGGCCTCGTCGAGCACGTCGTCGTGCACGAGGGTGGCCATGTGCACCATCTCCACGACGGTGGCGATGACGGTATGAGCGTCGGTGAGATTCCCGCAGGCGCGGCCAGACAGGAGAACGAGCGACGGCCGCAGCATCTTGCCGCGGAACCGGCTCACGTGCTTGATGAGCGTGTTAACGCACGCCAGGTCACTCTTGAGTTCCTTGTGGAACAGCGCGTCCACGCCCGCCATTTGCGGCCCGATCAGTTCTGTCATCTCGGCAAGTAGTGCGTTCATCGCATCTCCGTAGAAGACCACATCCGTGCTTCTCTAGCGCGAGTATAGATGCGACTCCATGCTCTTGCGACTCGATTGCGGACATTTCGGAACAATTGAAAACTGCGAAAGCAGGGACTTTGGCGAGCGCAGAACACCCCATATTCCGCTTGAACTCAAGCCAACGCTGCGACTAAGCTTACGACGTGAACTCGCACATCGATTCCTGGCTCACCGCATTCGGTTTAGACGAGACGCTGGCATCGCATGCTGCCGTAGTCATCTCGCAGTTGCCGGAAGAGGTGCGGGCGGATTTGGTGTTTGATCCCGGGTTTCAGATGTCGGACTACGATCCCACGCCGGGCAAAATGACGTGGGTCCGTGTCGCCGCGCCCGGCGCCAAGTCGGCGGGGCGATCGGTTCTACTTAAGCGAACGCTGAGCCATCGTCCCGCGCCGTTTGTGCGTTGGGTGATCGCCCACGAGCTGGCCCATGCCCACTTGAGAAATGCCGGCCGCTGGCCTGGCGACGATCCCGAGCACGCCGCCGATGCACTGGCGGCGCAGTGGGGATTTCCAAGGCCGTGAAGGATCCATTCTTAAACGGTGGGTGACGACGATTCATTCGCGCCGACGAGGAAGATGCTGTTCTTGCCTTGTTGCTTGGCGCCGAACATGAGGGCCCGGTCGGCCGCCTCGATCAAACCGCTGGCATCGGTCGCGTCGTACGGGAAGACCGCCAGGCCGCCGCTGATGGTGAGCGTGCCTTTGCCGTGGGCGCCCAAGCCCGTGAAATCACTGCTCGAGAGCAACCGCTGAAAGCGTTCGAGGATCGGCTTGATGTTCTGCGGCACGCGGCTGCCCGACTGCGCGGTCGGCGGGTGATCTTCGCGCGGTTGGCGCGGGCCGTCCTTTTCCCAGAAGACGACTGCAAACTCATCGCCGCTGATGCGGGCGACCATGTCATGATCGCGGCTGCACCGCTTCATGAGCGCCGCCGTCTGGCGAAGAATCTCGTCGCCCATGCCGTGGCCGAACTGATCGTTGTATTTCTTGAAGTTGTCAATGTCGAACAGCAGCAGCGTGACCGGGAAACGCATCTGGCGGGCGCGCTCGACGATGCGGTTCAGGAAGTGCTTGAAGTATCGGCCGTTAGAGATGCCGGTGAGCTCGTCGGTGATCGCCAACCGCTGCAGGCCGTTGTGGCGGTCCTGCAAAGCGACGACCTTGCCGAGCAGCTGAGCGATCTGCGACAGAAAATGCCGTGACGGGCCCGGGTCTTCGTCTCGACGCAGCGTGAGATGCACCGCACCTTGCATATCGCCGCCGCGGACGACGCTTGAGAGCGTGACCAGATCGTCGGCCACGTCCGGCGGCGCGGCGCCGAGGGGATCGAATGTCAGCTTGCGCTCGGGCGTGAGGTGCGCGTTCACCTGCTTCACGGCCGCCGTCGCGGCGTCTTGCGGATGCTGCACGAGTGCGGTGAGAAAGATGTCCGCCAGCGCGATCCCCGCCGGCAGCAGCGGCACGTTGGCCGACGCGGGGAGCGAGTCGATCGCGTCGGATTCGTCAGTGGTGGAGGCGTCGTTCGCAAGTCGCATCGGCTGCGTCAGGAAGATCTGCTGCAACTCGCTGGCCGACGCGGGTGTCACGAGATAATCATCGCAGCCGATCTGCAGCATCTTACGACTGAGCGGTTCGAGCGTGGGATGGCCGTACAGCAGCAGCCGGCTGTCGCCCGCCAGCGAGCGGAGCGTCTTGATCGCTTCCTCAGGTCGTCGCTCGATCGGCTCGGCCGCGGTCAGCACCGCGCTGTATCGTCCGGCGACCAGTTCCGCGATGCCGTCAAAGACCGTCGCGACCGACGTGATCTGCGCCGACGGCACCGCTGTCGCCAGCGCGGCGTACACTTGCCTCTGGCTGTCGCCGATCAGGAGGATTCGTTCGTTCATCGCGCGGGCCATCGTCATCTCAGTGTTGTTGCTCGTGTTCGGTCCGCGGCGAGGCGGGTTGTTCCTGAAGCAGTGCTCGTAATTCGTCGGCGGTCAGTACAGCTTCGCCGATGTCGCCGGAACTGAATTCACCTTCGGCATGAACCATCGGTTCGACGGCCGACCGCGGCACGTCGGGATGTTCGAGCTGCGGATGTGGCGCGGCGCCGATCGCCAGGCGATGCAGGCCGTCTTCGGCAACGAGGCCTTCAGCACCAAGGCGCATCGCTTCGATCATGAGTGCTTGCCGGCCGTCGGTGTTAGTCAGCCACATTTCAACGTGCGGAAACCGGCGCTTCACGGTGGCGATCATCGCCAGTTCTTCTTTGTAGACACTGGCAAGACTGAAGATGATCGCGCGGTACACGAGCGGTCGTCGGCAAAGCTCGGCCATGGCGGCGTACGGATCGTCGGCCTCGGCGCAGGTGTAGCCGTGCCTCTGCAGCGTGGCCAACGGTTGGCTGCGAGTTGAGGGGCTGCCCACGATCAGCGCTCGGCCGATAGGGCGATTAACAGGCATGGAAACGCCAGACATCGAGACATTTACTCCCAGGGGCGATCATACAGGGAGTGCGTGCACATTCAATTGCGATCTTCGCAATTGCCGTTGCCCTTTCAAACGGATTTGCCTGCGTTTCCGGCATAAACGGTACCGCGTGCGGGCGATGATCACGCCGCCCCCAACGGTTTGCCTCGGCGCGTTTGACCGGACGGGTATTGCAAGGCACACCCTTTCCTGCTGGCGTGATGTGTTGCTCCCGTGTGGGGGAGACTCTATATTCTTCGCCTCAGCAAGGTCTGCCATCAACCGTCAAGGAGAAACCGTGTCCCCTCAGTTCCGCCGCACCTCGCACTTGTTCACCAGTGAATCCGTCTCGATGGGCCATCCCGATAAGGTGGCCGACCAGATTTCTGACGCGATCCTCGACTCGATCATCGCCAAAGACCCGTACGCACGCGTCGCCTGTGAAACGCTGGTAACGACGGGCCTGGTAGTGCTGGCCGGCGAAGTGACGGTTCACAATCAGGCAGCGGCTACGGCCCTGGAGCAGGCGGAAGACACGGTTCGCAGGACCATCAAGGAAATCGGCTACACCGATTCGGCGATCGGTTTCGACTACCGCAGCTGCGCAGTCATGCGGGCTTTGCACGGCCAGTCGGCGGACATCAGCCGCGGCGTGACCAAAGCCGAAGGCAAGAAAAAGAAAACCGGCGCCGGCGACCAAGGCCTCATGTTCGGCTACGCCTGCGATGAGACCGACGTGCTCATGCCGCTGCCGATCCACCTGAGCCACCGCATCGTCGAAAAGCTCGCTGAGATGCGCGAGAGCGGCAAGTACAATTGGCTGCGGCCTGACGCGAAGAGCCAGGTGACCGTGGCCTACGAAAATGAAAAGCCGGTCGGCATTCACACGATCGTCGTGTCCACGCAGCATGACGAGAGCGTGCTTGATGGCAAAGGCCCGAACGCGGTCTTCAGCAACGCGGCCAAGAAGCTCATCATCGCCAACGCGATTAAGCCGTGCATTCCGGCCAACCTGTGGAACGACGACATCATCTTCCACATCAACCCGACCGGCCGATTCATCATCGGCGGGCCGCACGGCGACTCGGGCCTCACCGGCCGCAAGATCATCGTCGACAGCTACGGCGGTCGCGGCGCCCACGGCGGCGGGGCATTCAGCGGCAAGGATCCCACGAAGGTCGACCGATCTGCCTGCTACATGGCCCGTTACGTTGCGAAAAACATCGTCGCGGCCGGCCTGGCGACCAGCGCTGAAGTGCAGCTCGCCTACGCGATCGGCGTGGCCGACCCGGTGAGCGTCTCGGTCACGACTGAAGGCACCTCGGTCATCGCCGAGGACAAGCTCGCCGAGATCGTGCAGAAGGTATTCCCGCTCGATCCGGACGGCATCATCAACCACCTGCAGCTTCGCAAGCCGATCTACAACCAGACGGCCAAGCACGGCCACTTCGGCCGCACGCCGGGCAAAGACGGCAGCTTCAGCTGGGAGAAGGTCGACAAGGTCGCCGAGCTGCAGAAGGCAGCCGGGATCAAAGGCAGGAAGTAACGGCTCCGGACGACGAACTAAAATCGATGAGGCGTGCCACCCGGCACGCCTCACTTTTTTGACAGATCGTTCTTCCCGGCCGCCGCCTCGTCGACCAGGCGCGCTTCGATCCGCCGATCAGGCACGAGCCACATCGCGGCAACGATGGCGTAACATGCCATCCCGATCCACGGGTTGAGCATCGTGCCGGCAATTCCAATCACGTACATCAGCATCGACACCTTTTCCTTCGTCCCGTTGCGCAGCGCCTTGGAGAGCTCCGACTCGCGTCCGTGATGCTTGACCATGGCTTGAGCGAGAATCGTAAACGCGATCGCAGTCATCAGCATGATCAGGCCGTACGTCGCGACCGGAAGCGCCGCGAAGTGGCTTTGTCCAATCCAGTCGGTCGCGAAGGGCACAAGGGAAAGCCAGAAGAGCAAGTGCAGATTCGCCCAGAGAATCCCGCCGTGTACGGTCTCTGCAGCCTGCCAGAGGTGGTGATGGTTGTTCCAGTAGATGCCCACGTAAATGAAACTCAAAATGTAGCTCGTAAAGATCGGCCAAAGGGGGTGAAGCGCGCCGAGCGTTGCCTCATGGGGAGCCCGCAGTTCGAGCACCATGATCGTGATGATGATGGCGATCACGCCGTCACTGAATGCCTCGAGTCTGGATTTACCCATGCAACAATTCTCGACCAAGGTCATTGTGATCGCAACGGACCGCTCTCTATAATGCGCGCGTCGTATTGGTGGCAAGGACGTCCATGATACGAAACAAAGTAGGGTTGATCGCCATCGGGATCGCATTCCTCATCGGAATCCCAATTGGCATTAGTGCCTACACTTTTCAATACGCCAAAGGCCTCTCTTATCTCAGCAACGATCCCAAGGCCTGTATCAACTGTCACATCATGCAGGATCAGTACGACGGCTGGCAGAAGAGCCCGCACCACGCGGTCGCCGTCTGCAATGACTGCCACGTGCCGCACGATTTTTTAGGCAAGTACATCGCCAAAGCCATGAACGGCTACCACCACTCCCGCGCGTTCACGCTACAGGACTTTCACGAGCCGATCATGATCGGCAAGCGCAACTCAGAAATCCTGCAGGAAAATTGCATTCGCTGTCACGGCGATCTCGTCGGCAGCTTGATGCACGCGCGGAAAGATACGCCCGGCGACGCGATCAGTTGCGTGCAATGCCATCGACGCGTCGGCCACGGCGGGTAGTCTGAAAATATCGGAGGTTACGACATGTCTGAACCAACTATGCCGCCGTCCGGTACGCCTGACGCGGCCTCGCCTGTGAGCAAAGCGTCACTCCGAAAGCGCCGACGGCGATTTCTGGCGGGGATCCTGGCGGTGATCGTCTTCACCTCGATCGTCAGCGCGCTCGCGGCTTACATGCTGATCAATATCTGGACGCGCAAGCAGGAAGGGCGTGAGACGTTTGTTCGCCTCGTCGATGTCGATGAGACGACCACCAGCCCCGTGCCGTGGGGCACCAACTTCCCGCGGCAGTACCACGCGTACCTGCAAACCGTCGACAACACCAAGACTCAATTCGGCGGCAGCGACGGCATGCCGGCGCAGAAACTCGACCGTGATCCGTGGCTGAAGCGGATGTTTTCCGGATACGCCTTCAGCATCGACTACCGCGACCGCCGCGGCCACGCGTACATGCTTTACGACCAGGCGCACACCGAGCGCGTGCTCAACCGTCCGCAGCCGGGCGCGTGCCTGCACTGTCACGCGTCGATCATCCCGACATATCGGCGCATCGGGCAGAAGGAATTGGGAACGGCCGTCGCGTCCAGTGGCGATTTCGATTGGCAGTCCGTCATGAAGGGTTTTGAAGTCGTGACGGCCATGAAGTACGTCGACGCATTCGCCGAATTGCAGGCCACGCCCGACGGCGCCATGCTCGGCCAGAAGCAAACCGATACCGGCGGGAACGATCTACCGCTTTCCCTCACGGTGCCCGAAGGAACCGGCACATCGACCAAGCCGACGACGCGCCAGGCGTTGGCCGCGCATCAGATTGGAAACGCGCATCCCGTCGCCTGCATTGACTGTCACGATCCAAAGACGATGGAACTCCGCGTGACGCGGCCCGGCTTCATCCGCGGTATTCAGGCGTTGGCGGCGTCGGCGGATCCGTTGCCGCAACTGCCGAGCGTGGAGCGGTGGCGGAAGACGTCGCGCAGCGAGTTGTACGATCCGAACAAGGAAGCCAGCCGACAGGAGATGCGAGTGTTCGCGTGCGCCCAATGCCACGTGGAGTATTACTGCGGGCCGAAGGTGACGCTGTTTTACCCGTGGAACAATGGGCTGAAGGTCGAAGCGATCGAAGCGTATTACGACCAGTATAAGTTCCCTGACGGCCACCGTTTTTACGACTACGCGCACGGCGAGACCGGCGCTGAGATCATCAAGGCCCAACATCCGGAGTTCGAACTCTGGAGCCAGGGCACGCACGCCAAGGCCGGCGTCTCGTGCGCCGATTGCCACATGCCGTACACGCGGCAGGGGGCGATGAAGATCAGCGATCACTGGGTGCGCAGCCCGTCGCTCAACATCTCTCGCGCGTGCCAGCAGTGCCATCCCGCACCTGAGGCTGAACTGCAGGCGCGGATCGACACGATTCAGGCCCGCAACCACAACCTACTGGAGCGAGGCGGAACGGCGATTGTCGCGATGATCGATTCGATCAACGCCGCCAAGGCGGCCGGCGCGACCAAGGATCAGCTCCTGCCCGCACTCGAACTGCAGCGCAAGGCGCAGTGGCGGCTGGATTTCATCGCCGCGGAAAACTCGATGGGATTCCACGCTCCGCAGGAAGCAGCGCGCATCCTTGGCGAGTCGATCGACTACGCACGGCAGGGCCAGATCGAAGCAATCCGCGTGACGCCGGGCGTGAAGGTTCCCGCGACGCCACAGCCCACAGGCCAGCCGCCGCTGGGCGTGACGCCTGCGGGCCAGGCGCCGCCAGCGCCCGATACGCCGCACTAGTGGATGGCTTTAAGGAGCAACGATGCCAGTCCGAGCGTCAGGAAGAACCCGCCGCAATCGGTGAACGTGGTGGCGAAGATCGTGGCCGACTGGGCCGGGTCGAAGCCGAGCTTCTTCATCACGAACGGGATCGCCACACCGGTGAGGCAGGCGTTGATGTGATTGAGCGTCAGCGCCAGGCAGATGATCGCGCCGATCAATCCGGCGTGCGGATCGTGGCTGGTGAACGCGGCGATCGCCCACGTGATCGAGCCGACGATAAATCCTGTCAGGATGCCCACGATTAGTTCGCGGCGAAGCAGGTGCTTTAGCAGTTTGGTGTCGACTTGCCCGAGAGCGATGCCGCGGATAGTGACGGCCATCGCCTGTGCGCCGGCGTTGCCGCCCATGCCGCTCACGATCGTCTGATACGCCGCTAGAATCGGCAGGGCGGCAATGGTCGTCTGGAACACGCCGACGACCGCGGCTGCTAGAAACGCGGTGCCGAGATTCACGATCAACCACGGCGTGCGGGCGCGAACGCTAAACTGCCACGGGCTTGTCAGTCGCTCTTCGGCACCGGCACCGGCCATCTTCTGCACGTCTTCAGTCGCTTCAGCGTTAATGACCTCGACAACGTCGTCGACCGTGATCAGGCCGAGCAGGCGGTTCTTGTCATCCACCACCGGCATGGCAAGGTACTTGTACTTGCGAACAATCCGCGCGACTTCTTCCTGGTCCATCGTCGCCGGCACAGCGGCCACGTTGCCTCGCATCAGCGTGTTGATCTTGCGTTCGGGCTTGGCCAGGATCAGGTCGCGCATCGAGAGCACGCCGACGAGATGGCCGCGCAGGTCGATCACGTATACGTAAAACATCTGCTCGAGTTGCTCATTGATCCGTCGCAGCTCGGCGATGGCTTCTTCCACGGTGAAGTGCTCTTCGAGCGCCGTCACCTGTGTGGTCATGATGCCGCCGGCCGTGTCGGGCGGATACTGCTGCAGCTTGCGAACGTCGGCGGCGTCGCCGGCGTCCATTTCGCCGATCAGCGTTTCGCGAAGTGCGCGCGGCAGGTGGGCCAGGATGTCGACGCGGTCGTCCGGATCCATCGCGCCCAGCACCATCGACGCTTCGACCGGCTCCATGTCGGCAATGACCGACGCGGCCAGCATCGGCTCCATCTCCGCGATGATCCGGGCGGCCGTATCCGGATCGAGGTACTCCGCCACGCCGGCGGCCTGCTCGGTGGTGAGCTGCCGCATCACGTCAGCGCCGTCCGCGGCGGGCATTTCTTCGATCCGGCTGGCGACGGCTTCCTGGTCGTGCAGCTCGATGCCCTCCTGGTATTGGTCAGAGGCCGCTTCCTGCTCGTCGTCTTGCGTAGATTTGGACGGGTCGTCGCTCATAGAAACAGTCCTTGCCGGGCGATGGGATATACCACAGGCCTTCGCGCCGACCAACCGGCTTACGCGGGTTTTTCAGAAGGGGTTAGCTCGATCCGCACGCGGTTGATCTTCTGCGGCTCGGCGTCGAGTGTGATGAACTGTGCCTCAGGCGACTTGTAGCTTTCGCCCACCTGCGGAATGTGCCCGAGCGATGTGGTGATGTAGCCGCCGAGCGTATCGAAGCCCGCGTCTTCAGGAATGCTCATGCCGGTGCGGCGATTGAACTCATCGAGATAGACCCGCGCGTCGGCCTCCCACGAATTCTCGGAGAGCTGCTTCAACGTCGACTGCGCCAACGGCTCGTGCTCGTCACTAATGTCGCCAACGAGCTCTTCGAGCACGTCTTCGATCGTCACCAGTCCGCTCGTGCCGCCGTACTCGTCGAGCACGATGGCCATGTGCACCTTCTTGGCGCGAAAGTCGTTCAGCAGGTCGCGAAGCTGACGGGTTTCCGGCACGTAGTAGGCCGATCGGATGGCGCTGCGGATGTCGAACTCTTCCACGGGGCGGCCGAGGAATTTGAGCAGGTCGCGGGCGTAGAGCACGCCGATGATCTTGTCGAGCGAACCTTCGTACACCGGCAGCCGCGAGTGGCCCGTCTGTTCGAGCACTCCCTTGATCTGCTCGAGCGAACCGCCGACGTCTAGGCCGACCATTTCCGGCCGCGCGGTCATGATCTGGTTGACGGTGGTGTCGCCGAAGCGGATGACGGCCTCGAACATCTGCCGCTCGGCCTTGTCGACGACGCCGTCTTTTTCGCCTTCCTGCACGACCGACAGAATGTCCTGCTCGATCTGCTCCGGCTGCTTTTCATCGCTGGTGCCGGTGAGCACGCGCACTGCGCTGTCGACGCCGTTCATCAAACGGGTGATCGGCAGCGTGACGACGCGAAGTCCGAGGAGCAACCGTGCGAAGAACCCGACGATCGGCTCGCCTGCGTATTTGGCCAGTGCATGCGGAATGGCGACCGAGCAAAAGAGCGTCACCGTCAGTGTCATGGCGACAGCAAGCGCGTACTGAGCCTCGATGCCGATGCCAGCCGCGCTAAGCAGTCGCAGAAAGGCGATGAAAATACTCAGGTTGCTCAGCAAGCGCAGAACTGCGGTGATGAAGATCAAGTCGCCGGTGTGCGAGATGATGGATTCGAAAAGCTCTGACTTGTGATGCTTTTCAAGATAGGCCTGTAGCCGCGTGCGCGAAAGATCGCGCAGTGCGTAACTGAGCGTCGAAAACCACTGCGACGCAATGACGCTGATAATGAGGGCGACGCCGATGAACAGGGGAGGCATAGGCGATCAACTCCGCTTTCGGCTTTTCTTAATCACGGCGCGCGGCCGATGAAACAACGTCCCCACGCCGAGCTGTTTGAGGATTTCGTCTTCTTTACTGTGCATGGCTCGGTAGTCGGATGGCGTTCTATCGTCGAACCCGCTCAAGTGCAACAAACCGTGTAGGGCGTACAGCAGCAGCTCGTCGGCAACGTCGATTTTGAGTTCCTCCGCCCGCCGCCGGGCCTCGGGCACGCAAACGATCACCTCGCCGCCCGTGCAATGGCCGTCGGCGTCGTGGTCGAGCTCGAAGGTGAGCACGTCAGTCGGGCCTTTGACTTTGAGGAACGTCTCGTGCAACTGCGACATCCGACCATCGCCCACGAGCGCCACCGAAAGTTCCGCCGGCGCGTTCTCGATCAGCGGCCACGCGGCGAGCAGATGCTTGCGCAGATACGCCACGTGCGTCGCACCCTCGGCGGCCATGATCGACAGCTTCAGGCCGGCCTTCTTCGTGCGGATGGTTGCGTGACGCGTGGACATGATGCAGCGGCCTGCCTGGGTTAGAGGATCACGAGCAGGACGTATCCCAATACGACAAGATACAGCAGCCAAATCATCAGCCCGATCGCCCAGACCGAGAGCAAAATCAGCCACCGGCCCGCGGGGCGTTTTCCGCCTGGCGGGTTTGGCACCGCCGGAATGGGATGCTGGCCGGGCATTTAAGGAATCTGGGATCGGTACTTGAGCTTGAACTCGTCGAGCGATTTCACATCGGGCGGCAGTTGGGCTTCTTCGGTCAGCATGACGGGAATGCCGTCGCGCACCGGATAGCGAAGGCCGCCCACCTCGCCGACGAGGAAATCGCCTTCGAGCGTGAGGCGGCTGCGCGTGAGCGGGCAGCGGAGCATCTTGACCAGTTCGGGATCGATTTTCGTCGGAGTTTCCATGCGTCAGTCCAAAGAGTGTCGGGCGATTCGCGAGCCGGGCGCTTATGCGCCGAACAATCGCAGGCAGTATAGGCAATCCGCGAGAAGCATCAACGAGACGCCGTCGATGGCTCCCGGCTGCTGCAGCTTGACGGAGTGGAGGAGCTGGTCGGCGAGCGGTTTGGTTTGGTTGTTCCAGATGAGTGCGAACAAGCCCCACGGCTGCGTGGTGGCGTGATCGGGCTGGGTTTCGTTCTGATGAAACGCACCCGCGCGGGCGACGGCGGCCGCGACCGTACGGTCCTCGGCCATCACGGCGTAGCTGCTGGCGGCGTGCAGGATCTGCAACTCGTGGTACCACCACGTTTCGGGTTGATCGCTCGGCGTGGCGGCGAGGAATGCGCCGCTGGGCTGCTGGCCGCGAACGAGCCGGCCGAAGGTGTCGGCGGCGAGATCGATCCAGACGTCGCGCACGAATGCCTTCCCGGCGACGAAGAGCGCGAGCGCATCCCACGCCATCTCCGCCCAGCGGTCGCCGGCCGACGCGGGCAGCGTCTGTACGGGCCATGCCGTCGAGCCCAGATCGCTCTCGAGCAGATCGGCCCACGGGCGGATTGCTTCTTCCCACCGGCTGAACTCGTGCGTGGGCAGCGTCTCGTACAGCAGCCGATAGCTTTGAAGCCACGCGTACACGAGCAGCGGCCGATACGCCGCGCGCGAATGACTGGCGGCGTCGACGACTTTCAACTCCGGAAGTCGCGGGGAACTGGCCAGTTCGATCAGCCGATCGACCAGCGGATGAACCGCCTTGGAGACCAGCCCGTCGATCGACGTCGCCAGCACCACGCCGCGTTCCACGCGCACTGTGGTGGCTGATTCGTCGACGAACGACGGCAAGCCGCTCTCGTGCAGCATGGAATGCACGACGCGGGCGTTGTGGCGAAAATTCTCTAGAATCGCCCCGGACATGGTGACCAGCATAATGGATAGCGACTCGCCGAGGGAACGGATTATTGCAAACTGAACCGGATTTCTGTTCCAATTCTTGCGATTTTACGCCGGTTGACGATCTTCTACATCCCCCTAATATAACTAGGAAATTGCTGTGAACGCTGTAACCGTCCAACCCGAAAAGTCCGGCCAAAGTGTGTTGAGCCTCATCGGCAACACGCCGTTGCTGGGCTTTCGTCGGGTGACCAAGCGGGTGGCCCCGGTCGAAATCCTCGCCAAGGCCGAGTGGTACAACCCCGGCGGCAGCGTGAAGGACCGGGCCGCGATGGCGATGATCCTCGACGGCGAGCGGCGCGGCCTGCTCACCAAGGACAAGATCGTCATCGACGCCACCAGCGGCAACACCGGCATCGCCTACGCGATGATCTGTGCCGAGCGCGGCTATCGCGTGAAGCTTGCGCTCCCCAAAAACGCCAGTCCGGAACGAAAGCTCTGCCTGCAGGCGTACGGCGCGGAACTCATCCTCACCGATCCGCACGAAGGCACCGACGGCGCCCAGCGGTACGTGAAGAATCTCGTCAGCGAGCATCCGGGCACGTACTTCTACCCCGACCAGTACAACAACCCGGCCAACTGGAAAGCGCACTACGACACCACGGCCAACGAAATCTGGGAACAGACGCAAGGCCGGGTGACCCACTTCGTCGCCGGCATGGGCACCAGCGGCACGTTCATCGGCGTGACCAAGCGGCTCAAAGAGCTCAACCCCGCCATCCAGTGCATCAGCATGCAGCCCGACAGTCCGCTGCACGGCCTCGAAGGCATGAAGCACATGGCCACCGCGCTCGTGCCGGGGATTTACGATCCGACACTGGCCGACGGGCAGATCGAAACCGCCACCGAAGACGCCCAGCGGATGGTTCTTCGGCTGGCACGCGATGAAGGCTTGCTCGTCGGCGTCAGCTCCGGCGGCAACATGTCGGCCGCGACGCAGGTGGCGTCGCGATTGAAGCAAGGCGTCGTCGTCACTATCTTCTGCGACTCGGCTGCCAAGTATCTGTCCGATAGTTTCTGGCACGAACTCAGCAGCGAAGCGGAAAATTGGCCATGAGTGTAATTGAATTGTCAGCATCGTTAGCTCGCAAAATTGAAGCCGAAGGCGCACGCGCCTACCCGAACGAATGCTGCGGCATCATGTTCGGCCGAGACATTCCGGGCGATGGCGACTACGCGGTCCGCCGCGTGGTTGAATCGCTCTCGCCGGTGATGAATGAGTTTGAAGAAGCCGAGCAGTACCACCGCTTTCTCATCACGCCGCAAACGCTGATGCGCGCCGAGAAGGAAGCGGCCAAGGAAGGGCAGCTCGTGCTCGGCTTCTACCACAGCCATCCGGACGTCGCCGCCCGCCCCAGCGAGTACGACCGCCAGCACGCCTGGCCGTTCTACAGCTACGTGATCGTCTCGATCACCAAGGGCGAAGCCGTGGACATGACGAGCTGGCTGCTCGACGACGAAAGCAACACATTCAAGCGGCAGAACATCGTCGAAACGTAAACAAGCTTGGCGTACTGATCGTGACCTACTACGATGGATCGGCATCGATCCACGAACGCAAACCGAGGAACCATCATGCCACTCAAACCCCAGGGCCGGATCTTTAACGACATCACCGAAACCATCGGCGGAACGCCGCTCATCCGCATCAATCGGATCATTCCAAAAGACGGCGGCATCGTGCTGGCCAAGTGCGAATTCTTCAATCCGCTCAGCAGCGTGAAGGACCGCATCGGCCTGGCGATGATCGAAGCCGGCGAGCGCGACGGAAAGATCAACAAGGACACCGTCATCGTGGAACCGACCAGCGGCAACACCGGCATCGCGCTGGCGTTCGTAGCGGCGGCGAAGGGGTACAAGCTGATCCTGACGATGCCTGAGAGCATGTCGATCGAACGCCGCCGACTGCTGAAGGCGCTCGGCGCACAGGTCGTACTGACTCCCGCCGCCGACGGCATGCGCGGCGCGATCAACAAGGCGAAGGAAATCCTCGCCGAGCACAAAAACAGCTACATGCCGCAGCAGTTTGAGAACCCCGCTAACCCGGCCATCCATCGCGCCACCACGGCCGAGGAAATCTGGGTCGACACCGACGGCAAGGTCGACATCCTCGTCGCCGGCGTGGGCACGGGCGGATCGATCACCGGCATTTCTGAAGTCATCAAACAGCGCAAGCCGTCCTTCAAAGCGATCGCCGTTGAACCCGTCGCGTCGCCGGTTATCACGCAGACGATGGCGGGCCAGCCGGTGAAGCCGGGCCGCCACAAGGTGCAGGGCATCGGCGCCGGATTTGTGCCGGGCAATCTGCACACCAACATCGTCGATGAAGTCGTCACCATCACCGACGAAGAAGCGTTCGAATGGGCTCGCCGGTTGCACAAGGAAGAAGGCATCTTCGGCGGCATCAGCAGCGGCGGAAACATGGCGGCGGCGGCCAAGGTTGCCGCTCGGCCCGAGAATAAAGGGAAGATGATCGTCACGATCATGTGCTCGATCGGCGAACGCTACCTGAGCACGCCGCTGTTCGAAGAGGAATAGGGTTTCATGCCTCTTTCGAATGCGGACACCAACATCACCTGGCACGCCGGCTCGGTTACGCGCAGCGAGCGGCAGGCCTTGCTCAAGCAGAAGGGCGTGACGATCTGGATGACGGGCCTCAGCGGCTCGGGGAAATCCACCGTCGCCAGCATCCTCGAGCAAATGCTGCTGCACATGGGCAAGGCCGTCTACCGGCTCGACGGCGACAACGTCCGCTTCGGGCTGAACACCGATCCTAAAAGTTTGATGAGCAAGGGCGTTCCTGAAGCCGCCGCCAAACGGTTTGGGCTGGCGTTTTCTGCTGACGATCGCGCCGAGAACATCCGCCGCATCGGCGAAGTCGCCAAGCTGTTCACCGACGCCGGCGTGATCGTGATCGCCAGCTTCATCAGCCCGTACCGCAAAGACCGTGACAGCGTTCGCGCCGGCATGTCGCCGGGCGACTTTATCGAGTGCTACGTCAGTGCCAGCCTTGCAACAGCCGAGCAGCGCGATCCGAAGGGCCTGTACAAAAAGGCCCGCGCCGGCGAGATCAAAGGATTCACCGGCATTGATGACCCATACGAAGTGCCGGAGCATCCCGAAGTGGTGATCGACACCGAATCGACGTCGCCCGAAGACGCGGCCCGGCAAGTCGTGGCGTATCTGGAAAAAGGCGGCTACCTCAACGCCTGAAGAAACGTCACCATGCAGATCAACGAATTCAAAACCGGATGGCTCTTCAAGCGATGCGTCGTGGCCTGCACGATCATGGCGGCGGACGTCGCCGAGCTTGAGGCCAAGCTGCCTGCGGTGATTCCCGAAATTGAACACGCGATTGATTACCATGAACGCAAGTGCTCCAAGGTGTTGATCGTCGTGGCGGCCGGACAGAAGTCCTCGCGGGCGCATCGGCCGGCGATTCGTGAGCGGCTTGAAAACGACCCGGGCCTGAAGGCCATCGCCGGGCGGGTGAAAATCGTCTGCTCGTTTCTCAACCGCATGGGCGACAACGAAGGAAAATTCCGCATTCGTAAAAGCTGACGCCAGCGGCGCACCCCAAAGGACCTCATGGAGTTTGTTGATCTGCACTGCCACTCGACCGCCTCCGACGGAACGCTTCCGCCGCGAGAAGTGGTGCGCCTCGCCAAAGACCGCGGGCTCAGCGCGCTGGCCCTCACCGACCACGACACCATCGGCGGCATCGCGGATGCGTCCGACGAAGCAAAGAAGATCGGTCTCGACTTCCTCCCCGGCATTGAGATCTCCTGCGAGTACCTGCCCGGCACGATGCATATCCTCGGCTACGGCGTAGACCCGAAGAGCCCCGTGCTCACCGACATGACCGAGAAGCTCATCGAGGGCCGCGACAACCGGAATCCGAAAATCGTCGACAAGCTGAAGGAGCTCGGGGTCGCGATCACGATGGAAGAAGTCGAAGCGCAAGCCAACGGCGGCGTCGTCGGCCGGCCGCACATCGCGGCGATCCTTGTCCGAAAGGGTTACGTCACCTCCATCAAGCAGGCCTTCAACGAATACCTCGCCCCCGGCGGGAAGGCGTACTTCGACAAGGAACGCCTCAGCAGCAAACAGGCGCTCGGCATGATCCTCGACTCCGGCGGCCTGCCGGTGCTGGCTCACGCGTTCCAACTCCGCTGCGACAACGACTCCCAGCTCGAAACGGTCGTGAAAAACCTGCTCGACCAAGGCTTGGCAGGGATCGAGGTTCTCCACAGCGATCACGACCCCGCCTGGGTCGAAAAGACCACGCGCCTAGCCGACAAATACAACCTCCTGAAGACCGGCGGCAGCGATTTTCACGGCGGAAACAAGCAAAACATCGATTTAGGCCTCGCCGCCGGCCGTCGCGTGCCGCGGGCGTTTTACGATGCTCTGGTTGCTCGCCTACAATGTCGATAGAGTTAGTGCTGATTCATGGTTTTTGCCGAACTCGCCTCCTTTGCCGCGAGTAGATTGATTTATGTCCATCGCCGTTGAACCGCTCAACCTCCCCGATTTGAACGCCGCGTTCGAATCGACCGACCCCGAGAAGATCGTCTCGTGGGCCGCCGCGCAGTTCGGCGAGGGGCTGGTGATGTCTTCCAGCTTCGGCGCTGAGAGCGCGCTGCTGATCCACATGGCCACCCGCGTCATCCCGAACATCAGAATCGTGATGGTCGACACCGGCTATCTCTTTCCTGAAACCTACCAGTTCATGGAACAGCTCCGGCTGCGGTTCAACCTCAACGTCTGGACCTATCGCACGAAGAACGACCCGCAGGCGTACCTCCGCGCGGCCGGCGAAGAGAATCCCAACTGGCGAAAAGACATCGACGCCTGCTGCGCCGTGAACAAGAACGAGCCGTTCGAGCGCGCGTTCAAAGAACTCAAGCCCACCGCATGGCTGCGCGGCACGCGCCGCGACCAAGCCGAGACCCGCAAGGACCTCAAGTTTCTCCAGTGGGCCAAGCGCTACAACTGCTACGCGGTGTCGCCGATCCTCAAGTGGACCAGCCGCGACATCTTCGGCTACCTGAAGAAGCACGACCTGCCGTACCACCCGCTGTACGAAAAAGGTTACGCCAGCATCGGCTGCAACCCGCTGAGCTGCACGCAGATGATCCAGATCGGCGAAGACGCACGATCCGGCCGCTGGGCAGGCAAAGGGAAAGTCGAGTGCGGCATTAACCTCACGGACTCGACGGACTCGGCTCAACTGTAGAATCGGGTTTCCCCTCCAGATTTGTATTCGTGGCGTGGGCTACCAGCCCACGTTCTTCTACAGACGCCGCGGGCGGGTCGCTCACGTCACACAAGTCCTGATCGGCCACCGACTTCGGCTCGAATTGGGTTCGTTTGTTCAAATCGCCGATTGCGGACGACGCCGCGACGGAAGTGGCTGATTCTTCTATTGTTACAGTAGATGCGGAGTCGCAAGAGCGCTCCGTCGCGATAGGAACAGTGGTTTGCTCCACTGGCGCAGGAGAATCCGCGACTTCCGTCGCGGCGTGGTCGATCGGCGCTGTCACGACCACGGGCTCGGGCGGTTTGATCGCCTCCTCATCCTCCTCCCGCGCCTCCGCGTGCTTCTGCAGATCGCGCAGCTCCTTTAAGCACGCCCGCAGCGACCGTTCCAGCCGCTGCTCATAAACCTGCAGGCCGGTGAAAAACTCAGAGTTCATCGAAATCGTCTCGGCCGAACCGGGCGGCGGCTCGTTTCGGCGCATCGGATAATCCTTATCCCGCATCCGGCGATTGAAGTCTCCCCGTCGCACCAGGCTGGCCGACTCGATGTACGGCACGCGGGCGAGCTTCCACTGCAGATGGGCGATGCGGATCACGATCATCCGCTGCACGGCCCCGCGTGGGCGCTGATCGGCGAGCACCTCGGCCATAAAGGCGTCAAACTCCGCCGGGTCTTCGCCGGGGCAGACCGCCTGCGACGACAGCAACCCGTGCGTGACGGCGTTCTGGCTGGCGACGGCTTTTCCCTCCGGCGTACGCGGGCCGGTGGATCGCCGGGCATTGCGACGATTGGCTTCAATCTGGGCGTGGGTCGGCATGGTGAACTCCTAAATGAGGGATTTCGTTTAGCCGCCTCGCGTGCGAGGCGCGAACGAAGCGCCCCGCACGCGGGGCGGCTAAACGCGGAAACACAAGGGTGTGAAAAGGAAGGGACTCAAATTCAACGCCATGAATAGGCGAAGGGCGGCCCGGTAACCGCTGACGGAATTCTACCCCCGCCGAATCAAAAAAGCGGCCAAAAAACGGCCAATTTGTAAGATTCTCACTACTCCAGGGCCGGCCGAGGGTTAGGCCTTCTGACTACATCGCCTATCGCAACAGGTTGTCATCCTGAGCGTACTCGCGAAGGATCTGGCCCGATCGCCGTAAAACGCAGATCCTTCGCGGGTACGCTCAGGATGACATCCCCCGCAAGTCGCGGACGATTGACTTCCTAGACACCCTCTCAGGATGACACGCCTTTGATGCTAATCGCTGAATGATTTTGTAAACGCATCGGGCAAATCGTCGCTAATGCGAATTGAAGTACGCCACCGAGTCGTCCAGCACCGGCCCTAGGAACCGGAACGGAAACGCGAACGCCATGGCCATCGTCACGTGGGCGCGCTCGGGATAAATGATCGTCGTCACCCGCCCGCCGGCGGCGGCGATTCGGTCGGCCATGAGGAGGGCGTTGTTCACGTCGACCACCGAGTCCTGCTTGCCGTGCATGATCGCGATCGGCTGCGCGTACGGGTGCACATAGCTGATCGGCTGCGTGTGCGGATCGACCAACGCGTCGCCCGGCTTCATGTTGAAGATCGGCCTGTCCTCGTCCAGCGGCTTGAAGTCATACAACCCCGACACAGCCAGGCTGGCGCGCACGTCGGTCCGCTTCAGGCCGACGTCGTTCAAATAGTGATCGTCAAAGTTCAACAGCGCCGCGATGTGTGCACCGGCCGAGTACCCCATCGTGTAAACGTGCGTCGGATCACCGCCGAACTTGGCGATGTTGTCGTGCGTCCATTTCACGGAGAGCGCACAGTCTTCGACGAACGACGGAAAAGTGACTTCGGAATAAATGCGGTAATCGGGCACCACCACCACAAACCCGCGCGAGGCTAATCCCTGCGCGACGAAGCGGTATCCTTCCTTCGTGCCGTTCGACCACTCGCCGCCGTAGAAGAAAACGACGACGCGCGTATTCGGCTTCTGCTGCCACGGCTGATACACGTCGAGCGTTTGGCGGTGTTTGTCGCCGTACACGAGGTTGCGGGTGCGGTGATACGGGATGGGCGGAATGGTGGAATCGAGCAGGTCGAACTTGGTGCACCCAGCCGAGCAGAGCAGCAAAACCAGCGATATCCATCTCATGCGAAATCCGTGCGAACGATGCCGGACCTAAGTTAGTGTGCAATGACGGTAACCATGGGCGTATTGTCAGCCATCAGGGCAACCTGTATAACCGATGCTCAACCACTGACAAAGGAAGCAGTTATATGGAACGCACGCTCATCATTCTCAAGCCCGACGCGGTTCAGCGCGGCTTGATCGGCGAGATCATTTCCCGGTTCGAGAAAAAGGGAATCCAGGTCGCCGGCGCCAAGTTTACCAAGATCGCCGCCGCCACGGCCGAGCAGCATTACGCTCCGCACAAGGGCAAGCCGTTCTACGAAGGGCTTGTGAAGTTCATGACCAGCTCGCCGGTGCTCGTTTTGGCGCTGGAAGGCAAGGACGTGATCACGATCAGCCGCAAGATGATGGGCGCCACCTTCGGCAGCAAGGCCGAGCCGGGCACCATCCGCGGCGACTTTGGCGTTTCCAACAGCTTCAACCTCATTCACGGCTCTGATTCGCCCGAAGCCTCGGCGAAAGAGCTCACGCTTTTCTTCAAGCCCGATGAACTGATCGACTGGAAGCCGGCCATCCAAACGTGGGTGTACGATTTCGGCAAGGGAACGGCCGAGTAACCTTTCGGCGTGCCACAACGTACTAGTGTGCGGAGTCGATCGCTTTTGTAGGGTGGGGTTCATCCCCACCGTCGTCCGTCAATGGTGGGGATGAACCCCACCCTACGAAAACTAAGTACGTGTTTTAGAAGTGGCCAAAACCAAGGCTCGTCATCCTGAGCGTACTCGCGAAGGATCTGCGTCAATCGTCGATCGATGCCAGATTCTTCACGAGTACGCTCAGGATGACATTGCCTTTTTCAAAATCAAATCGCGGGGGCGCGATGCTGCGATGGGTTCGCAAACGCTGGAAAGAACTCCTGACGGCCCTCGTCTGTCTGGAGATCTACGTCGGCGTGGCCGGCTGCGCGAATACGTTCATCCTTCACCCGAGCACTGATAGGCGCGACCCGCACGACGCGGTGGCCCGCAAAATCACTGTCGGCAATCAAACCATCGAAGTGTGGACGGCCAAGTCGCCCGCGTGCGCCGGCGGCGAGGCCAAGGCGTCGCTGATCGAATTCTGCGGCAACGGCACGCGGGCTGAAGACGTCTGCTCGTGGATCGCCAACGTCCGCTGGAAAAAGTGGCCGGTCGAAGTGTGGTGCATGAACTACCCCGGCTTTGGTGGCAGCACGGGGCCGGCGACACTTGCCTCAATTCCACCGGCGGCGCTCGCCACGTACGACGCCTTCCACGCGGCCGCGCCGGATCGGCCGATCTTCCTCGAATCCAACAGCCTTGGCGGAACCAGCGTGGCGTACGTCGCGTCGAAGCGACCGGTGGCTGGCGCAGTGCTGACGAATCCGCCGCCGCTGCGCCGGTTGTTGCTGCAGCGCTACGGATGGTGGAACTTGTGGCTGCTGGCCACGCCGGTGGCGATGCAGGTGCCGGTCGATATGAACACACCGGATACGGCGCCGTTCGCGATGGCGCCGGCCTGTTTTCTGCTGTCGGACGAGGACTCGCTCATTCCGCCGTACTATCACAACATCGTGGTGAACGCGTATGGAGGGCCGAAGCATGTGATTCACATTCCCGGCGTGGGGCATAACTCGCCGCTTACGCCCGGATCTGAAGCGGCGCTCGGCGAGTGGATCGACCAGCAATGGCTCGCCACGTTTAAGGCCGCACCGAGTACAATGAAATGATGGCCGGACGCGTGCGAGCATGGATCAAGCGGCGGTGGAAGGTTTACCTGGGGCTGCTTGTTTGCTTCGAGATTTATGTGACGTTCGCCGGGTGCGCCAACTCGCTGCTGCTGGTTCCTTCGGTCAATAAGATTAATGCGCTCGGTGCGACGAGTCGGCCGATCGTCATCGGCGATCAAACCCTCGAAATCTGGACGCAGCGCTCCAAGGCCTGCGGCGCCGGCGAGCCCAGGGCGTACGTGCTCGAATTCTGCGGCAACGGCACGCGGGCCGAAGACATCACCTGGTTCGTCGCCGAGCGGTGGGGCAAGTGGCCGGTCGAAGTCTGGTGCCTCAACTACCCCGGCTACGGCGGCAGCACGGGTCCCGCGAAACTCAAGTCGATCCCGCCGGCTGCGCTCGCCACGTACGACACGATCCGTTCCATGGCCGGTGATCGGCCGATCTTTTTAGAAGCCAACAGCATGGGCACGACGGCCGCGATTTACGTCGCCGCCCATCGCCCGACGCCGGGCCTCATCCTGCAAAACCCGCCGCCGCTGCGACGATTGATCATGCAAAGGCACGGCTGGTGGAATCTCTGGCTGCTGGCCACGCCGGTGACGCTGCAGATTCCGATCGAGCTCAACTCGACCACGTGGGGGCCGAAGGTGAACGCGCCGGCGTGCTTCCTATTGGCCGACGGCGACGAAGTCGTTCCGGCGGCGTATCACGACATGGTGGTCGATGCGTACGCCGGGCCGAAGTTGGTGATTCATCTGCCGTACGCGGATCACAATTCGCCGGTGGATGCGGTGAGCGAGCAGACGGTACGGCAGTGGATCGCGCAGCAGTGGGACAAGACCTTTCCGACGACGCAGCCGATACACTAAACTCTTCGCATGGCATCCGCTCAGCAGAAAATCCAAAAGCTCCGCGACGAGATCAATCATCACAACGATCTGTACTCGCAGGCCCGGCCAAAGATCAGCGACCGTGAGTTTGACGCGCTGCTGCGCGAGTTGATCGACCTCGAGACCGCGAATCCAGACCTCATCACGCCCGATTCCCCCAGCCAGCGCGTTGGCGGCGATGTGCAGACCGAGTTGAAGCCGGTGAAGCACGCCGTGCCGATGATGAGCATCGACAACACGTACAGCGAAGAGGAAGTGCGGGCGTTTGATGCGAGGGTGCGGAAAGGGCTGGACGGGCAAACGCCGACGTACGTGCTGGAGCCGAAGATTGATGGCGCGTCGGTCAGCCTCCGGTACGAGAACGGGCACCTCGTGCTGGCCGCCACGCGGGGACGCGGGAACACCGGTGATGACATCACGGTCAACGCGCGGACGATTAAATCGATCCCGCTGTCGCTCAAATCCACCGGCAAAATGAAACCGCCGGCCATTTTGGAAGTGCGTGGCGAAGTGTACATGGACAACGAGGACTTCCAGCGCGTCAACAAAGAACTCACCGACGCCGGCGAAGAACCGTACGCCAACGCCCGCAACACTACGGCCGGCACGCTGCGGCGGCTGGATCCGAAAATCGTCGCCAAGCGGCACCTGCGATTTCTGGCGCACGGGCTGGGCCAAGTCGAGCCGCTGCCGGTCAGCAGCTACTGGGAGTGGACGAAACTTCTGCGCGAGTGGGGCCTCCCGCTGCCGAAGGAAACGACGCAGGCCGGCACGATTGAAGAGGTCATCGAGCAGATCGAAGCGTTTGCGCTCGTTCGGCCGAAGCTGCCGTACATGACCGATGGCGTGGTCATCAAAGTCGACGACTTTTCGCAGCGAGATATCCTGGGCGCCACCAGCAAGGCGCCGAAATGGGTGATCGCCTACAAGTACGAAACCGAGCAACAGCCGACGGAACTCAAAGAAGTCCGCTGGCAGGTCGGCAAGGGCGGCAGCCTCACACCGGTCGGCGATCTTGAGCCGGTCTTCATCGGCGGCGTGACCGTCACGCACGTGACGCTGCATAACATCGACCAGATCCGCAAGCTCGATATTCACATCGGCGACACCGTGGTGGTGGAACGCGCCGGCGAGGTGATCCCGTATGTGCGCGACGTGATCACCGGCAAACGGCCCAAGGGCGCCAAGCCGGTCGCCGTGCCGACCAAATGCCCGGAGTGCGAGACGAAACTGGAGTGGGAAGATTATCCGGAAGACGTAGTCGCATATCGCTGCCTCAATCCGAACTGCGAGGATTACTACCGTCGCAACCGCGTGAAGAAGGCCAAGGTGCCGGCCGCGTGCCCGGTGTGCCAAGGGAAGATCGAAGTGCTCGAGCACGGGATCGATCTGTACTGCGTGAACCCGTCGTGCCCCGCGCAACTCAAGGAGCGCCTTCGCTGGTACTGCGGCCGAAGCCAGATGGACATTGAAGGGCTCGGCGATCGGCTGATTGATCAACTCGTGGAAACCGGTAAGGTGCACACGTTTGCCGATCTGTACAAACTGACGGAAGAAGACATCGCGACGCTGGAATCCGAAACCACCTCCGGCGAAAAGACGACCAAACGCACCGTCGGCGAAAAGGTGGCGCAAAAAGTCGTGGCCCGCATCGCCGAGAGCAAGAAGCAGCCGCTGGATCGCCTGCTGGGCGGCATGGGCATCCACCACGTCGGCACGCGGGTAGGTTACGTGCTGGCAAGCCACTTCGGCAGCCTTGAAGCGCTGGCGGCGGCAACCACCGAGGAATTATCCGCGGTCAACGAGATCGGCGACGTGATCGCGCACTCGGTTCACGATTTCTTCGCCAACAAAGCAGGCCGCTCCGCGGTCGCTGCCTTGCAGGCGGCCGGCGTCGATCCGAAGTTCGAAAAACCCGCCGCGTCGGAGCAGTTGCTCGCCGGCCAAACGGTTGTCGTCACCGGCACGCTGGAGAAGTTCGAGCGGTCCGAGATCGAAGCCCTCATCACCCGCCTCGGCGGAAAGGCCAGCGGCAGCGTGAGCAAGAAGACTTCATTCCTCGTCGCCGGCGAAAACGCGGGGAGCAAGCTGGATAAGGCGAAGGAACTGAAGGTGCCGGTGCTGAGCGAAGCGGAATTCATCAAGAAATACGTGCCCTAGGTGTTTAAGAAGTCATTTGGCGATCAAACTCAAAGCCTTGTCATCCTGAGGTACTCCGAAGGATCTGCGTCCCCTGTCGATCGATGGCAGATCCTTCGGATTACCTCAGGATGACAACGTCTTTAGCTCATTCCGCGTGCATCCGCGTCCCTCTGCAGCTAAATTGTTTTGCACATGGATCACCTGGCCAAAATGATCGAACTCGCCAACGCGAATCGCACGGTCCGAATGACCTATCGCAAGTGCGCCGAGGAAGAAGCGAGCGACCGCATCGTCGAACCCTATCGCACGTCGCACAACGATAAATCGCTGATCATCCAGTGCTGGCAGGCCGCGCCGGTGGTGGTGGATGGGGCACAGTGGCGGTGGTTCAGGGCCGACCGCATCGTCAAAGTCACCGACGGCGGGCAGAATTTCATCCCGCGGCTGCGGGTGAATCTTTCGCTCGATGAGATCAAGCAGTTTGCGAACGAGCGCGACCGCGAAACGGCGGCCGAGGCCGTCGAGAAGTATTTCCGCTTCGTTGAGTCGGCCATGATGGACGGCACGCTCACCGACGAAGAGATGTGCAAGGCCAAGGAACTGGCCATGGGCGTGGAGCCCGGGCGGCTGAAGGTCATTCACGCTCACATTTACATCAGCGTGCTGAACGAGCTGCTGGTCGACGGCGAACTGACGGCGCGCGAAGAGAGGTATCTGGGGACGGTGAAAAAGGCGCTCGCGGATTTGGGTTGGTCGCCTTAATACAAAGAAGAATGAACGCAGAGACGCGGAGATGCAGAGAAGAGAGTTTATTTTCTTTCTTCTCTGCGTCTCCGCGTCTCTGCGTTCATTTCCGAATTGATTTATTCGTGCCCTTCGTGACTTCGTGATTCATTTCTTCAGCGTAGCGTCGACCACCTTCTGCACCGCCGCGATCTTTTCCTCGGCCGCGGCGCGGGTCGGCGCTTCGGCAATGATTCGCATGATCGGCTCGGTGTTGCTCGGCCGGGCGTGGACCCAGCTATCGGGCCAATCGATTCGGATGCCGTCCTGCAGGTCGACTTTCTCTTTCAAAAATGCCTGCTTCACCGCGGCCACGGCGCGGTCGGCGTCTTCTCGTTTGCATTCGAACTTGCTCTTGATGATCTCGTACCGCGGCAGGCTGGCTACCAACTGGCTGATGGTTTTGCCTGTCTCGGCCATCAGTTGGAGGACGTACGCCATGCCGACGAGGCTGTCGCGGCCGGGGACGATTCGCAGGTCGATCACGCCGCCGTTGCCTTCGCCGCCGATGACCGCGTTTTCGCGCATCATGGCTTGCACGACATTGGCTTCGCCGACCATCGTGCGGACAACGCGTCCTCCGTGCTCGGCCGCGATATCGTCGAGCATGCGGCTGCTGGAGAGGTTGGCGGCGGTCACGCTGCCGGGCTTTTTCGAGAGGATCAGTTTGGCCGCGAGGGCGAGGGAGTATTCCTCGCCAATGTAGGTGCCGTTCTCGTCGACGATGGCGAGGCGGTCGGCGTCGGGATCTTGTGCGAAACCGACGGCGGCCTTTTGGCGCTTCACCTCGTCGGCCAGGCCGGTGAGATTCTTCGCCGTCGGTTCCGGCTCGTGGGCGAATTGCCCGTTCGGCTCGCCGTTGAGATGCACGACCGCGCAGCCGAGTTTGCTCAGCATGGTGTGCGACGTCACGCAACCCGCACCGTTCACGCTGTCGAGCACTACCTTGTATCGCTTGGTGGAAATACCCAGCACGTCGACGTGATTCAGCACCTTCTTCACATGGATCGCATGGGTTTCGGTGTTCTTCGCCGGCTTGATCAGCGACTCCACGCGCACGTAATCGCTCGCGCCGGCCAGGTACAGTTCCTTGATCGCCAGCGCGTCGGCCGGCGGCGGGGCGACGGCTTCGCGGTTGAGGAACTTCAGGCCGTTCCATTCGATCGGGTTGTGGCTGGCGGTGGCGATCACGCCGGCGTCGGCCTGCAGGTGCTTCACCATCATCGCCACGCCGGGCGTGGTGACGATATCGAGGTCGATGACTTCAACTCCGCTGGCGACCAAAGCGGCCACGGCCGCGTCGCGAACCCAGAAGCCGCTGGGGCGACTGTCACGCCCGATGACCACTTTCAACGGCTTGCTGGCATCGGGGCGGTTCTTCTTGAGCCACACGGCGAACGCGGCGATCATTCCGTTCACCACCACCGGCGTGAGTGTGCCGCCGATGGTCCCGCGCGTGCCGGAGACGCCGATCATGAGTGCTTCCATGCAGATCCTTTCGTGCTGCAGCGATTTATCGCGGAGACGGGAGCAAATGGCAACGGCGACGGACACGCCGTGAAAATTCTGACGGATCGCAACATTTTTGGCGGGCGGACGTTAAAACTACAACTGCTGCATGAGTACCTCTCCGGCCTCATCCTCTGACGACATCGAAACGCGAACCCTGCGCGCGCCGGTGCCGGTGATGTCGCTCGAGTCGATCGCCGCGTTGGAAGACGTAACCGAGGCGGATCTGTACGCACCGGCCTATCGCGTGCTGCCGCGGCTGGCCGTCGCGGAGGAACCGGCGTACCGATTCATGTGGCTCGGCATGCTCGCGGTCTTCGTCGGGCTGTTCGGCTTCATGACCATCACCTTCTGGGCACCGGCCCATCCCGGTGTCGACCAAAACGGCTACCTCGTCGGCGGAAAGCAGTTCGCCAAAACCTATTCGACCGAATTCACACCCGCCAACCCGTACGAGTACGTCGGCAATATGTGGGTGATGGTCGGCGACAAGGACGGCACGTACTACCCGAAATATCCGCTCGGCCTGCCGGTGCTGTACGCGATCATGCTCTGGATCGGCGGGGCGGCGCACGGCCACGTGTGGGCGTTTTACATCAGCCCTGTGTCGATGATCGCGGCGGTCGTCGGCATGTATTTCCTCGCCCGCACGGTGGCCGGTTCCTTTGCCGCGATGATGGCGGCGATTCTGCTGGCCACCAGCCAAACCACGCTGGTGCTGGCGAATAATCCGAACAGCCATTCGTCCTGTCTCGCGTTTGTGGTGTGGGGCATGTTCTTCCTGCTGCGATGGTGGCAGACGAATTCGATCTGGCGTGGATTGCTCGGCGGGTTTTTGCTCGGGTACGCGTGCACGATTCGCTACACCGAAGGTCTGCTCATTCTGCCGATCGGGCTGGCGATGATTTGCTCGCTGCGATGGACTGTTCTGCGGTCTTACCTCCGTGCGCTCATGCCGGCCGTGGGGTGGATCATTCCGGTCGGGTCGCTGCTGGTCTTTAACAAGATCCATATGGGAAGTTGGACCGGCTACGACACCACGAACGAGAGCGTCGGATTCACCTGGCAGAAGTTTACTGAAACGTGGGAGCAGGTGGTTCGCACGTTCAACGACCAGGGCATGTTCTTCACGCTGCCGCTGGGCATTGCGGGGCTGGCGATGGTGTTCCGCCGAAGTTGGCAGTATGGGTTGCTGCTCTTGCTATGGGTGATTCCGGGGATCGCGCTTTACACCTCGTACTACTGGTCGCCTGATCGCGGCGTGTCGTACGCGCGGTTTTTCGTCACGTTCTTTCCGGGGATTCTCGTCGGCGTGGCGGTGTGCATTCGCTACGGCATCATCGGCTCTGACGATTTCGGCAAGCCGCGCCGGTCGGTGGCCATGCCGATCGCCGCGGGCGTTGTGGTGCTGGCGGGCTCGGCCATCGGGCTGTACCGCGCTACGCTGGGGATGGAGGACGGCCAGCGCTTGCCGATGTCGTCGCTCGCGGGCATGCACCGTCAATACACGTCGCTGGCGGTGTCGGGCGACATCATGGCCCACAACATTCCCGCAAAGTCCATCGTCATCGCCGACGGTCCGCGCATGGCTGAGGGGATGATGAACTACGGCCAATTCATGGGCGACTGGGAGATGTACGCCACCAACGCGTTTACGCCGTCGGTCATGCGGGCGTTTTTGGCGAAGAAGGAAGTCGACCCGAACGATCCGAACCCGCTGCAGCCGCGCCGGCGCGAGTATCTGTACGAGATCTACAACAAGAAGTCCGAGGCCGACCTGCTCGAGGATCAACAGCACATCGTGTTGACCGGTCTTGAGAACGGCCGGCACGTCTTCCTCGTCGGCACGAAGGCGTCGGTGGCCACGTTCCAGCAGAAATTCTTTCCATCTGACGTATACGAAACCAAACTCGTCGCCCGCTGGAATGACCAGATCGAACCGATCCGGCACATCGACGACACCGACAAGCCCGCCGCGGATACCAAAGCCAGGCAACCCTTCATGGGTGGCGGCGGCCGCCAACGGGGTGGCGGCGGGGCACGCGGCGGGTTCGGCGAGTGGACGACCTCTTCATGGCAACTGGTCGAGGTGACGCTCCGGAATGCGACGACCCGCCCCGCGAAATAAGTGACTGCGGCGTGCCGTCGACCTCGAACTCAATCGCAAATTGCAAATCCGTCGCAGGCAGTGACAATGGCGCGTCGCTATGGATCGCAATAAGCTCAACGCCAGTCTGCCCAAAGTCGTTCAGTCGATTGTCGACAGCATTACCGCGTCGCCGTCGATGAAGCACCTTGACCGCGTGTTTCTCCCCAATCGCGATGTGATCGTGCAGAGCATCGTGCTGCTGCGCGAAGTGCTCTTCCCCGGCTACTTCGGCAAGCAGGGGCTAACGAGCCAGAACATCACCTACCACGTGGGCGAGCTGGTGAACGAGTTGGCGGACATGCTGTTCGAACAGATCCGCTGCTGCCTGCGGTATCAGGAGAGCATTCCGGCCAACAACGGCGACAGCGACGCCAAGTGTGAGGAATGCGACCAGCAGGCGGCCAAGATCGTCCACCAGTTTTTTCAGAAGCTGCCGGGCGTGCGCGAGATTCTCGCGACCGACGTGCAGGCCGCGTTCGATTCAGACCCGGCGGCGCAGAGCAAGGACGAAACGATCTTCTGCTACCCCGGCCTGTTCGCGATCTTCGTCCAGCGGCTGGCCCATGAGTTTTACGAGTTGAAGGTGCCGCTGCTGCCGCGCATCATGACCGAGCACGCGCACTCGATGACCGGCATCGACATTCACCCCGGCGCGCAGCTCGGCAAGAGCTTCTTCATCGACCACGGCACGGGCGTCGTCATCGGCGAGACCACGACCATCGGCGCGAACGTGAAGATCTACCAGGGCGTGACGCTGGGCGCTGTCGCGCCGCAGTACGGCCAGCAACTGCGCGGCGCCAAGCGCCATCCGACGATCGAGGACGACGTCATCATCTACGCCGGGGCGACGATCCTTGGCGGGGAAACGATCATCGGCAAGGGCGCGTTGATCGGCGGCAACGTCTTCATTACCCAAAGCGTACCGCCCATGAACCGCGTGACGGCCGAGCCGCCGAAGCTGAAATACCGCGATCGGCGTGGGAAGAACAAGGGCGAACTGGACTTGCTGGATTTTCAGATCTAGGGCGGCCCCGCGATTCGTGCCACCCGACGATTGGGATCAAAACGCTTGTCATCCTGAAAGTGCGTTTGAGAAGTCATTCAGCGATCAACCGTCAAAGTTCTGTCATCCTGAGCGTACTCGCGAAGGATCTGCAGCAATCGACGATTGACGCAGATCCTTCGCGAGTACGCTCAGGATGACTAGGCTTGGTATTGGCGACTTCTCCTTCACACTCAGGATGACGATTTGGCGATTCACGCTACTTCCGGGGTTCGGGCCAGCGAAGTTGTCGCATTACAACCTTCCTCAATTGCCGTCGCGACGAATCCTGTCACTTACGGCTCGTGCTGGTGACTCCGCGACTCATTTCCACCTCAGAAAACACCACAGGATGCGCCATAGAATCACACGGTGTTGCAGCCACGCAACATCCGGAATAACCGGACCGGCGAAAAACCCTCGAGAAGCTCTGGCACGGCGATTGTTATGTGTGTCTCATGCGAGCAACCATCACCATCCTGTCGTTGTTAGTCCTCATCGGCGGCTGTGCGACCAAGCGTCCGACGGCCACGGCCCAGCGGCAGGATGCGGAATCGCGCTACAGCAGCGCCTCGGTGGGGACGCTCGCGTTCGATCCGCCCGTTACGCAGTACGGCCAGCGTCTGAACCTCGGCCGCGACTCTCGGCAGGCGTCGGCGTTCGTCGGGTTCGATCAAACCGTCGCCCGATCCTTCTACATTGTGAGCGACGACCACCAAGTGCAGCAGAACGGCCCGAGCCGGTTCGAGCACCGCTCGATCAGCGTTGAAGTCGGCACGAGCTACCGCTAATCCCATGCTGGATAAGGATTCATAAGGGCTTTCCCTCAATTCCCTTGAATTTCGTCCGCCGACCCGTCACAATGTGGTAAGTCCGTTACCCATCGCGTTTTAGAGCCTGATCGAGGGATATATGGCGACGATCACCAAAAAAGAATTAATTGACCGAATCGCTGAGCGTACTGAGCAGCGGCGCGTGAACGTAAAGCGGGTGATCCAGTCGTTCCTCGACGAAATCGTCATGGAGCTCGGCCGCGACAACCGCTTGGAGTTTCGAGACTTCGGTGTGTTTGAGACCAAGATGCGCAAGGCCCGTCGCGCCCAGAATCCTAAAACGCTCGAACCCGTTGCCGTGCCCGAAAAGCGAACCGTTAAGTTCAAAATCGGCCGACTGATGAAAGCCCGCCTGGGTGATTTGACCGGGTCGGCGATTGACGACGAAGCCGGCGACGTGGCCGAGATGAACGAAGCCGCCGACGATGATGATGATTCGAAAGACGGGCCGCACTAGTCGCGACGGCTTCTCAACGATTCGCCGACGTCCCGAATTTCACAACACCCCATGAAACCGCAAGACTGGCAGTCGTTGCTCCAGTCCGATTTATCTCGCCGTGCCGAGAGCCATCTGTTGCGCGCGCGGCGTGAGTTGGTGCAACTCGATTCCACGCATTTAGAAATCGACGGCCGGCGGTACGTGAACTTTGCGTCGAACGATTACCTGGGACTCACGCATCATCCGAGGATCATCGCGGCGATGCAGGCGGCGCTCGCGTCGCACGGAACGGGCGCCGGCGCGGCGGGCCTGATCACCGGCTACACCACATCACACGCGGCGGCGGAGAAAGCAATCGCAACATGGAAGGGCACCGAGGCGGCCGTGCTGCTGCCGAGCGGTTACCAGGCGAATCACGCGTCGGTGCAGACAATTTTCGCGGTGGCGGAGCAGGCGGGGAAGTCGGTGCGGTTTCTGCTCGATAAGCTTTCGCACGCGTCGCTGCTCGATGCGGTGCGCGGCACCGGCGCGCCGATGCGAGTCTTCCCGCACAACCACTTGGCCAAGCTCGATCGCCTGCTCGAGTCGGCCGACCCTTCAGAGATTCAAGTCGTCGTCACCGAATCGATCTTCAGTATGGACGGCGACGCGGCAGATCTCCGCACGCTCGCCGCGATGAAGCAGCGGCGGAATTTTCTGTTGCTGCTCGATGAAGCGCACGGCGCCGGCGTGTACGGCCCGGGCGGCTCGGGATTGGCCAACGAATTGGGATTGGCGGGACTCGCCGACGTCAGCATCGCGACACTCTCGAAGGCCGCCGGAATCGTGGGCGGGGCGGTGTGCGCTTCGACGGCGTTCTGCCAGGCGCTTGTCAACCACGGCCGGGCGTACATCTACTCGACCGCCATTCCCGCCGCGGTGGCGGAGGGCGTGGTCGCGTCGATCGGCGTGATGCGCGACGAACCAGAGCGGCAAGCGCGCGTACGGTCACTGGCTGCAAGGGTTCGATCGACATTGGCGCGGCGAGGCCTCACCTTGCCCGCCGGCGATTCGCCGATCATCCCGGTCATTGTCGGAAGCGAGGAGGCCGCGTTAAGTGCCGCAGAATCGCTGCGGGCCGAGGGGTTGCTGGTGATCGCGGTTCGCCCGCCGACGGTTCCGCGCGGCGCAAGCCGGTTGCGGGTGACGCTGTCGTGCGAACATTCAGATGAAGAAGTAGAGAAGCTGATCGAGTTGCTGGTGAAAATCAGCGGCGACAGTCCGCCGATTTAACACTTCTTTATCTTTAGCAGCGCAATCGCAGATCGATGTCATCCTGAGCGTACTCGCGAAGGATCTGCATCGATCGACGATTGACGCAGATCCTTCGCGAGTACGCTCAGGATGACTAGGCTTTATTATGACGGTAGTTTCGAACTGGCGGTCCGCTAGACGTTCGGGCCGTACTGGTCCATCGGGCGGTCGGTGGTTCCCGGTGCGTGCATGCCGGCAGAGGCGATCCGTGCCATCGTTCGATCGAGCAGATCGGCGGCCGGGTCTTCGGCGGGCAAAAGGCTGAGAAGGTTCAGGACTTTTTCAACGTACGGAACGCGGGCACTCACTTCTTGGTCGGGATGCGCGTAGGATGAATCGTTCGGGTCGCGGCTGACCTGATTGAGAAGAAGATCCACGGCTTTAGCATCGGGTTTTGCGAGCTGCTTGATCATCGTTTCCCCAGTCTTATTTCCACTGCGATCGACGTGACAGACCGAGCTTAATTAATTTATCGGCGACTGGCAATCACAAAATTAGCGGGTTTTGGCCCGCCATTGGTCGGCGAAATGGGCTACCGCGGCGTGCAAACGCGATTTTACCGTACCGAGCGGAATATCCAGAATGTCACTGATCTGTTTGTACGGGAACTGGTGAAAGTAAGAAAGCAACAGGATCTCGCGCAGGTGCTCGGGCATCGCCTGCACAGTCTGCTGAACTTTTTGTTGTACTTCGCGCCGCTCCATCGATTCGCTGGGCAGATTGTCAGCCGACTTCAGGAGGTCGATGAACTCGCCGCCGGAATCTTCGGACGGCGCGATGGCCGCCTGCAGCGCGGTCGTCGGGCGGCGGTTGTTCGAGCGGATCATGTCGCGGGCTTTGTTCGCGGCGATAGTGAAAAGCCACGGCCGAAATCGTCGCGATGAATCAAACTGCGCAGCCGACTGGTGAACCTGCAAAAATGTTTCTTGGAACACGTCGTCGGCCAGCACGCGGTCGCCCATGAAGCGGACGAGGAAGTGGTACAGCTCGCGCTGGTAGCGCTTCATCAAGAGCGCGAAGCTTTCGCGATCACCATCTCGGTATCCGCCGAGTAGTTGCTCGTCGGTTCGAGGGTCGGATTGCACTGGCTGCGTTACCATCGATGCCATGGCGTCCTGAAGTTAACCCGGGGCGTCGCTCGTTTGCAAGCAGGTTTGAAAAGCGGTACTGTCGGCTTTTAAGCTTCTGCCCCGGTTTGTCTGGATCAATGGTATGCCCGCCGAGCGCGACATTCCCTCTCCCATCGATTTTTTCGGCCTCACCGCGGATGAATTCGACGCCCGTGCGGCCGAGTGGAAGTGGCCCCGTTTTCGCGCCGGTCAGGTCCGCGATTGGGTGTATCAAAAGGGCGTCCTCGATTTCGCGTCGATGTCCAATCTCTCCAAGCGCGACCGCGACGAACTGCCTCAGCGTATTCACTTAGTGCAATCCACCATAGTGAGCCACCAGACCAGCGAAGACGGCACCGAAAAACTCCTGATCTCTTGGCCGGATGGGTCAAACGCCGAAACGGTGATGATCCCCGATGGCCCGCGCCGCACGGCGTGCATCAGCTCCCAAGTGGGCTGCCCCGTCGGCTGCAAGTTCTGTGCGAGCGGCGTGAACGGCGTAAAGGGCAATCTTGCGGCGTATCAAATCGTCGAGCAGGTGATGTGCCTCAACCAGCTTCTGAAGAAAACCGGCGAGCGAATCACCAACATCGTCTTCATGGGCATGGGCGAGCCGCTCGCGAATTACGCGAACGTGATGCAGGCCGTCCGTGTGCTGCATGATCCGGCGGGGCTCAACATCTCGGCGCGAAAGATCACGATCTCCACCGTCGGCGTACCGGCGAAAATACGCGAGCTGGCGACCGAGCAGTTGCCGCTGAATCTCGCACTGTCACTACACGCACCGACCGAGTCGCTTCGCAAGCAGCTCATCCCGTGGGCCGAGAATTTTGCTCTGCCCGATATCCTCAACGCCAGTCGCGAGTACTTCGACAAGACCGGCCGCGAGATTACGCTCGAGTACATTCTGCTGGCCGGCGTGAATGATCAGCCCGAGCAGGCCAGGCAGCTTGCCAAGGTGTGCAAAACCATGCGGGCGAACGTGAATTTAATCCGATATAACGAAGTAGCGGGCCTGCCGTTCAAGCGGCCGCAGTCGCATGACGTGGTGGTGTTTCAGGAGATCCTGCGGAACAACGGCGTGAACGCCCACGTGCGAAAATCCCGCGGCCGCGATATCGACGCCGCGTGCGGACAGCTCCGCCGCAAGGCCGAAGAAAATGCTGCGGCCACCAAGACCGGATTGCCGATTTTGCAGCCATAAGATCATGCACCATCGCCGCAAAACAACCGGGTTCACCTTCGTCGAGTTGATGGCGGCGATCGTCGTCGTCCTCATCCTGCTCAGCATTTTCGTGCCATATCTGATGTCGGTTCGCGAGCAGTCGCGCCGCACCGAGTGCCAAAACAACCTGCGGCAAATCGTGAACGGTCTGTGGGATTACGCGAAAGATAACAGCCAGGATTTCCCCCGCGTCACGTACGATTCGGCCGTGCTGCCGGACGGTTACGTCGCATTCACCGGCGTGAACGACGACAACCCGTTCGCCCCCGGGGCTAATGCCGCCGCTGATGTTCGCTCGAGCGATGCGTCGGCGTCACTCTTCCTGCTCGTCCGCCTGAACCTCGTGCGGCCGAGCGCCTTCATCTGCCCGAGCAGTTCCGACGAACCCGACACCGTGAACGATCCGCTGAAACGCGGCAACTTCTCGGCCGGCAAGAATCTCAGCTATTCGTACGCGATGCCGTTTTCGTCTTCGCCTAATTACAAGTTCAATCGAGATCGTCTAAAGGCGGAGTTCGTTCTGCTGGCCGACAAGAATCCCGGGAAGGGCGATCACAGCAATCCGTCAGAGCCGGCCCGCGATGCGCCCGCGCTCGATATCGCCCGTGCCAACTCCCCCAACCACGATCACGCGGGGCAGAATGTGGTGTATGTGACGGGCTCGATCGAGTTCCAGGTAACGCCGTATTGCGGCCACAAGAACGACAACATCTACACCGCGCAGGCGATCAGCCCCACGACGCAGCCCGACACGCCGGCGGCGGATGTAAATGGAATCATCAGCGACAAGATCGGCCCCGCGCGGCCGGATGACAGCTACCTGGTGCCCACCGCACTCGACGGCGCAGGACAGTAATTGTCATTCTGAGGTACTCCGAAGGATATGGCATCGATTGACGAGGACGCAGATCCTTCGGAGTACCTCAGGATGACGGCTCTTGCTCTGTAGCGAAGTGTTTGAAAAAGCAGGCTACTTACTTCCCGCATTGCATCGCGAGTCGTCCTCATCAAACACGTTGTCGCGGAAGACAACGCCGTTTTCCATGCTGATCACGCCGTAGCGCGCCGAGCCCCTGTAGAAGCGGTTTTTGAACACCTTGATCGTCGAGCCGTCGCCGCCGTCGGTGTAGGCGTGGATGGAGAAGTTCCCGCCGCGCATCCAGTTGCGCTCGATCACGATGTCACTTGCTGGCCGCTTGCCTTTGATGCCCTGGATGAAGACCGATGCGTTGCTCTTCGCATCCGGCTCATCGAGCGGCATGTCGAAGTAGTTGCCGATGATTTTCACGTTCGAACCGCCGCGGATCTGCACACCGTCGGCATGGGCCTTCGGATCCTTGAAGCCGAGCGTGTGAACCCAGTTCGATTCAATGACGCACGCGTCGCCGGCTTTAAATCCATCGCCGCCGGACTGGTACACGTTGTTCCACCGCGCCGTAAACCCGTCGCCGGCGATGGCGGCCGCGGTCATGTTGTAAACTTCGCAGTGCTCGATGGTGAGGTTGACGGCCTTGGCGCAGTAGAGGCCGTACCAGCCACCGCCGCCGTCGATGAGGCAGTTGCGGATGACGACGTTGCGCGTGTCGGATGCAACGATGCCGCCGGTGATGAAGAGGTTTTCGATCACTTGGCCGCTGCGTGCGACGATCTTGCCGCTGATTTTGAGCTTTTTCTGATCGGCCACGCCGGTGTTGTCGGGGCCGGGCTGTTCGAGGTCATCGGCGGCCTTGGCGCGCCTTGTCGCGGGTTCTGCGCGAGGGGGAACGGTCGCTTGGTCGGAAGAAGGCTCGGTGGTCGGGGCCAATGTCGGTTCGACGGTCGGCGGCATCGGCGTGACACTCGACGGGCTTGGCGAGAGCGACATCTCCGCCGGGCGGGTCGCCGGCATTTCGCGAACGGGCTCCGCGTCGGCGGGCGACCACTGCTTCGGCGGCATGACGACTACCGTCGGCTCCGGCGACTTCGACGCGCACGAAGCGCAATCGAACAACGCGAGCACGATCAGGATCAGCCGTAGAGATTGAAATCGAGAAGCGTTCAGAGTCATGCGATGAACCACAGCATCATAACAAAGTGACAGGTGCTGCCGGTGAGGACGAGTGAGTGCCAGAGATCGTGTGCGCTAAACTTGCCCGGCCAAAGGTGTGGGCGGTCGAGCGTGAAGATGACCGCGCCGATCGAGTAGGCCGCTCCACCTGCCAGCAGCCACAGGAGCGCGGCCATCGGCAGGTTGTGCATTAGCGGACCGATCGCAATCACCGCCAGCCAGCCCATGATGAGGTAGAGCGGCGTCGTCAGCTTCTTCGGCCGACCGCTGGTTGCCAGCACCACGATGATGCCGAAGATCGCGAGCGCCCATTCGATGCCAAACAACGTCCATCCCATCGGCCCGCGAAGCACCGTCAGGCATAAGGGCGTGTACGTGCCGGCGATGAGCACAAAGATCGCGCAAAAGTCGAACCGCTCGAGTCGGTCTTCGGTCTTCAAGCTGCAATGGAGCGAATGAACCAACGCGCTGGCCGTGTAGAGCACGATCAGGCTCGTGCCGTAAATCGCGAAGGCGACGTAATGCCACGGCGTGCCGCGCGTGAATACGAGGAGGACGACCAGCGCCACGACCGACAGCAGGCTGCCGGCCATGTGCGACAGGCCGCAGAAGGGGTCTTTGATCCAGCGCGATACAGAAGGCATCCGGAACTCCTCGCTTAGCTCATCTTAGCCTTGCAGGCGACGATGAACAGGAAAGGATCGAGCGATCAGCGATAACGCGTCTATTTCATCGGATTAACACGTGCCTGAGCGGTAGAGGTTGCAAAAAAAGAACGCGGGAGTCGGCGAACCGACTCCCGCGTCGTCATGTTACGTTGATACGTCAACGATACGTCAGCGAAAGGCTTAGTACCGGTTGCCGCGATCGCCGCGACCGCCACCGCCACCACCGCCGCCACCGAATCCGCCGGAGCGGCCGCCACGATCGCCACCGCGACCGCCGCCACCACCGCCGCCGAATCCACCGCGGCCACCACCACCGCCGCCGCCGTAACCGCCACCACCACCGCCACCACCACGCGGGCGCTCTTCGCGCGGGCGGGCTTCGTTGACGGTGAGAGCGCGGCCGTCGTGCTGCTGGCCGTTCATGGCGGCGATTGCAGCCTGGGCTTCTTCATCAGAAGCCATCTGCACAAAGCCGAAGCCTTTGCTGCGGCCGGTCTCGCGATCGCTGATGATCTCAGCGCTTTCGACGGTGCCGTGCGCAGCAAACAACTGTTCGAGCGCCGAACTATCGACGCCATAAGAAAGATTTCCGACATACAACTTGCGGCCCATGATCAACTCCTAAATTGAATTTGGGCTAAGACCCCGCGTTTCACTTTCCGGGTCAGACTGAAAGAGGCCAACATTTTGGCCCAAAAGGTAGGAGGGCGACTGAGGTCAAACCGCGGGGCATCACTGTCTCGCAAGCGTCTCGTTCGGCGAACCAACCGGGAATAAATGTAACTTTCGATTTCGCGGTTGTAAATTTGATTTTAGGGAAAATTTATCCGGTTTTTGGCTGCGATGTGTGCAATTGCACACCGGTCGCACAGCGACGGACGTGGGCGAGTTTCGCTCGCGTGCGTCACACCGAACTTCCATCGCTTTTTGCACTTTCCTTGTCGAGCCGCTGCCGGAGTGCCTCAGCCATCACGATCGCCGACGCGTGAGAAAGCGACAAACTGGAGCCGCCCACTTTGGTGGGGATCGTCACGAACCCATTGCATATATCGCGAACCGCCCCGGAAAGTCCGCGTTTTTCGCCGCCGATAGCAAGAATCGTAGGGCCGGTGAGGTCTGCCTTGAAGATGGTCGTTCGCACGCCGGCGATGCATCCGAGCAGTTCGATCCCCCGGGCCTGTAACTGTTTGAGTGGTTCCACCGTGTCGATTTGCACGAGCGGCAGCCGTTCATACGCGCCGCTGGCGGGGCGGGCGACTTCGGTTTCGTCAAAATCCCACAGGTGCTTCTTGATGAGCACTGCATGCACGCCCACCGCGTCGGCCGTCCGCAGGCTGAACCCCAAGTTGCGGTCGTCGTCAACGCCTTCCAGCAACATGAGCAGCGGCGGCTCGCGGACACTCAGGCTGTCGAGCAGCGTGATCAGGTCGCCGACACTCGTGCGATGCTTGGCCGAGCAGATCGCGACCACGCCGCCGTGGGTCGCGCCGTGGGCGAGGGAGTCGAGTTCCTTGGCATCGACGCGCCGCACCGCCACGCCGAGCTGCTCGGCCGTGTCGATCACTTCCTGCACCTTCTCCGCGTGGGCGTCGTGCCGAACGAGGATGACCTCAAACCGCCGCTGCCGGGCGTTGAGGGCGGCGAGAACGGACTGCTTGCCTTCGAGAATGGCCATGGGGTGCGATTGTGCACGTTGCGAGAAGATTGTCACTCTTGCTCCCTCGCCCCGGAGGGGAGAGGGCTGGGGTGAGGGGAGAAACGTCAATCATCGCTCGGCGTCGATCTTGCGAGCGACGGCTTCCGTATGACGTAGAGCGCCGTTCGCGAGTTCAATCGTTATCGAAGCGCCACGTTTCTCCCCTCACCCTAACCCTCTCCCCTCCGGGGCGAGGGGACCGTACAATCGCCGCATGGGCAAAATCACAATCGTGTTCGGAATTCTTCTCATCGCACTCGGCGTCGTCTCTTTCGTCGGAACGGGCTCGGAACATCCGACCGCACTCATCCCCGCGTACTTCGGAGCCGCACTGGCACTGCTCGGCGGCGTGGCGATCGCCAAACCGTCGCTGAACATGCACGTGATGCACGGCGCGGTGCTGCTCGGGTTGATCGGTTTCTTGGGAACGGTGAAGGGCGTGATCACAGTGATTCGCGGAACGGCCGACTCCGACGTGGCCAGAAACGCGGCCTACGCGAAATCAGCGATGGCGGCACTGATGCTGGTGTACGTGATTCTGTGTGTTCGTTCGTTCATCGCCGCCCGCAAAGCCCGCAAGGCCGCGACGGTGGCGTAATTCTTCGTTGTGTAAGAAAAAAATAGAATGCAGAGAACTCAGAGTGAAGAAAGGACGCAGAGAAGAAATGAATTCTCTGCGTCTCATCTTCACTCTGTGTTCTCTGCGCTAAATCTTTCCTTCCAGCAGCGAGTCCACCATTCGATTCGCCCCGTGAACCTTCGCCCATTGCGCAGCCGCTGCGGCGGCGCGGTCGGCCAACGAATCGAACTGCGCCACCGCCTCACGTACGGCGGCGGCGATCGACGGCGCGGTCCATTCTGCAAAATCAGCACTCACGCCGCCGAACTCCTGCGAGATTGCAGACAGGCGCGAGTTGGCCGGTAGCACAGCGGGGACGCCATTGGCGAGGCAGTCGGACTGGACGCCCGAATACGTGATCGAGTAGCGAATCGGATCGTACGGACAGAGGGCGAGGTCGGATGCTTCGAGCAGCGAGGTCCATCGCGGGCCGTCGCCGGGGTCTTCGTTTAAGCGGATGTTGGCGTGCGACTTCGCGAGCTCGCGGACCGCGTTCTGCGGGACGGCCATTTCCCCCGGCGCGGAGTTGTGAATGAGAAACTCCACGTTCGGCACATCGAGCAATTGCTTCAGCACATCCGGAACGAGCTGAAATCCCTTCTCCGTTCGCTGATGGCCCAGCACTGAAATCGTAATCGGCCGCTTGCCGGCGCGCGGGCGGCGGGTGGTGATCGCGTGAAGCGGCAGCGGAATCACGCCTACGGGTCGTTCGAGCAATCCCTGAAAAATCTCGGAGATCCCGCGGTCGAACGTCACCAGTCGCAGGCGCGAGAGGTCGTCCGGTTGCAGCATCGATGCGACGTGGTGATACAGCATCGCCCGAGGGTTTTGCCGCGGGTCGGGTACTTCAAAATGCCGCCGCCCCTGGGCAGATTGCACGAGTTGCAGCCCCGGCTCGGATGCGAACTCGATCACGATCCGCGGCCGCTGCGGGAGCGGCGTTTGCCACATCCACTGAACGGCCGCCATGAACTGTGCGGGCCGGGCGGCGCTGAAGTAGACGACGTCGTCCGATCGTACCGGCGTGATCTGCCGCAAGTCGTCGAGCGTGGTCTTCCACGCCAGCTCGAAATCCCGCAACCAGCCCGAGATCGCATCGCGGCCGGCGTACATCGATTTGTAGGTACTCCACCGAAACAGGGGCGTGGCGTTCAGATCGCTTTTCAGTTTCGGCTCGATCTCCCGCGTCGCGTAAACGACCAGCGCCAAATCACGTGCCTTCATCTCGTTCGCGATGAGCCGGCAATAGTTGGCGTGATGGCCGCGTTCGTGGGCAAGGCCGGTGTCGAGGTAGATCAATCGCATGAAGTCTGGATGTTAACCTAGTTGTGCACAATTCGGCAGAGAGCGCGAAGGCGCGAAGCAATCAATTCAGATATAAACGCAGAGACGCGGAGACGCAGAGAAGAGATTCAATTGAGGCTCTTCTCTTCGTCTCCGTGTCTCTGCGTTCATTCTTCGTAATGTTTTTTAAGTAGGCGGGCGAGTCTCAGCGCGCTGGGCGAGTTGCTGCTCGTGGCGTTTCTGCTTCTGCACTGCGAGATTGATCGCCAACTCGATCGCCGCTCGCATGCTGCCCGGGTTGGCGCGGTTGCGGCCGACGATATCGAAGGCGGTGCCGTGATCGGGACTGGTGCGGATGATCGGCAGGCCGACGGTGAGGTTGACGGCCTGGTCGAACGCGAGGAGTTTGACCGGGATCAATCCCTGGTCGTGGTACATCGCGACGACGGCATCGAAGTGGCCGTCGCGGGCTTTTAGGAAAACCGTGTCGGGTGGGTAGGGGCCGGTCGCGTCGATGCCTTGCTCGCGGGCCATGAAGATGGCGGGGGAGATGATGCGCTCTTCCTCGTCGCCGAACTGGCCGTTCTCGCTCGCGTGCGGATTTACGCCGGCCACCGCGATGCGGGGTTTGTCGATGCCGAACCAGTTCACCAGCGTTTCGTGCACCAGTTCGATCGGCTGAAACACCGCGCCAATGTTCAAGCGACCCCACAGGCTGTTGAGCGGGATATGCACCGTCGCCAAGATCACCTTGAGCG
>Ga0070665_100000421_pt1 | contig 61928 bp, 64 predicted proteins | sample KBSS13metaG_FD_65862 | JGI IMG/M metagenome (GOLD analysis project Ga0070665, IMG submission 65862) | Switchgrass rhizosphere microbial communities from Kellogg Biological Station, Michigan, USA - KBS S1-3 metaG | ecosystem: Host-associated > Plants > Roots > Rhizosphere > Soil ... | reverse complement strand
GACGCCGGCGTCCGCTAAATCCGCGCCGATCCTGGCGGCGCTTACCTGCTGTTAACGATTTGAAGCCGCGGCGCACCTGCGGGTTCACCCGTCCTTAAGCCCTGCCGTTAATACTGGCGGCAGGGATCTTGCGGGTTTTCCATGCTTCAGCTTGGCGGCATTGTCGTTCTGTTCGCTTGTGTGTTCGGCGGCTATCTGATGACCGGCGGCTCGCTGGGCGTTGTGATCGAAGCCGCGCCGCACGAATTGCTGACCATTTTCGGCGCCGCCATCGCGGCCATGCTGATCGCCGGCTCCATGTACAATATGAAGAAAATCATGGGCTCGCTGGGCAAGGTGATCTCCGGGCCGATGTGGAAACCCAAGGACTATAACGATCTTCTCTGCCTGCTTTTCCTTTTGACTAAGACCATGAAGTCCAAGGGCCTGATCGCCCTGGAAGTGCATATCGAGAAGCCGTCGGATTCCTCGATCTTCAGGCGCTATCCCAAGATCATGAAGGACCATTTCGCGCTGGATTTCATCTGCGACACCTTGCGAATGATGACCATGAGCCTGGAAGACCCGCATCAGGTCGAAACGGCGATGGAAAAGCAGCTGGAAAAGCACCATCACGAGGCCCTGGTCGGCGCCAACGCGCTGCAATCCATGGCCGACGGCCTGCCGGCGCTGGGCATCGTCGCCGCCGTGTTGGGCGTGATCAAGACCATGGGCGCGATCAGCGAGCCGCCCGAAGTGCTGGGCGGCATGATCGGCTCGGCGCTGGTTGGTACCTTCCTCGGCGTGTTTCTGGCCTACGGTATCGTGGGTCCGCTGGGCACCCGGCTGAAAGCCGTGATCGACGAGGACGCGCTTTTCTATCACGTGATCCGCGACATCCTGGTCGCGCATCTGCACGGCAATGCGGCGCAGGTGTCGGTGGAAATCGGCCGCGGCAGCGTGCCGAGCGAATATCAGCCCAGCTTCGCGGAGCTGGAAAACGCGCTGAATTCCATCCCGCCGGATGGGGGCTAATCAGTCAGGTTATTTGAGGCGTTCCAGACGCGTCTGATACGCGGTCTGCAACGCCGCCTGGCCTTCCGACACCGACACAAAGAACACCGCCAGCGCCCCGGCAAAGATGCCCAGCGGCATGGCGTAGTACACATCCATGTCGGTTCCGAAGGCGACGATGGCCGTCACCACCACGCCGGTGAATTGGGCCGTGCTTTTGGGGACCGGAATCGGGAATCGGGTCTTCATCCCCGGAACTGTTACGGAACCCGGTCCCGGGGTGAAACAGGTTCTTAATAAATGGTTAACGCCGGTTCCCGCTAGAGCCGCACCTGGCCGTGTTCGCCAGCGGTGGGGTGCTTCCCCGTGGCGGCCGAGAGCAGCATGTCGGCATAGGAAATCAGCTTGCCGGGGCTTTCCCAATATTCCGCGCGGTCGGGCCTGACCGTGATCAACCGGATGCGGGGATCGTCCGGCCCATCCCACCAGGCCTTGTCAAAGGCATTCCACAGGTCAGCAATCTTCTGGCGGTCGTCGGAGACTTCCGCCCTGCCATAGACCACCGTGAAGCTGGCGCCGTTTTGAAAGGACAGCACCACGTCGCGGTCGAACTGGATCTGCCGGTCACTGTCTTCCTGTTTGTTGGCCAGGATGTAGATCGCGCCTTCCTCGCGCCGAACCGTCGTCGCCATCGGGCGGGCATCCATGCCGACATCAGCGTGCGTTATCAACAGCGCCGCATGATTGTCCTTGATCATATCCCAGACATGTCCGGTTTCGGACTGAGCCATGCATTCCTCCTGTGTTGAAGGCAGAACGGGAGGGGTCCGCTTCTGTTCCGCTAGGAGAGGCGAAATCCCCCGGCGGCCAGGCGATCGCGGATTTCCTGCGCATGCTCGGCATCGCGCGCCTCCACCACCAGCTCCAGGGTGGCGGATTTGGCGGGAATGCCGGCCATCATCCGGTTATGGGAGACTTCCAGCACATTGCCGCCGGCGTCGGCGATGATGCGGGCGATATCGGCAAGCTGGCCCGGCCGGTCCTCGATCTGAAGCGACAGAAGGATGATGCGCCCCTCCCGCGTCAATTCCCTCAGGATGACGTTGGACAGCAGCCGCATGTCGATATTGCCGCCCGACATCACAATGCCGACCTGGCGGCCGGCAAAGCGCGACGACTGATCCAGCAAGGCGGCAAAGCCCGCGGCCGCCGCGCCTTCAATAAGTGTCTTTTCGATTTCCAGGATCATGGCGAGGGCATGCTCGATGGCGTCTTCGCGCACCACGAATATGTCCGTCACCCGCTCCTTGCAAAGGGCGCTGGTGAGCCGGCCCGGCTGCTTGACGGCAATGCCTTCGGCGATGGTCTGCACGATCGGCGCGGGCGGCGGCGCAAGCCCCTTCAGTGCGTCATACATGGCCGGATAAAGCTCGCTCTGCGCGCCATAGATCTCGATGCCCGGCTTGATGCCTTGCGCGGCGATGGCGCAGCCCGAGATCAGCCCGCCCCCGCCCACCGGCACGATCAGGGCATCGAGCTGCGGGACATCTTCCAGCATCTCCAGCGCCAGAGTTCCCTGGCCGGCGATCACCAGCGGATCGTCATAGGGATGAATGAAGGTGAGCCCCTGTTCCTGCGCGACGCGGCGGGCCTCGGCGTCGGCTTCCACCAGGCTCTGGCCATGCAGGATGACGGTCGCCCCGAAATCGCGGGTGTGCTTGACCTTGTTGAAGGGCGTGGTCACCGGCATCACGATGGTGGCGGGAATGCTCAGGCGCCCGGCGTGATAGGCCACGCCCTGGGCATGATTGCCGGCGCTCATCGCCGCCACACCGCGGCGGCGCTCTGCATCGCTCAGCGCCAGGATGCGGTTCAGGGCGCCACGCTCCTTGAAACTGGCGGTGAATTGCCGGTTCTCGAACTTCAGCCAGACATCGCAGCCGGCGATGCCGGAGAGCGTGCGCGAATGCCGCGTGGGCGTGCGCACCAGGGCGGGCAAGATTCTGGCCTGCGCGTCTTTGATGTCGGCGAAGGTGGGGGCGGATGTCACACGAGACTCTCTCTAACGCCTGAGTGTTCGCCTGACGCGCGGGCCGCTTGCCATTTCTTTGCCGCGCCGTTGCGCGGCAAAGAAATGGTAGCACCGGACGGATTTGAACCGCCGACCAAGGGATTATGATTCCCCTGCTCTACCGCTGAGCTACGGTGCCAGACCGGGCGGCCCCTCTTGCTGATAGGGGAAATGGCCGCGGGAAGCGGGGTTTAGGTTCCGGCCCCGAACCTGTCAAGTTTGGCGCAAAAGACGCCGCATTTTGCTGCCGATCCCCAGCGGCGTATTCACGGTTCCGGTGCGGACAAAACCCAGCCGGACGTAAAAACCGTCTGCATAGGGATTGGCGAGAACCTCCATGACCTCAGCGCCGCCATCTCGCGCCAAGCCCAAGGCATCCTCGATCAGGGCGCGGCCGATGCCGCGCTTCCACTGCCCCGGTTCCACGAACAGACCGTCCAGAATCGCGGTTTGACCACGCGGCAGCACCACGCTGAAGCCCAATGTCATGCCGTTCTTGTCTGCCACGCGCACGCAGCGGTCTTCCAGCTGCCAGCGCGGCAGCGCGATCAGGTCGGGATTGGCCAGCAGCGCGTCGCGATAAGCGTCGTGCATCAACGAGGCGCGGCGCTGCAATTCTTCCAACTGCTCGCGCTCCCCCGGCCGGCCGAAGCGCAGGCTGAGATCACTCACGCCGCGGCCGCGGCCTGGGCCGGCGCCGTGATCCAGCCGCCGCCCAGCACACGGCTTCCGTCCGGCTGATAGAAGACACAAGCCTGGCCCGGCGCGATGGCGTCTTCCGGCGCCGCCAGCTCCACCCGTGCCGCGCCCCCGGAAAGCGGGATCACGGTCGCAGCCACCGGCGGGCGCATGGAGCGGACTTTGACCCTTGCCTCGAACGCCGCGGTGGGCGCGGTGAGCCAATTCACGTCCTTGAGAAGAATGGTGGAGGATGCCAGCGCCGCGCGCGGGCCCACCACAACCTGGGCCTTCGCCGCATCGAGCTTCAGCACGAATAGCGGCTCCTCATTGCCGGAAAGGCCAAGCCCCTTGCGCTGGCCGACGGTGAAGCCGGTGATGCCGTCATGGCGGCCCAGCACCACGCCGCTCTGGTCCACGATCTCGCCCGGCCGCGCGGCTGCGGGGCGCAAGCGATCGACGATGGTCGTGTAGCGACCCTGGGGCACAAAACAGATGTCCTGGCTGTCGGGCTTGTCGGCGGTGATGAGCCCCAGCTCGGCGGCGATGGCGCGCACCTCGCGCTTCTCCATCTCCCCCAGCGGAAAGCGCAGGAAATCCAGTTGCGCCCGGGTGGTGGCAAACAGGAAATAACTCTGGTCGCGGCTGGCATCGGCGGCGGCATGCAGCTCGGCGCCACCCTCGCCCTCCACACGGCGGACATAGTGGCCGGTAGCCAGCGCTTCCGCGCCCAGTTCCCGCGCGGTATCCATCAGGTCGGCGAACTTCACCCGCTCATTGCAACGCACGCAGGGGATCGGCGTCTCGCCGCGCGCATAGGCGTCGGCGAAATCCTCAATCACGTTCTTGCGGAAGCGGCTTTCGTAATCCAGCACATAGTGCGGAATGGCCAGCTTCTCGGCCACGCGCTTGGCGTCATAGATATCGGCACCAGCGCAGCAGGCGCCCTTGCGCGCTGGCGTCTTTTCTTCCGGATAAAGCTGCAGGGTAATGCCGACCACGTCGTAACCCTGGCGCTTGAGCAGCGCCGCAGTGACGGAGGAGTCGACGCCGCCCGACATGGCGGCCACGACACGGGTTCCCGGCTTCAAGGTAGGGCTCATCGGCGGGTCTATAGGACCGGCCCCGCCAAAGCGCAAGAAAAGCTGGCTTACCCGGCCCCTCGCTCAAGCTCGGGGCGTGCGACGCTCAAATCGATCCACTGGATCGATTTGTCCGGCTTTCGCCGGTCGCGTCTTACCCAGTCACGCCGGTGCTTGGCAGGTAATTCAGCAGCGACAACTGATGCAGCCCGGCGGTGACCTGTAGGGCCGCCTGAAGCTGGACCTGGTTCAGAGAGAGCTGGGTCGCCGCCTTGGCCATGTTTGTGTCCTGAATATTGGAGACAAAGCCCTTGTAGAGCGTGTTCGTCGAGGTCTGCTGGGCCTGGGCGTCGGTCAGGCGGTTAGAGACATAGCCGTTGGCGGCGACAGTCGAATTAAGGTCGGTCGCAACGCTCGTGACCTGAGCGATGGCGTTGGTCAGGAAGGTGTTCTGAGCGGAGGTCAGGCTGGTGGCGGTGCTGAAATTGCCGCTCGCGCCAGCATCGAAATCGGCGACGTCCTTGAGCGCCTGCATCAGGCCGGTACCGACATCCGAGGCGGTCACGCCATAATTGACGGTAACGCCATCGGCCACCTGAACGGATTTCGTCAGGCTGCCATTGGTGAAGGCGTTGGCGACCGCGGGCATGGCCTGGAGCGCTGACAGGGAGTTCGCCGACACCGGCGCCACATCGGTCCGGCCGCCGGCATAGATATAATCGCCATTGGCATCCTTGGAATTGAGGATGGCGCTGGCCTGGTCGAAGATGCTTTGCGCCTGGGTCATCAGGTTGGACGCATCATTGTTGGCGACCGCATCGCCGACCGCTTTCTTGAGCTGGGCGGCGAGAGAGGAGAGGCTGGTGAGCTGCGTATCCTGCAAGTCAACCTGGGTGACAGCGAATTTGGTGGCGTCGGTGTAGGCGCTGTTACGCGCATTGGCCGAAATGGTGGCGGTCAGCACCTGGGTCTGATTGCCGAAGCCGGCATAGGTGGTGGCGTTGTCGCCCGAGGCGATCTGCGCCTGGGTCTTGTCCAGCGCGGCGCCGGCACTCTGAATCTGGCTCAGGAAATAAGCCGTCTGGGCGGCGGTGGAAATGCGATCAATGCTCATGGCCGAAAATCCTTTGACCTTACTGGATCTGGAGCAGAGTCTGATAAAGCTGGTCCAGCACCGTCAGCATGCGCGCACCGGCGGAATAAGCCTGCTGATAACTGGACAGCGACATCAGCTCCTCATCCAGATTGACGCCCGAATTGGACGAGACGCGGGAATTGGCCTCGGCCAGCCGGTCGTCCTGGGTGGTCTGGTTGGTGGTGATGGTGTTCGATTGGGTGGAGAGGTTCTGATAGAAGGTTGCGGCATAGTCTGACAGCGACGTCATCTGGGCCGCGATACCGCCGGCCGCGTGGAAGCTCTGGCTCGAGGTAATCACATTCTGCAGCGCGATGGCGCCGGAATTGTCGCCCGCCGAAAGAATATTATCGCCGGCCACGCTGGCAGGCGTGAGGGATGCGGTGGCAAAGCCAAGCCGCGCTGGATTGGTTGCAACAGCCTGCGTGACCGCAAAGCCGGTTGCCTGCAGCCGCTGGGCATTGTCGCCCAGGCCGAAAATCTGGCTGAAGCTCATGCCGGTGGTGCCGCGCTGGGTATTGTCCACCGGAATGTTCAGCGAATAGCCGGGATAAAGCGCGGAGGTGGTGCTGGAAATCGAACCGTCGCTGTTCAGCGTGAAGGTTGCCGCACCGTTCATGGCGGTGTTCAGCGCCGTCACGATATTGCCGATGGTCTGGCCGGCGGTGGTGACGATGCTGGCGGTCTTGGCGACATCGCCGTCCGGGCCTTTCAGCGCCACGGTGATGGTAGCGCCAGGGGCAAAGCCGGCCACGTCCGATGCCGAAAGGCCGGTGGCGGTCAGGGATGGCATCTGGGACTGGAAGACGTCGTTCAGGCCGAAGAATTGCGAGAAGCCCGCGCCGCCGCGTGAGGATGGTGTGGTGGCGTCGTCCTTGACCAGGATGCCATTGCCGCCCGTGCCGGAGATGGAAAGCTGGCCGTTGGCGAAGGAGGCTGAACCATTCGCCCCCAGTGCGGCATTCAGCGCGGTCGTGAAACTGCCGATATCGCTGCCGATGGAAATGGGGCCGCCGCCATCCACGCTCAAGGTGCCGGCGTCGAAATCCACATCCACACGGCTGACTAAGGTGCCGCTGGCGCTGGTCACGGCGATGGTGGTCTTGCCGGTAAAGCCAAGGCTGTCGGTGGAAAGCATTCCCGTGTCGCGGCCCGTCAGCGAGGTCGGCGGCGGATAGGCGGCATTGGCATTGGCCTGGGCATTGAACGCGGTGGCGGTCTGCTGCGCCAGATTTCCCAGGGTCTGGCTGAGGCCGCCCAGGGTCTGGTCGCGCATGTCGATCATGCCCTTCAGCGAGCCGCCCGACAGATGCGGGTCCAGCGGCTGGGGCGAGCCGAGCAGGTTGCCATTGTTCGGATTGATGTCCTGGCTGGTGATATTGCCATACATGCCGTTCTGGGCGCCGCCCGAATAGGCAAGCTGGGCATAGGTGTTGGACACAAGATTGACGCCGTCGGCAGTGGAAACGCTCGTGCTGCCGTCGGGATTCTGCGTGGTCTTGATGTCCATGATCTGGGCCAGATTGTTCAGCGCCGTATCGCGCTGGTCGAGCAGGCCCGAATTCTGCTCGCCGCCGGCGCTGGCGTTGCGGATCTGGGTATTCAGATCAAAGATCTGTTTGAGCAGCGCATTGGTCGAGCTGATGGAGCTGACCACCTGCTGATCGATCTGGTCGCGCATGGAGGAGATGTTTCCCCCCACATTGGCGAAATCGGATGCCAGACTGTTCAGGGCATTCATCACCCCGGTACGGCTGGCGCTGGAGGTCGGCGCCTGTGAGGCGGTGGCGAAGGCGCTGGCCAGGTTGGTGAGGCCGGTGGCAAGCGACTGGTTGTCGCCGGGCTTGCCCAGCACGCCATTCAGCTGGGCGAACAGGTCCGCCATGGTGTCGTACTGTGAGGCGGCGGCGCCGGCCGACAGTTGTTCCTGGGCAAAGAACTGGTTGGTGATGCGCTGGATGCCGGCAACGTCCACGCCCATGAGCTGGCCGTTGGCGGTCAGCGTCTGCTGGTTCACCACCCGGCGGGCATAACCCGGCGTGTTGAGATTGGCGACGTTGTTCGCCACCACGTTGAGCGCGGCGCTGTTGGTCTTGAGCGCGCTGATGGCGGCGCCGGCGATGCCGTTCAGGCTCACGTGCTCCAAACTCCAAAGACAATCTTCCGCCAAACCTGTCGCAAGCCTCGTGCCATGATGGGCTGGCGATTTTTCCGCCTTTCCCGCGGCTTTTCACACTGTTCGGAGCCCTCTCCCAACACGGCAGAGTTTGCCGCTTCGGCAGCTCCTGCCCGGTTGTTTGTGTAACGCCGCGGCCGGTTGCCCGCGGAAAAATCAATAAAAAGCGGCCCTAAAACATTGGCCCGCCCTTTGCGATGGGTTTTGCCGGATCATCATCGGGTTTCTTTCCGTGCGTGCGTCTGCAACCTCTCGCCTCGCTCCTCCGGCCGGCTTTCACACGGCGCGGTCGGACAGCAACACGTCCAAGACAGACGAAGCCTCGCCCTTCGCCCTGCTGGTCAACGCCGCCGCGCCGCCGGCGCAAAAGCCGTCCAATACGCCCGGCGGCAAGAGCGACGAAAAACCGGAAGACGGCAAGACCGCCCCAGATCAGGCCAACGCCGCACAGACCCAGAGCACGCAGAACCAGAGCACCCAGAATCAGGCTGCGGCTCCCGCCGGCAACAGCCAGCCTTCGTCTTCGCCGGCCAATGATGCCGATCAGGATGAGGACGACCAGACCGCGGCAGATCCGAATGCGGCACAGGTTCCGGACCAAGCCGATTTGAACACCGCACCGCTTCCTCCGGTAACCAGTGATGCGCAGCCCGTTTCCGATGCGGGCGACGACATCGCGTCTGACGCGGACAATGTCGGCCTCTGGCCCCAGAGTGCCCGCCCCCAGCCGCAAACCGGACAGGCCGGCAAGCCGGTCAAGGCTGACAAGACAGACAAAAGCGACAAGAGAGACGGGACGCCGGACGCCGCAGCCGTCATCGCCACGGACCTTCTTCCTCCGGATCTGCAGGCCGCCGCTGTCACACCGCCTCCGGCGCCACATGCAATCGTGCCGGCGATCACAGACGCGTCCGATCAGACAGAAATCGCTGCCGCGCCCGCGCTTGCGCCCGCCACTGGGCCGGCCGCGCCGCCGCCTGCCGATCAGATCGCGCCGCAAACCCCGGACGCGCCACAGACCGCAAATCAGGATGCCGCACAGGCCGCCGGTCCGGCAGCGCCGCAGCTTCCGGCAGCAGGCACGCCGCCGGCGCCGAAACCTATTTCATCCGCTGCGCCGGCAGCCGCCGCGAATGCGGGAGCTGACCAGGACAACGCCGATCAGCCACAGATTCTTCCGAAGGACGCCCCGGCCATCGCGCCGGCCAAGGGCCAACCCAAGCCGGTTGCTGCAAAGACGGACGCTGCCGGCAAAACCGCCAAGCCGGCGTCCGGCAAGCCGCAGCAGTTGAATGATCCGGCCGCGGTGAAAAGCGCCGATGCTACTGCTTCCACGGACGACGCGGACGACAGCATCAAGCCCGACACGGTGAAGACCACGGCGCCCGCAACGGATGCGACGGCGCCGAAGCTCGCCGCGAACATCACGAATGCGACTGTTGTTCCGGCCGCCGGGCCGCAGGTCGCGCTCCAGGCACAAGCCACTGATTTTACTCAACATATTCAGGTCACAACCCAGCCGCACGAGGCCAGCCCCAACCTGCCTGCGCTGGCGGTGGATATCGTCGCCAAGTCGCTGGGCGGCGCCAAGCAATTCGACATCCGCCTGGATCCGCCGGAGCTGGGCCGGGTGGAAGTGCGCCTTTCCATCGACGCCACCGGCAAGGCCAGCGCGCATCTGTCGGCCGATCAGCCCCAGACGCTGACCCTGTTGCAGAAGGATGCTTCCGTCCTGACGCGCGCCCTGCGCGACGCCGGGCTTGATGTGTCGCAGAACGGTTTGAATTTCTCGTTGCGCCAGCAGTCCGGTCAGGACTCGGGCGCGAGCGCCAACCCGGGCGGCCGCAGATCGGCGCGCGGCCTCTCTCTTGCCGCCACCTCCAGCATCGAAGCCACCACCGCCAGCGCTGCCTATTCCGGCCCCGCCGACGGCCACCTCGACATCAGGGTCTAACAACAATGGTCTCGCCCGTTTCCAGCAACACGCCCAGCAGCACCAGCACAAATTCGCCGGATGCGATGAGCCAACTGTCGAGCAATTTCTCGACCTTCCTGACCCTGCTCACCACCCAGCTCAAGAACCAGGACCCCACCAGTCCGATGGATTCCAACCAGTTCACCCAGCAGCTGGTGATGTACAGCCAGGTCGAGCAGCAGATTAACACCAACGACAATCTGAAAACCCTGATCAGCCAGGGTACGACCAATGCCGCCGCCATGGCCGCGACCTATCTGGGTAAGAAGGTCTCGATCACCAACGGCAATGCCTCGCTGACGAACGGCACCGCCGCCTGGAGCTACAATCTGGACACCGCTTCGGCCACCACCCAGCTCGCCATCACCGACGCCAAGGGCAACACCGTCTTCACCACCACTGGCGAAACGACAGCGGGCGATCACAGCTTCACCTGGAACGGCAAGGACCTGAACGGCAACCAGCTCGCCGACGGCACCTACAAGCTGACCGTGACCGCGGCCGACAGCGCCAGCAACAAGGTCACCAGCTCGGTCGCCAGCGCCGGCACCATCAGTCAGATCGACATGACCAGCGGCACGCCTCAGCTGGTCGTAGGCAACATGGAATTAGGCCTGGGAGATATCGCCGTCCTCGGTAACTGAAGACGGCAACTGAGCACTGAAATTTGAACCCAAACATGCCGCGCAGAAGCCGGCCGAACCTTGAGCGGACGAGATCCGAAGGAAATCTCCCCGCCAGAAGGACTGAAAAATGAGTTTGTATGGAGCCTTGAACATCGGTGTTGCCGGCCTTTCCGCCAACAGCGCCGCCCTGTCCGCGACCTCGTCCAACATCGCCAACGTCAACACCGTCGGCTACAAGACGCAGAACGCCAATTTCGAGACCTTTCTCAATACCTCCGGTCTCGTCGGCAATGCCTCGGCCGGCGTCTCGGCGGTGATCAGCCAGGACGTGGCGACACAGGGCTTGCCTACGTCCACCTCTTCGCCGACGGACCTGTCCATCTCGGGCTCCGGCTTCTTCGTGGTCGCCACCGGCACCACGGCCGCCGCGAACCAGGAGTTCACGCGCGCCGGCAGCTTCAGCCCCGATGAAAACGGCAATCTGAAGAACGCCGCCGGGCTCTATCTGATGGGCTATCCGCTGGACTCGCTCGGCAATGTTCCCACCAACACCAGCACCTTGAGTGTGGTGAACATCTCCAGCCTGTCCGGCAAAGCCAGCCCCACCGACAGCCTGGGCATGCAGGCAAACCTGCAGTCCAGCGCCACCGCCGATCTGACCTACGCCGCCGGCGACATGAGCGCCGGCACGGCGACGCCGGACTTCCAGCGCACCATCAATGTCTATGACAGCCTGGGTGGCAGCCAGCCGCTCACATTCTCCTTCATCAAGACGGGCGCCAACAGCTGGGCCTATGAAACCAGCTATGCGGGCAACGCCGCCAACCTTTCCAGCGCCAATCCTATCTCCACCGGTACCGTCTCTTTCAACTCCGACGGAACGCTGAACAACGTCAATGGTGCGGCGCCGGCCTCCGGCAAATTCAGCCTCACCATTCCGTGGGCTGCTTCCACGGGCCTCGTGCCGCAGACAGTGTCTGTGGACTTGGGCGCGGTGAACGGCACCTCCGGTCTCACGCAGTTCGACGCGGCATCGTCGTTGAAAGGCTCGTCGCCCAACGGTTCGCCCTTCGGCGCCATCACCGGCGTGCAGGTCGCCAAGGACGGCACCGTGACGGCGCTGTTCTCCAACGGCCTGTCGCAGGATGTCTATAAAATCCCGATCGCCACTTTCACCAATCCCGATGGTCTGGGTCAGGTGAACGGCAACGCCTATATCGCCACCAAGTCTTCCGGCGCCGCCAGCGTCAATCTGGCCAGCACCGGCTCGGCGGGCAGCATCACGGCCCAGTCGCTGGAAGGTTCGACGGTCGATCTGGCGACCGAATTCACCAACTTGATCACGACACAGCGCGCCTACAGCGCCTCGGCCCGCATCATCACGACCGCGGACCAGATGCTGCAGCAGCTGGAACAATTGCCGACCAACTAACGATGCGCGGGAAAGGCCCGTAAACCGGGCCTTTCCCGAGGCAATACAGAGTACTTGAGTGAAGCTTTTATGCATTCGTTTACCACGTCTCTTGGCCCTTTCTAAACGGGGGGTCACGTAACTTGCGCACAGCACATGTCGGGAGTTTTTTGAATGGAAGAGCGCAAAGGAAGGGTGAGCTACGTCATCGGGCCGGATGGATCGCCCCTGACGCTCGCTGATCTGCCGCCGCCTTCGACCCGCCGTTGGGTAATCCGCCGCAAGGCGGAGGTGGTGGCTGCCGTGCGCGGCGGTCTGCTGAGCCTGGATGATGCCTGCAAGCGCTATACGCTGACCGTGGAAGAATTCCTGGCCTGGCAGCATGCCATTGACCGCTTCGGCCTGGCCGGATTGCGCGCCACGCGCGTGCAGCAGTATCGCAACTGATGGACGTTCTTGCCTCGCGCATTGCGCGATGGAAGAAATTGGCGGCAGCACGAAAGACGTAAACAGCCGGTTAAGCAAAAAACTGCACAACGTGATCGGCACGCGCTTTCTTCCTTAAGTCAAATTTTACCCTAAACGCGGCAATGTTTGCCTAGCAGAACGGGCGGGGTTTCTCGCCCGCTCTTCGCGGGGAGGACATCTTGCCGGAATTTTTCAAATCGGTTGGCGCGGCGCGGTTCGGCGTAATGGCCGGCGTTGCCGCCGTGCTCACCGCATTCTTCCTCTATATCGCCGGCGCGATCACCGAACCGCCCAAGACGATCCTGTTCTCCGGGCTTGAATCCCGCGACGCCTCGGCTGTTACCGCGAAGCTGGACGGCATGGCCGTCAAGTATGACGTCAAGGAAGGCGGCACCATTCTGGTTCCCGCCGACCAGGTGACCAAGCTGCGCATGGCGCTGGCCCAGGACAATCTGCCCGCTGCCGGCGTCGGCTACGAGATTTTCGACAAGTCGGATGCGTTCGGCACCACCGCTTTCGTCCAGAACATCAATCATCAGCGCGCTTTGGAAGGGGAACTCGCCCGCTCGATGCAGACCATCGAGGGTATCCAGGTCGCCCGCGTGCATCTGGTCATTCCCGAGCACCAGATCTTTGCCCGCGACGACCAGCAGCCTTCCGCCTCGGTGGTGCTGAAGACGGCGGGACGCATGGACCGCGGACAAGTGCGGGCCGTGCAGCATCTGGTCGCCGCCGCCGTGGCCGGCCTTTCCGCCGACCGCGTCGCCATCGTGGACGACCGCGGCAATCTTCTGGCTGGGGGTGACGACAAGTCCGGCCCCGACGCGCTCGCGCGCAGCCAGGATGAGGACACCACCAATTACGAAAATTCCCTGCGCCAGCGCGTCGAGGCCATCGTCTCGTCGGTTGTTGGCGCCGGCCGCGTGCAAGTGCAGGTGGCCGCCGACATCAACTACAATCACACCCAGACCACCGAAGAAAAATTCGATCCCGATTCCAAGGTCGTGCGCTCGACCCAGACGGTAGAGCAGAACGCTTCCAATACCAGCGGCAGCAACGCCAATGCGGTATCGGTGGCCAATGCGCTGCCGGGCGGCGCCCAGCCGGCCACCGGCCCCACCGACCAGAGCAAGGACACCTCGGGCCGCACCGAAGAAACCACCAATTACGAGATTTCCAAGATCGTCAAAACCTCGACCGTCGATGGCGGCGACATCAAGAAAGTGTCGGTGGCGGTGGTGGTGGATGGCAGCGGCGACACCGCGGCCAGCTACAAGCCCCGCACGCCCGAGGAAATGAGCAAGATCACCGCCCTGGTGAAGTCGGCCATGGGCTTCGATGCCGCCCGCGGCGACCTGGTGCAGGTCACCAATATGCAGTTCGCGAGGATCGAAGATGCCAGCGGCACGCCCGCGCCCAAGCCCCTGCTCGGCCTGGACGGCGCCTATTGGTTCAAGATCATCGAAGCCGCCATCATGTGCGTCACCGCGCTGCTGATCGGCCTGTTCGTGGCCCGGCCGCTGATCAACCGCATGTTTGCAGCCCAGGTTGCCGCCGCTGGCGGCGGCACGGTGGCGTTGGCCAATTCCTCGCCTGTGGCCGGCAGCCTGCCCGCGCCCGCCGCAGCCGGCGCGGCGCCTGCCGACGGCTCGGCCCCCGCCTTGCCTGCACCCAATGGGTCCATCGACATCAGCCGCATTGACGGCCAGGTGCGCGAATCCTCGATCAAGAAAGTCGGTGAAGTGGTCACAGCCCATCCTGAAGAGGCGCTGGCGATCATCCGCACCTGGCTGCACCAACCGGTCTAAGTCATGTCCAAGCCCGCCAAAACCTCGGTCAAGGAAGACATCCGCACCCTCTCGGGCGCCGAACGCGCTGCCATCATCATGCTGGCGCTGGGCGAGGATCATTCCCAGCAGATCTGGCAGATGATGGATGAGGACGAGATCAAGGAAGTCTCCCAGGTCATGTCCAATCTGGGCTCGGTCTCCGCCAGCCTGATCGAAAAGCTGCTGGTGGATTTCGTCTCCCAGATGTCGGGCACTGGCTCGCTGATGGGCTCCTACGAATCCACCGAGCGCCTCCTGGCCAACATCCTGCCGCAGGACAAAGTCGGCGTGATCATGGAGGAAATCCGTGGTCCCGCTGGACGCACCATGTGGGACAAGCTGGCCAATGTGAACGAGACGGTGCTGGCCAACTATCTGAAGAACGAATATCCGCAGACCGTTTCAGTGGTGCTCTCCAAGATCAAGCCGGAGCATGCCGCCCGCGTGCTGGCCGCCCTGCCCGAGGAATTCGCCCTGGAAGTGGTGCAGCGCATGCTGCGCATGGAAAGCGTGCAGAAGGACATTCTGGACAAGGTCGAGCAGACCCTGCGCGTCGAGTTCATGTCCAATCTCGCCCGCACCGCCAAGCGCGACGCCCATGAGCAGATGGCGGAAATCTTCAACAATTTCGACCGCCAGACCGAAAGCCGCTTCGTCACAGCCCTGGAAGAACGCAACCGCGATTCCGCCGAGCGCATTAAGGCGCTGATGTTCACCTTCGAGGATCTGGCCAAGCTGGATCCGGGTTCGATTCAGACGCTGCTGCGCAATGTCGAGAAGGACAAGCTGGGCCTGGCGCTGAAGGGCGCCACTGACGGCCTGCGCGACGTCTTCTTCACCAATATGAGCGAGCGCGCCGGCAAGATCCTGCGCGACGACATGGAAGCCATGGGTCCGGTACGTCTGAAAGACGTGGATGAGGCCCAGATGCGCATGGTCAATGTCGCCAAGGACCTCGCCAACAAGGGCGAAATCATGATCGCCACCGGCAGCGGCGAAGACGAGCTGGTGTACTGATGAACTCGTCCAAAACCGGCGCCCGCAAGTTCACCTTCGACACCGAATTCCGGGGCGAGAAAGACCGTCCCTCCGAGGCCGCCCGCGGCCGCCAGAAGCAGACCTTGACCCTGGAAGAGCTGGAACGGCTCCAGGCCGAGGCGCATGCCGCCGGCGCCGACAACGCCCAGGCCCGCGCGACGGAATCGGTGGAGCGCACCCTTGCCGCCCTCACCATCGCTGTCCGCGCTGCCCTGGACACCAGCCATGCCGAGATCGAGACGGTGCGCGACGAAGCCGCCCGCCTGGCCCTGGTCATGGCCAAGAAGATTGCCCCCGCCGCTCTCACGGCCCTGCCGGCGGGCGATGTGGAAAATGCCCTGCGCCAGGCCATGCACCAGGCCATCGGCGAGCCGCGTATCACCTTGCGCGCCGCGCCTGCCGTGGTCGAGGCGATGGAGCCGCGCCTGACCGATATCGCTCATGAGGAAGGTTACGAAGGCCGCCTGATGATTGCGGCCGATCCGGCCATGACGGGCGCCGATTGCCGCATCGAGTGGCGCGGCGGCGGCGCCGAACGCAGCGAAGCCGTCATCGAAGAAGCACTCACCGCCCTGATCACCCGCCGCTTTTCGCAAGTGAAAAGCCAATAGAAAGGAATTCCCATGGCGACCGACAATGTCGATCTGCCCGATCTGGCTCAGGACGCTGGTGGCGCCGGCGCTGCCGCGCTGCTCAACACCGACGCGCCCGCGGAAGCCACACCGAAACATTCCGCCGCCGACCTGGAAGCGGTGTTCGATGTGCCGGTCACGGTTTCGGCCGTCCTGGGCAAGAGCGGCATGGAAGTCAGCCAGCTCTTGAAGCTCGGCCGCGGCACCGTCGTCGAGCTGGACCGCAAGGTCGGCGAGGCCATCGACATCTATGTCAATGATCGGCTCGTCGCTCGCGGCGAAGTCGTGCTGGTGGAAGATCGGCTGGGCATCACCATGACCGAAATCATCAAGGCCGGTTCCGGCTCCTAAAGACCGAATTTAAAGGACAACAGCCATGCGTCTACTCATCGTCGGCGGACTCCAGGGGCAGATCGGCCTCGCCACCAAAATCGCCATGGACAAGGGCGCCAAGGTCACCCATGCGGGCGACATCGAGCAGGCTTTGTCCAGCCTGCGTGGCGGCGTCGGCGCCGACCTGGTCTTCTGCGACGTGGCCCTCGACATCGGCACTCTGGTGCGTGGCCTTGCCGCCGAACGCATCTGCACCCCGGTGGTGGCCTGCGGCGTCGGCACCGATACCCGCCGGGCGGTGGACGCCATCCGCGCCGGCGCCAAGGAATATCTGCCTCTTCCCGCCGATCCCGAACTGATCGCCGCGGTGCTGGCGGCGGTGGCCGATGAATCCCATCAGCTCGTCTATGAAGACGACGCCATGGCCGCGGTGCTGAAGCTGGCCGACCAGATCGCCGGCAGCGAAGCCTCGATCCTGGTCACCGGCGAAAGCGGCACGGGTAAAGAAGTGCTGGCGCGCTATGTCCATCGCAAGTCTGCCCGCGCCGACAAGCCCTTCATCTCGGTGAACTGCGCCGCCATTCCGGAGAACCTGCTGGAATCCGAACTGTTCGGCCACGAGAAGGGCGCGTTTACCGGCGCCATCGCACGGCGCATCGGCAAGTTCGAGGAAGCCAATGGCGGCACCCTGCTGCTGGACGAAATCAGCGAGATGGACGCCCGCCTGCAGGCCAAGCTGCTGCGCGCCATCCAGGAACGCGAGATCGATCGCGTCGGCGGCACCAAGCCGGTCAAGGTGGATATCCGCATCATCGCCACCTCGAACCGCGATCTTGCCGAAGCCGTCAAGCACGGCACCTTCCGCGAAGACCTGCTCTATCGCCTGAATGTGGTGAACCTGCGTCTGCCCGCCTTGCGCGAACGGCCCAAGGACATTCGCGCCCTGGCCCACCATTTCGCCCGCAAATATGCGGAAGCCAATGGCGTGGCTTACCGCCCGGTCTCGTCCCCGACCGAAAGGCTGCTTCTTTCCTACACTTGGAAGGGCAATGTCCGCGAGCTGGAGAACACCATTCACCGCGCCGTACTGCTTGCGCAGGGCCCTGATATCGCGCCGGAAGCCATCCGCCTTCCCGACGGCACCCAGGTCGGCCCCTCATCAATTCCCGTGATGCAGAATGCCAGCGTCCAGAGTGCCGTGGTGTCCGCCACCGCCGTGACCCGTTCGCTGGTCGGCCGCACCGTCTCGGACGTGGAACGTGACTTGATCCTGGACACGCTTGACCATTGCCTGGGCAATCGCACCCACGCCGCCAACATCCTGGGCATCTCCATCCGAACCTTGCGCAACAAGCTGCGCGAATATTCGGACTCGGGCCTGTCCATCCCGGGCCATGGCGAACAACGCCTCGAACCGAAGATGGCTGGGTGAGACGCGACCGGCGGAGCCGGTCAAATCGGTCCGGTGGACCGATTTGAGCGTCGAACGCCGCGAACTTTAGTGAGCGGCCGGACGAACCCCGGCCAACATGATGTGAAGGCTTGTAGAATATGAGCAGCATCGGCACCACGGCCAAAGCGGGATTTGATTTCTCCCCCGCCAAGCTTGTCGCCTTCATCCGCGACTCAGGCCTCGGCCTGGGCATCGGCATCATGGCCATCCTGGTCGTGTTGATCCTGCCGCTGCCGACCTGGATGCTGGATTTCAGTCTGGCCTTCTCGCTGAGCTTTTCCATCCTGATCCTGATGACGGGGGTGTTCATCCGAAAGCCGCTGGAGTTCAGCTCCTTCCCGACCATCCTGCTGATCACCACCATGCTGCGGCTGGCGCTGAATCTGGCCTCCACCCGCCTGATCCTGGGCCACGGCAATGAAGGCACCGCCGCCTCCGGCTATGTCATTCAGGCCTTCGGCAACCTAGTGATGCAGGGCAATTTCGTCATCGGCCTGATCGTCTTCGCCATCCTCGTCATCGTGAACTTCGTGGTCATCACCAAGGGTTCGGGCCGCATCGCCGAAGTCGCCGCCCGCTTCAGCCTGGATGCCATGCCCGGCAAGCAAATGGCGATCGACGCCGACCTTTCCGCCGGCCTGATCGACGAGAAGGAAGCCAAGTCCCGCCGCAAGACCATCGAGGCGGAATCCAATTTCTTCGGCGCCATGGACGGCGCCAGCAAGTTCGTGCGCGGCGACGCCATCGCCGGCCTTCTGATCGTCGCCATCAATATCGTCGGCGGCATCATCATCGGTGTGGCCCAGAAGGGCATGAGCTTTGGTGACGCCAGCCACACTTTCACCCTGCTGACGGTCGGCGACGGCCTGGTGTCGCAGATGCCGGCCCTGATCGTCTCAACCGCCGCCGGCTTGATGGTCTCCAAGGCAGGCGTCGAAGGCGCCACCGACAAGGCCCTGATGGGCCAGCTCTCCTACTATCCCCAGGCGCTCGGCATGGCCGCCGCGGTGATGGGCATTGTCGCCCTACTGCCCGGCATGCCCACGATCGTGTTCGCCATGCTCGCCGGTGGCACCGGCTCGCTGGCCTGGTATGCCCACAAACGCAAGAATCAGCGCACAGCCGAAGCGGCCGCCGAAAACGCGCAAGGCACAGCCGCCCCCAAGGAAGAACCGATCTCCAGCGCGCTCGCCCTGGACCTGCTGCGTATCGAACTGGGTTACGGCCTGTTGCCCCTGATCAACGATGTGCAGGGCCATCGCATCACCGACCAGATCAAGGCGCTGCGCCGCCAGCTGGCGCAGGAGATGGGCTTTGTCATGCCCGCCGTGCGCATCCTGGACAATATGCAGCTGGGCGCCAACGAGTACCGCATCCGCGTCAAGGAATTCGATTCCGGCAAGGGCGAACTTTTCCCCGGCTCCTTCCTGATCATGGATCCCAAGGGCCTGCCCATCGACCTGCCCGGCACGCACACCACCGAGCCCGCCTTCGGCCTGCCCGCCACCTGGGTTACCGGCAGCCTGAAGGAAGAGGCCTCGTTCCGCGGCTTCACCGTGGTGGACCCCGGCACGGTGCTGACCACGCATCTGACCGAAGTGTTGAAGAACCATATGGCGGAGCTGCTCTCCTACGCGGAGACCAAAAAGCTGCTGGACGATCTGCCGCCGGAGAACAAGAAGCTGGTGGAAGAGCTGATGCCTTCGCAAATTTCCGTCACCGGCGTCCAACGCGTGCTGCAGACCCTGCTGTCCGAGCGCGTCTCCATCCGCGACCTGCCCGCCATCCTGGAAGGCATCGCCGAAGCCGTCGGCCACACCAAGAACGCGCTCTACATCACCGAGCATGTGCGGGCGCGCCTGGCGCGTCAGCTGTGTCACGCCAATCTGTCGCCGGCCGGCTACCTGCCGCTGGTGGCGCTGTCGCCGGCCTGGGAACAGGCTTTTGCCGAATCCATTGTCGGCCAGGGCGAGGAACGCCAGCTTGCCATGGCGCCGTCCCAGCTTCAGCAATTCATCCAGCAGGTGCGGGAGGCCTTTGACGAGGCCAGCAGCAAGAATGAAGTGCCGGTCCTGCTCACCTCGCCGCAGATCCGTCCCTTCGTCCGCTCCATCATCGAGCGTTTCCGCGCCGCCACGGTGGTGATGAGCCAGAACGAAATCCATGCCTCGGTGCGCCTGCGCACCCTGGGTCAGGTCTGAGGCGCGCCATGGGCCTGAACGCCAATCTGGTCAGTTTCCCCCGGGGCGATCTGCGCGCCCTGCTGGGCACGGCGATGAAGCGCCACCGTTTGCCTGAAAACCTGGGTCAGGAACTGGTGCGGGAAGCCGCGAATTTCCCCGAAGTCAGCGCCGATGCGGCGCTGGCCTTCGCCATTGCCCAGCGCCTGAGCCAGGCGCCCATCGATTTTCAGACCGCGCGCGGCATCCTGCTGGCGGGACCGCGCGGTGCCGGCAAGAGCGCGGTGGCCGCCAAGATCGCGCGCGCCGCCGTCCTGTCGGGGCGCAAGGTGTCCATCACCCGGGCCGATATGGGCCTTGGCCTGTTCCGCACCAATTCCAATCCGCCCGAGATTTTGACGATCATGGAGGCGGACGGCTTCAACCCCTTGAATGTCCGCGCCGCCAGCGCTTTTCGCGCCCTTGGCGAAATCGGCAATGTCGAAACCATTGGCGTAATTTCAGCCCTCCAGGACGCCGAGGATGTCAGCGATCTGGTGTCCGCCTTCCGTTTTCCGCGCGTGATCGTCACCCATATGGACCTGACGCGCCGGCTGGGCGCAGCCATGGCGGCGGCGATGAGCGGCGCCAAGCTGGCCTATGTCACCCACAGCCCCCGGGTCGAAGACGGGCTGGATATCCCGACTCCCGGTGCCCTGGCCGCGCAAATGCTGGAAATCGCTGCTCACTGAAGCGGGCAGGATTTAAGCGGGACTAGCGCTTCTTCCCGCCACCCTTCGGAGCATTGTCGATCGCGAAGGGCCCCGGCCCCATGCCCACCATAAGCAACAGCCCGCCGCAAATCGCGAAGTCCCGGACGAAAAGGGAAAATTGCGCCGCCCGCGCCGCCGGATCGCTGTAGTGCCAAAAATCATGCAGCGCGAAAGTGGCGGTAACCGTCATCACGAACAGCATCACCGCGCCGTGGCGGGTGTGGTAGCCGAACAGAAGCGAAATACTGCCCAGAAGGATCAGGACCAGCGCCACCAGCAGCACCAGTGGCGGAATGGGCACATGCCGCGCGGTCAGATCCGTGGCGATGCCATGCCAGTTACCCAGAATGTCGGCGGCGCAGCTAAGGTAAAAATAGACAAAGGCGCATCGGCCGAAAAAGGGCGAGATTGTTTCTGAAAATGACATAACGTGAAGCCCCCCGAGCCCGCGAAGGCACGCCGCCGACTCAATCTGGAAAGCATAAGCCAGCCGTCCGGCCGTTCAACTAGATGGCGGAACTGCGACTTTTCATTCCAAAACACCCGAATTTGCGTCTTTTGGGCAACAACAAGTGCGGCAGGACATCCCGGTCAGGGAACGCCAAATTCGGCGACCGCGTTTACTCGCCGAAGGGACCTGAACGAGGGTCTGTAAGATGTCTGCGATTGGTATGCCCGCCCCCCGCGGGAAAGGATTTGCGATTTCGGCTTACGCCGATGTCCGGCACGAGCATTTATTCTTCGAGCGTCAGCAGTCTCTGACGCTGCGGAATTTGGAATGGGAAAATCGGGTTGAACCGCTGCTGCCCTGGAGCACGCTCATTCTGCGTGGCGCGGGCATTACGGCCTTGGCATTGATTTTCCTGGCGTTCATCGTCTGACGGCGAGCCCGCAAAAAGGCTCAAAGGCCCGTCTTTTCCGGCGATCGGGCCTGAGGGCAAGCTACACGCCGGATCAGCCAAACATCAGATGCGCTGACGGCGCGGAACCTTTTGGTACCGCGCCGCCTAAGCTGGAGAGGCTGGATTTGGGCGAACCCAGGTTAGCCAGAGTGCCCGGTTAAGCCGAACGTAAAGTGTGCTTTCGCAGATGGCGCACAAGCGCCATCTCGTCCAACCGCACCTGGGCGCGGCGGGCCTGGATTTCGGCGATGCGGCGGGTTTGCTGCTCCGCAGCGACTTCCAGGGACTTGAAATCCTGGAACGCGGCGGCCAGTTCGGCTTGGGCAACGGCGTATTCGCGCTCGATTTCCTTGAGGGTGGTGCGCAGATTCTCGCGCCGCGCCTCGATGGAACGCAGGAAAGAGGGGAATGCCAGGCGCCCGATGTCGGAATCGCCGGCTCGCTGCTTTTCCCGGACCACATTGTCGTCCAGGTCGGTCAGCTTACGTTCAAGATCAGCCTTCATGGCATCGATGGATGCAATGCGGCGCTTCATTTCATCAACGCGAAAGCGCTTCAGGCGCAGCAGCGTATCGGTCCGGTTCATCGCGCACTCCCTTGCGCCCCGCCGAGAATGGCGGCCAGCGCGTCATAGCCCTGGGCCATACTCGCGCGCTCGGACTTGGTTTGGCCCAGAAAGGCCTCGAGCTGCGGGTAGAGCCTCACAGCCTCGTCCACTTCAGGATTCGTGCCAGCCTTGTAGGCGCCGAGCCGGATCAGCTCGGCCATATCTTCGTAAATGGTCATGGGCGCGCGGGCTTTTAAAACAAGCCCTTGCTCGTCCTCGGTATTGCAACCGGGCATGGCCCGGCTGACCGATTTGAGAATATTGATGGCGGGAAAGCGGCCCCGTTCCGCAATGGCACGTTCCAAAACGATATGGCCATCCAGGATGCCGCGGACCGCGTCGGCCACCGGCTCGTTATGGTCGTCGCCTTCCACCAACACGGTAAACAGGCCGGTGATGGTGCCGGTTTTCCCATTGGGGCCTTCTGCGCCCTGTTCGCCCGGACCGGCCCGTTCCAACAGGCGCGGCAGTTCGGCAAAAACGGTAGGCGTATAACCCTTGCTGGCCGGGGGCTCGCCGGCGGAAAGGCCGATTTCACGCTGCGCCATGGCAAAGCGCGTCACCGAATCCATCAGCAACAGCACATTCAGGCCCTGATCGCGCAGTTGCTCGGCGACAGTCATGGCGACATAGGCCGCCTGGCGGCGCACCAGCGGTGCTTCGTCGGAGGTCGCGGCGACAACGACAGAACGGGCCAAGCCGTCTTCACCCAGATCGTCCTCGATGAATTCCTTCACTTCACGGCCGCGCTCGCCGATCAGCCCAATCACGATGGCATCGGCATTGGAATTGCGCGCCAGCATGGAAAGCAGCGTGGATTTGCCCACGCCGGAACCGGAGAAGATGCCCATGCGCTGGCCGGCGCAGCAGGTAGTGAACTGATTGAGCGCGCGAATGCCCAGATCCAGCTTGCCGCCGACGCGGGCGCGCCTGGTGGCAGCCGGCGGCGGCGCCTTGATGGGATAGGATTCGGTGCCCTGTGGCAGCGGACCTTTGCCGTCGGTGGGATTGCCGAAGCCGTCAATGACGCGGCCCAGCCAGGCGGTGCAGGGATAAATGGAAGCCGGCCGATCCTCGAAATCCGTGCGAGCGCCCAGGGTGATTCCATCCAGCGGCCCCAGCGGCATGACCAGCGCCCGGCCGTCCCGGAAGCCGACCACTTCACACGGAATTTTCTTGTCTTTTCCGATAGTTATCGAGCATTGGCCACCCAGACTGACGGCGCCTTGCGCGCCGGTCACCTCAACGGCCAGCCCTTCGATTCGGGCCACGCGCCCAAAGCGCGTCAGGGCGGGAACCGCCTCAATATCCTGGTGAAGGGCGTGCATCTAAAATTCCTCAGACCACGGAGAATTTTGCCGCTCCGCAGGCACCATCTTGGGGCCAGAACTTTAAATGGCGGTAAACTTAACAAATCGAATCAACCCTCTAGCCGGGGCCAGACTCCTTTCCGCTGCTTTAAGCCGGGATGAGGAAAGGCTGAAGCAGGGGGAATAGTGTTAAATCTGCTGTTAACTATTTGCGCTTACCGTTCGGAAACCGATTAACCGTGCCTCGTAGAATTACGGGGCATGTCTGAACGAGAAGAGGGGCCAGACATGCGCGTACTCCTGATTGAAGACGACAGCGCCATGGCACGCAGCATCGAACTGATGCTGCGGAGCGAGGGACTCAACGTCTATACGACCGATCTCGGTGAAGAAGGCATCGATCTCGGCAAGCTATACGATTACGACATTATCGTACTCGACCTGCAGTTGCCGGATATGTCGGGTTTCGAGGTTCTTAAGGCCCTGCGCGTCGCTAAGGTGCAGACGCCGGTGCTGATCCTCAGTGGCAATGCCATCGTCGAGGCAAAGGTTAAGGCGCTAGGCTTCGGCGCTGACGACTATATGACCAAGCCGTTCCACAAGGATGAACTGGTCGCCCGTATCCAGGCCGTGGTCCGCCGTTCCAAGGGCCACAGCCAGTCGGTGATCACCACCGGCAAGCTGACCGTTAACCTGGACGCCAAGACCGTGGAAGTGGACGGCGCCCGGGTTCACCTGACCGGCAAAGAATATCAAATGCTGGAGCTGCTCTCGCTCCGCAAGGGAACCACCCTGACCAAGGAAATGTTCCTCAACCATCTTTACGGCGGCATGGACGAGCCGGAGTTGAAGATCATCGACGTCTTCATCTGCAAGCTGCGCAAGAAGCTGGCCGCGGCCACCGAAGGCGCTAATTACATCGAAACCGTGTGGGGCCGTGGCTATGTGCTGCGGGACCCTAATGGCGAAGAGATTATCCAGGTCGCGTAGGCCCGGGTAGATAGACGAAAAAGGGCGCCCTTGCGGCGCCCTTTTTATTGGTTACTCCCATCCGTCGCAGCTCAGGTCGGCTCCGCCGACACCTCGCTGCGACACCTTCCCCTCCAATGGCTTCGCCATGAGGGGGAAGGAAGCTGGCGGATGCTGCACGCCGCGCCGCGATGTGCGGCGTCCGAGATTACTTTGCGGTGCAATTCAGCAGTTTGTTGTCCAGTGACGAGCCGATCAGCAGACCCTGGGCCGAAGAGACCGCCACGCTGGCGGCCGAGATTTCCTTGCCGTCACCGCCATAGACCTGGCTGGAGTCCTGCGGCACGCCATTCAGCAGGCTGATCCGGAAGACCTGCGAGGCATCCCTGGCCTGCGGATTGCCTGCGAACGCGCGCCAGTGGAACAGGTTGGCATGGCCGGCTGCCCAGACCTGGCCGTAAGAATCCAGGCTGAGTTTTTCCGGCGCCGCCGCCAGGGTCAGGGAATCCGCTTCTGTCAGGGCGCCGCTGAAGACATTCCGGTCGAAGGACTTGATGCTGCGAGTGGTCAGGCTGGCCACCAGAAGATGCGTGCCGTCCGGCGCGAGCACCAGACCGCGCGCGCCGTAAAGCCCGTCCGCAACCGACTTGAAAGTCATGCCATTGAAGTAAAGCACTTCCGATGCCGGCAGCACCCCATAGCCGGCCAGTTGCTTGGTCAGATTGCTCTTGGCGCTGTTGTTGCTGACATAGAAAGCGCCCGGCCCCGCCGCCGCCACGTCCTGGGGATCGGTGAGCAAACCACCTTCGATCGTGCCTTGCGGTGTCAGCGCCGGGCTATCGCCGGCGGTGATTTCGAACGTGTCGATACTGAACCTAACTCTGTTATTGGTCGCTCCGGCCGCCGCCGGCGCTCCGCTGCGCCGGTTTACGGCAAACAGATAAAGGCTGCCGCCGGGCCCGCGATAAAGACTGATGCCCCGGGGATGAAAATCCTTCGGCGTACCGCCGAGTTTGGTCAGCTTGCCCTCTTTGAGAACATAGATGCCGTCGCGTGGGTCCGGCCCACGGGCGCTGGCCACAGCGACAAAGACACGGTCGCCAGCGGCTTCCATGTCCTCGATGCCCGGCACCGCCGCCACGGTTTTGCAGCTTCCGATAAAGCCAGCCGGCGCGGTGGCGAAAAGGCCGTTGGCCCACAGCGCCCGGCCCACGAATACCACCAGCGCCACCACCGTCATGATGGCGACGCCGCGGCCCGTGCGAAGCCGCCGCCTCATACGGACGTGTCCGCAAATTGCAGCGAAGCCAGCCGCGCATAAAGCCCGCCGCCGGCCATCAGCTCGGCATGGCTGCCTTCGGCGACCACCTGGCCCTCGTCCATCACAACGATGCGACGAAGCCGCTGAATGGTGGAGAAGCGGTGAGCGATCACCAGGGTCGTGCGGCCCACCATCAGATTGCTCAGCGCCGTCTGCACCAGCCGCTCGTTTTCCGCATCCAGCGCGCTGGTGGCTTCGTCCAGCAACAGCAACGGCGCATCGCGCAGGATGGCGCGGGCAATGGCGAGCCGCTGGCGCTGGCCGCCCGACAAGGTCACGCCGCGCTCGCCCACCAGGGTATCGAATCCGTTGGGCAATTTGTCGATGAACTCGCTGGCGGCGGCGGCATCGGCGGCGGCGCGGATCTCGGCCACGCTGGCGCCCTGACGGCCATAGGCGATGTTGTCCGCAATAGAGCCGGAAAAAATCACCGGCTCCTGCGCCACCACGGCAATATTCCGGCGCAGCACTTCCGGATCGAGCTGGGTGATGTCCACGCCGTCAAAGCGGATGGCGCCGTTCTGCGCCTCGAAGAAACGCAGCATCAACTGAAAGACGGTGGACTTGCCCGCGCCGCTGGGACCCACCAGCGCCACCGCCTCCCCGCCCGCCACCGTCAGCGAGAAATCGTTCAGCGCCTTGAAGTCTGGCCGGGTGGGATAGCGGAAGCTCACATGCTCAAAACTTACGGCGCCCGATGGCTTGGCTGGCAGCAACAGGGGCTTTGCCGGCGCGCGGATCACCGGGACCTCGTGCAGCAGCTCCATCAGTCTTTCCGTGGCGCCGGCGGCGCGCTGCAGATCGCCCCACACTTCCGACAGCGAACCGATGCCGCCCCCGACCAGAACGCCAAAGACGATGAACGCCACCAGATCGCCCCCGGTGGTGCGATGGGCGATCACGTCATGCAGCCCCACCAGCAGGATGGTCGCCAGACAGCCGAAAGCGGTGAAAATCGCCACCGCCGTCAGGATCGCCCGCGCCCGGGTGCGATCGCGGGCAAATTCAAACGAACGCTCCACCGCCTCGCCGAAGGAACGCCGCTCGTAATCCTCCTGGGTGAAAGCCTGCACCGTCGGGACGGCGTTCAGGGTCTCGGTGCCTCGCGCCGCCGTCTCGGCAATGGAATCCTGGCTTTGGCGCGAAAGCTTTCGCACCCATCTGCCGAACAGCAGGATGGGCAGCATCACAATTACCACAGAGCCCAGCACGAGCAGCGCCAACTTCAGGCTGAGCACGAACATCAGGATCAGGCCGCCGCTCATATTGACCAGGTTGCGTATGGCCAGCGATGCCGAAGACCCCACCACCGTCTGGATCAGGGTGGTGTCCGCCGTCATGCGCGACAACACTTCGCCGGTGCGCGTCACCTCGAAGAATTGCGGCGACAGGCGCAGCACATTGGCGAAGACCGCCTTGCGGATATCGGCCACCACCCGTTCGCCCAGCCAAGTCACGGCATAGAAACGGGTGGCCGAGGCCAGGCCCAGCAGGGCGGCCGCCAGCACGAAGGCGCCGTAGAAGCCGGTCAGGGCGTGAGCTTGGATCTCCGAGAGTCCTTGGGCATTGATCAACCCACGCAAAAACAGGGGCAGGACCAGCGTCGCGGTGGAGGAGACCAGCAGCGCCAGGATGGCCACGGCGATCCGGCCCCGATAGGGCCTGAGAAAGGGCAGAACGGCCCGCAAGGGGCCCAGCGACCGGCCCTTGGGGCGGCCGGCCGCCACCCGGGCGGTTTCGGCAGTAAAGGTGGTGTCGCCCCTGGCCAAAAGCAGTGCCTCGTTAACAGGTTAGGGCTGTATATAGGCCGAAACTCGCCGGATAAATGGGCCTATTGCCTCGGCAGCCTTGCCTGGCATGGGGCCCTCCCGTATAAGCCCCGGCTCCCGGGCACCCTCATCGCATTGGCGGCTCCGCCGCCGGGGGAATGGGCGGCCCGCCAAGAAAAGGTTTGCGTCATGAAGAAGGGCATCCACCCCGACTATCACTTTGTCGAAGTTCAGCTGAACGACGGCACCACCTACAAGACGCGCACCACCTATGGCTCGGCGGGCCAGAAGGTCACGCTGGATATCGATCCCTCCACGCATCCGGCCTGGACCGGCGGCCAGCAGCAGCTGATGGACCGCGGCGGCCGTCTGACGCGCTTCAACAAGAAGTTTGCGGGATTCGTGAAGGGCTAAGACGCCTTCCACCAGATATGAAAACGCCGCTGGTTTCCCGGCGGCGTTTTTCTTTGTCAGAACAGATTTCTACTTGCCGAAGGCTTGCGCCAACGTGTCCATCTGCCCGCGTGCGCCAGCCGGCGCCAATGTCTGGCCCCCGAACAGACTGTCATCCAGCCGGGCGATACGCCGGTAGAGATTGTCACTGCGGGTCAGAAGATCGGCCAGCGCCATGGGCAGGGACGTAACGTCATCGGCCGTGACCCCCAGGCAGAATTCTCGGCTGCCCAGGCGATAGCGGTCATTAAGGGCATCATCACGCGCCATGTCGCCGTCGCGCACCGCCCGCTGCACCAGAAGCCAGCTTGCCGCCTGCATCAAGCGGGTCGTCACACGCATGCTTTCGCCTGCATACAGCATGGCGGCCTTGCGCGGCAGCGCACGTGCTTCCTCGCGGCCCTTGCCGTCGAGATAGCGCGCGGTTTCTTCGACCAGCGCCATGCCTTCATCGAAGGTCTTGTCGAACATGGCAGAGTCGGTGAACCGGTCGTGATCAGTCCTGGACATATCTTCCCCCGAAAGCCGGCGAACGCTAGCAAGACTTATGAGATCTGCAAGTGCAGAGGTTGGTTAAACACGCTCATCGGCACAGGACATCGTAATTCTGCTGTGCCTATTAACATTGATCATCACTTCTTGAAGAAATTCTCCGCCGCCGAGCGCGTGACATGGCGGGAAGCGATGGCCTGACGGCAGCGCGCGACTTCCTCTTCCAGCCGGGCGATGCGGCTTTCCAGCTCGTGCGCCGAAAGCGCGGAGATATCTTCGCCCAGGACGATATCGGGCAATTTCTTGCGCGGCTGCAGGTCGTCCAGGTCCATGGTCTTTTTGCGTCTGCGGCGTGTTCACGGCGGCCGCGTTTCGGGATTAGTCTGTGCCCGTCCTAAATTGCGCGCAAGCCATGAAAGCCATCACCGTCGAGAACCCCGGCCCACATTACCGGCTGGTGTTGCACGAAGTCCCCGCGCCCAGGCCGGGTGCGGGCCAAGTGTTAATAAAGGTGGCGGGCGCAGGCCTCAACAATGCCGACCTGCTGCAGGCGCGCGGGCTTTATCCCCCGCCCCCAGGCGCTTCGCCGATCCTGGGCATGGAAGTATCGGGTGTCATCACCGAGCTGGGCGAAACCGTACAGGACTGGGCCGTGGGCGAAAAACTTTGCGCCCTCTTGCCCGGCGGTGGCTATGCCGAGTTCGCGGTGGCGGATGCCGGTTGCGTCTTGCCCGTGCCGCAGGGCGTGGACCTAGTGGAAGCCGCAGGCCTGCCCGAAGCGACCTTCACCGCCTGGGCCAACATCATGGACGCCGGCCGGTTGCAGCCCGGAGAGTCGCTTCTGATTCATGGCGGCACATCGGGCATCGGCAGTCTGGCTATCCAGATGTTCGCGGCCCGCGGCCATCGCATTTTCACAACCGCCGGCTCGGACAAAAAATGCGAAGCCGCGCGCGGCTTCGGTGCTGCCCGCGCCATCAACTATCGCAGCGAGGATTTCGCCCTGGTGGTGAAAGAGGAAACGAACGGCAAAGGCGTGGATGTGATCCTGGACATGATCGGCGGCAGCTACATCCAGCGCAACATCGAGGCCGCCGCCCCCTGGGGCCGCATCGTCAACATCGCCTATCAGGAGAGCTTCAAGGCAGAGGTGAATTTCAGGCAGGTCCTGACCAAGCGTCTGACCCTGGCCGCCACCACCTTGCGCGGGCGCGATGCGTCCCAGAAGCAGGCTATCCGCGACGCCCTGGCCCGCGAGATCTGGCCTGTTCTGGGGACCCGGATAAAGCCGGTGATAGACCGGGCTTTCCCGCTGGCCGATGCCGGCCAAGCCCATGATTTCATGGTAAAAACCGGCCATATCGGCAAAATCCTGCTGCATTTTGCGTGAATTTCTTTGCGCCTTTGGCTGGCGAGAGCTAAAAGACGGCCATTCCTCGAAAGGATTAGCCTGACGAGGGGCGGTGGACCTGGAAAGGGTTCCCGCTCAACGGGAGAAAACCGCCATGGCCGTCGAACAGAAGCCCCTGATGCCCAAAGCCACCGCCGTCTGGCTGGTGGACAACACCGCGCTCACCTTTGAGCAGATCGCGGATTTCTGCGGGCTGCATCCCCTGGAAGTGAAGGGCATCGCCGACGAAGACGTGGCCAAGGGCATCAAGGGCCAGGACCCTGTGGCGTCCGGGCAGTTGACCCGCGAGCAGATCGCCGACGCGGAGAAGGACTCCAAGAAGCGTCTGAAGATGGCGCCCGCCAAGCACAAGATGCCGAATGTGCGCCTGAAGCGCGCGCCGCGTTACACGCCGGTGTCCAAGCGTCAGGACAAGCCCGATGCCGTCTACTGGCTGATCAAGAACCATCCGGAATTCACCGACAGCGAGATCATCAAGCTGATCGGCACCACCAAGGCCACCATCGCCAAGATCCGCGAGCGCTCGCACTGGAATGCCGCCAACATCAAGGCAGTGGATCCGGTGACCTTGGGCCTGACCTCACAGCTGGAACTGGACCTGGCGGTGAGCCGCGCCGCCGGCCGGGTGGAGCGCGCCGCCAAGCGCGCCGCCAAGAAAGGCCCGTCGCTCAAGCCGATTTCCGAGACCACGGCGCAGGCGCCGGTGGAATTGCCGGCACGCGCCGAAGAGCCTTCCGCGGGCGCGCCGGCGCCGGACGACTACGCTCTTTCCAGCGAACTCGAACAGGACTGAGGCTTAGGCGCTAAAGATACTTCAGCGCCACAAAGCCCAGCACCAGTGCAATCAGGAACAGCACCAGCGCCAGTTCGAGATATTTCTCGAGCAGCGCCTGAGCGCGCTCGCCGAGCAGATAGACCAGCATCGCCTCGATCACCACATAGCGGATGGTGCGGGTGACGGCCGAATAGAGCATGAAGAGCGGAAAGCTCACCCCGGCCAAGCCGGACGCGATGGTCACCAGCTTGTAGGGAATGGGCGTCGCGCCCTGAACCATGATCAGATAGGCGTTGTTGCTGTATTTGACGCGCAGGGCTTCCACCTGCGCCAGCGGCACATGCAGGGCGTTGATCAGCCAGAGACCGGCCGTCTCCCAGAAAATATGGCCGATGGCATAGCCCAGCATGCCCCCCGCCACCGACCAGAAGGCCACCCAGAGCCCCAACCGGAAGACGCGGCTGCGGTCCGCCAGCATCATGGGCAGGACCATCACGTCGGCGGGAATGGGGAAGAAGCTGGCCTCGGCAAAGGCGAACATCGCCACGGCCGCCCAGGCGTTGCGGCCCTTGGCGTTTTTCAGCATCCAGGCATAAACGGCGCGCAAACCGCGCGGCTTGGTCGTGGGTTCATCAATGATCATGGTAGGGCGGCTTCTAACATTGCCGGCGCGTTCATCCAACCTTGCCGCCTTGCGCGCCTTTCAATAGCGTCCCCGCCATGGCCGCCAGAAAGACCGTCAAAAAAACGCAATACACGCGGAAAACCGCCGGAAAGCAGCGGAATAAGCCTTATGAAGACGGGCTGGAGCGGAGCGCGGCCAACCATCAGCCGTTAACCCCACTCTCATTTTTAGAGCGCGCGGCGACGGTGTTCCCCCGCCAGACCGCCATCATCCATGGCCGGCAGCGATTCGATTACGCGGCATTTTACGCGCGGTCGCGGCGGCTGGCCTCGGCGCTGGCCAAGCTCGGTATCCGCAAGGGCGACACAGTGGCGGTGATGCTGGCCAACACCCCGCCCATGCTGGAGGCCCATTATGGCGTGCCCATGCTGGGGGCGGTGCTGAACGCGCTGAACACCCGGCTGGACGCCAAGTCCATCGCCTTCATGCTGGAGCATGGCGGCGCCAAGGTGCTGATCACCGACCGGGAATTTTCCGCCACCATGGCGGAGGCGCTGGGTCTTCTGAAAAAGAAGCCGCTGGTGATCGACTATGACGATCCGGAATTCCCGCAAGACGGAAAGCGGCTGGGCAAGATCGACTATGAGAAATTCCTCAAGGGCGGCGATCCCGGCTTTGCCTGGAAAATGCCGGACGACGAATGGGACGCCATCGCCCTGAACTACACGTCCGGAACCACGGGCAATCCCAAGGGCGTGGTCTATCACCATCGCGGCGCCGCGCTGATGTGCTACGGCAATGCCTTGGCCGGGACCATGGTCGAGCATCCGGTGTTGCTCTGGACCCTGCCCATGTTCCACTGCAATGGCTGGTGCATGCCCTGGTCGCTGTCGGCGGTGGCGGGCACCCATGTCTGCCTGCGCTGGGTGCGCGCGGGCGCGATCTTCGAGGCGCTGGCCGAACATCGTGTCACGCATTTGTGTGGCGCGCCGATCGTGATGAGCACCCTGGTCAATGCCAGCGATGCCGAGCGCAAAAGCTTTCCCCAAAAAGTGCGCTTCATGGCGGCCGCGGCACCGCCGCCGGAAAGCGTGCTCGCGGCCATGGCGGACGCCGGCTTCGAGGTGGTGCATGTCTATGGCCTGACCGAAGTCTATGGCCCCGCCGTGGTCAATGAATGGCACCAAGAGTGGGACGCGCTGGACAGCGCCGGCCGCGCCGCCAAGAAGGCGCGCCAGGGCGTGCGTTATGCTCCGCTGGAAGAGCTGGCGGTGCTGGACCCCGAGACGATGAAGCCCGTGCCGGCCGACGGCAAAACCATCGGCGAGGTGATGTTCCGTGGCAATATCGTGATGAAGGGCTATCTGAAAAATTCCAAGGCCACAGGCGAGGCCCTCAAGGATGGCTGGTTTCATTCCGGCGATCTGGGGGTGATGTATCCGGACGGCTATATCCAACTGAAGGACCGCAGCAAGGACATCATCATTTCCGGCGGCGAAAACATCTCGTCCATAGAAGTGGAGAACGCCGTCGCCAGACATCCAGCGGTGATGTTCGTGGCGGTGGTGGCGCGGCCCGATCCGAAATGGGGCGAACATCCTTGCGCGTTCGTGGAACTGCGCGCCGGCGCCACGGTGACGGAAGAAGAAGTCATGGCTTTCGCGCGCGAACGATTGGCGAAATTCAAGGTGCCGCGCACGGTCGTGTTTTCGGAATTGCCCAAAACCTCGACGGGCAAGATCCAGAAGTTCGTGCTTCGGGAGCGGGCGAGGGGTTTATGAATGTTCCCCCGGGGCGGCGCTTTTCTTGGCGCGCACAGCCCCAAGGGGGAACAGACGGCTCAGTGAACGGCGCTTCTCAGCCGCTCGAGCTCGTCCTTAATTCTGAGTTTTTGTTTTTTTAGCGCGGCGACGCGTATTTCATCCCAATCGGGATTGGCCATTTCGGCCTCTATGATGTCCTGGATTTTTCTGTGCTGATTGGACAGATGCTCGATATGTCCTTCTAGCGCCATGCATGCACCTCATCGTTAGATTTCGGGCGGGGCGCGGTGGGCCTTTCGGCTCGCGCCTGGCACAAAATTCAACCACCAATCCCACTTTGTGTCACTGGAAAAAGCTCGCAAAAGCGAATCTCTTTGCGCTTGACTTTAACGAGTGCTAACGGGGGGCATGGCGGGCACGGGAACCTTAAAAAGCAAAGCGGAACGGCTGGTTATCGGCCTGTCGGGAGCCTCCGGCGTGGCCTATGGCATCCGCGCGCTGGAAGCCTGCCGGGAGTTGGGGATAGAATCACATTTGGTTATGACCAAGCCTGCGGAAATGACCATCGGCTATGAAACCCGGCTCTCTCCCCGCCAGGTTGCCGCCAAGGCGGATTACGCCTACGCGATCGGCGACATCGCCGCGCCCATCGCCAGCGGCAGCTTCAAGACGCGCGGCATGCTGGTGGCGCCCTGTTCGGTGCGCACCATGAGCGAGATCGCCACGGGCGTGACCACCAGTCTTCTTACCCGCGCCGCCGATGTGATGTTGAAGGAACGCCGGCCGCTGGTGCTGATGGTGCGCGAGACGCCGCTGCATCTGGGGCACCTGCGCAACATGACGGCGCTGACGGAAATGGGCGCCATCATCCTGCCGCCGGTGCCGGCCTTCTATGCCGAGCCGCGCACCTTGTCGGATCTTGTCGACCAGATGGTGGGGCGCGCGCTGGACCTGTTCGGTTACGACTGGCCTGACGTGAAGCGCTGGGGCGAGGAGCTTACGAAAGGTCGAAGGCGCCCCTCCCCCAGCGCGCGAAGCGCCGCGACGGGGGAGGTGCCCGTAGCAGCGCTGCGAAGGGCGGAGGGGGCAAAGCTCCGCAGGAAGAAAAAACAATGACCGGCGTCGTCGGCCCCGATGAAGTCGCCGCCCGCGCCAAGCTCGCTCAGCTGACGCAGGAGCATCGCGACCTGGATACCGCCATCGAGGCGCTGTCGCTGACCGGCAACCCCGACCTGTTGCAGCTGTCGCGCTTGAAGAAGCGCAAGCTGCAGCTCAAGGACGAGATCACCGAGATCAATAACGGGCTGCTGCCGGATATCATCGCCTAGCCCCTCATACTTCGACGAGCTCAGCATGAGGACTTCGCTTAATCCTCACCCTGAGCTTGTCGAAGGGTGAGGTCGATTAAGCCGGCGTAAGCTCACCCAGCTTCTTGCGGATCGCGTCCAGCGCCGCGCCCGGATTGCCATTGTCCGGGCCGCCGGCCTGGGCCATGTCGGGCCGGCCGCCGCCACCCTTGCCGCCGATCGCTTCGGCCGCCACGCGCACCAAGTCCACTGCGCTGATGCGCCCCGTAAGGTCCTCGGTGACGCCGACCACGATGGAAGCCTTGCCGTCCGCCGCCGCTACAAAAGCGACCACGCCGGAACCGACCTGACCCTTGGCGCCGTCGGCCAGGCTTTTGAGGTCCTTGGGCGAGACACCTTCCACCAGCTTGAGCACGGTCTTGAGACCGGCAATGGTTTCGCTTGTCTCGCCGCCGCTCTGCGCCGGGCCGGCCAGCGCGAGCTGCTTCTTGGCTTCGGCCAGCTCGCGTTCCAGCTTGCGGCGTTCTTCGGCGAGCTGCGCCACGCGGCCTGCCAATTCGCCGATCGGTGTCTTGATGGCAAAGGCCGTCTCGCGCGCGATTCCGGCCTGACCGGAGAGATAGCGGCGGGCGTGTTCGCTTGTCAGCGCCTCGATACGCCGCACGCCGGCCGCCACCGCGCTTTCGGCCAGGATGGTGAAAAGCCCGATATCGCCCAGGCGGTGGACATGGGTGCCGCCGCACAGTTCGACCGAATAAGCCTTGCCGGCGTCCCGGTCCGCGCCCATCGAAAGCACGCGCACTTCATCGCCGTATTTTTCCCCGAACAGCGCCTCGGCGCCGGCGGCGATAGCCTGGTCGGTCGCCATCAGCCGCGTGGTGGCGTCGGAATTCTGCCGGACCACGGCATTGACCTGGGCCTCGATCTTCTCCAGCTCTTCCGCCGTCACCGGCTTGGGATGAGAGAAGTCGAAGCGCAGCCGCTCCGCATTCACCAGCGAGCCTTTCTGGCTGACATGATTGCCCAGCACGCGCTTCAAGGCGGCATGCAGCAGATGGGTGGCGCTGTGATTGGCGCGGGTGGCGCGGCGGCGCTCTTCGTCCACCTTCAGGTCCACGGCATCGCCAGGCACGAATGTGCCTTCGGTGACGCGCACGGAATGGACATGCAGCGCGCCAAGCTTCTTTTGGGTATCGGTGACCTGGCCCTTGGCCTTGGCCGAGCTGACGCGGCCCTGGTCGCCGGCCTGGCCGCCGGATTCGCCATAGAAGGGCGTCTGGTTGGTGACGATCTCCACCGCCTCGCCCGGGCCGGCGCCCATCACCCGGCCACCATCCTTGAAGATGGCCAGGATCACGCCTTCGGCTTCCTCGGTGTCGTAACCCAGAAATTCCGTGCGGCCGACTTCATCCAGCACGGCGAACCATTTGGCTTCGGTGGCCGCGTCGGCGGTACCGGTCCAGGAAGTGCGCGCCTCCTGCTTCTGTTTCTGCATGGCCGCGGCAAAGCCTTCGGTGTCCACGGTGATGCCGCGCGCGCGGAGCGACTCTTCCGTCAGGTCCAGGGGGAAGCCGTAAGTGTCGTACAGCTTGAATGCGACATCGCCCTTGAGCTGGTCTCCCTTGTGCAGGCCGGAGCTGGCTTCATCCAGCAGCTTGAGGCCGCGCGCCAGAGTCTCGCGGAAGCGGATTTCCTCAAGCTTCAGGGTCTCGGCAATCATGCCTTCGGTGCGCTGAAGTTCGGGATAGGCCGAGCCCATCTCGGCAACCAGCGCCGGCACCAGCCGGTGCATCAGCGGGTCCTTGGTGCCGAGCAGATGCGCATGGCGCATGGCGCGGCGCATGATCCGGCGCAGCACATAGCCGCGACCTTCGTTGGAAGGCAGCACGCCATCGGCGATCAGGAAGGAGGTGGCGCGCAGATGGTCGGAAATGATACGATGGCTGAAAACAGCCTCGCCTTGCGCCGGCACGCCGCTGGCCGATTCCGAGGCCGCGATCAGGTGGCGGAACAGATCGACGTCGTAATTGTTGGTGACGCCCTGCAGGATGGCGGCGATGCGCTCCAGCCCCATGCCGGTGTCGATGGATGGCTTGGGCAGATCGAGGCGGGTGTTCTCGTCCACCTGCTCGAACTGCATGAAGACAAGATTCCAGAATTCCAGAAAGCGGTCGCCATCCTCGTCGGGCGAGCCTGGCGGGCCGCCGAACACGCTGTCGCCCTGGTCGTAGAAAATCTCGGAGCAATAACCGCACGGCCCCGTCGGCCCCATCGCCCAGAGATTGCTGTGGTGGCCGATGATGCGATCGTCGGAAAAGCCGGCGATCTTCTTCCACAGCTGGCGAGCCTGATCATCGGTGTTGTAGACCGTGACCAGCAGCCGGTCCTTGGGCAGGCCGATCACCTTGGAGACGAAATCCCAGGCGAAGGTGATGGCCTCTTCCTTGAAATAGTCACCGAACGAGAAGTTGCCCAGCATCTCGAAGAAAGTGTGGTGGCGGGCGGTGTAACCAACATTGTCCAAGTCATTGTGCTTGCCGCCGGCGCGCACGCATTTCTGCACCGTGGTGGCGCGGCTATAGGGCCGCTTCTCCGCCCCGGTGAACAGGTTCTTGAACTGCACCATGCCCGCATTGGTGAACAGCAGGGTGGGATCGTTGCGGGGAACCAGCGGCGAGGACGGGACCACTTGGTGGCCGCGTTCGGCGAAAAATTCGAGGAATCCGCTGCGGACGTCTGACAGGCTTTTCATGGAAAAACCTTGTAACGGCTCCAAAAAACCTTGTCACGCCTAGCTTTTGCCGCTCCAGACCCCACAAAAAGGCGCGCCACTCCCCAAAAAACAGAAGGCGCCGCCCATTCACAGGCGGCGCCTTCTGCCGAGGAGTTGAGCCCGCGGCTGCGAACCCGTGGGATCAACCTTTCAATGGGCCGAGGGCATTAGGCGCGAGCCGGAGCCCCTTCATAAAATCGGCCTAATCTTCTTCCGCGTCCGCCTTTTCGGAGGCGTCCAGCACCAGGTTCTGGCCGATCTGGCCGGCATTGGCGCGGATGGCATGCTCGATCTTGTCGGCGATGTCGGAATTCTGAGCCAGGAAGGTCTTGGCCGCTTCCCGGCCCTGACCAATGCGGCTGCCGTCGTAGGAGTACCAGGAGCCCGACTTCTCCACGATGCCGGCCTTGACGCCCAGGTCGACCAGCTCGCCGGTCTTGGAGACACCCTGGCCATACATGATGTCGAATTCGACCTGCTTGAAGGGCGGGGCGACCTTGTTCTTGACCACCTTTACGCGAGTCTGGTTGCCCACCACTTCATCGCGGTCCTTGATCGCGCCGATGCGGCGGATGTCGAGCCGCACCGAGGCGTAGAATTTCAGCGCATTGCCGCCGGTGGTGGTTTCCGGATTGCCGAACATGATGCCGATCTTCATGCGGATCTGGTTGATGAACAGCACGATGGTGTTGGACTTGGAGATGCTGCCGGTGAGCTTTCTCAGCGCCTGGCTCATCAACCGCGCCTGAAGGCCGGGAAGCTGGTCGCCCATTTCGCCTTCCAGCTCGGCCTTGGGCGTCAGGGCGGCGACGGAGTCGATCACCACAATGTCCACCCCGCCGGAGCGCACCAGGGTGTCGGTGATCTCCAGCGCCTGCTCGCCGGTGTCGGGCTGGGAGATCAGCATCTCGTCAATGTCCACGCCCAGCTTCTGGGCATAGACCGGGTCCATGGCATGCTCGGCGTCGACATAGGCCGCCACGCCACCCTTCTTCTGGATCTCGGCCACCACATGAAGGGCCAGGGTGGTCTTGCCTGAGGATTCCGGGCCATAGACTTCGATGATGCGTCCGCGGGGCAGGCCGCCGATGCCCAAGGCGATGTCCAGGCCCAGGCTGCCGGTCGACACGGCGTCGGCCCCCACGCCCAGATCCCGGCTGCCCAGCTTCATCACCGAGCCCTTGCCGAAAGCCCGGTCGATCTGGCTCAGCGCGGCCTCGAGGGCGCGCTTGCGATCCGAATTCTGTTCCTTGCCGACCACTCGCAAAGCCGCCTGTGTCATGACCAACTCCCTCGGTTATTCCACAGCGCCCGCTGATCCCCAAGCGAATCCGGCGGCGGGTGGAAGTGGCCAAAGTACATGGTTTGTTCTCATTGGCAAGCCACGAGATAAGGGGTTGTAATAGCGTCAAATAACTAGATTTCGTTCTATAATTGTCCCAATCCATGCAAGGACGGTATTACCCCCTCGCGGAACGAGGAAAAGGGCCGAATCAGGGACCGGCTCTTCGTGGGCTCATAGCCTGTCGGGCAAGACCTGACTGGTCCGAGACGGCGAAAGGCAAAGTCATGGGACCGATGTCGGACTATAGCCTTAGATTCTAGCGCTCTTCAGAACCGGGTTCTTAGCCATGGTAGACAAACTGCCCTTCCTGCCGGACGAGCATCACTACGCGATCGCGGCCGTGGCTGCCCGAGCAGCACAATTGGAAGCTACGATTGAAACCTCAATTTCCATCCTATTGGCAGCAACGGAGAAAACATCGGCGTTCATTCTGAAAAATATGAATGGAGACAAATATGTGGGCCTCTTAAAACAGATGCTTCTTGATCTCAGCCCGGCACGCGAGGACATCATCAATAAGGCGTTCCCCCGGATAGCTGCCGCAAGGACCGAACGAAATGAGATTTTGCACTGGTTATGGGGGAAATCTGAGAAACCCAGCGCCGCCAAATACACATCCCTACGGCCACATCGAGAGCAACAAGAACGGTCAAAAACCGCCGCTGAAATTCAAGCTGTAGCGGATGAACTGTTGGAACTGAGTTTGGTTATCTCTGCTCTCGTCACTCTCTCAGCCAAACTTCGTCCATCGCCTTATACGCCCGGTCCAACAGTCCTTGTGGCCGACTCGACCTGGCAACAAATGCTAGATCTGTTTCAAAGCGGGCAGTCGCTTCGCCGCCCACCAGCCCCATCTCAAACGTAGTCTCGGTCTCGTCCCCTAGGCTAGGCCGAATAGCCTCTGCGCATCAGTGTAGATGTTTCAAGCTCCTCTAATCCGGCACCACGACCGCGATCACCTTGCCGTGCGCGTCCAGGATGCGGGCTTCGGAGGCTTGGTCCCAAGCCCGGAGGCCCGCTTTGGCGGCGCGCACCGCTTCGGCTTGGCTGCCGTCGAAATTCACCGTGTCCAGCCGCGTCACGCCTTCAAAATATTCGATCTTCAGTGCCATCGGCGAAACCCGAAACAGCTGCCCAGCAACAACACACACCTTCCGGAGATTGTTCCCCGCCGCTAGATTGGTTTCAAACACGGGAGGAACACACCATGCGCACCATAAAGGCGGCAGCGATTGGACTGGCGGCGACATTCGCCATGACGGTCCAGGCGCCGGCCGCGGGCTGGATGACCCTGACCTCTACCTCCATCAAGGATGGCACGCGCATTCCGGTGCGCTTCGGCGGCGACGACAAGCAGCGCGCCTGCAGCCCCCGCAATTCGGCCATCTGCCCCTGCCCCGGCCAGAACATCTCGCCAGAGCTCGCCTGGCACAATGCGCCGGCGAACACCAAGAGCTTTGCCATCCTGATGTATGACGTTGACGGCCAGTATGGCGCGGGCGTGTCGCACTGGGTCGCCTATAACATCGCGCCCACCACCACCGAATTGAAGGAAGGCGACGCGACCAAGGGCGTCGGCTTCACCGGCGGCGCCGGCACGCGCAACAATCCCAACTATATCGGCCCCTGCCCGCCGCAGGGCGACGGGCCGCATCACTATCTGATCACGGTGATGGCGACGGACCTGGACCCGAACCTGGCGCCGGGCCTGACGCGCGAGCAGTTCCTGACGCAGACCAAAGGCCATCTGCTGACCAGCGCCACCATCGGCGGCCTGTTCGCGCGCGAATATTGAGATCGCGCGCTGCCCAATCTGGGTATCCGGGCGCGTGACCTCGCGACCCTGTTCAGCCTGCGGATCAGCCGCTAACCTCCGCGCCCAAAAGCGGGCTGGATGGGAGGAAATGATGAAACTGTTCTGTGCCGTGGCTGTGGCCGCGGGGGTTTCTTTCGTGCTTCCCGCGCAAGCCAAGATCGAAAAGGCACCCTGGGGCGAGACCGCCGATCACCAGAAGGTGGACATCTACACTCTCACCAACGGGCATGGCGCGAGTGCGCGCATCACCAATTACGGCGCCTATCTGGTCGGCCTGACCGTGCCCGACCGCAACGGCGAGATGGCCGATGTGGTTCTGGGCTACGACACTCTTGACGGCTACAAGACCGGCACGACCTATGGCGGGGTGATCGGCCGCTTCGCCAACCGCATCGGCGGCGCCCAGTTCACCCTGGAAGGCAAGACCTATCACCTGAAAGCCAATTCCGGCCCCAACAATATCCATGGCGGGCCGGTGGGTTTTTCCTATCATGTCTATGACGCCAAGCCGCTGGACGGACCGTCACCCGCGTTGGTTCTTCATATGGTCTCGCCGGACGGCGACCAGGGCTTTCCCGGCAACCTCAGCTTTACCGTCACCTACACACTGACGGCCGCCAACACGCTGCGCGTGGAATATCGGGCCACCACCGACAAGCCCACCGTGCTGAACCCGACCAATCATTCCTATTTCAACCTGAAGGGCGCGGGAAAAGGCGATGTGCTGAACCATCGCCTGCAGATATTCTCCGACGCGGTGACGCCGACCGATGCCAACCACATGGCGACCGGCGAGGTGATGAAAGTCACCGGCACCGGCTTTGATTTCACCCATCCCAAGCCGATCGGCAAGGACATCAACGGCCCCGATCCCGCCATCGTGGCGACACCGGGCTATGACATCAACTTCATCGTGCGCGGACCAATGGGCAAGCTGCGCCCCGCCGCCCATGTGCTGGAACCGGAAACCGGCCGGGTCATGGATGTATGGACCACCCAGCCGGGCATCCAGCTCTATCTGCCCAACAACGAGAAGCCGATCGCCGGCAAAGCCGGCGAGCTCTATGTAAAGCGCGGCGCCTTCTGCCTGGAGACACAGCATTTCGCCAATGCGCCCAACATCCCGTCCTTCCCGACGACCGAACTGAAGCCCGGCCAGCATTTCTACCAGGAAACGGAATTTCGCTTCTCGACCGCGAAGTAGAAAGCCGGAAGCAGAAACAAAAAGGGCGCCGCGAAGGGCGCCCTTTTCGCTTTGTAAAAAAGCTTACTGTGCCGCCGCAGCGCGCTGCGGCGTTCTCTTGGCCCAGGGGCCGACTTCCGGCTGGCCTTGCGTGTTGGCCAGCTTGCCCAGTTCGGCCGCGACGCCCTTGGCGATGGCGCCGGTTTCGCTGCCGGCCTGGAAGCAGGTGAAGTCCGGACGATCTACCCAGGCATAAGGCCCGCACAGGCGCACACCGGCCTTGATGGCCGCGTCATGCACGATGTTGATCTCCCGCTCATAGTCGGCATCGCCCTGCTTGTAGCCGGAGTGATTGCCCAGATCGCCCGAGGCCGCGAAGAGGGCCGTGACACCAGGGATCTTGGCAATACGGTCGGCATCCTTGAGGCCCGCCAGGGTCTCGATCATCAGGATCAGCACCAGATTGTCATTGATGGTGGCGCGATAGCCGCCCGGCACGCTGTTGTAGAGCTGGAAGGCCTGGCCACCGCCATTGGAGCGGCGCCCCAGCGGCGGGAAGTAGGCCCAGTCGCGCGCCTTGAGGGCTTCCTCATAGGAACGCACGGTCGGCACGACCAGAACCAGCGCGCCGGCATCCAGCGCATGCTGCTCTTCGCGTTCGTCGGTATAGGCGACGCGCACACCGGGCACCGCCTTGGCGTTGGGGCAAGCCGCCCACATGCGCTGGGTAGTCTTCCAGTCGCGGGCGTCATGCTGATGCTCGGTCCAGATGAAGTCGTAACCGGCATTGGCCATGGCGCAATAGACTTCCGGATCGGTGGATGCGAACAGCGTACCGCCCGTCACCTTGCCGCCCGCAAGCATTTTGATCTTCACCGGATTCCAGAGCTTGGAGCCGGGCGGCGCGTCATAGGCCTTGCCGAACTTCCAAGTCTTGTCGTCGAACTTGCCCTGGTTCAAAGCGCCGGCCGGAGCCTTGTCGATGGCATGGCTGTCTTCGCCGGCCTTGGCCGCCAGCGGATATTTGGACATGCGGGTGGCGACGTCATCCTCATTGGCCTGACCGAAAGCAGCGCTGAGGCCGACATAGGACGCGGCCAATCCTAAGGCCGCCGTCACGGCGGCAGAGATGAACAAGCGTTTCATGAAGTCTCCCTTTCCCAGCCCGGCTTTGTGGCAGCCGGTTCAACAATGATGACGAGCAAAGCAGGGCTGACCCAGTGGGTCAAACGCCGCATGAGCCTATCCACCGCCTCCTTCGCGACTGCAATATGGCGCCATCATGGGCAGCGCGGGTACGCTGGCCCGGCTGTCGGAGGATTGCATGAAATTCATCTTTGCTTTTGCCGCCCTTGTGGCGCTCACGGTCCCGGCCGCGGCGGGAATCGCCACCACCGCCTGGGGCGGGGTGGGCAGCAAGGGGGTGGACCTTTTCACCCTGACCAATGCCCGGGGCATGGAAGTCAAAATCACCAATTATGGCGGGATCATCACCTCCATCCGTGTTCCCGGACGGGACGGGAAGATGGCGGATGTGGTGCAGGGTTTCGACAGCCTGGAGGCCTATACCGACGTGACCTATCGCGGCCGCTATGGCGCCACCATCGGCCGCTTCGCCAACCGCATCAAGGACAACACATTCACCCTGGACCGCGTTACCTATCGCATCTCGCGCGATGCCTATGTGCTGCAGGAATCGGACAACAAGCCGTATGACGAGCGGGTATGGGACGCCTCGCCCAAGGACGGCGCCGAACCGCAGCTCACTCTGTCGCTGATCGACCGGAACGGGACCATGGGCTTTCCCGGCACGCTTCGGGTGCAGGTGACCTTCACCCTGACGCGGAACAATGTGCTGCGCATGGCCTATCGCGCCGTCAGCGACAAGAACACCGTGATCAGCCTGACCAACCATGCCTACTTCAACATGGCGGGCGATGCGTCGGGGCCGGTACTGGATCAGCTTCTCACCGTCAATGCCGACCAGATCACCGCGGTGGACGACAAGAATGTGCCCACCGGCGAAATGAAGAATGTCGCGGGTACGGGCTTCGATTATCGCAAGCCCATACCGATCGGCGCGCACATCAATGATCCCGATCCGGCAATCCAGCGCGCCAAGGGCCTCGACCAGAATTATGCCATCAACGGCAGGCCCGGCACCTTGCGGCTGGCGGCGCGGCTGGAAGATCCCAAGTCAGGACGCGTGCTGGAGGAATGGACGACCCAGGCCGGGGTTCAGGTCTATACCGCCAACTACGATCCACCGCCGGTCGGACTGGCCAAGGGCTATCAGGTGCACAGCGCCGTGGCGCTGGAGGCGCAGGCTTTCCCCAACGCGCCCAATGTACCGAGCTTCCCGAGCGCGGTACTGCCACTGGATACGGTTTACAACCAGGTGACGGAATACCGCTTCAGCGTCAGTCCCTAGCCGCGATCACTGAGGCGAGGATTTTTGCGACCTGAGCAGGAGCGAGGAGCGATGTGGGCGATAAAGACCATGAGCGACGAGCAACGAACTCAGGGCGCAAAAAGGCCGCATCAGCGCGTGTAGATTGCCACGCACTGCGCATAGCTGCGCTGAAACACCTGCTGCTGCGTGGCCTGATCAAAGCCATTGCGCGTGGCGTCCTGCGCCGCGACGTTTTTGCAGAAATCGGCGTTTGCAGGCAGCGCCGCTCCAGCCGGTTCGGCCGTCGCGGTCGCGGCCGGCGCAGTGGTTGCCGGCTGCACCGGCGACGCGACGTCTTCGTCGCTGCCTCCCATGCCGCCATAACTCAGGAGATGGTTCCAGTCGGAATCGGTGCAGCCGGCTGCAAACAGACCGAGCGTCAGGGACAGGATGGGGAGAAGCGCTTTTTTCATGGGCCGGGACCATAGAGGGTCACGGCCAGCTTGCAAATGCGGCGATCCGGCCACACACGAAACGTGGATTTTACCGCCGTTACGGCGCCAAAACTTCCTTGACCTTGGCCGCCAATTGCTTGAGGCCGAAAGGCTTGGGCAGAAAGTGGATGTCTTCCGAATTCTGGTCGTTGCGGCGGAAAGCTTCTTCCGCATAACCGGACATGAAGATTACAGCCAGGTCAGGCTTCAGCACCTTGACGTGGCGCACCATGGTGGGCCCGTCCATGTTGGGCATGACCACGTCGGTGATAATAAGATCGATTTTGGCGTCGCCCGCCTTTACGATCTCCAGCGCTTCTTCGCCGCCGCCGGCTTCCAGCACATGATAGCCGCGCATGCGCAGGGCCCGCGCCGCGAAGCTGCGCACGGCTTCTTCATCTTCCACCAGGAGGATCGTGTCCTGGCCGGTGACGTCGCGCGCGACGGCGGGGGCGGCATCGACATGCGCCTCGCCCGCTTCCACCTTCCGGCGCGGCAGATAGATGTGGAAGCTGGTGCCCCTGCCCACTTCGCTGTCCACGGTGATGAAGCCGCCGGACTGTTTGACGATGCCATAGACCGTGGCCAGCCCCAGACCCGTGCCCTGGCCCACCGGCTTGGTGGTGAAGAAGGGATCGAAGATCTTGCTCTGGATCTCCTTGGACATGCCGATGCCGGTGTCGGTCACCTCGATGCGGACATAGTCGCCGGCCGGCATGACCGCCGTGCCCAGCGCCGAGGATTGGGTCACCGTCTCATTGGCAGTGCGGATCGTGACGGTGCCGCCGCCCGGCATCGCGTCACGCGCATTGACCACCAGATTGATGATGGCATTGCCGAGCTGTGCCTCATCGGCGTGAACGGTCCAGAGATCGGGTCCGCGCTCCACATTCAGGCTGATGCCTTCGCCCACCAGCCGGCGCAGCATCTGCGCCAGTTCGCCGATGGCGTCATTCAGTGCCAGCAGTTTGGGCTGCATGGTCTGCTTGCGGCTGAAGGCCAAAAGCTGGCTCACCAGCGAAGCGGCGCGCAGCGCATTCTGGTGGACTTCATTGATCTCTTTGAAAGAAGGATCGCCAGCCTGATGACGCATCAGCAGAAATTCGCAATTGCCGATGATGACGGTGAGAAGATTGTTGAAATCGTGGGCGACGCCGCCGGCGAGCTGGCCCACGGCCTGCATCTTCTGGGACTGGGCGAACTTGGTCTCCAGCGCCTTCTGTTCGGAGACATCCACCAGATAGAGCACGGCCTTGCCGCTCACGCCGGGCGTGGGGCTGGCAAAAAGTTCTGCCAGGCGTTCTTCACCGCCCGCGCCTTTGGGTCCGCGCAGCTCCACCGCTTTCAGTCCGGTCATGCCGCCGGCGGCGCTTCTGATCAGGCTGAGCACCTGGGCGCGGTCACCCGCTTCCAGCAGTTCGGAGAAATTACGGCCCGACAAGGTGCCGGTCGAAGCAAAGAAGCGGGAGAGCGCCGCATTGGCGTCGGTGATGCTGCCGTCGGCTTCGGCAAAGGCCATACCCATGGGCGCATCGCGGAACAGATCGCCGATATTCTCGCTGACCGGCGCCGCAGGCGAGACCGAGGGTTCGGTCGCGGTAACAACGGGCGCAGGCGCCGCCGTGGTGGCGCGGTTCAAGACTGGTTGCGGCGAGGTGCTGGCGGCAAGCCGGGGCGTGAACCACCAGGCGGCCTGCCGGTCGGGCAAAGGACGAACCGCGGCGACGATCTCCAGCCCCGGCACCACCACAAAACTTTCTTCGCGCGCGCGGCCCTCAGCGGCATCGCGTGACAGCCGATAAAGCACGGCGGCGCTGGGTTCGCCTGCCAGCGCCAATTCCGGAGTCGGCGGAGTTTCATTTTCGCCGACGCCGGCCATGCGCCGATAAACTGCGTTGCAGTCCAGCACCGCGCCGCCTTCGCCGGTGATGCACCAGGCGATATTGGCCTTGCCGGCGGCTTCGGCCACGCGCAGCGCGTCCTGGGTGGCGCGGCTGGTGCGCGGCCATACCGCCGTCAAAAACAGAAGCGCGACCGCGGCGATCCCGGCCAGGAGGGCATAACCGGCCAGGCCCGCCACCTGCGGCATGACGATGGTCAGGGCCGCCGCGCCCAATGCCAGTAAAACAAAGCCCAGAGAAGCCCAGCGCCAGGCGCCCGTGGGCACACCCAAAGCAGCGGTGGAGAGGGATCGCGACGCGTTCATTAACGCCACAATACAAGATTTGGTTAACCAAACCTTTCCAACCACTAATGGGCTGATTTTCCTTATTAATTTTAGGGCCTAGCGAACGCTGTTCGCCTCTTAAACAGCCAAAAGTTAACGCCCGCGAATCAGACGCGCCGGAGCAACGGTCTAGGACGCCCTGGCCGGTATCTTCCCCTGCAACCGGAAGACATAGCCGATGACCTGTGCCACCGCCTTGAAGTGTTCCGCCGGCACCGGCTCGTCGATCTCGATGGCCGCATAAAGAGCACGCGCCAAGGGCGGATTTTCCACCACCGGCACATCATGTTCTTCAGCCACGGCGCGAATGCGCAAGGCCAGCGCGTCGACGCCCTTGGCGACACAGACAGGCGCAGCCATCTTGCCGCTCTCATATTGCAGCGCCACGGCATAGTGGGTCGGGTTCATCACCACCACGGTCGCCTTGGGCACCGCGGCCATCATGCGCTTGCGTGACCGTTCATGGCGCAGCTGGCGGATCTTGGCCTTGATGGTGGGATCGCCTTCATTCTGACGATACTCTTCCTTGATCTCCTGCTTGGACATGCGGTTGCGGGAAAGCCAGCGCATGCGCTGCCAGAAATAATCCAGCCCCGCGATCACCGCGAGCGACGCCAGCGCGGCCATCAGCACCTTGAACAGAAGATGCGACATGTCGCCCGCCACGGCGGCAGTAGACTGGTTGAGAATGCTGTCCAGCGTGCCGCGCTCAGGCCAGAGCTGGGTCCAGATCGCGACGCCGACGATGGCGATCTTGATCAGACCCTTGACCAGATTCATCCAGCTTTCGGCGCCGAACAGGCGCTTAAAGCCGGCCATGGGCGAGACCTTGGAAAAATCCGGCACGATCTTGTCGAAGGCAATGCTGGGACGGGCCTGCAGCACCTGACCGGCAAGACCGGCGAGAATCATCACAGCGAAGAAAGGGCCGAGGGTGAAGGCGATCTGTGGCAGCAAAAGGCGCATCATTGCCGCCAGGCCCGGGCCATCCACCTGCATGGCGTCCGGCCGCTCGAGGAACAGGCTCAGACTGCGGGCGAGGCCAACGGCGGTATATTTGCCGAACATGGCGATGGCCAGGGTGCCGCCCCCCAGAAGAATGAAGGTGGTGACTTCAGTGGACTTGACGACGTCGCCATTCTCGCGCGCCTGTTCCAGCCGTTTGGCTGTCGGCTCTTCGGTCTGTTGGGCTTTGTCCTGGTCTTCCGCCATGGGATTCTCTTATCGCCTACCGCTTCGCTGCTTGAGGCGTCATCGCACGAAAATCGCCATGGAATTGGCGTAGTAAGTCAGAAACACGGTCATCAGCGAACCCAGCAGGGCAAGCATGATGAGAAAGCCGCACATGATGTTGAGCGGCACGGCAACAAAGAAAATCTGCAGTTGCGGCATCAGCCGCGCCAGGACGCCCAGCCCGGCATAAACGGCAAAGCCGAACACCAGGAACGGCGCGGCCAATTGAAAGCCCAGGGCAAAGGAAGAAGAGGTGAGCTGGATCACCAGCTGCGCCATGTCGCCAGTCGGCAGATGGCCGCCCGGCGGCAGCATGTGATAGCTGCCGGCAATAGCGCCGATCGCCAGATGATGCAGGTTGGTGAGGAAAATGAGCGTGGTGCCCAACAGGGTCATGAAATTGCCCATCACCGCGCCTTGCGTGTTCTGGGTGGGATCCAGCGTCTGGGCATAGGCCAGCCCCGTCTGGGTGGCGATCAGAAAGCCGGCCACCTGCAGCGCGCTCATGATGATGCGCGCCATGGCGCCAACCAGCACGCCGGCGGTGACTTCCTGCGCGATCAGGATGAACAGCCCGACGGTCGTCTGCGGCGCGACAGCGGGATAGTTGGCCTGCACCTGCGGGGTCAGGGCGAAGGCGATGGCCAGCGCCAGAACCAGGCGCACCCGCGCCGGCACGCCCATCTCGCCGATGGCCGGCAGCAGCATCACCATCGAACCGACCCGCGAGAAGACCAGCAGGTAGGTGAGAATGATGCCGGAGAGGGCGGGGAGATGGATGGTCATGCTGGCCCCAGCAGCGCGGTCATCAATAAGCCGCGATGCGGCCGGCGATGTCCGTCATCAACCCGCTCATGGCGGCGCCCGCGAAAGGCAGCGCGAGCAACAGCACGATGAAGACGGCGACAATCTTGGGAACGAACACCAGCGTCTGTTCCTGAATCTGGGTGACAGCCTGTAGCAGGCCGATGCCGAGCCCCACCACCAATGCGGTGATCATGGAAGGCGCGATGATTTCCAGCAGCACCAGAATGGAGGAGCGGGCAAAGTCGATAGTGGAAGCGGGATCCATGATGCTCTCTGTGTCTGTTTAGGATGTTGCGCCGATGTCAGATCGGCATGTTCATGATGGACTGGTAGGCCGCCACGACCTTGTCGCGCACCGCAACCACGGTATCCAGGGTCAGTTCGGCGGCATTCACCGACTGCACCACGTCCACGATGTTGGCCTTGCCCTGCACCTGCTGGGAGGCTGCCGTTTCGCCCTGGCGGATGCTGTTGATGGAGTCCTTGATGGCGCCGGAAAGAAAATCGGAAAAATTTCCGCCTGGCAGATTCGCCGGCGTGATCGAGGGCGTCTGGGCCGTGGCTTGCGCGGCGGCTCGATAGGCGGCGGCTGCCGCGGCGGGGATCGTCATTGACTATCCTTTCATCTCAGGTCCGCCCCCCCTTGGCGCGCAGCGCCTTAAGGGCGGAGGGCGTCATCAAATCACTTGTTGAGAAGGTCTACGGTCTTGGCCAGCATCTGCTTGGTGGCGTCCATCACTGAGAGATCGGCTTCGTAGGAACGCTGGGCGTCGCGCATGTCCATCACTTCGACCAGGCTGTCCACGTTCGGCAACTTGACATACCCTTGCGCGTCGGCGGTGGGATTGCCGGGATCGTACTGGCTCTTGAACTCGCTCTTGTCGGACAGCGGCTTGCCGGCTTCCACCAGATTGGTTTCCAGCTCACGGTCGAAGGTCGATCCCATGGTCGCGATCTTGCGGCGATAGGGATCGCCGCCCTTCACCGAGGCGGTGGAGCTGGCGTTGGCGATATTCTCCGAAATGACCTTCATGCGGTCGGTCTGGGCCCGCATGCCGGAGGCGGCCACCGCCATGGATTTGGAAAAGTCCATATTTGCTCTCCTTATCTAATATCCGAATTCAGTGTCCGATCGCCGTCTTCATCATGGTCATGGCCTTGGCGTAGAGATTGGCCGCGGCCTGGAATTGCGCCTGGGTCTCCGCCACCTTGATCATTTCCATTTCCAGCGAGACGGCGTTGCCGTTGGGGCTTGATTCCTGGTCCGGCGTTTCGTGATCCTCGAAGGCGCCCGACCGGCTGGGAGTCAACGCGATGTGACGGACATTGGTCGTCATCATCGAAGTGCCCTGATGTATGGCGTTCAGCGCATCGTCAAAATCCAGCGGCTTCAGGTCGCGGGCGACATAACGGGGGGTGTCGGCATTGGCCACGTTCTGCGACAGAGTGTCCTGACGCTGATGCAGCCAGGACATGCGTTCGCGCAGCATGGAGAAGAGAGGTAGGTCGGGCAGGTTCATGCCGATAACCTTTCATTAGCCTTCAATTCTTGGGCACCTTGCGCCTTTCATGCTTAAGCGCGGCTTAACACCGCGAAGTTTTTGCCGGGCAGCTTCTGCCGCCGCTTAACCCGCGATTAAGCTTGATGCCTGTTAATCACACCGGGCGTTCGACGAGGGGGCGCTCGTGTTGAAGGCCGACGCGGCGTCGGCGAAGCGCGAGAAAAACAGGCGTCATGGAATTCATCGATCTGCTCCGCTATTTCGGCGCGCTGCTGCTTGTGCTGGCCATGGTCGGCGGCGCGGGTCTGCTTGCGCGTCGCTTCGGTGTGCCCGGCATCGCCAAAGCATCGGCGGAAAAACGCCTCGCCATCGTCGAGACCTTGATGGTGGGACCGCGCCAGCGGCTTTTCATCGTCCGCCGCGACAATGTGGAGCATCTGGTCCTGTCCGGTCCGGACGGCGCCACCGTGATCGAGAACGGCATCAAGGCCCAGAATAATTTTGCGGTGACGCCGTGACCCTGCTCAAGCGGCTCTTGCCCTTCTTCCTGCTGCTGGCCTTGACCCTGCCCCATGCGGCGCTGGCCGCGCCTCTGCACATGGCGCCGGCCAACAGCCCGGTGGCCGCCGCCGGCGCGGCCGCCGCGGCGCCTACCAATGGCGGGCTTTCGATAGACCTGAACGGCAACGGCCTTTTCACCGATCGCATGCTGCAGATCGTGGCGCTGATCACGGTGCTTTCCATCGCGCCCAGCATCATCATCATGATGACCAGCTTCGTGCGCATCGTGGTGGTGCTGTCGCTGCTGCGAACGGCGATGGGCCTGCAACAGTCTCCGCCCAACAGCGTGATCGTCTCGCTGGCCATGTTCCTGACTTTGTTCGTGATGACCCCGACCCTGACGGATGCCTATCACCAGGGCATCCAGCCCCTGATGAACAATCAGGTCACCACCGAGCAGGGCTTCACCCAGGCGCTGGTGCCGATGAAGAAATTCATGCTGACCCATGTGCGCGATGCCGACCTGAAGCTTTTCAACGACATGGCCCATACCAAGCCGACCGTCGATCCAGCCCAGATCGCGGTGACGACCCTGGCGCCCGCCTTCATGCTCAGCGAGCTCAAGCGCGCCTTCGAAATCGGCTTTTTGATCTTCGTGCCCTTCCTCATCATCGACATGGCAGTGGCCTCGATCCTGATGAGCATGGGCATGATGATGCTGCCCCCGGTGATCATTTCCCTGCCCTTCAAGCTGATCTTCTTTGTGCTGGTGGATGGCTGGCGGTTGATCGCTGGCTCGCTGGTGCAGAGCTACATGCACAGCCCGCCGCCGACCTGAGTATTTCCCCCTCCGGCCTTCGCAACTTTGCTTGACGCCTTTGCCATCGCAAAGGCGTCTACGCGTTGCTACGGCCACCTCCCCCGCCTGCGTGCTCGCGCACGCGCGGGGGAGGACGGCCTGTGCTTGACGGCATCCGGCATGCGATGGACAGTCGCGCCCAAAAGCGGGGGGGGCGGGCATGGGGTCTTTCAAAGCCTTTGGATTGGTCTGTGCTTTTTTGCCGGTTTTGACCGCGAGCGCTGGCCATGCCGTGAGCACCCCGGCCGCTAAGGGCGATGCCGCCAGTTGCGCGGCGCTGGCAGGCCAGTCCATCGCCGCCGATACCGTGATTGGCAGCGCCCAATATATGCCCGAGGGCGGCATGGTGGGCACCACCAAGGTCACCCTTCCCTTCTGCCGCGCGGTCGGGGTCGCCACCCCGACATCCGATTCCCATATCGGCTTTGAAGTCTGGCTGCCGCCCGCCTCAAGCTGGAACGGCAAGCTCCAGGGCGAGGGATCGGGCGGATCGGCGGGAGCGATCTCCACCGGCGCCATGCTGGAAGCGCTGAAGGCCGGCTTTGCCACCGTCTCCACCGACAATGGCCATATCACCGACACGACACAGGTCAATGGCGGCAGCGAGCAGACCTGGGCGCTGGGTCATCCGGAAAAGCTGCTGGATTTCGCCTTCCGCGCCATGCACCTCTCCACCGTCGCCGCCAAACAGGTGGTGCGCCGCTTTTATGGCCACACCGCCGTTCGATCTTACCTCGTCGGTTGCTCCCAAGGCGGCCATCACGCACTGATGGAAGCCAGCCGCTATCCGGCCGATTATGACGGCATCATTGCCGGGGCCCCGGCGTGGCATTGGGCCAACCAGATGATCAACGCCACCTGGAACGCCAAGGCGGCTTTGCAGGACGCCACCGCCATCACACCGCAGAGCACGCAGATTCTCAACAGAGCCATCATCGCGGCCTGCGACAAGCTGGATGGCGTGGAAGACGGCGTGATCTCCGATGCCCGCCGCTGCCGTTTCGATCCCGCCACCTTGTTGTGCAAGCCGGGCAGCGCCGCCGGGTCATGCCTAACCCAAATCCAGATCGACGCCGCCAACCGCATATATCAGGGCGTACACAAATCCGATGGCACGGCGCTGTTCCAAGGCTTTGCCCGTGGCAGCGAGCTGAAATGGCCGCAAATGTGGGCGAGCAAAACGCCCGGCGGCTCGAGCTGGCATTTCTGGCGCTATTCGGTTTTCCAGGACCTGCAATTCCAGAATGTCAACTTCGATTTCGACCGCGATTCCGACCGGGCACTGTCGACAGTGCGGGCGGGCATGAAGATCGCCGACATTTACAATGTGAAGCCGGACCTGTCGGCCTTCCGCGCCCGTGGCGGCAAGCTGATCATCTATCATGGCTGGGCGGACGAACAGGTCACGCCTTTCGCCAGCCTGGATTTCTATGCCCACATCAAAGCGCGGCAGGGCCAGTCCGGCACCGATGACTTCCTGCGCATGTTCATGATGCCGGGCATCGCGCACTGCTCGGGGGGAGCGGGCGCCGGCAATATCGGTGGCGCCACCCCGGCCATGAGCCACGATCCGGGCCACGACGTGGTGGCGGCGCTGGATGCCTGGGTGGTCCACCATCAGGCGCCAAACATCCTGACCGCGACGCATCTGGATGAGAACAAGAAAGCCGACCGCACCCGTCCGCTTTGCCCCTTTCCGCAGGAAGCCCAGTACAAGGGTACAGGCGACAGCAATGACGCCGGCAATTTTGTGTGCGCCGTACCGAAGGATCAGCAATCCCTGGCCAACTGAGGCGCGTCACGGAAGGCCCACGTCACGAAGGAAACGTCATGAGATATCTCAGGACACTCGTGTCAGTGGCAGCCCTGCTGCCGGTGTTGGACGCCAGCAGCCAGGCCGCCAAGCCTGATGACGCTCAGAGTTGCGCGGCTCTGACAGGCCGTCACATCGGCGGCGCCCTGATCGAGAAAGCGGCCTGGCAGCCGGACGGCGGCACGGTCGGCACCACCACGGTCCGCACGCCCTTCTGCCGGGTCAGCGGCGTCGCCACCCCCACCGCTGATTCCCATATCGGCTTTGAAGTCTGGCTGCCGCCCGCCTCAAGCTGGAACGGCAATTTCCGTGGCGAAGGCTCGGGCGGCAGCGCCGGCGCCATCTCGCCCGGCCCGATGCGCGAGGCCCTGGCGATGGGCTATGCCACCATGTCCACCGACAATGGTCATGTCGACGGCGCCAATGGCGAACACGGGCTGAGCTGGGCCTACAAGCATCCGGAGAAGATGATCGACTGGGCCTGGCGGGCGCTGCATCTGTCGACTGTTGCGGGCAAAGAGGTCGTGCGCGCCTTTTACGGCAAGCCGCCAGCGAAGAACTATTTCATCTCCTGCTCGGCCGGCAGCCACCACGCCATCATGGAAGCAACTCGCTTTCCCGCCGACTATGACGGGATGCTGGGCGGCGCGGCGCCGTGGAAATGGACCGCGCTGATGCTGGGCCATACCTGGAACAGCATGCCGGCCATGAAAAACCCCAGCGCCTTGACCCCTGAAAGCGTGGTGATCCTGAACCGCGGCATGGTGCGGGAATGCGATAAATTGGATGGTCTGGAAGACGGTATCATCGCCGATCCGCGCCGCTGCGCGGTGGACCCGGTCAAATTCCAGTGCAGCGACACCAGTAAAAGCGAATGCCTGACCCCCGTGCAGGTGGAGGCCGCGCGCCACATCTATGCCGGAGCGAAAAAATCCGATGGCACCCAGTTGATGCCCGGCCAGGTGCGCGGCAGCGAGTTGGGCTGGTATGCCCAGAGCGGCGGGGCGACACCGGGCGGCAGCAGTTGGGACTTCTGGCGCCAAGCGGTGTTCCAGGACCCGGATTTCAAGAATGTGAATTTCGATTTCGATCGCGACACCGACCGGGCACTGGCCGCCAAGGTCGGCGGTCACAGCCTGGCCGAGGTCTATGACCAGAAAGTCGACTTCGACCGCTTCAAGGCGCGCGGCGGCAAGTTCATCTTCTTCCAGGGCTGGGCCGACCCGGTGATCACACCAATGATGGACGTCGATTTCTACGCCCAAGTCGTTGCCCGCTATGGCCAGACGGCGACTGACGGCTTCTTCCGCTTTTTCCCGCTGGCCGGGATGGGCCATTGCAGCGGCGGCGCCGGCTTCTCCCATATCGGCGGCGCAACGGGGGTACCGATTCGCGATGATGCAAGCCACGACATGGTGCGGGCGCTGGAGCAATGGGTTAACGCAGGCGAGGCGCCGTCGCTGTTCATCGCCGCCCACATGAATGAGAAAAAAGAGATCACAGCGACGCGTCCCGTCTGCCGCTATCCGCTGGAAGCGCGCTATTTAGGTCACGGTGACGCAAAAGAAGCAGCGAACTTCGCCTGCCGCGCACCGGAACCGATGTAAACAAGACCGTTGCGCTGTTTTTGCGGTTGAATGTCTGGCGAATTGCCCTATGTCAGCGGCCATGATGATTTACGGCCGCCCCATCAAGAATCCCCGCCTGCTCGTTGTGGGCATGCTGTTGGCCGCGGGCCTTCTGCTGCCGGTCCTGGGTTCGATTCCTTAAACATTTCAGATCTCATTTTACGGCGCGCTTTTGCGCCCGCTTGGCGCTAAACTGACGCCATGGCGCACGACCATAGCCTTCACGATCATTCGCATGGGCACACCCATGGGCACGCCCATGGGCACGCCCATGGTCATTCCCATGATCACGGTCATGACCATCATCAGGATCAGGCCGCGAGCCCCCATGACCATGGCATCTGGACGCGCGATCATGTCTTCCTGGGCAGCGGGCATTCCCGCGCCGAAACGCGCGCCAAATGGGCGGCCATCGTCACCGCCCTGTTCATGGTGGTCGAGATCGTCTGCGGGCTTGCCTATCACTCCATGGCGCTGCTGGCTGACGGCGCGCATATGGCGACCCATGTGGGCGCATTGGGCCTGGCCGCCGGCGCCTATTGGCTGGCGCGGCGCCATGCTGGCAGCGGCCGCTTCACTTTCGGCTCCGGCAAGTTCGGCGACCTGGCCGCCTTCGCCAGCGCCATCATTCTGGGGATCACTGCGCTGGCGGTGGCGGTGGAATCGGTCCAGCGCATTATCTCCCCTGCGGCCGTGCAATATGGCGATGCGCTGCTGATTGCCTGCATCGGGCTTGCGGTGAATCTGGTCAGCGCCCTGATCCTGAAAGACGACCATCATGGTCATGAGCACGGGCACACCCATGGCCATGACAACAATATGCGCGCGGCCTATGTGCATGTGCTGGCCGATGCGGCGACTTCGGTGCTGGCGATCGTGGCCCTGGGGGCCGGCTATTATTTCGGGCTGGGTATCCTCGATCCCATCTGCGGTGTGGTCGGCGCGGTCGTGATCGCTTCCTGGTCCTATGGCCTGATCCGCGACAGCGCCATGGTGCTGCTGGACGCCGATGCCGATCCCGGCCGGAGCGATGAAATCCGCGGCTTTCTGGAAAGCGAACTGAAAGCACGCATCCCCGACCTGCATCTGTGGCGGCTGGGGCCAGGTCATCAGGGCCTGATCGTCTCACTGGTGTCGCGCGATCCGACCAGCGCTGAAGTGGTCAAGGCGGCGCTGCGCCGGCGCTATCCGGACCTGTCACACGTGACGGTCGAAGTCGCGGTCTGCCCGGATTGCACCTGATGTTCGCATCCATTTGGGCGGCGTGAGCGTTCCGGCAGGGCGATGATGGGCTGGTTTCGCAGAAAAAAGATCACCGAAGATCTGAAGACCGTGACCGAGGTCGCCGGCGATCAGCTGGCGCCGGGCGCCGGGACCTTGATTCTGGTGCTGGGCGCAGCTCTGGCGGCGGGCGCGGGCGCCTATTACGTCAGCCAAACCCGTAAAAAGAAAAAGGCCGTCTCAAGGACGGCCCTTCCCAAATCTGACAAGAAAACTTAGCGCGGCAGCAGGCCTTCGCGCTGCAGGCGCTTGCGCTGCAGCTTGCGATAGCGGCGGACGGCCTCGGCCCGCTCGCGCGCGCGCTTCTCGCTGGGCTTCTCATAGGCGCCGCGCAGCTTCATCTCCCGGAAGATGCCTTCGCGCTGCATCTTCTTCTTCAGCGCCTTGAGCGCCTGGTCAATGTTGTTGTCGCGGACGATGATCTGCAAAGCCTTGGCTCCGTGCGGAAAATTTGAGGCGCGGGTGATAGCAGAAGGCATTTTGGCTGTCCACCCACGCAAATTAACGCTGCACCGGCTTGGCCGGCTCCCGGACCAAGGCCATATTTCGCCCATGGCAATCCTGAAAATCGCCCGCATGGGCCACCCGATCCTGGCCACCCCGGCCCGCGCCGTGGCCGACCCCCGGCACCCGGAAATCCGCCGTCTGGTCAATGACATGGTCGAAACCATGATGGACGCCAATGGGGCAGGCCTGGCGGCCCCCCAGGTCCATGTTCCCTTGCGGATCGTGGTGTTCCAGGCCCCGGACGGGCGCAGCGACCCCGGCTTGGCCGAAGAGGAGCGTTTCGACCACACCGCCGCCCTGACGGTGCTGATCAATCCGGAGATCGCGGTTCTGGAACCTGAAGTCGAGGGCGGCTGGGAAGGCTGCCTGTCGGTCCCCGGCCTGCGCGGCTGGGTCGAACGGCCGGCCCATATCCGGTATCGCGGGTTCGGCATCGAGGGCCAGTTGATCGAGCGGGTGGCGCGGGGCTTTCATGCCCGGGTGGTGCAACATGAATGCGACCATCTGGATGGGCGCCTTTACACCAGCCGCATGAGCGACCTGTCGCGGCTGATTTTTGAATCGGAAATCCGTCATTTTCAGGTGGCGTCATGAGCGACACGCCCGAGAAACCCGCGAAGAAGCCCCGCAAGAAGGTGGCGCCAAGAGTGGATGCAGAAAATCAGACGAAGCGCAGCGACGACGACCTGCGCGAAGCAGTGCTGAACGCCGCCCTGCCCCATGCGGCGTTTGACGGTTTCACCGACATGGTGCTGCAGAAGGCCGGCGCCGAAGCCGGATTGGAGAAGGCCGATGTGATGCGGCTGTTCGAGGACGGTCCCATCAGCCTGGTGGAATATTTCTCCACCCATACCGATGCGGAGCTGGAAAAGCGCCTGGCGGCGATGGACCTGAAAGGGATGAAAATCCGCGAGCGCATCGCCACCGCGGTGAAGATCCGGCTGGCGATCCTGAAGCCCCACAAGGAATCGGCGCGGCGGGCGGCAGCACTTTTGTCCCTGCCCATGCACGCGGCCTTGGGCGCCAAGCTGGTCTATCGCACCGCGGATGCGATGTGGCGGGCGGCCGGCGACACCTCCACCGATTTCAACTTTTATACCAAGCGCGGGATTCTCGCGGGCGTCTATGGCTCGACCGCGATGCGCTGGTTCAACGACACCAGCGAGGACGAAAAGGCCACCGACGACTTCCTTGCCGCCCGCATCGAGAATGTGATGCAATTCGAGAAGTTCAAGGCCAAGGCCAAGGAAGCTCTCTCGAACTTCCCCATGTTCGCCGACTGGGCCAAGCCGAAACCTAAACCTTAACCTGCATGGCCGGCCTCGAGCCGGCCATCCAACTTGTTGCAAAGGGAGTTGGGGCGCGTTAGCGACAGCGTAATAACGCCGGCCCATGGTGAGTTATTAACGCCAGCGCCTAGAGCAGTTCAGCGATCTGCACCGCGTTAAGCGCTGCGCCTTTCAAAAGCTGGTCCGCCGCCACGAACATGCTGATGGATTTTCCCGACGGATCCGATAGATCCTTGCGGATGCGGCCCGCCAGCACATCGCCCTGGCCGCTCGCGTCCCTGGGCATGGGGAAATAATTGTTGGCCCAATCGTCCACCAGCCTGACGCCCGGCGCTTTGGCCAGCAGCGCCTTCACCTCTTCCGGCGTGATAGGACGCTCGCATTCAAAGGTCATGGAGACCGAATGGGCGCGCAGCACCGGCACGCGGATGCAGGTGGCCGAGACCGCAATCCGATCATCCTCGAAGATCTTCCTGGTTTCCTTGATGACCTTGCTCTCCTCGTCATTGTAGCCGGTCGCCATATCGATGGCGGTGTTATGGCTGAAGAGATTGAAGGCGTACGGGTACTTCACCACCTTGGGCGGATAGTCCTTGCCGTCCAGATAGGCGCGGGTGGAAAGCTCAAGCTCTTCCATCAGCGCCGCGCCGCCACCCGACGCCGCCTGATAGGTGGAGACGATCAGCCGCCTGACCGGATTGAGCTGGTGCACCGGCCAGAGCGGCACCAGGGTTGTGATCGCCGCGCAGTTCGGGTTGGCGATGATGCCTTTGTGATCCTTGATGCGGCGGGCGTTGATCTCAGGCACCACCAGCGGAATAGACGGATCGGCGCGGAAGGCGGACGAATTGTCCACCACCACCGCGCCGGCCTTCACCGCGGCGGGCCCATATTGCTTGGAGATGCCCGAACCAGCCGAGAACAGCGCGATATCCACGCCCTTGAAAGCGTCTTCGGTCAATTCCTCGATGGTCAGCTCTTGCCCGCGGAAGGTCTGCTTCTTGCCGGCTGATTTGGCCGATGCCAGCAGCTTCAACGAGGCCAGCGGCAGGCCGCGGCTCTCGATGCAGCCGACGAATTCACGGCCCACCGCGCCGGTAGCGCCCACAATCGCAACATGCTTGTTCTTCACGTCATTCTCCTCATGCCAATAAAAAAGCCCCGTCCGGATTTCGGCGGGGCCTGGGTCTCGTCGGTTTGGCTTTTTCTAAGCGCGCACGACTGTCCAGGCCCAGCAGGGCTTGGTCTTGGTCGTCTTGGTGGTGGTCGCGTTCATGGGCGGGGTGATAAGGGGCGATCAGGGCTTCGTCAACGGCTTTAGCCGTGTGACATGGCCCATTTTGCGGCCTGACCGGCTTTCCGCCTTGCCGTAGAGGTGCAGGGCGCCGGTCTTGGCCAGCGCCTCCCAGGCATCGGCCTCGGCGCCGATGATATTTTCCATCACCGCATCGGCATGGCGGGAAGGATCGCCTAGCGGCCAACCGGCCACAGCGCGCATATGCTGTTCGAACTGGGAACACTGGCAGGCTTCGATAGTCCAGTGGCCGGTATTGTGGACGCGGGGCGCGATCTCGTTCACCAGCAGCGCGCCATCCTTGCCCACAAACAACTCCACCGCCAGCACACCGACATAGTCCAGGGCGTCGGCGATCTTCTTGGCGATGGTTTTAGCTTCGGCCACCTGCGCCGCGTTCAGGCGCGAGGGGACTGTGGAGCGGCGCAGAATGTGATTTTCGTGTTCATTCTCCGGCGGATCGTAAGCAAGGAAGCTGCCATCGGCGCCGCGCGCCGCCACCACCGAGGCCTCGTAGGAAAAATCCACAAAGCCTTCCAGAATGGCCGGCGCGCCCTTGAAGCTTTCGAAGGCTTTCGCCGTCTCGTCCGCACTGATCACCTTGGCCTGGCCCTTGCCGTCATAGCCGAAGCGGCGGGTCTTGATGATCGCTTTGCCGCCGATCCTGGCGAAAGCCTCCCGCGCCTGTTCGGACGACGAGACTTCAAAGAAAGGCGCGGTTTTCAGGCCCAGCTTTTCGACAAAGGTCTTTTCGCTGAGCCGATCCTGGGTCACCGCCAAAGCGTGCGCACCGGGACGCACCGGCACATGCTCGCCGAGATGGGCAATGGCATGGGCGGGCAAATTCTCGAACTCGAAGGTCACAACATCACAGGCATCGGCAAAGGCGGCGAGCTTGGCGAGATCGTCATAGGCGCCGACGGTCGAATGCGGCGTCACCTGGAAGGCAGGCGCATCGGGCGCGTCATTGTAAATGCTGGTCTTCAGCCCCAGCCGGGCGGCCGCCAGCGCCAGCATGCGGCCGAGCTGGCCGCCACCAATAATGCCGATGGTGCCACCCGGCGCGAGTGGCTTATCCAAAGTCTTCATTTGGGACGCTTGGCCACAGACCGCGTCTGCCTGGCGCGCCAGGCATCCAGCTTCTTTTTCACCGCCGCATCGGAAAGGCCCAGGATCGCGGCGGCATGCAGCGCCGCGTTCTTGGCGCCCGCCTCCCCGATGGCAAAGGTTGCCACCGGCACACCGCCCGGCATCTGGGCGATCGAAAGCAGGGAATCCAGCCCCTTCAGGGCGCGGCTTTCCACCGGCACGCCCAGCACCGGCAGGGTTGTCATGCTGGCGACCATGCCCGGCAGATGGGCGGCCCCACCCGCGCCGGCGATGATCACCTGGATGCTCCGGCCTTGCGCCTCTTTGGCATAGGCCGCCATCCGGTCGGGGGTGCGGTGGGCCGAGACGATGCGCGTTTCATGGGCGATGCCCAGCGTGTCCAGCATGTGGGCGGCCGCCTGCATGGTGCCCCAGTCGGACTGGCTGCCCATGATGATGCCAACAGAGGCCCCCGCCGCGCGTCGCGCGGCAATTTTAGAGAGTGACTTGCTTCGATTCGCCATGCGGGCCGGGGTCTTTCCAACGAAGCGGCGCAGTATAGGCACCGCAAACCCCAAGGAAAGTGCCGATTTAGCCCTCGTTAACCATTCCTTGAGAAGGATAAACGAAATCTTAAACGGCACAGCCTTAGGCTGCAGGGGATAAGGCGGACTAGATGAAAGTCGAACGGAACAGTCCATCCCGGCCCGTGCGCTCGGTGGCCCAGACCGCTTATGCCCGCCGGATCGAGGCGGCCGACGGGGTGGATTCCATCCTGCCCGTCATCTCCGCTGCCAGCGTGCTGGGAATTCCGGAGAGCGAATTCACCCCCAAGGTGCGCGAAGCCATCATGGGGCTGATGAGCGAGGTGGACAGCCTGCGCCGCGAGCTGGCCGGCACCAAAAATCGCCTGGACGAGATGGAAAAAACCGCGGACCAGGACGGGATGCTGCCGCTGCTCAACCGCCGCGCCTTTGTGCGGGAGCTTACCCGCTACATCTCGCTGACCGACCGCTACAACACCCCGGCGGCGCTGATCTATTTCGATCTCAACCACCTCAAGCAGACCAACGACACCTATGGCCATGCCGCAGGCGACGCCGTACTTGGGCATTTCGCCCAGGTGCTGACCACCCATGTGCGCGACAGCGACTGTGTCGGCCGGCTGGGTGGCGACGAGTTCGGCGTGCTTCTGTCTCATGCCGACCAGGACAAGGCGCTGAAGAAGGCCGACGCCCTGGCCGAGGCGCTGGAAGCCTCGCCTACCACCTGGAACGGCCATGTCATTCCGGTCAGCTTTGCCTATGGCGCCTTTGAGCTGAAATCAGGCGACAGCCCCGACACCGCCATCGCCCGCGC
>Ga0070665_100000419_pt1 | contig 62030 bp, 60 predicted proteins | sample KBSS13metaG_FD_65862 | JGI IMG/M metagenome (GOLD analysis project Ga0070665, IMG submission 65862) | Switchgrass rhizosphere microbial communities from Kellogg Biological Station, Michigan, USA - KBS S1-3 metaG | ecosystem: Host-associated > Plants > Roots > Rhizosphere > Soil ... | reverse complement strand
GTCTTCCGCGCCGCCGGCTATTCGCTGCTGGGGCCGGTGGCGATGAACATCATGGCGCCGGACGAGGGCAATATGTACCTGCTGGACCAGGTCGGCACGCCCGAGCAGAAGGCGCATTTCCTGCGCCCGCTGGCGGCTGGCGAGACCCGTTCCGCCTTCTTCATGACCGAGCCGGACGGCGGCGCAGGCTCCGACCCGTCGCTGCTCGCCACCACCGCGCGGCGCGACGGCAACCATTGGGTGATCTCGGGCCGCAAATGGCTGATCACCGGGGCCGAGGGCGCCGGCGTCGGCATCGTCATGGCGAAGACCGAGACCGCCGCGACTCTGTTCCTGATCGATCTGCCGCATCCCGGCGTGGTGATCGAGCGGGTGCTGCATACGATCGACCGGACCATGCCGGGCGGCCATGCGGTGGTGCGGTTCGACGATGTGCGGGTCAATGCCGACCAGATCTTGGGAGAGGTCGAGGGCGGCTTCACTGCCGCGCAGATCCGCCTGGCGCCCGCGCGGCTGACCCACTGCATGCGCTGGTGGGGCGCGGCCAACCGGGCTCATGCCGTCGCCACCGACTATGCCTATCACCGCCAGGGCTTCGGCAAGCCGCTGATCGACCATGAGGGAGTGGGCTTCATGCTGGCCGACAATGAGATCGACCTGCACCAGGCGCTGCTGACCATCGACCATGCCGCCTGGGTGCTGGACCAGCATGGGCCGCTCAGGGACGACACCGCGGTCTCCGGCCGGGCCAAGGTCGCGGTGTCCGAGGCGCTGTTCCGCGTCGCCGACCGGTGCGTCCAGATCATGGGCGGGGCTGGTGTCACGGGCGATAGCCCGGTCCAGCAGATCTTCCGCGATATCCGCGCCTTCCGCATCTATGACGGCCCGACCGAGGTGCATAAGTGGTCGATCGCCAAGCGGATCAAGGCCGGGCTGCGGGATAAGAAGCCTGCCTAGGCAGCGACTGTTGCAAATTTGGAAACGCTGAGTCTCGAAATCACACTCTAATCCCCGCGCGCTCCCGTGATTATCTCACCTCTGCCAGCCGAAGCCGGCAGGGCAAAGGGATCAAGATCATGATTGTCGCGGGTTTGAATCATATCGGGCACACGGTTTCGGCGGTGTCCACGGTGCTGAATATTCCGGAGCGCGGCCGCACCGCCGCGCCGGCGCTGCTGACCCTGGCGGGCTTTACCCCGGTCCAGGTCGAGGTGCTGATCTCGGGTTTCGTTGTCGCACTGGCCGGCTTGCAGTTGATCCTGCGCCGCGTCTCGGGCTTACTGCCGGTTCCGATTCTCGCCCGCCGACACTGACCACCCATAAGGATCGCCGATGCCAAAGCCGCGCCTTCTCGCCATTTCCGGCAGCCTGCGCAAAGCTTCATCGAACACCGCGATCCTGAGGGCCCTCGCCGAAGTCGTCAGCGACAAGGCAGCGGTCGAGATCTTCCCGCTCGACGATATCCCGCTCTACAACCAGGATATCGACATCGATCCCTGGCCGCCCGCTGTGACGGCACTGCGCGACGCCATCGCCGCCGCCGACGGCGTCATCATCTGCTCCCCCGAATATAATTACGGCATGTCCGGCGTTCTCAAGAACGCGCTCGACTGGGCCTCGCGCCCTTACGGCAAGGCCAAGCTGACCGGCAAGCCGGTGCTGACCGTCACCGCCTCGATGGCCTCGACCGGCGGCGTGCGCGCCCAGCTTCAGCTCAACGAGACCTTGACCGCCATCGCCGCCCTGGTCGTGCTGCGCCCCCAGGCGATCATCGGCTCAGTCCTCCAGAAGATGACCGACGGCAGGTTCACCGATGAAACCTCGCTGAAATTCCTCAACGCCGCCGTCGACGACCTGATCCGCGACATCGCCAAGACCCAGGCGGTGATCAAGCAGGAGAGCTAAGCGCCGGATAATCATCCGGCTGCGTTCGATTCTTGACCCTGTGCGGGATTCCCGTCACCATCCCGGTAACGATTTCAGGGGAGGATGAGGATGCGTGCGTGGCAGGTGAACGGCCAGGGTGAGCCCAAGGATATTCTGAAGCAGGTCACGCTCGACCTCGCCCCGGCCGGGCCGGGGGAGCTCAATGTCCATGTAACCGCGAGCGCCTTGGCCTTGCCCGATGTCCTGCTCTGCCGCGGCGTCTATCCGCTGACCCCGCCGCTGCCTTTCGTGCCGGGGCTAGAATTCGTCGGTACGGTGACCGAGGCCGGCGTCGGTACGACCACCCCGGTCGGCACCAAGGTGATGGGCGTCGCTGCGTTCACCATGGGCCACGGCGCGTTCGCCGACAGTTGCAAGACCTATGAGATGATGGTCTATCCGGTGCCGGATGGGATGGATGATGCCGAGGCCTCGGCCTTCGTCATCGCCTACCAGACCGCCTATATCGGCCTGGTCCGGCGTGGCAAGCTGCAGACCGCCGAGACGGTGCTGGTCCATGGTGCGGCCGGCGGCACCGGCTTTGCCGCGGTCATGCTCGCCAAGGCGCTCGGCGCCCGGGTGATCGCCACGGCAGGCGGGCCGGACAAGGCCGCCTTCTGCCGTGAGCTGGGAGCCGACGTCGCCATCGACTACACAGCCGGCGACGGCGATTGGGTAAAGGCGGTGAACGATGCTACCGCCGGGCGCGGCGTCGATCTCGTCTTCGACCCGGTTGGCGGCGAGATGTTCGAGAAATCGGCCGACTGCACCGCCCAGGAGGGCCGCCTGCTGCCCATCGGCTTCGCCTGCGGCCGCTGGGGCGACATCTCCCCGGTGATCCTGACCTTGAAGAACATCTCGATCGTCGGCGTGCTCGCCGGCGGTTTCCCGCGCGACTACATGATGTCGATGCACAACCACCTGGTGGAGCTCTACCAGAAGGGCGCGATCAAGATGGTGATCGACCACCGCATTGGCTTCGACGACATCGCCCAAGGCGTCCAGGACGTGGCCGACCGGAAAGTCCGGGGCCGGATCGTGGCGATTCATTGATTTTGTAGGATGGGTGGAGCGTAGCGAAACCCATCAAGATTTTTGAACCGCAAAGACGCTAAGGCGCAAAGTGTTCAATGCCTGTCATTGCGAGCGGAGCGAAGCAATCCAGAGTCACATGCACCGACATTTCTGGATTGCCGCGTCGCTGCGCTCCTCGCAATGACGATGGATTTATCTTTGCGCCTTTGCGCCTTTGCGGTTCAAAATTCTTTCAAGCCGCGGCGCGCTTCAGCCAGGGGTCGCCAGCCTTCCGGACATAGGTTTCGAAGACGTAGCGCCAGGGGATCAGGAACGGGAAGATCGCGATCAGCAGGCATTCATAGACCGTCTCGGTGGTCGCGTCGTCCAGGTGGCCTGCCGACCAGAGGGGCACGGCGACCCGCAGAAGCCAGATCGTCTTCCAGGTCATTTCGAAGAACAGCAGCGGCAGCATCTTCAGCGGGTGGCGCAGGCCGATCAGCGCCAGGGCCGACATCGCTCCCAGCATGCTGGTAACGACACCGCCCATCAGGCTCCAGCCATGGGCCGGATCGAGGATTGTCGGCCAGATGGTGAGGCCGAGGCCGACGACGAGCAGGAGATAGCCGGCGCGAAGCAGGGTTAGGCGGAGGGTGGACAGTTCGGTCATCGGGGTTTCTCCTTTGAGGGCGGTCTATTCGACCTGTTTCAGGATCTTCTCGACCGCGGCCAGGCTGGCCGCGACCTTGGAAAGCTCGGCCTGCATGGCGGCGAGCGCGGCCCGGTTGTCCGCCTCGGCGGCCACCGCTTTTTCGGCCAGCACCCGATAGGCCGTGTCACCCGCGATGCGGGCACGGGCCTGGAAGGCGGCCGAGAAATATTTCATCCCGAAGATCAGGAGCGTCGTTCCCAGGAGCAGGCCGATCGTGACCAGGTATATGCTTGTTTCCATTTGATTTTCCTTTGCTCAGTCCGTATCCGCGGCGGGCAGTGTCTCCGCCGCCTTGGCGATGGTTGATGGGGTGAGCTCGACGGCGAAATCCGCGATCTCGAAATAGTTGAGCGCCTTGCCGTCGGCCGACAGCTCCAGCTTGCTGGTCACCAGCCCGGCCTCCTCCAGCTTCTGCAAATGCAGATGCAGCAGGGGCCGGCTGATCCCGATCTCGCGCGCCAGCTGGCTGACATAGTTCCGCCCGTTGGTGTGGAGGGCGGCGACGATCCGCAGGCGATGCGGATTGCCCAGTGCCCCCAGAACCGCCAGCAGATGTTCCCCGGAAATCGACAACCGACAGCTCCGTAAGTCATGTGTAAGATATTTCTTACATATGAAAGCGAGAGTCAAGGGCTCTTTTCCGTACACCCTCTCTCGTCATTCCCGCGAAGGCGGGAATCCAGGAATGCTGGGAGCGGCGCTGTGAGAGTCATGTCGCCGCGGACGCGGCTCTGACGCTGGATTCCCGCCTTCGCGGGAATGACGGGCAGCGGGCGACTGGATTAATGCGACAGCGTCGCCACGGAACTCAGGATCATCCTGACCAGCTCGCTCTGGCGCTTGGCGTTGGTCTTCATGAAGATCGATTGGAGCTGGCTGCGCGCCGTGTTGCGGCGGATGCCGAGCTCCGTGGCGGCCTCGTCAAGGTCGGCGCCCTGGGCCAGCAGGGTGGCGAGGGTGGCCTCGGCCGGGGTCAGGCCGAACAGCTGCCCGACGACGTGGGCGGAGACGCTGGCCCGCCGTTCCGGGTCGCGCATCACCACGATGGCCGACCGGCGTAGCGGGGCGTTGACCGGCTGCACGCTGGGGCCCGGATGGACGATGACGGTCAGCGGCGCCGGGTTGTTCTCGCGCATCACCGCCAGCGGCTGGCCGTGGGCATGGACGGGATCGGTCTGCGCCTCGGCGCCGGCGTGGATGAAGCTTTCGAGCGACCGCGCCGTCGCCGGATCGCGGGCGATCAGCCGGCCATTTGACACCGTCAGCCCGTCTCCAGCCTTAAAGATTTCCTGACCGACCTCGTTGGTCGCCATCACAATGCCCTTGGGATCGACCAGCGCGACGCCGATTCCAATACGGTCGATCACCGTCTGGTAGACGGCCCGTTCGCGATAGGCCTGGGCATAGTTGACGAAGATGCGCAGCGCCCGCTTCAGATGCGGGGCCAGCATTTCCAGCAGTTTGCGTTGCTCGCTGCTGAAACCGCCCCCACCCCACAGGCCGAAGGCGAATGCGATGCCCGGCGCGATCCGGGCGGAGAAGCTCAACGCCTTGGCCGGGATGCAGAACGGCGCCGTCAGATCGGCAATGCGCTCGTCATGGCCGTTTGAGAACACCACGGTTGAGGAGAACCGGTCGATCTCGTCTTGCATTGCCGGCTCGACTCCCGGCGAAAACAGCCGCAGCCGCTCGGGATGGCCCAGACTTTGGGTCTCAATCAGGATCGAGGCGGCCGTGACGCCGAACAGGCCGGTCGCCGCGCCTAGGAAGGTGGCCCAGCCCGGCGTCTCGACGGTGCCGTCATAGATCGCCTCGATCAGGGCATCGGTGGTGATTTCTTCCCGCGTCATGCAAATGCATCATGCGGCGATCCGTTGAGCGGGCATAGTAGGTTCAGCAACAAGCAGCCGGGGAAGTTTCCATGTCCGATCTGGTCGAAAGCCTGAGCCAGGATCCGCAATCCTTCGTCCATGCCCATTACAATGAGGGCTTCTCGCTCAGGCGGGAGGAGCGGGACGCGATCGCGCTCGCCGGCCTGCGCAAACGGTTCAAGCAGCTGGGTTCGGCCTTGCCGGCTGTTGCCAAGCTTGCGGCCGACCAGGGCATCCATGAGATCAATTCCATAGACGATGCCGCGCCGCTGCTGTTCCCGCACACGGTCTACAAGTCCTACCCGCTGTCCTTCCTGGAGCGCGGGCAGTTCGACAGGCTGACCAAGTGGCTGGGCGGGCTGACGACCGTCGATCTCAAGGGCGTCGACCTTTCCGGCGTCGACAGCATCGACGAGTGGATCGCGCGGATCGAGAAGGCGACCGATATCAACCTGATCCACACATTCGGTACCACCGGCAAGCTGTCCTTCCTGCCGCGCACCAAGAGCCAGACGGCGCTGACCGCCACGATCAACGCCCACTGCATCCGCGACTGGTCCGGCTACAATTCCGGGCCGGACATCTTGGCTCATCATATTCCGCTGATCTCCCCCTCCTACCGCCATGGCGGCAGCGCGATCATCCGGGGGATGAACTTCATGGCCGTCAATTATGCCGGCGGCTATGACAATGCCCTCTTCCTCTATCCCGACGCCTATTTCAGCGCCGACGTGATTTCGCTGGCCGGCCGCATGCGCGCCGCCGAGGCGCGGGGCGAGGCCGGGCAGGTGAATATCCCGCCGTCGCTGATCGCCCGCCGTGACGAGTTCGCCGCGCGTGAGCAGGGTCGCGCCGCCGATATGGACCGTTTCTTCGAAGAGGCCCGCAGCCGCTTCGGCGGGCAGGACGTATTCCTGTTCGCGGTCTGGCCGATCCTGTTCGAATGGGCGGAGGAGGGGTTGAAGCGCGGGATGAAGGGCGTGTTCGGCAAGAACTCGATCCTCACCACCGGCGGCGGCAGCAAGGGCAAGGTCCTGCCGCCGGACTTCAAGAAGACGATCTTCGAATTCCTCGGCTTCGAGCGGCATTTCGAATTCTTCGGCATGAGCGAGCTGATGTGCAGCGCGCCGCGTTGCGAGCGCGACCGCTTCCACTTCCCGCCGGTGATCGTGCCCTATGTGCTTGACCCCGCCACCGGACAGCCGCTGCCGCGCCACGGGCGCCAGACCGGACGGCTGGCGCTGATGGACCTGCTGCCCGAAAGCTATTGGGGCGGGCTGGTCTCGGGCGACGAGGTGACGATGGGGGGCTTCGACGACACCTGCGAATGCGGGCGCACCGGGCCCTATCTGGAGGCCACCATCCGGCGCTTCAGCGAGGCCCAAGGCGGCGACGACAAGATCAACTGCGCCGGCGCGCCCGAGGCGCACGACAAGGCGATGGACTTCCTGGTGGGGAGGACGCAATGAGCTTCACTGTACCCTTGCTGCTGCGCGGCCAGGTCATCGACGAGGCGACGGTCGAATTCGGCGGCCGGCGCGGCGGCGTCAGCTTCCGTGCGCCGGACCTGTCGAAGTACCTGAACGAGCTGACGCTCTCTGCCCCGTCGAAGATGGGCGATCTCTATACGATCAGCCTTGAGGAGATATTCGATTTCCTCGCCAAACTGGGCGAGCGGCTGCACCCGGAGGACAATCCGTACCTGCAGGAATCGTTCGAGCTGTCGCGGGCCACCTCCGGTCTTTCGGACAGCATCCTGCGTCATCACTACGAGGGCATCCCGAACTATTTCCGCAAGGAGGCGACACGTGACATCGCCGAGCGGCTGATCGGCATCGACTATCTAGAAGGCTGGGTCGAGCAGCCGCAGACCATCCAGCGCAACACGCGGCTCAGCATCCGCGCGGTGGGCGCGCGGGCAGTCCATATCATCGCCGGCAATGTGCCGGTGGTGGGCGTCACTACGGTGATCCGCAACGCCATTACCCGTTCGGACGCGATCATCAAGACGCCGTCAAACGATCCGCTGACCACGGCGGCCGTGGTCCGCACCATGATCGACATGGACCCGGACCATCCGGTCACCCGCCACGTCTCGGTGGCCTATTGGAAGGGCGGCGACACGTCGGTGGAGGAGTATCTGTATGACCCGCGCCGGATCGAGAAGATCATCGCTTGGGGCGGCTTCGCCGGGATCAAGCACCTGACCCAGTATCTCCAGCCGGGCCTGGATCTGATCACGCTCGACCCCAAGCACAGCGCCACCATCATCGGACCCGAGGCCTTCGCCGACGACGCGTCGCTCGACGCCATCGCCAAGCGGCTGGCGCTCGATGTCGGCGTGCTGAACCAGGAGGGCTGCGTCAATGCCCGCGTCGTCTATGTCCAGTCGGGCACTGACGAAGCCGGGCTGGAGCGCGCCAACGAACTGGGCAAACGCACGTTCGCCGCGCTGCAGGGCCTACCCGACCATCTGTCGACCCCGCACAAGGCGTTCGATCCGGAACTGAAGGCCGAACTCGACGCGCTGTCCTTTGTCGAGGACGAGTTCAAGCTGTATGGCGGCCGCCGCAACGAAGGCGCTGTTATCGTCTCGCAGAGCGACGTCGCGGTCGACTTCGCCCGCATGCTGGCCTGCCGTGTCGCCAATATCGTGCCGATCGACGACGTCGAGACGGCGGTCCGCTCGGTCAACGCCTATACCCAGACCATCGGCATCTACCCGGAATCCCTGAAGGCTCGCTTACGCGACCGCCTAGCTTTCCAGGGTGCCCAACGCCTGGTCTCCCTCGGCGGTGCCGCCACCCTGATGCAGACCCCGCAGCCGCAAGATGGCATCGAGCCGCTCCGCCGCTCGGTCAAATGGATCACCGACGAGAGAGCGGACGGGGATTATTTGGCGGCGATGGCGACCGCTTAAGAGTTTTGAACACCAAGACGCCAAGGCGCCAAGATTAAGAGGGATTTCCTTGGCGTCTTGGCGCCTTGGTGTTTAATCAAACCTCAAAGAGATGTGGCCGGGAGGAAATCGATGGCTTCGGAATACGATATCGTCATTCGCGGCGGCACCGTGATCGACGGCTCCGGCGGGAAGCCGTTCGAAGCGGATGTTGCGGTCCAAAACGGCAGGATAGTCGCTGTCGGCAAAGTCGATGGCCGGGGCGCGGAAGAAATCGACGCCGAGGGCCGGCTGGTCACGCCGGGGTTCGTTGATATTCATACGCATTATGACGGCCAGATCACCTGGGAGAACCGGCTGGCGCCGTCGTCGCATCATGGCGTCACGACGGTGCTGATGGGCAATTGCGGGGTCGGTTTCGCGCCGTGCAAGCCGGAGCATCGCGGCATGCTGGTCAAGGTGATGGAGGGCGTCGAGGACATTCCCGAGGTGGTGATGACCGAGGGCGTGCCCTGGAACTGGGAGAGCTTTCCCGAATATCTCGATGCGCTCGACAAGCGCGAGGCCGATATCGATTTCGCCGCCCAGGTGGCGCACGGGCCGGTGCGTGTGAACGTGATGGGCCAGCGCGGCGCTGACCGCGAGCCGCCGACCGAGGCCGATATGGCGGAGATGACCCGCATCGTTGCCGAGGCGGTGCGGGCTGGCGCGATCGGCGTCACCACTTCCCGCTCCATGGCCCACCGCACGGCCGCCGGCGAACTCGCCCCGACCGTGACATCGGAGGAGCAGGAGTTGATGGCGCTGGCCGAGGGGCTGCGCCAGGCTGGCTCCGGCGTCTTCCAGATCATCCCCGGCGTCCATGAGGGCAAGGACCCGGTCGTGGAGATGGCGCTGATGCGCCGGCTGATCGAACGGTCCGGCCGGCCGCTGTCATTCTCGCTGATGCAGACCGGGCAATTCGCTGATGCCATGCCGCTGACGCTCGAGCTGCTGTCCAAGGCGACCGCCGAAGGCGTGCCGATCAAGGCCCAGGTGTTCCCGCGCGGGGTCGGGGTCATGCTGGGGCTGGACCTGTCGTTTCATCCGTTTCGCTACAACAAATCCTACCGCGCCATCGAGCATCTGCCGCTCAGCGAACGGGTTACGGCGATGCGCGATCCGCAGATGCGGGCGCGGCTGCTGGCCGAACGGCCTGAGCATGAGAACCCGATCCATGTCTGGTTCGCCTCGCAGGACGCCGATCTTTATCCGCTGGGCGACCCGCCCAATTACGAGCCTAGCCCCGAGGACACGATCGGCGCGCGAGCCGCACGGCTGGGCGTCACGCCGCGCGAGCTGGCCTACCAGATCATGATCGAGAGCGAGGGCAAAGCGATCTTCCTGCTGCCGGCGGCCAATTTCGTCGGCGCCACCCTGGAGCCGGTGCGCCAGATGATCGAGCATCCCGATGCGCTGATCGCGCTCGGCGACGGCGGTGCGCATTACGGCATGATCTGCGATTCCAGCTTCCCGACCACCCTGCTGGCCTATTGGACCCGCGACCGGTCGCAGGGACCGCGGCTGGAGCTGCCGCGCGCCGTCCATGCGCTGACCCGTGCCAATGCCGAGGCGGTGGGCCTCATCGACCGCGGCCTGATCGCCCCCGGCATGAAGGCGGACATCAACGTCATCGACTACAACCGCCTCCAACTCCACCCGCCCCGCGTCGTCGCCGATCTGCCGGCTGGCGGCAAGCGTATGATCCAGGAGGCGGATGGCTATGCGGTCACCATCGTCAGCGGCGTGGTGACCTATCGCGACGGCGTGCCGACGGGGGCGCTGCCTGGCCGGTTGGTCAGGGGCGCTCGCGCGGTCAGCGCCTAACGCCGGGCGAAATAGGGATGCTTCAGGATCCGGTATGAGGCATCCTTAGGGCCCGGTGTGCCGAATTCGGCGCCGTGCGTATCCGGCCGCTCCGGCGCCCATTGGCTGGGGCCGGCGCTCAGCCAATCGACGACGATGGTGCGGCGCTGGAAGCGCCAGGTCTCGCCGGTCTTGCGGTAGTGGTCGATGTAGCGCATGCCGTGGGTCAGGTCTTCCTTGCCGCCCTCCTCCAGCCTCAGCCGGCTGTGGCCGCTGACATAGACCTCGCCTTCGGCGGTGGTTGCGCCGGTCAGGCGGATCAGGTGGTTGTGGACTATGTGGACGGAGTTCTCGACCCGGCCCATCACGCTTTCCAGCCAGTCGACGTAGCCTTCGGCCGAGCCGCTATAGGCGCCGCCATGGTCGTCCTCGATCGCATCCTCGGTATAGAGCGTGCGCAGGAAGGCGAAATCCTGCCGGTCGACCCCGCGCGAATAGGAGAAGACAAGGTCGCGGATCTTTTCCTTGTCGATCAGCGTCGTGATGTCGTGCGCCTGGCCGGCTTCGCGATCGAAAACTTCACCGTGATCGGGCATCGTTAATCCTCCCCATGATTGTGCGGCCATTAATCCGCCCGCCGACGATGCGCGTCAATCGGCTGGTTTCACCCGTGCATGCGTGCCAGAAATAACCGAACGGGAGGGACCATGAAGCTTCAAGCTGTGCTTGTTCTGGCGATGCTGGCCTTGTCGGGCTGCGGCGGGCTGAGCATCGGCACGCGCGTGACCGATCTCGGGAACGCACGCTACCGGATCGTCACCTCCAACGCCGACGACGTCGCCAAGGCGAACGCGGCCGCGGCACGGGACCGGTGCCCGCATGGCTATACGCTGGTCGACAAGGGATCCTCTGCCGAAAGCCTCTACGGCTCGGTGATCCGGGGCAGCGATCTGGGCACCTACTGGGTGGTCAAGTGCGTGGGGGAAAAGTGAGGTGACCGCCTATGTCGCACTGTTGCGCGCGGTCAACGTCGGCGGGACCGGCAAGCTGCCGATGAGCGATCTGACGGCGATGTGCGAGGCTGCCGGCTTCGCCAAGGTGAAGACCTATATCGCCAGCGGTAATGTCGTCTTCGAAAGCACGATGAAGGAAGCGGAAGTCGCCGCCGCACTCGACAAGCAACTCGCCGCCTATGCCGGCAAGCCGGTCGGCGTCCTGGTGCGCACGGCGGTTGAGATGAAGGCGGTGCTGGTGGGCAACCCGTTCCCCGGCGCGGCGCCGAACCACACGGTCGCGATCTTCCTGGACAAGCGGCCGCCCAAGGATGCGCTGGACACGATGGTGGCGCCGGACGGCGAGGAGGCGCGGCTGGGCACGCGGGAAATCTATGTCCACTACCCGCACGGCCAGGGGCGATCGAAGCTGAAGCTGCCTGCCGCCAAGGCCGGAACCGCGCGCAACATCAATACGGTGGCCAAGCTCGCCGAGATGGCCGGCGCGCTTTAGCCGGCCGCGTGCTTTAGCCGGTTTGGCGCGTCGTGCGCCAGGCGCCGTCCTGGCTCTTGCAGGCGGTGTTGCGGACCGTGTCGACATGGCTGGCGAACTGAGCCGTCGCCTCGAAGTCACGGCAAGGCTGGTTGTTCCCGCTGTCGGTCGACTTGGTGACCTGGAAGGTGACCGGGATGCCGTTCGTCGTTTCCCAGCGCACCGTCGTGCCGGTTTTGGCATGCTCCAGCGCCTCGGCCGCGCAGGCCTGGTCGGTGACGTCGAGCCGCGGGCCGATGCGGCCGCCGATCACGCGCTGCACCGGGATGCCGCCCAGCACCGAGCCGGCCTGCAGGCTGGCGGGCTGCGCCCCGGTCAGGTTGACCGCGATCCGCTGCAGCTCGGGCCGGTTGCAGGTCCCGCCCTCGACGCCGAGGCGCCAGGTATAGAAGCCGCGGGTGTTGTCGCTGGGCAGGCCGTCGGGGCCGGTCGCCGGCGGGTAATATTGCTGTTGGGCGCCGTAGGCGGCCGGACCCGGATCGTAATCGTCAGTATCGTAAGCTACGGACGGGCCATAGGCGTAGCCGGGATCATAGCCATAGGCCCAGAACGGGTCGTAACCGTAGCCGCCGTATCCGCCATACCCGTACCAGGGGTAGAAGCCGAAGCCGAAGCCATAGCCATAGCCGCCGCGCCAGCCATGGCCCCAGCCACCGCCATGCCAGCCACCGCCGTGCCAACCGCCACCGTGGCCACCGCCGTGCCAACCGCCGCCGCCGCCACCGCCGTGCCAGCCTCCGCCGCCGCCATGGCCGCCACCGCCTCCGGCATGGCCGCCACCACCACCGCCGGCATGCCCGCCGCCGCCACCTCCACCACCGCCGCCGCGATGCTGGGCAAAGGCCGGCACCGCCGCGAGGCTCAGCGCCACGGCCGCCACTGGCAGAATGGTCTTCAAACGTGACAAGGACGACAGGACGGACATGACCGTGACTCCAAACCGATGCCCGGCCGACCAGGCATCTCCCTAGTACCGATACCTGTTATATGGTTGCGGACCTGCGCCCAAACAACGCGTTAGGCGTGATTCTTAGCCGTCGGCGTCGGCTTCGGCGAGTCGTTTGAGGCTGACTGAGCCGGGGATCATCTTCTTGGTCCAGTCGCGCATCGTGCGCGCGATCTTGAGCGCGCCGGCGATGGTCACCGAATCCGAGCCGTTCAACTGCGCCAGATAGGCCCAGTACTCGACCGTCTTGGCCGCCAGCACGTCGGCGCCGCGCAGCACAAACACGGGCTCGTCCGGATGGGCGCGCTTCAAGGTCGAGCTCGGCAGGGCGAACTGCTCGTCGGCGGTCTGGACATGCTCGGGCCTGCGCCCGGTCTGCGGCAGGGACTTCTCCGCCCAGTTGATCAGCGCCGATTGCTGGATCCGGGCGCGCTCGACCTTGTCCTTGGCGACGCCGCGATTCTGCGCCAGCCAGATCCACCAGCCGACCACCTGGCCCGACAGCATGTCGCGGCCGCGCAGGACGAAGACCGGCTCCTTGGTATCGGCGCCGTGGATGACAGAGGTGGGGTCGGACAGCTCATCCCCGGCCGAGGTGTAGTTGAAGCGCAGCCTGAGTTGCCGCGCGAACTCCGCCAGCTGATCGTCCTTGTCCGCCCCGCTCTTGGATTTGGAGACGTCCGGGATCGCCAGGTCCAGCTCTGTCGCCATCGGGATTTCGGCGATCACCGGGCCGTAAAGCTGCATCGCCTCGGCCAGCCCCTTCTGGGTCAGCGAGAAGGCGTTCTGTCCGCGCGGCGCATAGGGCTGGATTTCACCGGCCGCCTGCATCTTGTGGGCGATCTCGAGCACAGCCGGCATGTCCGGCGGAACCTTGAGAATCCGCCCCAGGTGGAGCGATTTCAGCAAGCCCTCGCGGGTTATTCTTGTTGGCGGGGCGGTGATCTCGTTCATGGCGACTCGGGACACTGTGAATACAAGCAGGAGTGTCGATTCTTTTTCGCAAATCGTGAAGATGGAAACAGGTTCCGGACGGGTTTTGCTCCGGATCGACAAGATCGGCCAATCCGTCGAGTCGCCATTGCATTATGCGTTTCGCGACGGCTCGATGGTCGTGCATTGCAACAGGACAACAGATGGCTTCGTCAACAGACATGGCGCGCAACTCGCCGACACGCATTCTCCTCGCCGCTCTGATCGGCACGGGGGTCGAATTCTACGATTTCTACATCTACACTACCGCTGCCTCGCTGGTGTTCGGGCCGCTATTCTTCCCGTCCTCGTCACCATCGGCGCAGCTGATGAACGCCTATGCCAGCTTCGGCCTGGCCTTTCTGGCGCGGCCGATCGGGGCCGCGTTCTTCGGCCATTTCGGCGACCGGATCGGGCGGAAATCGACCCTTGTCGCTTCGCTGCTGATCATGGGCGCGTCGACCACCGTCATCGCCTTCCTGCCGACCTACCAGACGGCGGGCTGGGTGGCGCCGCTGCTGCTCTGCGTCCTGCGCTTCGGCCAGGGTTTCGGGCTGGGTGGCGAATGGGGCGGGGCGGCGCTGCTGGCGGTGGAGAACGCGCCGCCCGGCTGGCGGGCGCGCTGGGGCATGTTTCCGCAGCTCGGCGCGCCGGTGGGCTTCATCGCCGCCAACGGGCTGTTCCTGGTTCTGGGCCTCATGCTGACACCAGCCCAGTTCCAGGCCTGGGGCTGGCGCCTGCCCTTCGTGCTCAGTGTCGTGCTGGTGTCGCTGGGCCTCTGGATCCGGCTGAAGCTGACCGAGACGCCGGCCTTCGCCGCCGCCCTGGCCGAGGCCCCGCCGCCGCGCGTGCCGCTGTTCGACGTGCTGCGCGACTATCCGCGTCAGACGGTGGGGGGCATCTTCACCGTGGTCGCCTGCTTCGCCACCTTTTACCTCACCACAGCCTTCGCGCTGGGGTACGGCACGACCAAGCTGGGCTATTCCAGAACAGAGTTTTTGCAGGTCGAACTGGGCGCGATCCTGTTCCTCGCCGCCGGGATCGGTGCAGCGGGTTACCTGTCCGACAAGTTCAATCCACGGATCGTGCTGATGGCCGGCTGCGCCGGCACTATCGTCGCCGGCTTCCTGCTGGCGCCGATGCTGGGCAGCGGCTCGCTGCCGGTCATCTTCCTGTTCCTTAGCCTTGCCCTGTTTCTGATGGGCTTGACCTACGGGCCTCTGGGCGCCTGGCTGCCGGGGCTGTTCCCGGCCCGCGTGCGCTATACCGGCTCCTCCATCGCCTTCAATCTCGGCGGCATCTTGGGCGGCGCCCTGGCCCCGATCCTGGCACTGCAGCTGTCCGACATGGGTGGGCTGGAATATGTCGGGCTGTATCTTGGCGGAGCGGCGCTGATCAGCTTGATCGCGCTGGCCCCGTTGCGGCGGGTTTCCAGCCTCCCTGATAAGGCAACCCCCCGCACTACGTAACCGTCATGCCCGGGTTCGAACCCGGGCATGGATGCCCCGCCGTTAGCGCTGTAACGGCTACATGGCCGGGTCATGCCGGCGATGACGCAGGGACGGGCTGCGCTAGGAGGCCGATCGTTGGGCGCGGATCGCCGCCGAAAAATCCTCCCCAATCCCCGCACCCGCTGCCCGTACGATCCGGCTCCGCCGTTTCAGCTCGGTGAACGGCCCGTCCCCCGCCAGCCGCCCTACGTCGTAGGCGAAGGCATCGGCATAGCCGCTGAACAACAGGCGCCAGGACAGGCCGAGCCGTTGGCTCCGGGGCAGGCCGCGGTCGATGATGCGGACGATGTTCGAGGTGCAGTTGTTGGTCAGCGTGTTGTAGAACTCGGGCTGCTCCGCCAGGGCGGTCGCCCGGTCCATATAGCCGCCGAACAGGCGGCGCGTTTCTTCCGGCGTGATGCGGAGATTGTAGAGGAAGACCTGCTCCCGCCGCACATCGGTGCGTACGCCGATCAGGTCGCGCTCGTCGGCAATGACGAAGATCAGCTGATAGTGGCGGAAGAAGCCGGCGATGGCCGAATATCGCTGATGCCTGCGCCGCCGTGTCTCGACCGACACCGCCAGATGGCGTCCATCGGCGAAGCCGAAGCTCAGGAACACATGGGCGATGGCCGGCCCTGTCCAGTACGAGCAGATCAGGTCGACCCCGGTCAGCGTGTCGAGGTCGTATGTCGCGTCGTACCAGGCAGGGACCGGATCGGCGACGCGGCGATAGCGGAAGTTCCGCACGTTTGCGACATGCATCAGGCCGCCGTCGCGCCGCGCCACCGGCGCCCGAGCATATTCCGTTTCCCATTCATGGTCGTTGCTGGGCCGAAGGCGCAGATAACAGATCAGCGTGACGGCAAGGACTATACCGGCTGCGATCGCAGCTGCCGGGATCGACACCAGCAGGCCAACGAACGGCAGCAGGAGGCACAGCACCACCGCGGTCCAGCGGCGCCGGTGCGGCCGCGGATCGGCATAATGCCAGGCGAGCGCGCACCAAGGCGCCACCAATATCGAGAAGACGATTTCCGCAGTGTACATCCGGTCTTTGTAGCATGCCGCGTCCATTTGGCATGTCGAGCCCTGGCCGTCATCGCGAGGCTTGCTGTCGGCGTGCTCGCCGCTATGTTCGCCGCATGATCGTCAAGCAAGCCGCCAATGTGCTCGATATTCTTGAGTTCTTCGCCCGCATCAAGCGGCCGGCTACGCTGACCGAGATCGCGCAGGAATTCGGCTGGCCACGCTCCAGCACCTTCAACATGGTGGGTACCCTGGTCGAGCGCGGGTTCCTCTACGAGCCCAAGCCCCGCACCGGCTATTACCCGACCCCGCGCTGGCTGACCCTTGCCCGCGACATCGCCGAGGCCGAGCCGCTGCCGCCATCGTTGCACCGGCTGCTGATGGACCTCGTGCAGGAGACCGGGGAAACCGCTTACGTCGCCGCCCCGGCCGGCGACAGGGTGGTGTTCCTCGACGTCGTCGAATCCGATTCTCCGATCCGCTATTTCGCCGAAATCGGCAAGCGGCTGCCCATCCATGCCACCGCGACGGGCAAGGCGATCCTGGCGCAATACACGCCGTCGGAACGGAAAAGCATCCTGGGAAAGATCAAGTTCGAGCGCTATCAGCCCAACACGCCGATGAGCATTGCCGCGGTCGAGGCCGAAATTGCCGAAGGCCTGGCCCAGGGTTGGTTCCTGGGGGCGACCCAATTCACCTCCGATGTGATGGGGCTCTCGGTCATGCTGCCCCTGGTCGGCCGTCCGCTGGCCATTTCCATCGGAGGCCCCAATTTCCGCATGGAAAAACGCATGTCGGCACTGGGCGCATTGGTGCGGGATTTCGCGCAAGGCTATCTCGCGGGACAGCAATAAATTTCTCGGCCTTCGTCGGGCTGCGGCGATTCGTGACGTCCTTGGGGGAAACATCTTGAGGATGTCCGTTGTATCGAGAATATCGATCTTGCATCGGTCCCGCTGATGGAATTCGATGGCCGCGCGATGTGACATATGTCGGCCCATCGGGGGCGACGAAATGAGCGCGGCTCATTAGCATTTGGCAAGTTGACTCTGTTCACCAAAGTGAACATAGAGGTCCACCGCCGTGAATTGTTGAGTCACACTCGCAAAGGCGCACAGTCGCTTAAGATGGAGACCCTGGGGAATGTCGGACGCAGTTCTGTATGAGATGAAGGGCCATGTCGCGGTCATCACGATCAACCAGCCCGACCGCCGCAACGCCCTTGGCATCGCCGTCCGCCAAGGCCTGTGGGACGCCTGGGACCGGTTCGAGAAGGACGAGAACGCGCGCGTCGCCATCCTGACCGGCACCGGGGAGAAGGCCTTCTGCGCCGGCATGGACCTGAAAGAAATGAGCGCCACGGCGCTGCGCATCCCGCCGCGCGGCCTGGTGCCGGTGATCGGCGACAACGTTCTGGTCACCAAGCCGACGATCGCCGCGGTCAACGGCGTTGCCTTCGCCGGCGGCTTCCTGATCTCGCAGATGTGCGACCTCTGCATTGCCGCCGACCATGCCACTTTCGGCATCACCGAGGCCAAGGTCGGCCGGGGCTCGCCCTGGGCCACGCCGCTGATCCACATGCTGCCGCAGCGTGTGATGATGGAGATCCTGCTCACCGCCGCGCCCGTGGGCGCCCAGCGGCTCTATGAGCTGGGCTATGTCAACAAGGTCGTGCCGTTGGCCGATCTGCTGGACGAGGCGCTGAAGATGGCGAACCTGATCGCCGCCAACGCGCCGCTGACCGTGCAGGCCTGCCGCCGCGCCGTCTATCTCTCGACCGAGATGGGGCGCTCCGCCGCGCTCGAGGCCGGCCGCGCAGCCTTCGACCAGGCCTATCTCAGCGAGGACGCGCAGGAAGGCCCGCGTGCCTTTGCCGAAAAGCGTGCGCCGGTCTGGAAAGGCCGCTAAGACGGGCAGCGCCCGAGGCATCTAGGGAAGCAGGGGGGAATTATGTCCGAAGAGCTGTTCCGTAACGAGAAGCTGTTCATCGGCGGTGAGTGGGTTGCGCCGACCGACGGCGAGGTGATTGCCTCGATCAATCCGTCGACCGGCAAGGAATGGGCGACCGCCGCCTATGCCGGCACCGGCGATATCGACCGCGCCGTGACGGCAGCCAACGAGGCCTTCCGCGGCCCCTGGCGCAGGATGACCGGCACCGATCGGTCGAACATCCTGCGCAAGCTGGGCGATCTCTATGCCGCCAATGCCGGCCGCCTGGCCGAGTTGGAATCCAGCGACAACGGCATGCCGATCCGCGACAGCCGGGCCGGCATCGCCGGGCACCCCCAATATTATTATTATTACTCGGGCCTGGCGGCGAACATCCGCGGTTCGAACATCCAGGCCGACCCCGGCGTCCATGTCTATACGACGCGCGAGCCGGTCGGCGTCGTCGGCATGATCACGCCGTGGAACGCGCCGCTGCAGACGGTGATGTGGAAGATGGCCCCGGCGCTGGCGGCAGGCTGCACCATGGTCATCAAGCCGGCCGAGCAAACCCCGGTCACCGCCTTCGAACTCGCCAAGCTGGCCGAGGAAGCGGGCGTGCCCAAGGGCGTCATCAATATCGTGCCGGGCCTGGGCGCCACGGCCGGTGCGCACCTCGTTGCGCACAAGCAGGTCAACAAGATTTCCTTCACTGGCGAGCACCGTACCGCGATGGAGATCATGAAGGGCGCGGCGGTCAATCTGAAGCGCCTGTCGTTCGAGACCGGCGGCAAGTCGCCGCACATCATCTTCGACGACGCCGACCTGGACCAGGCGATCAACGCTGCGACCCACAGCGCCTTCGCGCTCTGCGGCCAGAGCTGCGCGCTCGGCTCCCGCCTGCTGGTGCATGAAAGCGTCTACGACAAGGTGGTAAACGAGATCGCTGCCCGTTCGACCCGCGTGCGCGTTGGCAACGCGCTGGACCCGCAGACCCAGATGGGCCCGCAGGCGCATGACGAGCAGCTGCAGAAGACGTTGCGCTATCTTGATATCGGCCGCAACGAAGGCGCCCGATTGGTGGTCGGCGGTGAGCGGATCAACTCGATGGGCGACGGTTATTTCGTAAAGCCGACCGTGTTCGCCGACGTGACCAACCAGATGCGGATCGCCCGCGAGGAAATCTTCGGGCCGGTCGTCGGCGTGATCAAGTTCAAGACCGAGGAAGAGGCGATTGCCATCGCCAACGATACCGAATACGGCCTGGTCGCCGGCCTGTGGACGCAGAATGTCGGCCGTGCCCACCGCGTCGCGGCGCAGATCCAGGCCGGCATGGTCTGGGTCAACACCTACCGCTACATCCGCTACAACATCCCGTATGGCGGGTACAAAGTCAGCGGGCTGAACCGCGAGAACGGGGCGGAAGGTCTGGAGCCCTACTTCGAGACCAAGTCCACCATCATCAATCTGGGCGGCGCATATCCGGACGCCTACGCGCAGTAAAAGATAACGGGGAAGACACATGCGTTTGCAGGGAAAACTGGCGGCGATCACCGCCGGCGCGTCGGGCATGGGCAAAGCCGCCAGCCTGAAATTCGCCAAGGAAGGCGCCAAGGTCGCCATCATCGACATCAACGAGGCGGCGGCGATCGAGGTCGCCAAGCAGATCGAGGCCGGCGGCGGCACCGCCTATGCCATTCGCGCCGACCTGACCAACGCCCAGGAATGCCGGGGCTCGGTCGCCGATGCGGTCGAGAAGCTGGGCGGGCTGGACATTTTCTGGGCCCATGCCGGCATTCCCGGCACCGACGTGGTCGAGGATATCGACCTGGCCGAATACGATCTGTCGATGTCGCTGAACGTCCGCTCCTGCTACCTGACGGTGGGCGAGGCGGTGAAGCATATCCGCAAGCGCGGCGGCGGTTCGGTGATCCTGACCGCCTCGATCTCCGGCATCGTCGGTTCGCAGCTGTCGCCGCTCTATTCGGCCGGCAAGTTCGGCGTCGTCGGCCTCGGCAAGTCCCTGGCGCTGCGCTACGGCCCTGAGCAGATCCGCGTGAACGTGATCTGCCCGGGCCTGACCGAGACGCCGATGCTGCGCGGCTTCATGGGCCGCAACGCGACCGACGACCAGGCGGCGGAGACGCAGAAGCGCTTCGTCGGCATGATCCCGATGGGCCGCGTCGCCTCGGCCGAGGATATCGCTAACACCGCCCTGTTCCTGGCCTCAGACGAGTCCGCCTACATCACCGGCGTCGCCATTCCGGTCGACGGCGGGTTCACGGCGAAATAATGCGCCTCCAGGGAAAACTGGCGGTTGTCACCGCCGGCGCTTCCGGCATGGGCCGGGCAGGCGCCCTGCTTTTCGCCAAGGAAGGCGCCAAGGTCGCGATCATCGACGTCAACGAGGCTGCGGCCCTTGAGGTCGTGGCTGAGATCAAGGCAGCGGGCGGCACGGCCGTCGCCATCCGCGCCGATCTGTCGAACGCGCAGGAATGCCGCGGTTCAGTGGCCGAGGCGGCCGAGAAGCTGGGCGGCATCGATATCTTCTGGGCCCATGCCGGCATTCCCGGCACCGACGTGGTCGAGGATATCGATCTCGCCGATTTCGACTTCTCGATGAACCTCAATGTCCGCTCCTGCTACCTGACGGTAGGCGAGGCGGTGAAGCATATCCGCAAGCGCGGCGGGGGCTCGGTGATCCTCACCGCCTCGATCGCGGGCGTGGTCGGCTCGATGCTGTCGCCGCTTTATTCGGCCGCCAAGTTCGGCGTGGTCGGCCTCGGCAAGTCGCTGTCCTTGCGCTATGGCCCCGAACAGATCCGCGTGAACGTGATCTGCCCGGGCCTGACCGAGACGCCGATGCTGCGCAGCTTCATGGGCCGCAACGCCACCGACGACCAGGCGGCGGAGACCCAGCAGCGCATGACCGGCATGATCCCGCTGGGCCGCGTCGCCCAGCCTCAGGACATCGCCAACGCCGCCCTGTTCTTTGCCTCAGACGAATCCGCCTACATCACCGGCCTCGCCCTGCCGGTGGATGGCGGCTTTACTGCGAAATAGGATTTGCAATGACTGACAAAATCGTTCGCCTTGGTGGTGCGTCCGGCTTCTGGGGCGATACGCCCGAGGGCGCGCGCCAGCTGGTCTATTCCGGCCAGGTCGATTACCTGGTCATGGATTACCTGGCCGAGATCACCATGTCGCTGCTGACGCGCGCCAAGGCCAAGGATCCGTCGCTGGGCTATCCGCCCGATTTCGTCGCCCAGTTCATCGCGCCCTATGCCAAGGAATTCGCCGCGCGCGGGATCAAGGTCGTGACCAATGCCGGCGGCGTCAACCCGATCGCCTGCAAGGAAGCGGTCGAGAAGGTGCTGGCCGAGCAAGGCGTGAAGCTCCGCGTCGCGGCGGTGGTCGGCGACGATATCCACGGCATGGTCGAGGAACTGCGCGGTGAGGTGAAGGAAGTCCAGTCCGGCGCGCCGATGCCGGCCAAGGTCGTCTCCGCCAACGCCTATATCGGCGCCTTCCCGATCGCCGCCGCCCTGGCCGCCGGGGCCGACATCGTCGTCACCGGCCGCGCCGCCGACAGCGCCCTGGCGCTTGGGCCGCTGATTCATGAATTCGGCTGGAAAGAGACCGATTTCGACAGGCTCGCGGCCGGCACTATGGCCGGGCACGTCATCGAGTGCGGCCCGCAGGCCACCGGCGGCATCTTCACCGACTGGCGGCTGGTCATGGAGGGCTGGCACAATATCGGCTTCCCGATCGCCGAGTGCAAAGCCGACGGCAGCTTCATCGTCACCAAGCCGGACAATACCGGCGGCCTGGTCTCGCCCCAGACGGTGGCCGAGCAGATCACCTATGAGACCGCCGACCCGGCCAATTACATCCTGCCGGACGTGGTCTGCGACCTGTCGGGTGTGACGGTGACCCAGGTCGGCCCGAACCGGGTCAACGTGACCAACGTTCGCGGCAAGGCGCCGACCCCGACCTACAAGGTTTCGGCGACCTATCCCGAGGGCTTCCGCTCGATCGCGACCCTGATGGTCAACGGCATCGACGCCGCGGCCAAGGCCCAGGCGATGGGCGAGGCGATCCTGAAGCGCACCAGCCTGATCTTCGCCCGCGAAGGCCTGGGCGATTATGTCGACACCTCGATCGAGGTGCTGGGCGCCGAGGCGACCTATGGCCCGCACGGCCGCGCCAGCAGCGTGCGCGAGGTGATCCTCAAGGTCGGCGTCCGTCATATGGACAAGCGCGCCGTCGACATCTTCACCCGCGAGATCGCGCCGGCGGCCACCGGCATGGGTCAGGGCATCTCCGGCTTCGCCGGCGGCCGTCCCAGTGTTCAGCCGGTGCTGCGTCTCTATTCGTTCCTGCTCGATAAGAGCCGGGTGAAGATCGAGGTCGATTTCGAGGGCAAGCGCATCCCCGTCTCGGTGATGACCGAAGGCCAGGCCGTTCCCGGTTATAAGCCGCCGGCGGCAACGGCCTCCGCCGCGCCGTCGGGCGATGTGCTGACCGTGCCGCTGATCGAACTGGCCCATGGCCGCAGCGGCGACAAGGGCAACCTGTCCAACATCGCCATCCTGGCCCGTAAGCCGGAATATCTGGCGCCTATCGCCGCCCAGCTGACGCCGGAGGCGGTGAAGGACTACATGGCCCATGTCGTCGAAGGCACGGTCGAACGCTATGACTGGCCGGGCCTCAACGGCTTCAATTTCATCCTGAACCAGTCGCTGGGCGGCGGCGGCGTCGCCTCGCTCCGCTACGACCCCCAGGGCAAGGCCCACGCCCAGATGCTGATGGACTTCCCGATCAAGGTGCCTGCCAGCTGGGTGAAGGATGGGAAGGTCGCGGCTTAGTTCGATGAACGAGGAGATTCGGGAGAAGATAGGATGGGTAGAGCGCAGCGAAACCCATCACCAAAGGCACAGAGAGGAAGCCGGATTTCCGGTTCTAACTTGGTGCCTTGGCGTCTTGGTGTTTCATATTCTATAGACCCAGTGACAACTGATCCGGTCCCTTGAACGACCACTGTCCCAACACTTCGTGTTTCCCAAGACCAACTAAGCTGTTGACGAGAAACAGGTCGCAGGAGCGCCATTTGATCGGATCGATCCGGTGGTCGATGGTCAACCGGTTCTGATACTGAAGGGTCATATGTGTAGCGCTCTTCAGTTCGCGAGATTCTAAACCGACGTTCCGGAGGATCGGCCGCAGCCCGCGTTTAACTGCATTAACGCCAACCACGCCCCTCCAGCCGCCCAATGCTGTCGGTCGGTTTTCATCTATCCCCATAGCAAAAATCCGTTCGAGCATCACTTCAATGGGCGAAGCGGACAACGCAAATCTCTCACCTGCTTGAAGCGCTTTTAGGATCTCCTTCGCGGGAAATACGGCAAAGTCAGCTATATGGGCGACCGTGAGATGAAGTTTGTGCGCAGGCACAACATCGCCATACAGGCCGAACTCCCGCCATTCGCGCGCCCAGTGCGCGACAATTTCCTCAGCGATCTCTATCGGCGGCCGCAGAAAGAATAAAAGGCGATAACACAGCAGTTTGGCGTCGGCTCCCATCGTGTTCTCCATATGCACATATAGAGAACATATAAGGGTTTTATTGATTTGAGTCGAATCCTGAAATTCGTGTTCGCCAATGCCGCAGAATCAGGCACGATCCCGCTATGGACCGTTTCTTTGGGATAACCGCGCAGGGCAGCACCGTCCGCACCGAACTGGTGGCCGGGGTCACCACGTTCCTGACCATGGCCTATATCATGTTCCTCAATCCGCTGATCCTAGCGGACGCGGGCATGGATAAGGGGGCGGTGTTCGTCGCCACCTGCCTGGCTTCGGCCTTCGCCACGCTGATCATGGCGCTCTATGCCAACTACCCGATCGCGCTGGCGCCTGGCATGGGGATCAATGCCTTTTTCACCTATGGGGTGGTGATCGGGCTGCATTACTCCTGGCAAGCCGCTTTGGGCGCGGTTTTTATTTCCGGCATCCTGTTCCTGATCCTCAGCCTGACGCCGCTGCGCGAATGGATCATCGGCGGCATCCCCAAGTCGCAGAAGATGGCGATCGCCGCCGGGATCGGACTGTTTCTGGGCATATTGGCGCTGAAAGGCGCCGGGGTGATCGCGCCGGACAAGGAGACCTATGTCACCTTGGGCAACCTGCATGCACCGGCGGCGATCCTGGCGTCGGTCGGCTTCATCGCCATGGTGGCGCTGGAGGCGCGCAAGGTGCCGGGGGCGATCCTGATCGCGGTGCTGGGCGTGACGGCGGTGGGCATCCTGCTCGGCATCTCGCCGTTCGGCGGGGTGGTGTCCCTGCCGCCCAGCCTGGGGCCGACCTTCCTGGCGCTCGACCTCAAGGGCAGCTTCAGCCTTGGCGCGGTCACGGTGATCCTGGCCTTCTTCTTCGTCGATCTGTTCGATTCGACCGGCACGCTGATCGGCGTCGCCCATCAGGCCGGCCTGCTCAGGCACGACGGCACGCTGCCGCGCCTGCGTAGGGTGCTGGTGGCGGATTCGCTGTCGGTGCTGGCGGGCGCGGCGCTCGGCACTTCGCCGGTCACCTCCTATATCGAGAGCGCGGCGGGTGTGAAGGCGGGCGGCCGTACCGGGCTGGTCGGCGTCACGGTCGCCGTGCTGTTCCTGGCCTCCTTATTCCTGGCGCCGCTGGCGGGCAGCGTCCCGGCCTATGCCACGGCCCCCGCGCTTTTGTTCGTCGCCTGCCTGATGACGCGCGGGCTGATAGAGATCGACTGGGACGACGTCACCGAATACGCGCCGGCCATCGTCACCGCGCTCGCGATGCCGCTTACCTTCTCGATCTCCAATGGCATCGCGCTGGGCTTCATCGCCTATGCCGGGGTGAAGCTGCTCTCAGGCCGGCAGCGCGAGATCGGCTGGCCGATGGGGATTCTGGCGGTGCTGTTCGTGGCGCATTACTGGGTGGGGTAGGTTTTTGAACCGCAAAGACGCAAAGGCGCAAAGTAAATCCGGATTTACTTTGCGCCTTTGCGTCTTTGCGGTTAATTGGTTTTCAGCTTCCGTATCTGTTTCCCATCCGCATCGAAATTCTCCGGCTTGAGCCAAGCCTCCAGCCGCTCTTCTATCTCCGGCCATTCGCGGTCCAGGATGGAATAGACCACCGTGTCCCAGCTCTGGCCCTTGGCCCACATGGTCTGGCGCAACGTTCCTTCCTCGGTGAAGCCGAAGCGTTCGGCGGCGCGGCGGGAGGCGGTGTGGGTGGGGCTGCAGCGCCATTCCAGGCGGCGATAGCTCAGCGTCTCCAGCACATGGCGGGCGAGCAGGAAGAAGGCTTCGGTGCCGGCCGTTTGCCGGGTGAGGCTTGGCCCATAGACCAGCCCCATCTCGACCACGCCCATGGCGGTGTCGACGCCCAGCAGGAAGAACAGCCCGGCGGGCCTGCTGCTCGCCTTGTCCACGATCGTGTAGAGCGTCGCGTCGGTCCGGCCGGCGCGGTCGGTGAACCATGTGGTGAAGGCGGCTTCGTCGGCGAACGGGCCGGGCGGGATCAGGGTCCAAAGGTCCGGGTCGATGCCGATCGTCGTCCACAGTCCGGCGGCATGGCGGGCGACATCGGCCCGCTCCAGATCGACCAGCCGGCCGGGGATCAGGAGGGTGCTCGGATGCAGGCAGGGCAGCGCGGGCGGTGTGGTCAGGGGCATTGGGGCAGCCTATAAAACGACGCGTGTCGCAGGGGAGGGAATGTACATGCCAGGCTTCCGCCGAACAGCCCTGATCGCCATGTCCATGCTCATGGTGACCATGACAGCCCAAGCCGCCGACAAGACCCTGGACATCGAGGCCCATCGCGGCGGTCGGGCTCTCAAGCCCGAGAACACGCTGCAATCCTTCGCCAACGCGCTCTCCTTAGGCGTGGATACGCTGGAGCTCGACATGGGCGTCACCAAGGACGGGGTGATCGTCGTGTCGCACGACCGATGGCTGAGCCCCGACCTCGCCCGCGATGCCAAGGGCGTCTATGTGGCGCCGCCGGGCATTCCGTACAGCCAGCTTACCCTCGATCAGGTGAAGACCTACGATGTCGGCGTCATCCGGCCGGGCAGCGACTATGCCAAGCAGTTCCCCGATCAGACGCCGATCCCCGGCACGCGCATCCCGACCCTGGCTGAGGTCTTCGCCCTGGTGCGCAAATCGGGCAACGGCCATGTCCGCCTCAACATCGAAACCAAGCTCAATCCTCTAATCCCGGATGGACTCGATCCTGACCGCTTCGTGTCCCTGGTGCTTGACCTCTTGAAGCGCGAGAATTTCGCTGACCGGGTAATGATCCAATCCTTCGACTGGCGGACCTTGCAGCTGGTCCGGCAGAGGGCGCCCGCGATCCGGACCGTCTACCTCACCAGCCAGCAATCCTTCTTCGCCAATATCTTCCCCGACAAGCCGTCGCCCTGGACCGCGGGCTTCGACCCGGTGAACCACGGCGGCTCGGTCCCCGCCGCGATCAAGGCGGCGGGCGGCAAGGTCTGGTCGCCCTATTACAAGGATGTCGACAAGGCCACGGTGGCGGAGGCGCACCGGCTTGGCCTCCAGGTCATCGTCTGGACGGTCAACGACCCCCGGGACATCGCTGAGCAGATCGACCTTGGCGTCGACGGCATCATCTCCGACCGCCCGGACCTGCTGCGCCAAGTGGCGGCGGAGAAGGGCTTCTCTTTGCCGAAGGCGACGCCGGTCACGCCGTGATTTCATCCCTCGGGCGAGGGAGTCTAGGAGGATGCACCATGACCGAGACCGAAACCCTGGCCCAGCGCATTGATGCGCTGGAGATGCGCATCGCCCATCAGGACCAGACCATCGAGGATCTGAACGCCGCCCTGACCGACCAGTGGAAGCAGATCGACGACCTGACCTATCGCCTGAGCCGCCTGACCGATGAGCTGCGCGAGTTCGAAAACAGCGCCGCCGGCGAGCCTGAGCCGCCCCCGCCGCATTATTGATCAAGCGGCCGGCGGCCATCTTGTGCTAGGCTTGGCCATCGATCCGGATCGGGGAGGCGAGCGATGGCGCATGTGACCTACAAGATCGTGCCGCACGACGGCGGCTGGACCTACACCCAGGGTGGTGTCTTCGCCGAAACCTATCGCTCCCGCGAGGCGGCCGTCGCCGCCGCGCGCGCCATCGCCGCCGAACAGCGCACCCCTGGCGAGACCGCTGCCATCATGTTCGAAACCGCCGACGGCAAATGGCACGAGGAACTCGCCGACGGCCAGGATCGGCCTGACACTGAGGTGGAGGAGGGGTAGGGCGTTCCTTTTAAACCCGGCCGACCGTGCCCAAATTGAGAAGGGCCCAATCGAAAAGGGGTAGTAACCGGTAGAGACCGATCATGAGATATCTCAACAGCAGCATCGTCGCCTTGGCGGTGCTTTGCGCCACGCCCGCCTTCGCCCAGCATACGGGGGGCCGTGCGGCGGGTCAGAACTCCGCTGCTGGCTTCGCGCTTCAGCAGCAGCAGATCAACAACACGCAGCAGATCTACAATCAGGGACAGCAGGCAATACAGGGCGCTGCCCAAGCGCACTTCCAGTCGCAGCAGATGCTGTCGACCATGTCCCAGCGCAATCAGGCCCAACTCGATGCGCAGACGCCCAAGCCGATAACATCGCCGACCACGACGGGTACGTTACATTAGTCTGTGCGAAGGGCGGGTCCGCCCGCCCTTCCCATAAGCCGTCAGTGCAGACGGCCGTCCGGGATGTCGCCGTGGAGGCGGGCCAGGATACTGGAGACGACATTGCTGGTCGCCGCCAAGCCGATCTCCTGGCTCAGGATCAGAAGACCTTTCTTCAGGTGACCCTCGGCCTCGGCGATCGCCAGAGGATTGGATTGCAGCGCATCCTCGATCGCTATCCTGTCAACTTCGCGCATCGTCTTTCTCACATCCCGCTAGGTCCGTGGACACTCGGTTCGGCGTCCGTAAAATTTTCATTATCAAAAGGAAAACACGAGTCGGCGCGCTTGGCAAATCAAGTGGGCCCTTCATGGGCAGGGCGCGACCGAGCGTCGCGGAATGTGCGGCCAAACGCTGTGATCGCCCGGGATTTCGCAGGTTTTTGCGGGTATGAGTAAGGCATCTGCTTTTGCAACGCCTTAGCCCTGGTTTCGCGTTGTTCCTCCGCTATATCTCACCGATGTTCAGCCTTCCTAAAACCGCGACCGCGCCATTTTGCCCCGCAGAGGTCAAGGGCACCGTTTTCGTGCCGCCGGCGCTCACGCCGTGGAAGAAGGCATTGCGTTTCGCCGGGCCGGGACTTCTCGTCTCGGTCGGCTATATGGACCCCGGTAACTGGGCGACGGACATCCAGGCCGGTTCGTCCTATGGCTACGGTCTGCTGTTCGTCGTCGTGCTGTCCAGCCTGGCCGCCATCGCGCTGCAATGCCTCAGCGCCCGGCTGGGGCTGGTCACCGGCAAGGATCTCGCGGTGCTGTCGCGCGAGGCCTATGGCCGACCCCAGCGCTATGCGCTCTGGGCCATGGCGGAGATCGCCATCGTCGCCTGTGACCTGGCGGAGGTGCTGGGCTCGGCGTTGGCGTTCAAGCTTCTGCTCGGCATCTCGCTGCCTTGGGGCGTGATGCTGACGGCGCTCGACACGCTGATCGTGCTGGGGCTGAAAGGGCGGGGCTTCCGTCAGGTCGAGGCGATCGTCCTCGGGCTGGTCCTCACCATCGGCCTCTGCTTCCTCGTCGAGCTCGCCTTCGTGCCGACCGATTGGGGTGCGGTCGCCGGCGGGCTGGTCCCGTCAACCAAGCTGCTCTCGAGCGAACAGCCGCTTTATCTCGCCATCGGCATACTGGGCGCGACGGTGATGCCGCATAACCTCTATCTGCACTCTTCCATCGTGCAGACCCGCGCCGTGCACAGCGGCAAGGCCGATATCGCCGATGCGATTCGTTTGGTCCGGGCCGACACGATCGGTTCGCTGCTGCTGGCGCTGATCGTCAATGCCGCGATCCTGATCCTGGCCGGCAGCGCCTTCCATTATTCCGGCCATAACGACGTGGCCGACATCGAGGACGCCTATCACCTGCTCGATCCCATCGCCGGCACCGCGGCGGCGGGCGTGCTGTTCGCCCTGGCGCTGTTCGCCTCGGGCCAAAGTTCGACCTTCACCGGCACCATCGCCGGCCAGGTGATCCTCGAGGGCTTCCTGCGCATGAGCATTCCCTGCTGGCAGCGCCGCCTGATCACCCGCGCCCTGGCGCTGGGTCCGGCGCTGGTGGGCGTCCTGCTGCTGGGCGACCATGCCGTGGGCCGCATGCTGGTGCTCTCCCAGGTCGTGCTCAGCCTCCAGCTGCCCTTCGCGATGTGGCCGCTGATCCGTTTACCGGCAGTCGCGAATTGATGGGCGGGTTCGTCAATTCCCCCCTGACCCGGGTCACCGCTTGGACCCTGTTCACGGCGATCAGCGCTGCCAATATATGGTTGGTGCTGCAGGTGATCGGGATTGTTTGAGATCGCTGTGACGACGGCCTAAGATGCTCGCCGGCCTGCTCCCTGTCTGCACGAAGAGTGGGCCATCCCGGACCGATTCGAACGGACTAGGTCAAAATTTCCCGGAAACCGACTGTTGAAAAGCGCGGGGGATGGTATTTTGACGCGCGAACAAGCGAACAAGCTAACAAGCCGTCGATCAGGGATGTCCGGATAGTGGCTTCAACTAGGAGAGACCCCGTGACCCTCGCACTCGGCGACACCGCTCCGGATTTCAAGGCCCAGACCACCGAAGGGCCGATCAGCTTCTATGAATGGCTCGGCGACAGCTGGGGCCTGTTCTTCTCCCATCCCAAGGATTTCACACCGGTCTGCACCACAGAGCTGGGCGCCGTCGCGCGCCTGAAGCCGGAGTGGGACAAGCGGAACGTGAAGCCGATCGGCATCAGCGTCGACCCTGTCGATGCCCATGGCAGATGGGCCGATGACATTGCCGAAACCCAGGGTATGGCGCCGAACTTCCCGATGATCGGCGACCCCGATCTGTCGGTCGCCAAGCTCTATGGCATGCTGCCCGCCGCCAGCGGCAGCACGTCGGAAGGGCGGACCGCGGCCGACAACCAGACCGTCCGCAACGTCTTCATCATCGGGCCGGACAAGAAGATCAAGCTGATCCTCGTCTATCCGATGACGACCGGCCGCAATTTCGACGAGATCCTCCGCGTCATCGACAGCGTGCAGCTGACCGCCAAACACCGGGTCGCAACCCCGGCGGACTGGAAGCAGGGCGACGATGTGATCATCGCCGGCTCGGTTTCCAACGAGGAAGCCCAGAAGATCTATCCCGCCGGCTGGAACGCGCCCAAACCCTATCTGCGCATCGTTCCACAGCCGAAATAGGGCCTCGGCGGGAGCGTGGAGGCGGCGATGATTTTCGAGCAAATCGCCACCGGCGGTTGCCAGTCCTATCTCGTCGGCTGTCCACGCACCCTTTCGGGCGCTCTCATCGATCCCGAAGCCAGCCAGATCGACCGCTATCGGGCGCTCGCCAATCAGCACGGGCTGCACATACGCTATGTGATCGACTCGCATACCCACGCCGATCATTTCTCCGCGACGAAGCAGTTGGGCAGGTTGCTGGGTGCCCCGGTCGTCACCCACCGCGACAGCCCGGCACCCTATGTGGATGTCCGGCTCGACGACGGCGACCTGCTGGTGGTGGGGGACCTTCGTCTGCAGGCCCTGCATACGCCGGGCCATACAAGGGATTCGCTCTGCCTCGTCGCGCACGATCGGATCTTTACCGGCGATACGCTCCTGATCGGCGGAACCGGCCGCAGCGACCTGCCCACCGGCGACCCGGACATGCTCTATGACAGCCTGTTCGGCAAGCTGCTCAAGCTCGCGCCGGAGCTGCTGGTCTATCCGGCCCATGACTATAAGGGCCGGGGGCACAGCACGATCGGCGACGAGATGGCTGAAAACCCCCGCCTTCAGAAGCGTGATCGGGCCGAGTTCGTTGCCATGATGCGCGACCTCAACCTTGCCGCCCCGACCCATCTGACGGAGGCGCTGCGCACCAATATCAGCGGCGGCAAAACGGTTGCTCAGCTTTTGGCCGAGGCGAGCGCCGTCGTGCCGTTCATGGCGGTCTCGGAGCTGAAAGACAGGCTGGAGGGACGGCCCAACGATCTGGTTGTCCTGGACGTGCGCGAGCAGGACGCTTTCGCCGCCGGCCATATCCCCGGCGCCCGTCATCTGCCGCGCGGTCAACTCGAGCTCAGGGTCAATGACGACCTCGTCGATCCGACGCTCAAGATCGTCGTCTACTGCGAGTTCGGCAAGATCTCGACACTGGCGACCGCGACTCTGCGCGACCTGGGGTTCATGCGCGCGACCGCGCTCGACGGCGGAATGAAGGTCTGGCGCGAAAGCGGATTCGCCCTGGAAGCGTAGAGCTGCCGGCAGCACTGGCCAAGTGCGTCCATGTGCCCCCGATTCTAGTACCGGTTGCAGGTCCGACCCGATGCAGCGGCTGCATGGCCGGGACATCAAGTCTCGATGACACAGTTCCGAACTGGAGATTAGAATCCGAAACCGTCGTCGGCCATTCGTCGGCGCCCGCCGCTGCCTGCGGCTTGTCAGGAAGGCAGCATCCGCCGCGACGATCTAGGCGCGGCTACATAAGGATCGAAAATGTTCGACCTGTCGCAAGACACCCTCATCCACACAATCGAATGGGGGGCGGCAGTCATCGCGCTCCTCGTTCTGATCAAGATATCAGGCGTCATCCGCTACATCCCCAACAACCAGGTCGGTATCGTCGAGAAGCTCTGGTCCCTGAAAGGCTCGGTCGAGTCCGGCTTCATCGCGCTCGCCGGCGAGGCCGGCTTTGGGCCGGAGGTGCTGCGCGGCGGCATCCATTTCTTCATGCCGTTCACCTATCGCATTCACCGGTCGGACCTGGTGACCGTCGGCCAGGGCCGCATCGCCTATGTCTTCGCCCGTGACGGCGAAGGCCTGGCGCCGAGTCAGGTGCTTGCCTCCAACGAGAGCGACGACACGTCCGACTTCCAGGACACGCGCCGGTTCCTGACCCATGGCGGCCAGAAAGGGCCGCAGCGCAAGGTCCTGCGTGAGGGCACCTATGCCATCAACACGACCCAGTTCGCCATCGTCACCGACGAACGCGTCTACGGCCATGCCTTGAGCCCGCAGGAGCAGGCTGTGCTGGATGCGATGGCCCAGACCATCGCCGACCGCAATGGCTTCATACCGGTGGTGCTGGCCGCGGGCGAAGATGTCGTCGGCATCGTCACCGTCCATGACGGCCCGTCGCTGCCCTCGGGTGAGATCATCGCGCCGGAAGTCGGTTCTGACCGGACCAAGGAGGAGACGTTCCACAACAACTTCCAGGAGCCGGAGAAATTCCTGCGCGCCGGTGGTTATCGCGGCCGCCAGCTCCAGGTCGTGACCGAAGGCACCTGGTACATCAACCGTCTGTTCGCCACGGTGGACGAGGTGCCGAAGACCGTCATCCCGGTCGGCAATGTCGGTGTCGTGGTGTTCTATACCGGCCCCAAGTCGAATGACGTATCAGGCGAGGCCTATCGCCATGGCGAGCTGGTGAAGAACGGCTGCCGCGGCGTGTGGCAGGAGCCGTTGCTGCCGGGCAAGTACGCCTTCAACACCTTCGCCGGCAAGGTCGAGATCATCCCGACCGTCAACTTCATCCTGAAATGGATGAAGGGGGAATCCGGGGCGATGCAGCTGGACGAGAACCTGTCGGAGATCTCTCTGATCACCAAGGACGCGTTCGAGCCCACCCTGCCGCTCTCGGTCGTCATGCATATCGACTACAAGAAGGCGCCGATGATCATTCAGCGCTTCGGCGACGTGAAGAAGCTGGTCGAGCAGACCTTGGACCCGATGGTCAGCGCCTTCTTCAAGAATGTCGGCCAGAAGATGACCTTGATCGAGCTGCTGCAGAACCGCGCCGCGATCCAGGAGGAATCGCTGACCGAGATGAAGGCGAAGTTCGCCAGCTATTCGCTCGAGCTGCAGGAGGTGCTGATCGGCACGCCGCGCGCCTCGGCCGGCGACCGCACGATCGAGGACATACTGGTCCAGCTCCGGTCGCGCCAAGTCGCCAGGGAGCAGATCGAGACCTACAAGGAGCAGGAAAATGCCGCCGTGCAGGAGCGCACGCTGAACGAGGCCAAGGCCACTGCGGCAGCCCAGCTGGCGCTCACCCAGTCGGCGATCCAGGTCCAGGTGCACCAGAACGAGGGCGCGGCGGCGCTGGCCCGTGCGCAGAAGGACGCCGAGACGGTGAAGGTCACCGCGGCGGCGGCCGGCGAGCGCGCCCGGCTGGAAGGCCAGGGCGAGGCCGACAAGGTGCTGGCGATCGGTACCGCCAACGCCCAGGCGACCAAGCTGTCGGTCGACGCCTATGGCGGCCCGGAATACCGCCTGGCGGAGCAGAATTTCGCCAAGTTCGCCGAGGCCCTGACCCGCATCCAGCAGCCGATCGTGCCGCAATTCCTGATGTCAGGCGGCGGTACCCCGGCCGAAGGCAGCAGCGCCGGCCTGATCCCGACCGCCATGCTGAGCTCGATGTTCGGCCAGATGATGCCAGAGGCCCTGGAGCGCCTGAAGGAGCAGGCCCCGGGGAATGGGAGGGCGAAGTAAGTGAGAAGGCGGCGTCGCAAGATGCCGCCTTTTTTATAAAATCCCCCGCCCGCGATCGCGGGCGGGGCCCAGCCGGAGGCTGCGGCCTCTAGGTACCACCCATCGCGAACAGCAGCAGGTCGGAAAAATTCAGCACGGCGTGCAGCGCCATCGGGACGATCAAGGAACCGGTCCTGGCGCGGGCGATGCCGAACAGGATGCCGGTCGCGGCGATGAAGCCCATGCCGTAGAGATTGTACTGGAGGTGCATCGCCGCCCACAGCAGGGCGGTCAGCACGATCGTGCCGCCGGTGCCGAGGAAGCTTGCCTGGAAGCCGCGGAAGAGGAAGCCGCGGAACATCACCTCCTCGAACACGGGGGCGGCCAGCACGGCGGCGGCCCAGAACAGCCAGATCGAATCCGTCGCCTTATAGAGCTTCGCCATGCTGTCGCCGCCGAAATCGATCTTGAAGAACGCAGCGGCGCCCTCGGTCAGGATCACGAAACCCGCGAGGATCAGCATCCAGGTCAGCAAGGTGCCCGCGCGGACGGCGTGGACAGCCAGATAGTCCTTCAGCGCATGCCCCTTGATGAGCACGATCAGTAGGATGGCGGCGACCGAGATCAGGTTGGAAACGATAATGGTTGTGAACACCACATCGCCCCGCCCAGCCTCGGACATCATGGCCTGGACCAGATATTGCGGCGAAACGTGGGTCAGCAGGTTCTGGCTGTGGAGATCGACAGCCGCGACCGCGCCGAACATCACTCCCTGGATCAACGTCGAGACGATGACGATGAGGACGGCCCAGCCGAGCGTCTCCAGGAACGGCCAGCGGCCGCGCGCCGGGCCGGCCATGTCCGCCGGCGTTACTGCAATCTCCAAGGTCGGGTCCCTGCCGTCATTGCGCCTTGGTCACGACGATACGGCAAAAGCTGTTACGATTCAGTAACTCTTCGGTAGGCCCAGCACGCGTTCGGCTATGAAGGACAGGATCAGGTTGGGCGTGATCGGGGCGATCCAGGGGATCATCATCTCGCGCATATAGCGCTCGACATGGAATTCCTTGGCATAGCCGAAGCCGCCATGGGTCATCATCGCCTGCTGGCAGGCGCGCATCCCTGCCTCCGCTGCCAGGTACTTCGCGGCATTGGCGGCGGCGCCGCAGGGCAGGTCGTTGTCGAACTGCCAGGCGGCGCACATCGTCATCAGCCGGGCAGCCTCGAGCTCGGTCCAGTTCTTGGCCAGCGGGTGCTGGACCGACTGGTTCATGCCGATCGGGCGGTTGAAGACCACGCGCTCCTTGGCATATTCAGTCGCCTTATGGAGCGCGGCGAAGCCCAGCCCCACCGCCTCGGCGGCCAGCAGGGCGCGCTCTGGGTTCATGCCGTCGAGGATATATTTGAAGCCCTCGCCCTCCTCGCCGATCTGGTCTTCGAACGGGATCTCCAACCCGTCGATGAACAGCTCGTTCGAATCGACCGCCTTGCGGCCCATCTTCTCGATCTCGCGCACCGAGACGGTCTTGCGGTCCAGGTCGGTATAGAACAGCGACAGGCCCTGGGTCGGTTTCTTGACCTTCTCCAGCGGCGTGGTGCGGGCCAGCAGCAGGATCTTGTCGGCGACCTGCGCGGTGGAAATCCAGACCTTCTGGCCGTGAACGACATAGCGGTCGTTCTTGCGCTCAGCCCTTGTCTTCAGCTGCGTGGTGTTAAGGCCGGTATTGGGTTCGGTCACGCCGAAGCAGGCCTTCACCTTGCCGTGGGCGATCGGCGGGAGCATGCGCTGCTTCTGCTCCTCGGTGCCGTGCTTCACCACAGGGTGCAGCCCGAACAGGTTGATATGGACCGTGGTCGCGCCCGACATGCCGGCGCCGGACTGGCAGATCGCCTGCATCATGATGCAGGCCTCGGTGATGCCCAGGCCCGATCCGCCATATTCCTCAGGCGTGCAGATGCCGAGCCACCCACCCTCGGCGACGGCTTGGTAGAAGTCGTTGGGGAAGCCGCCTTCCTTGTCCTTCTTCAGCCAATAGGCATCGTCGAAGCTGCTGCAGATGCCGGTGATGGCGTCGCGGATCGCTTCCTGGTCTTCGGTCAGCCGGAAATCCATCAGATATCTCCTTCCGCTTCCAGCGCGACGGCGGCCAGTACCGCGCCCTCGGCAACCATGGCGGCGATCTCGGCAGCGTCATAGCCGGCTTCGGCCAGGATTTCGGCGGTATGCTCGCCGAAGACCGGGGCGTGGCGGTGGGCCTTGGGCTGGGTGTCCGACCATTCGGTCGGCTCGCGCATATGGCGGAGCCGGCCCTCGGTCGGGTGGTCCTCATATTCGAAGAACTTGGTGGCGACGAGGTGCGGATCCTCGAAGATCGTCTGCATCGTGTGCATCGGCGTCACCGGGATATCGGCATCATCCAGCAGCTTGGTCCATTCCGCGGTGGTGCGGGTTTTGAACAGCTCAGCCACCTCGGCATAGATCGAATCGATATTGGCGGTCCGGGTGGTGACCGAGGCGAAGCGCGGGTCGGTGGTCAGCGTCTCAGACCGGCCGATCGCTTGGAAGAAATTGGTCCAGTGCTTGTTGTTGTAGATCAGCGCGCAGACATAGCCGTCCTTGGTCTGATAGGGGCGGCGGTCGCGCGACAGCTGGCGGATATAGCCGCCCTTGTCCAGCGGCGGGTCATAGGTCAGCCCGCTCATATGGTCGTTCAGGAAGAACTTGGTCATCGTCTCGAACATCGGGACGTCGATCTTCTGGCCCTTGCCTGAGGTGCTGCGATGGATCAGCGCCGCCAGGATGGCGTTGATCGCGGTCAGCCCGGTGATCCGGTCGGCGATCGCGGCCGGGACATAGCGCGGGATTTCCCCGGTCGAGCGCTGGATCAGCGACGAGATGGTAGAGGCGCCCTGGATCAGGTCGTCATAGGCCGGTCGGCCGCCATACGGGCCCTTCTGGCCGAAGCCGAACAGCCCGCAATAGATGACGCGCGGATTGACCTGGGACACCGCCTCATAATCCAGGCCCAGCTTCGCCATCGTGTGCGGGCGCATATTGTAGGTGAAGACGTCGGCCGTCTCGATCAGCTTCAGCAGCGCCGCCTTGCCCTTCGGATTCTTCAGGTCGATGCCGATCGAGCGCTTGCTGCGGTTGGCATTGATAAAGACCGGCCCCAGCCCCTCATGTTTGATCGGCCCGATCTGGCGTGTCACGTCGCCGCCGGGCGATTCGACCTTGATCACATCCGCGCCCATGTCGCCCAGCGTCTGGGTGGCATAGGGTCCCATCAGAACCGCCGTGATGTCGACGACGCGAATGCCGTGCAAAGGACCTGTCACGCTGCTTTCCCCTCAAATTCCCTGTCCGGCGTTCATTAGCATAGACGCCGATGTCTACAATAGTGAACTCGATGCGTTCGAAACCTATCTTACCCACTCGCCCGCCGATGGACAGCACACACTAACTCCTGCATATCCCAGCCCCATGGGGAAGAAGACGGAAACGGCTGAAAACGCGGCGCATCTTCAGCGTCTCTATCGCATGGTGCTGACCATCCGGCGTGCCGAGGAGGCGTTGGCCGAGCTGCTGGCCGAGGGGCTGATTCCGGGCTTCATCCATCTCTCTATTGGCCAGGAGGCGATTGCTGCCGGGGTGATGGACGTGCTGGCCCCGGCTGACACGATCACCTCCACCCATCGCGGGCACGGCCATGCCATCGCCAAGGGCATGGCGTTCGACGCCTTCTTCGCTGAGCTGCTGGGCCGCGATCCCGGCGCCTGTCGCGGGCGGGGCGGGTCGATGCATGTGGCGGATGTGTCCAAGGGCATGCTGGGCGCCAACGGCATCGTCGCCGCCGGCATACCGATCGCGCTGGGTAGCGCGCTGGCGCATCAGGTGCTGAAACGAGATGCCGTCGCCGTGGCCTTTTTCGGCGACGGGGCGATGGCCGAGGGGCTGCTGCACGAATGCCTGAACCTGGCCGCGCTGTGGAAGCTGCCGGTCCTTTTCGTGTGCGAGAACAACCGCTGGGGCGAATTCCTCGAGACCGCGCACCAGATCGTCTTCACCCTGGAAAAGCTTGCTACTGCTTACGGCGTGCCGCATGTCGCGGTCGACGGCAACGACGTGGCGGCGGTGGCCGAGGCGACCGGCCGGCTGGTTGCCCAAATCCGCGCCGGCGGCGGGCCGATGATCCTTGAGTGTGACACGCTCCGTGTCGGCGGCCATTACGAAGGCGATCCGCAGCGTGGCCGCGATCCCGCCGACCAGGAGAAGGCGGCGGCGCGTGATCCGGTGACAATTGCCCGGCGGTTCCTGACCGAGGATGTCATCAGCCGGATCGATGCCGAGGTGGCGAACGAGATCGCCGCCGCCATCGCCTTCGCCCGCGCGGCGCCGGAGCCTGGGTGGGCGGATGCGGCCGCTTCAGTTTACGCGGCGCAAAGCTGATGACCGAACTCCGCTACAATCACGCCGTCAACCGGGCGATGGCCGACGCCATGGCGGCCGATCCGACGGTCGTGCTGTTCGGCGAGGATGTCGCCGGCGCTGGCGGGGTCTACGGCGCGACACGGGGTCTGCGCGACAAGTTCGGGCCGGAGCGGGTGCGGGACACACCGATCTCGGAGGCGGCCATTGTCGGCATGGCAGTAGGGGCGGCGCTGTCGGGCTTGAAACCGATCGTCGAGATTTCCTTCATCGATTTCATGACCTTCGCCATGGATGCCGTGGTCAACCAGGCGGCGAAGATGCGGACCATGTTCGGCGCGCAATGTTCGGTGCCGATGGTGCTTAGGACCCAGCATGGCGGCGGCGCCGGTTCCGGCCCGCAGCATTCGCAGTGCCTCGAGGCCTGGTTCGCCCATGTGCCGGGGCTGAAGGTCGTCTGCCCGGGCGACCCGGCCAGCGCCTATGGCCTGCTGCGCGCCGCCATCGACGACCCCGACCCGGTCATCGTGGTTGAGCATAAGGGGCTCTACGCCACCCGCGTGCCTGAGCCGGATGCGCTGCCGATCCTCCCCATCGGCAAGGCGGCCATCTCAAGGCCGGGCCGGGACCTCACCATCGTCTCCTATGGCGGCGCGTTGCGTGCGGTGAAGGATGTCGCGAATGGCTTGGAGGCAGAAGGGATCGAGGCCGAAATCGTCGATCTGCGCAGCCTGCAGCCCTGGGACGAGGCCGCGGTCCTGGCCTCCCTCGCTCATACGCACCGGCTGCTGATCGTCCATGAGGCGGTCGAGGCCTTCGGCGTCGGTGCAGAGATCGCCGCCCGCATGGCCGATATCGGCTTCGATGAGCTGGATGCCCCGATCCTGCGCGTCGGCGCCCCCTTCATGCCGTCGCCGGTCGCCAAGGCGCTGGAGCGGCGATACATGCCCAATCATGACACCATCATGGCGGCGGTCCGCCGCCTGCTCGCCTGAGGAGAACGCTATGTCCGAAGACCTGGTCACCTACGCGCAGGACGGCGCGGTCGCGATCATCACGCTGAACCGGCCGAAATCGCTGAACCCGCTCAACCTGCCGACCCTGGAGGCGCTGGAAGCGGCGGTGATCCGGGCAGAGAAGGACGCGTCGGTTCGGGTGCTGGTCTTCACCGGCGCGGGCGACAAGGCCTTCGTCGCCGGCGGCGACATTCCCGACCTGGTGACGCGGCGTGGCCTGGAGCATTACGTCGATTTCGGCGAGCGCATCCATGCCGTCTTCCGCCGGATCGAAATCTGCGACAAGCCCACCATCGCCGCGATCAATGGCTGGGCGCTGGGCGGCGGCACCGAGCTGCTGCTGTCGACCGACATCCGCGTCGCGGTGGAGTCGGCCCAGCTCGGCCTGCCCGAGATCAATCTGGGCCTCTTCCCTGGCGCGGGCGGATCGCAGCGGCTGATCCGCCAGATCCCGCTCTGCAAGGCCAAGGAGATGATGTTCATCGGCGACCGCATCACTGCCGCCGAGGCCGAGCGGCTGGGCCTGATCAACAAAGTCGTGCCAGACGGCGCGTTGATGGAGGAAGTCATGAAGATGGCCACCGCCATGGCCCGGAAATCGCCGCTGGTGCTGAAATTCCTCAAGCGCGCGATGGTCGATGGCGGCGAGATGCCGCTCCACGCCGCGCTTCGCCACGAACACGCGATGATCGGCCTGGTCTTCGACACCGACGACGCCCACGAAGGTTGCACCGCCTTCATCGAGAAGCGCCGGCCGGATTTCCAGGGGAAATAGGGGCGCTGTGGGCCGTGCGCCCGGACTCGATCTGCTGCGTGCGGTCGCCATCGTCTGGGTGATGTATTATCACGCCCAGATCATGGACCTGGTGCCGGACAGCGATCCGGTCGCCACGTTCGGCTGGATGGGCGTGGACCTGTTCTTCGCGCTCAGCGGATATCTGATCGGCTTCCAGCTTTTCCGGCCGCTGGCCCGGGGGGACACGATCGACGTCGCCCGTTTCTATGCGCGGCGCGCCCTGCGGACGCTGCCCGCCTACCTCGTCGTCGTGGCGCTGTATTTCACTGTCCCGGCATTTCGCGAGCGTCCGGCGATCCAGCCGCTCTGGCAGTTCCTGACCTTCACCGAAAACCTGCTGATCGACTTCTATCGCGGCAAGGCCTTCTCCCATGTCTGGTCGCTATGCGTGGAAGAGCAGTTCTATTTGGTGGCTCCGTTTACGGCCTGGTGGCTGGCGCGCCGTCCCAAGGCCTGGAAGGTGGTCGCGGTCTGCGTCGCGATCCTGGCGGGCGGGATGATGCTGAGAGGTTTTGTCTGGCTGCACGATCTCGCGCCGATCCGATCGGTAACGGATGGGCCGGGCAATTTCTGGCAACGCTATCAGGAGCGGATCTATTATCCGACCTGGATGCGGCTCGACGGATTGCTGGGCGGTGTGGTGTTGGCTTTGGTCGCCGCGTTTCGGCCGGCGCTTTGGGCGGCGTTGATGCGCCACGCGAATATCGTTGGCGCTGCCGCTGTGGTTGTCCTCGCCCTGGCGATCTGGCTATTCCGCGATCAGGCGAGCCTTGCGGCCACCGTGGCCGGTTTTCCACTCTTGTCGCTCGGGATGGCCGGATTGGTGGCGTGCGGCGCCGGGCGGTCCGGCTTGCTGGGCCGGCGCGCCATCCCTGGTGCAGGGGCGGTCGCGGCCATGGCCTACAGCCTCTATCTGACCCACAAGCAGGTCTTTCATCTGGTTCATGTGGCTGTCGGCGGCAATCTGGACGATCGGCCGGTCGTTGCTTTCGGTGTATATTCCATGACCGCGATCGCAGTGGGAGCCCTGCTGTACTGGACCGTGGAGCGTCCGTTCCTACTGCTTCGCGACAGGCTGCCGCGAACCTCGCAGCGTGCTCCCGTGCTGGCGGAGGCCTGAAACAGCCGCCGGCGGCGAAAGGAATAAGCGCCGCGCACCGCGCGTCTTGAGGTACGGAGTAACCGCAATCCGGATGACGACGCCTTGAACCCCTTATGGCCTCTCCGTGCGCATCGCCGCGGGGATATGAAGATGATTTGCCGTATTGCCGCGTTCGCCGCGGCAGCGACCATGACAACCGCGCCGGCGTTGGCGGTCAATGAAAAGCTGCCCTGGGGGCAGTCGTCCAACATGGCGGCCTGGCAGACCTTCACCCAGGCGGTAGCGCCTTCGGGCAATCCGGCCAACCATACTGTGGAGTTCGAGACCTGGGCCAACGACCAGGACATCTATACCGACCAGCCGCATTTTCCCGTGCCGGGGGCGCCGAAGCAGCTCCAGCCCAGCCGGGCCGCGACGGCAGTCGGGCCGCATGCGCTGACGATCACGCCCAACGAATGCTTCAAGCCGGCTGACGCCCAGGCAGGCAACTTCCCGCCGACCGGCTGCATCGGCGAGGAAGTGCGGCGCAACTTCGCCACCTATCAATACATCGTATCGAACGGGCTCAATTCGACGGCGGGCCTTCAGCGTGCCTGGAAGGCGCGCCTCAAGGTCGACCTGCCGGCCGACGCGGTCGAGTTCAAGGGGAACTGGGTCCGGGTGCCCGACCTGATCGAATGGATCAGGCGCACCACAGGGGTGACGATGACCCCGCAATTCGTCCGCAACACCTATTATGTCGCGACAGCGACCTCCGGGCGGGTGACGGACGACTTCGCCCTGGTCGGCTTCCATTTTTCGACCAAGCAGATCAAGAACTGGGTCTGGGCGGATTTCGAGCATCGGCTCAATCCCGGACGCTGCGACACGACCGGCTGCCATGACGATTTCGGCGCCGTTGAGCCGGATGTGCAGCCCAAGGCGTCGCCCAACCGCAATTACGGGCCGTGTGAGAAGACGCCGGCGCTGAAGGCGATGATGCGTGCCGCTGGCCTGCCGCCGGTGTGGGAAAATTATTGCCTGAAAGGAACGGAGATCGATTTCGTCCAGCCCGACGGCAAGCCGGAACTGCTCGGCAATTCGGTGATCGAGCGGATCAACGCCAAGATCCCGATCGCCCGATCCTCCTGCACCACCTGCCACGCCTATGCCGCCTTCAACGCGCAGGGCAAGCCCGGCCTGCTCAACTTCACCAACACCAACCCGATCGGTAAGGTCGATCAGGAGAAGCTGAAGGGTTATGTCCGCAACGATTTCATCTGGGGCATCGCCAACTTGGCGCGCTAACGTTGAATGATGGCTGAACACGCCCGACAATGACCGCGTGTCCCGTTCCGCCCGCCTCCTAGAACTGCTTCAGGCCCTGCGCGGCCGCCGCCATCCCGTCACGGCGGCGGAACTGGCGAACGCGCTGGAGGTGTCGGAACGCACGATCTACCGCGATATCGCCACCTTGGCGGCCCGCGGGGCGCCGATCGCGGGCGAGGCCGGCGTGGGCTATGTGCTGAAGCCGGGACTATTCTTGCCGCCGCTGATGTTCACCGTCGACGAGGTCGAGGCGATCGTGCTCGGCCTGCGCTATGTCGATCAGCGCGGCGACGCGGTGCTGACCAGGGCGGCGGCGGACGCCTTGGCTAAAATCGAGTCAGTCCTTACAGGCGAAGGCCAGGCCACGCTGGGCGCGCCATTGACGATGCCGGGGCCGCCGCCCAGCTTTCCGGAAAATGCCGTGCCGCTGTCCGACCTCAGGGCTGCGATCCGGGAGCAGCGGCGGCTCGAGATCGACTATATCGACGGGCAGGGGCGCCGGTCACACCGTGCCGTCTGGCCGATTCAACTCGGCTTCATGGACAGCGCCCGCGTGCTGGGCGCCTGGTGCGAGGCGCGGCAGGCTTTCCGCACCTTCCGGACCGACCGCATCCTGTCGGCGAGGGACGGCGGGCATTATGCCGGCCGACGCGCCGACCTGCTGCGCGACTTCCGGATCTATATGAGCGGCCGGGAACATCCTGCTCCTGACAGGAACTGACAGGAGCAATCACCAGATCTTTCGAAACACCCGTTTCGAGAGGATCAATCATGACGACGCAATATCCGTTTCCCGTGCCCGCCGCAGAGTTCGCCGGCAAACGCGTGCTGGTGACGGGCGGCACCAAGGGCATGGGCGAGGCGATGGTCCGGCGCTTCCAGCTCGCCGGGGCCCGTGTCGGCACCACCGCCCGCTCGCCGCTGCCAGAGGGTCAATCGCCCGATATTTTTGTCCAGGCCGATATCGGCACTCCTGAAGGTGTCCAGGCTGTCGTGGACCGCGTCCAGGAGGCCTGGAGCGGGCTTGACGTGCTGATCGATAATGTCGGCGGCTCGGAAGCGAAATCCGGCGGTTTCGAGACGTTCGACGACGCGCACTGGCAGTTTGTGCTGAACGTCAATCTGCTGGCCGCCGTGCGGCTGGACCGGGCCTTCATTCCCGGCATGATCGCGCAGGGGGCGGGCGTGGTGATCCATATCTCGTCGATCTCGCACCGCATGCCGTTCCCTAATGCGACGCTCGCCTATGCTGCCGCCAAGGGGGCGCTCAGCACCTACAGCAAGGGCCTGGCAAAGGGCGTTGCGCCGGACGGCGTGCGCGTCGTGATGATCTCGCCCGGCTTCATCGAGACATCGGGCGCAGCCGGCATGATCGCGGATATATCGCGCAACGAAGGCATCCCGGAGGATGCCGCGCGCCAGCGGATCATGGATATGCTGGGCGGCATTCCGGTTGGGCGCACCGGCAGGCCGGAGGAGGTGGCGGAACTGGCGGCGTTCCTAGCTTCCGATCGCGCCGGTTTCGTCAGTGGGGTCGATTATGTCCTCGACGGCGGCACCATTCCCACCGTCTGAAAAAAGAAACGGCCCGCGGAGGCATCACCCCGCGGGCCGTTCTTTGGCTTACCTATTACTCAGCCGGCGATCTCGGCGCAGGCATAGGCATTGATTTCCATGCCTACGGCGATTTCCGTCACTTTGGGTGTGCTCCAGGTCATCGAAGGCTCCTTTGGCTACAGATTAGAAACGATCTAAAGTGGTGGGCTGTTCCATTATTTTCCACCGATCGAGAATGCGTAGAACTTAGTGTTGCCCTTGAACTCGGCTATGCCGAGATTGGCATAGCCGGAGCCCCAATAGACGACGCCGCCAGAGACGACCGCGCCGGCATTGACCGAGCCGCCCGAGGCGAACTTCCACAGGGTCTTACCGGTCGCGGCATTGAGCGCGAACATATTGGACTGGCCGGCTGACGTACCCATCGACGCGGCAAAGACGACGCCGTTCGAGACGCTCATCGGGGCGATATCGACTGTTCCGTTCGGATCCGGCACCTGCCATTCGATCTCGCCGGTCACCTTGTTGAGCGCTGCCCAGGACCCGGCATCGCCGGCCTTGTACTTCCTCTTATCCAGGTTGCTGATCGCGACGTAGATGCGGCGGCCGTCTGTGGCCGTGCCCCATTCCATGCCGCCCAGGGTCGAGCCGGGGCCGACAAAGCGGGCCCAGACTTTCTCGCCGGTGTCGGCGTCGAGCACGCTATAGACGCCGTTCTTCTGCCCGGCGCCGATCACAGTGCCGCGCCCTGGTATGGTGAATTGATTGGGCCCCGAGCCGAAGTCCTTGTCCAGGCCGGGCTTGTCCGGGCAGTTGCCGGTGCCGGGTTTGCCCGCGAAGCAACCGACATTCCAGTCATCGGCGACGGCAAAGCGCTTCGACCATTTGATGGCGCCGGTCGCCATGTCGAAGGCCAGCAACGAATCCACATGATTGTCGGGTGACATGCATTTGCTCACGCTCCCGCCACCATTGATGCAGTTGGTGAAGGCCGGGTCCTTGGTCTGGGCATAGTTGTTGCCGGTGCCGACATAGACCAGCTTGCGCGTTGCATTGACGACCGGATTGCTGCCCCAGACGCCGGAGCCGTTATAGCCTTCGGGCGTGGTAAAGGTCTTCCACATGATCTTGCCGGTCTTCGCATTGACCGCCGACAAGCTGCCCCGGAACGAGCAGCATTTATAGCTCGCATTGAAGGCCGTGACTTCCTCCAGCGAGGTGACGCCGACGAAGACCCTGCCGGCGAAGACCGTGGCCGAGCCAGTGATGACCGCCAGGGGATGATCGTCGATCTGGGTTTTCCATTTCAGCTTGCCGGTCGCGGCATCGATCGCCAGCATGGTGGCCCCGGTCTGGGTGCCGATATAGAGAATGCCGTTCACCACCGCCGGGCTGGCGCGCGCCACGGTATGGGCGGCCAGGCCGTAGGATGACAGCTGGCGATGCCAGATCGTCTTGCCGGTCGCAGCGTTCAGCGCCCAGAGGTTGCCGCCCCAATCGGGGAAATAGACCACGCCGTTTACCACCGCGGCCTTGGCCGAAACGTCGCCGCCGGTCTTGGCGACCCATTTGACCTTCAGCTGGGACACGTTCTTGGGCGAAATGGTGGTTTCGCCGACGGTGCTGGACTGGTTTGCGATGCTGCCGCCGAACATCGGCCAGTCCGTCGCCGATGCCGATTGCCAAGACGTAATCGCCATCGCGGAGGCGAGCAATGAAGTCGCCAGGAATCTTGTCTTCATGGATTAGCCTCGTATGTAAGATTAGGCCAAATACTGGCGTTCAATCCGCTGCCATACCCCCAGATATGGCGTGATCAACTCAGCGGAATTTCCCCGTACGACGCTTCTCGAGGTGACACAGTAGCGATCATGCGATCGGCAGGACCGTGGATGTTTCGTGAGCACGCCGTCTTCGCGACTCAGGACGGCTTCAAGGGTCGGTTATTCCCGGGCGCCAGGAATTTTTACGGGTAATGCCAAGAATTCTCTGAAGACGGCTAAAAAGGCAGGTCTCTGGGCAGGGCCGTTTCAGGTGTCGGCGGCGCCAGATCGCGGTAGAGCGTCCGTGCCTCCTCGGCTGGGCCGCGCCGCGCGCCGACGGCGACCAGCTCAATCACCCGCACATGGCGGCCGAGTGCGAAGGTCAGCACCTGGCCCGGCCTGACGGTGGCGCCGGGCTTGAGCACCAGAATACCGTCGATGCGGACGCCCGCCTCGCATAATTTGGCGGCCAGACTGCGCGTCTTGGCGAAGCGGGCATGCCATAGCCACTTGTCGAGACGGATCTTCGCGCCGTCCGTCACTTCGCCACGCTGAGTTGCTTGAGCACGGCGAAGGGCGACCGGTCGTCATGGGTTAAAGGCGGCACGCGGCGGCGGCGGGGCGGCACGGAGCGTTGCCGGCGATAGCTCACAACGCCCTCCGCTTCCCGCCGAGCCCAGCCGAGCGCGGCCAGCACCCGATCCGCCTCGTCCCTGCTGCAGCCCAGCACCTGCGGGATGGTCGGGTCGGGCGGCATCGTCCCCTGGATGGTGGCGCGCCGCAACCGCGCGATCAACCGGTCCAGCATATCCACCCGGATGGCGCGGGGGCCGGTGACGGGAAAGCCGATGGCGGTGTAATAGCCGGGATCGATATCGGCATCGACCGCCACCGACACCCGCCCTGCCGGCGGCAGCGGCAGTTCTCCCCAGGTCTCATGCCCAGCCCGCCACAGAGCGCGCAGCAGGGTCAGCGCCGGCGGCCTCGTCAGGCCTTTCAGGAAGACATAGGCAGCGCCGATGGTAATACCGAGCCGCGCCAGCTGGCTTGCATCCTTTCGCGTCATGCCGGCGATCAGGGTCTCGACCTCAGTCCGGTCGACCGGGGCCAGCGATTCGGCCAGCTGGAAGGCGAGGCCGCGCGCCGGTCCCTCCAGCGCGGCTTCGGTGATGGCGCGGAGCATGGGCAGGCGGCTGGCGATCTCGGACTCCAGCCAGGCGGCGATCCGGTCGCGGATGCGGTCGCTCTCGCCTGAGACCAGCAGGTCGCTTTCCAGTGGCACGATCCTGGGCTTCAGCAGCGTGCCGCCCGGGGCCAGCCGCGCCACCGGTGCGCCGTTCCAGGCGATCTGGTCCAGCACGGTCAGGGAGAGCTCGCTGTCCGGGGCCTCCTGCAGCAAGGCCACCCGCCGCGCGATCTCTGATCGCAGCGCCCGGCGCGCCGCCGTCAGCACAGGTTTGGCGTCGCTGCCCAGCGCGCTGGCGTCGGCCACGAAGCGGAAGCCATCCAACTGGCCGACGGGATGGCCTTCGACCACCACGGCCCCGCCGGTTTGCACGCCGGCCAGCAGGTCACCGCCCTTTTCCAGGCTGCGCACCAGCCCCGCGGCGCGGCGGTCGATGAAGCGCTGAGTCAGCCGCTCGTGCAGCGCGTCCGACAGCCGATCCTCGATCACGCGGGTCCGTTCCTGCCATTCCAACGGCTTGGCGATCCAGCTCGGCCGGTTGGCGACATAGGTCCAGGTGCGGATATGGGCGATGCGGGTGACAAGCGTGTCGATATCGCCCTCGGTCGATTCAAGCCTTTTGACCTGCGCGTCGACCCAGTCGTCTGGAACCCGCCCGTCATTGGCCAGATGCAGGAAGATCTGCGACAGCAGGCGGGTGTGCTGGTCGCTCATCACCTTGCGGAAGTCCGGCACCTGGCAGACCTCCCACAACAGCTCGACAGACTTTCTGCCATGGGCACGGGCGACGACCTCCGGATCGTTGGCCAGGGTCGCCAGCGCCTGATGGTCGTCGGCGCCACGGGTGCGGCGCAGGCAATTGTACGGTGGCGGTGCGTCCAGGCTGCGCAGCAGGGCCGCCGGGCTGCGGAAATCGAGGTCGCTGTTGCGCCACATCAGCAGGGTCAGCGGATCGAACCGGTGGTTCTCCACCGCCTCGACCAGGTCGGGGTCGAGCTCGCCCATCGCTCCGGTGGTGCCGAACGTGCCGTTGGTCATATGCCGCCCGGCGCGGCCGGCGATCTGGCCGATCTCCTGCGCAGTCAGCCGGCGCGGGCGCACCCCGTCGAACTTGCTGAGCTTGGCGAAGGCGACATGGTCGATATCCATGTTGAGGCCCATGCCGATGGCGTCGGTCGCCACCAGGTAGTCGACCTCGCCCGCCTGATAGAGCGCGACCTGGGCATTGCGGGTACGCGGGCTCAGCGCGCCCATCACCACCGCCGCCCCGCCTTTTTGCCGGCGGATCAGCTCCGCCGTCTCATAGACCTCGGCGGCGGAGAAGGCGACGATGGCTGAACGCGGCGGCAGACGGGTCAGCTTCTTGGCGCCGGCATAGGTCAGAGTCGACAGCCGGTCGCGCTGGATCAGCTCCACTCCCGGCACCAGCCGCTGGATCAGGGTGCGGGCGGTGTCCGAGCCCAGGAACAGGGTCTCCGACATGCCGCGGGCATGCAGCAGCCGGTGGGTGAAGATATGGCCGCGCTCGGCATCGCCGGCCAGCTGGATCTCGTCCACCGCCAGGCAATCGACCCGCTGGTCCAGGGGCATCGATTCAACGGTGCAGACCCAATAGCGTGGGCGGGGCGGCAGGATCTTCTCTTCCCCCGTCACCAGCGCGACGGCGGAGGCGCCTTTCAGCTTGACCACGCGGTCGTAATTCTCCCGCGCCAGCAGGCGCAGCGGGAAGCCGATCATGCCAGTGCCGTGGCCCAGCAGCCGTTCGATGGCGAAATGAGTCTTGCCGGTATTGGTCGGCCCCAATACCGCGCGGACGCGGGCAGTCTCGGATGACGGCGACTTCGCCATGGCTAGATGGTCGGGGCGGGCGGGCGAAAATGCAAGACTGTCAGTGACCCCCTGGGCATTGCGCGGTCACCGTTTTCGTGCGCTCGATGAACCAGCGGCCGGCGGGCCCTGGTGGGGCATTGATGCGCCAGGCGGCGAACATGGTCAGGAACATGCCTTCGGGCGGCATGTCTTCGACGGCAAGCTCCACCAGCGCGCCCTCGGCGATGTCGCGCTCGACCATCGCTGCCGGCATACCGCCGAAGCCCAGGCCGGCGCGCAGGAAGGCGTGCTTTGCGCCCAGGTCGGCGAGGCGCCAGTTGCGCGGCGACAGCACGCCGAAGTCCTTTCCGGCCGACAGCTCGGTGCGGTCGGTCAAGACCAGCTGCACATGCTGCGCGAGCTCGCGCCGGCTGATCGGGCCGAGGATCCGGGCCAACGGATGGGTGGGGGCTGCCACCATCGTCATCTGGACCGATAGCAGCCGTTCGCTCGCCAGCGTCGGTTCGCCTACCGCCAGCGTGCCCATGACGCCCAGGTCGCACCGCCCGTCCAGCAGCGCCTTGGCGACGCCACCCAGCGCCTCGACATAGAGGCGTAGCGACGTGTCGGGGAAAGCCTCGCCGAGCGAGGCGGCGAGGACAGTCACGACATTCATCGGGACCATCACGTCCATCACCACCGAAAGTTCGGGCTCGATACCGCCGGCCATGCTTTTCGCCCGTGCCTTCAGCGCGTCGATGCCGCCGGCGACAGATCGCGCGTCGCCCAGCAGGATGCGGCCCTGGTCGGTCAGCCGGGGATAGCGGCCGGCGCGATCGAACAGCGCGACGCGCAGCTGTTCCTCCAGATTGGCGATCGTCTGGCTGACCACCGACTGAGCGCGCCCCAGCCGACGCCCGGCGGCCGAAAAGCTGCCGGCCTCGGCCGCGGCGATGAAGGTGCGCAACTGATCGAGCGAAACGCCGTCCAACATGATCTATCGGCTCCGACGATGGATTGCATAGAAATATATAGGCTACCGGCTGGGTATTCGAGGTCTAAATCCAGAGGCGGATTTTATCCCTGCCTCGAAAGGACCCCTTTCCATGAAGCTCTTGCATATCGATTCCAGCATCCTCGGCCAGAACTCGGTCAGCCGCACGCTGACGGCGGAAATCGTCGAACAGCAGCGCCGGCTCCATCCCGGGCTTGAGGTGGTCTATCGCGATCTGGCGGCCACACCGCACCTGCACTTCTCGCCGGCCCATCTCGCTGCTTCCTATGGCGCGACCCCCGATGCCACAGTCGCTAACGATCTCGCCGACGGCAATGCCGTGATCGATGAGCTGTTCGCCGCCGACATCATCGTGATCGGTGCCCCTATGTATAATTTCGCCGTGCCCAGCCAGCTCAAGGCCTGGATCGACCGGTCGCTGGTTGCCGGGCGCACCTTCCATTACACCCCGACCGGTCCCGAGGGGCTGCTGCCCAAGGGTAAGACGGTGATCGTCGTCTCGTCGCGTGGCGGCTTCTACGGTCCGGAATCGCCGCTGGGCGCCTTCGACCATCAGGAGGCCTATCTCAGGCAGGCGTTGGGTTTCATCGGCCTCACCGATGTCACTGTCGTCCGGGCCGAGGGCCTGGCGGTGAGCCCGGAATCGAAGGAGGCGGCGCTTACCGCGGCCCGGCAGAGCATCTCCCGCCTGGCCGCCTGAACCCGAGGCTGAATTCAGCCTTATGAAATAGACCCTTTAGGCCTTGCAGCTTCGGCGCCACGTATGCACATAGGCGCCGAAACTGTTATTGCCTTCAGGGTTTAAGAATGACCGACCACCAAGAATCAAAGCTGCCGTTCCAGGCCGAAGTCAGCCGGCTGCTCGATATCGTCGCCAACGCGCTCTATAGCGACAAGGAGGTCTTCCTCCGTGAGCTGATCTCCAACTCGGCCGATGCTTGCGACAAGCTGCGCTATGCCGCCATCACGCGGCCCGAGTTGACCGAGGACGGGGGGGAGCTTGGTATCCGCCTCATCGTCGACAAGGACGCCAAGACGCTGACCGTATCGGATACCGGCATCGGCATGAACCGGGACGAGCTGATCCAGAACCTGGGCACGATCGCCAAGTCCGGCACCTCCGCATTCCTGTCGCAGTTGGGCGATGCCAAGAAGGACGTGAACCTGATCGGCCAGTTCGGCGTCGGCTTCTATGCCGCCTTCATGGTGGCCGAGAAGGTCGAAGTGGTGAGCCGCCATGCCGGCGAGGCCGAAGCCTGGCGCTGGACCTCCGAGGGCAAGGGCGAGTTCACCGTCGGTGAGGCCGAGAAGGCGACGCGTGGCACCGACATCACCCTGCATCTGAAGGCTGGCGAGGACGAGTTCCTCGACGAATGGCGCATCCGCCAGATCGTCACGAAATATTCCGACCATATTGCCTTCCCAATCCGCTTCGGCACCGACGCGGACGCCGAGAACCTGAACCATGCGGCGGCGCTGTGGACCCGGGCCAAGTCCGAGATCACCGAGGACGAGTACAAGGAATTCTACCACCACGTCGCCCATGCCTTCGACGAGCCCTGGGCGACGCTGCATTGGCGGGCAGAGGGCGTGATCGACTACACCGCCCTGCTGTTCGTGCCGAAAACCAAGCCTTTCGACATGGCCGACCCCAACCGCAAGCACGGGGTCAAGCTCTATGTAAGGCGGGTCTTCATCACTGAGGGCACCGAGGGGCTGGTGCCGGCCTATCTGCGCTTCCTACGCGGCGTGATCGAAAGCGAGGACCTGCCGCTCAATATCAGCCGTGAGATGCTGCAGCTCTCGCCTATCCTGGCCAAGATCCGCACCGGCGTGACCAAGCGCGTGCTGGGCGACCTCTCCAAGCGCGCCGAGAACGCGGAGGACTATGCAGAGTTCTGGGGCACGTTCGGCGCGATCCTGAAGGAAGGCCTCTATGAGGACCGCGACCACCGCACCGAGCTGTTCAAGGCGGTGCGCTTCCGTTCGACCCATGGCGAGGGGCTGATCTCGCTTGCCGACTATGTCGGCCGGATGAAGCCCGACCAGGAGGCGATCTATTTCCTGACCGGCGACAATGCTGCGTCCTTACGCAACAGCCCGCATCTGGAGGGTTTCCTGGCGCGCGGAATCGAGGTGCTGCTGCTGACCGACTCGATCGACGAATTCTGGCCGTCGGTCGCCCACGACTATGAGGGCAAGCCGCTGCGCTCCGTCACCCGCGCCGGCGAGGATCTCGTCAAGATCGCTCCGGCCGAGGGCAAGGACGCGGAAAAGCCGGAGACCGCGCCGGAGGGCGAAGTGTCCAACCTGATCGCGCTGATGAAGACGGTGCTGGGCGACACGGTGAAGGACGTGAAGGTCTCCCCCACCTTGCGCGAAAGTCCGGTCCGGCTGGTCGCCGCCGACGGCGCTCCGGACATCCATCTGGAGAAGCTGCTGCGCATGCACGGCCAGCTTCAGTCGGAATCTGCGCACGTGTTGGAGATCAATGCCGGCCACCGGCTGATCAAGGACATGGCCAAACGTGCCAGTGCCGGCGGCTCAAGTGACGCGCTGGGTGACCGTATCTGGCTGCTCCTCGACCAGGCCCGCATCCTGGAAGGCGACGCGGTGCTCGACCCCAATGCCTTCGCGCGGCGCCTGGCATCGGTGCTGGAGAGCGGAATCGGGTAACGCCTCTTCCGCCCCTTGGCGTGTGCCTCGCACCGCTATAGCCTGCGATTCATGAACACCATCCTGATCGCGAATTCGAAGGGCGGGTGCGGCAAGTCCACGCTCAGCGTCAATCTGGCGGCGGCGCTGGCCGCGGGGGGGCAGGAGGTCATGCTGGCCGATGCCGACCGGCAGAAATCGAGCCTCGCCTGGGCCAAAAGGCGGCCCGGCACGGCCCGGCCGATCATCGTCTCCGACTGGAGCAAGGGGCCGGGCGAGGTGCCGAAGAAGATCACCCGGCTGATCATCGACGGGCCGGCGGGCCTCAGGAAAGACGGGTTCGAGGCGCTGGTCGCCGAGGCCGACCTGATCGTCATGCCGGTGCTGCCATCGTCCTTCGACCAGGACGCCTCGACGGCCTTCCTGGAAAAGCTCGACGCGCTGAAATCGATCCGCAGGAACAAGAAGGGTGTCGCCATCGTCGGCAACCGAATGCGCGACCGCACCCGTGCGGCGGAGCGGCTCGACCGGTTCCTGTCGGGGCTCGGCCATGTCGTGGTCGCCCGGCTGCGCGACAGCCAGGCCTATGGTGAGGCCGCTTCCCAGGGCCTGTCGATCTTCGAGATGAAGGGTGTGCGCCCGCCCTTGCGCGAGGATTGGCGGCCGCTGATCGACTATATCGAGCACGGTATCCTCTAAGCGCATGTGTGGTCTGACCGGCATCTTCGATACGAAAGGCGCCCGGCCGATCGATCCCGGCATATTGGCGGCGATGAACGATGCCATCGCCCACCGCGGACCTGACGGCGACGGCTTCCTGCTTGAGCCCGGCATCGGGCTGGGCCATCGCCGCCTTGCCATCATCGACGTCGCCGGCGGCAAGCAGCCGCTCTACAACGAAACCGACGATGTCGGCATCGTCTTCAATGGCGAGATCTATAATTACCGCGAAACGATGGCCGAGCTGATCCAGCGTGGCCATACGTTCAAGACCCACAGCGACACCGAAGTCATCGTCCATGGCTGGGAAGAGTGGGGCCCGGCGGTGGTCGACCGGCTGCGCGGTATGTTCGTCTTCGCCCTGTGGGACCGCAAGCGCCAGACCCTGTTCCTGGCCCGCGACCGGCTGGGCAAGAAGCCGCTTTATTACGCCCTGCTGCCGGATGGGCAGCTGATCTTCGCCTCAGAGATGCAGGCGATCCTCTGCCACCCCGACGTGGAGCGCAGGATCGATCCCATCGCGGTCGAGGGTTATTTCGCCTTCGGTTACGTGCCGGAGCCGGGTTCGATCTATCAGGGCATAAGCAAGCTGCCGGCGGCGCATACGATGCTGATCGAGCGCGGCAAGACAGTGCCCAAGCCCAGCCGCTATTGGACGCTCAAATTCGATCCCAGGCCGATGACCGAGGCCGACGCGGCGGCGGAGCTGATCGAGCGCCTGCGTGAATCCACTCGGCTCAGGCTGGTGTCGGACGTGCCCCTGGGCGCGTTCCTGTCGGGCGGGGTCGATTCCTCGGGTGTCGTCGCGATGATGGCCGGGCTGATCCAGGACCCGGTCAAGACCTTCGCCATCGGGTTCGGCGGCAGCGAGGACGAGCTCGGCTATGCCCAGGCGGTCGCCGACCGCTACCACACCAACCATACGGCGGAACGGGCGGCGGGGGTCGATTATCTCGACACGATCGACCGGCAGGCCATGGTCTTCGGCGAGCCCTTCGCCGACACTTCGGCGGTTCCGACCGGCCGGGTGTCCGAGCTGGCGCGGCGCGGCGTTACCGTCGCCTTGTCAGGGGACGCCGGCGATGAGCTGTTTGCCGGTTATCGCCGCTATCGCTTCCATATGGCGGCGCAGGGCATGCGCCGGCGCGTGCCCGATGCCATCCGCCATCCGCTGTTTGGCCTCCTCGGCCGCGTCTATCCCAAGCTCGACCGCGCGCCGCGCTGGCTGCGCGCCAAGACCAGCTTCCAGGAATGGGCTGTCGACGAGGCCGAAGGCTATTACCGCACCGTCTGCAAGATGGCGGATGGGGTCCGCTCCAGTCTGTTTTCCCGTGCATTGTCATCGTCGCTGGACGGCTTTCGCCCGGCCGACCTGATCCGCGATACGATGGAACAGGCCGGAACCGACGACCCGATGGCCCGGGCCCAGTTCGCCGATATCCAGACCTATCTGATCGGCGACATTCTGACCAAGGTCGATCGCGCCAGCATGGCTCATTCGCTTGAGGTGCGCGCGCCGCTGCTGGACCATGAGCTGGTCGAATGGGCGGCGACGGTGCCGGCCGAGCTCAAGATCCGCTCGACCGGCGGCAAGTACATCTTCAAGAAGGCACTTGAACCCTACGTGCCGCACGAGAACCTCTACCGCACCAAGCAGGGGTTCGCGACCTCCCTCGCCCCGCAATTCCGTGGCCTCGGGGCCGAACGGGTGCGCCAGCGGCTCGCCGGCTCGCATTTCCGCGACAGTGGCCTGTTCGACATGACCGCCGTTGCGAAGCTGCTGGAGCAGCACGAATTCGGCGTCTTCGACCATAACCAGGCGATCTGGTCGCTGCTGATGTTCGAAGGCTGGCTGAAATCGGTCCACGCCGCGCCGGCCGCGGTTCCGGTGGCGCGCGATGCCGCGGCTCGTGTGGCGGCGGGTTAAACCGGGCGCAGCGCTGAGGCGTCGTCTGTCGGGCTGCTTTGAACCGTCAGCCGTTTGCGCAGAAAACGCCGCGCCGGAATTTCGACGATCTGCCAGCTGACCAGCGACAATCCGATCGCCGTGGTCAGGGTCAGCGCCAGCCGCATCAGATTTCCCACCGCGATCAGCGGGGAAATGCCGCTATCGGCGGTTTCGAAGCGAAACGCATCGATCACGATCATGTGAAGCAGATAGAGCGAGTAGCTGGCCTCTCCGCAAAAGACGAGGCGCGGCGCCGCGAGCAGACGGACGACGCCATTGTCGTATCGAGCGCAGCAGAAAATCAGCAAGGCGCAGGGTATTGCCGGGCCGAAACCCTGCCGGATCAATATGAAGTAGGGCACCAACGCCGGAACGAGGCCCGCCAAAGGATAGAACAGCAGGTAAAGCCCGGCGATCAGGATGACCGCCGCGACCGTCAACGCGGTGCCGGAGCGCGGTCGGACCGCCCTCGTCGCCGGATCGCCGAGCTTCATGACCAAGTGCGCACACAGGCAGCCGAGCAGGAACTCCAGGATCCTGAGATACGGTGAGAAATAGAACAGCCAGAAGCGGAACGAGAGATTTCCACTGCCCGCACCGGCAGCCGGATCGATGCGGGCCGCAGCAAAAGCGTCGATCGCGTTCGCGAAGTAGATTCCGAGGATCAGCCCGCCGGATGCGACCACCACCAGAAGACCGATGACTGCGCCCGTGGACCGTGCCGTGCGCAGTCGCATGACGAGCAGGCAGATCAGCGGATAGGCGCAATAGAAAAACCACTCGGTCGATACCGACCAGGCTACCTGTGGGCTCCAGCCGAACTGGAAGATCAGCGCCTGCCCCCCGAGCAGCCGGAAAACCCAGGATTGCGTCATTGTCAGATAGAAGGGCAGGGCCTGTCCGGTGGTCGCCGGCAGTTGGGCATAGCAGAGTTTCCAGGCCAGATCCCCGAACACGCAGATGATGAACAGGGGGTAGATGCGGGTGAAGCGTGCGACGAAGAAATTGAATATCTGGCGTCCGCTGCCAGCCTGCACGATGCCGGCATAGTTGTAATGGATGACGAAGCCGGACAGGACGAAGAACAACGGCATCCCGATTCCGCTGAGCTGTGAGAGCATCAGATGCCAAAGCGGGGTCGTTCCGGCGAATGGGACGATGTGCTGGATACCGTGACTTATCGCGACGGACAGGGCTGCGAGAAAGCGCAGGCCGGTCAGGGCCGGAATATCGCGGGCCGCCGCCTGGCGCTGGGTGTGGCCATTGGCCATGTCAGATCTTCGCCCCGGCTTCCGCAATGACGCGGCGGAACAGGTCGATCTGGCCCTGGGTCGTGGCGTCCCAGGAGAAGGCCTGGGCATAGGCGCGGGTGGCTTCGCGGGTCGGCATGCGTGGGCCGAACAGGGCGAGGACCGCATCGGCGATGCCTTGCGGGCTGCGCTCGGTCATCAATATGCCGGCCTCGGGCTTGGCGACGACCTCGGGATTGCCCCAGATCGGCGAGGCGACGGCTGGCGTGCCGCAGGCCATCGCCTCCAAGAGCACATTGGCCCAGCCTTCACGGCTGGAGGCGAGGATCAGCGCGTCGGCGGCGCCGTAGAGCTCCGGCAGCTCGGAATGCGGGCGGGCGCCGAGCATGCGCACCCGATCACCCAGGTTCAGCTCGGCGATCCTGCGCTCGATCTTGGCCTTCTCCGGCCCTTCGCCGGCGATCATCAATGTGAAGCCGGGCAGCGAGGGCATCGCCTCGACGATCAGGTCGTGGCCCTTGCGCTCGATCAGATGGCCGACCGAGATCAGTGTCGGACCGGTCAGTCCAAGCCGTTTCCGCGTCGCCTGGCGGTCCAAGGGCCGGAACAGCTTGAGATCGACGCCGTTGCGCAGCACCGTCACCTTGTCCGCGTCGACATCCATCTCGACCAGCCCGTCCTTCAGCGCGGCGCTGACGGTGATGATGCCGGCGGCGCGCTGGCAGGCGCGCTGGATCAGGCGGCGCGGGACGGGATAACGCGGGATCAGGCTCACATCGTTGCCGCGCGCCGTCATCACCACCGGCAGTTTCAGCGCCCGGCCAATGATCGTGGCGGCGACGCCGTCCGGATAGAGATAATGGGCGTCGATCGCGTCCGCCCCGCCCTGCGCCTTGATCGCCGCCCTGACCGCCGGCAGCGCCGCCCATGCCAGGAGCTGGGGGGAAAGGTTCATTCCGACCTTCGGGATCACCGGATAGCGCGGATGATGCAGGGTCAGACCGTGCCGCTCCTCCCAGGTCGGCACCTGGGCATAGCGGGCATAGATGCCGAAGCGCGGGTTGCGCGACGGGAACCAGGGCACCGGCGCCACCACCCGGGTCACTACCTGGCCGCTGGCGATCAGGTGGCGCAGCCGATTCTCGACGAAGACCCCGTGATTGGGCTGGGCGCTGTTGGGATAGAGGGTGGAAAAGGTGACAAGCCTGATCTGCTTCGCAGTGCGCGCCACGCTACCCTCGTCCTGACTTACGATTGCTAGGAGGAAACAGCCTGGCGCCGGGATTGCCAAGGCAATTTATGCCGCACATCCAACCACACGAGCGGAATCTCCCCGTTGGCGAGGCTGCGCTTGTAGCGCGCCTCCCCGCCCAGGAAATCGTAGCGCCGCATGCCGGCCCCCGCGTAGTGCCGGATCGCCAGCAGATGGCAGACCAGGCCCGGCCGCAGCCTGTCTGCATCGGGGCCGAAATCGAAGCCGCTCTGGTAGGCGGCGACCCAGCCGTCATGGACGAAATTATAGAGATAGCCTGCCACCCGCTCCCCGGCACGGACCCGGATCAGGTCGACCGATTGCCCGTCTGCGGCGCGGCGCAGAAGGGCGTGGTGGAAGCGGTCGAAGAACGGCTCGGCAAATGCCCCCGGCTTGCCGCGGCTGGTCCAGTAGCGCTGGTGCAGCTCGGCCAGGGCATCGAGATAGCTGTCTGCCACACCACTGGCCGCCTCGCCGGGCGCCGCGACGTCGAGCGTCAGCGGGCCGATCTCCTCCCAGGCGCGCAGCGAGCGGCGCAGCTGCTGGCGGGTATTGGCGCTGAAGCGGTCGAGAGGGTCGGTGTCGGGCGAGAGGTCGAAATAGAGGGCAGGGCGCTTGGCGCGAACGCGCGCAATGCGGTCCGCGGGCAGGGCGGCGCAGGTGGCTTCCGTTGCCCCGCCGATCAGCCATTTCGCCTTGCCGAATTTTTCCGCCAGCGCTGCCCAGCACCGGGCTGCGAGATCGTCAGGCTCGTCCCGGTCCAGCAGCAAGCCATTATGCTCGGTGAAGATCGAATCGAGATCCGCCTTGCCGCTTTCGCCGAGCAGGATCGGCTTGGCCAAGCCCGTACGTGGACCGCGATTGAACAGGGCCAGGCCGACGATCCGGTCGCCGCGCCGGGCGGTCAGCAGCCAGGGCTCGGCGAAACGTTCCTCGGCCAGGCAGCCGGTCCAGGCCCAGGATTGGAAGAAGGAGCAATCGGCTCGCCGCTCCAGCTCGCGCCAGATCGGCGCCAGCGCGGCGAAATCCGTGACCGGTTCAATTGCGATGACCGGTGGCGTCACCGCCCGAGCATGTGCTTGAGCCCGGCGACCGCCGACTCCATGCCCACACCGACGGGGCCCTGGGTGACGAGCGGGCTGGCGACGAGGGCCACGAAGACGACGGAGATGCCGGTGACCGCCGCCATCCGCAGCGGCTGGCCGCGCCGGCTGGCCGGCTCGGTCTCGAGGATGACGAAGATCGGCACGTCCTGGCGAAAGGGCAGGCCGAGCAGGATCAGGATGATGCTGACGATCGAGAAGAACACCCAGCCATAAATCAGATGGTCGGCGATGGCCGCCTCAGCATTGCCCAGTATGTAGCCGTAGACGACGATGCCCATCACCCGCAGGCCGTTGGCGATGATCGGCACAATGATCGAGACGACGATGAAGGCCGCCCGCCGCTGCCAGCTGCGATACATGGTGTAGCCGTAGAGCGTGCCCAGTGCGACCGAGGCGATCAGGAAACGCAGGCCGGCGCAGGCCTCGGCGACGGTAAAGCGCGCCCCCGGCACCTCGATATCCAGCCCGTTGGAAAAGACCGGGATGCCCAGGATCTCGACGCCCTTGACCGCGAAACGGGCCGCGAATTCCTGCATCGGCAGGGTCAGGAAGGCGCCCGACGGCACCAGGAAATAGAGATAGAGGATGGCGAAGGCGGAAATCCGCCAGACCCTGAGCCCCAGCACCGCCGCGATGAAGATCTGGAACAGGGTCATCGCCATCAACTGGCGGCCCTCGAGGATCTGCAGCTTGTCGGCGATCAGCCAGATCAGCCCCACCGGGATCATCGCCAGCAGCAGCTTGGCATTGGGCTGCGGCGTGCTTGCCGCCAGCGCCTTGCGCCGCTCCCAGATCAGATAGGCCGAGATCGGGATGATCAGGAAGCAGTGATTATAGGCCGTCGACTCGTCCCAGACCTGGACGGCGCGCACCACCTCGACATGGAAGACAAAGCCGAAGGCCAGTGCACCCAGCGCCAGGAAGGCGAGAGTTACCTGCCACAGGCGCTGTAGGGGAAGCTCGGATTCGAGGACTTGCATCGACAGCGTGCTCGTGCCGCTGCGCCGCTGATGAGGGCTAACCAAGGTTCCGCACCACCATCGGCCCGATCAGGTTTGCGACCGGCAGCGGCAGCCGCTTCCAGGTCTCGATCATCAGCCGATATTTGGGATTCAGCGGATTGACGTCCGGGATCGTGTCGCCGACGCGCAGCTTGAACTCATAGGAGAGCGGTGTCGGGGTGAAGCCCCAGTTCTTCTTGAAGCTGTACGCCCCGGTGCCTTCCTTGCTGCGGCCGAAATCGAAAACCCGGCAGCCGCGGTCGGCCGCCCGCTTCATCACTTCCCAATACATGATGTCGTTGCCGGCCCGTGTCCGCGCCGCCGGCGTGCCGCCGCCGTAATAGGGCAGCACCTGATCCCGGAAATAGAAGCTCAGCACGGCGGCGATCGGCTCGCCCTTGTCCTCGACCACCAGGATCTCGGCATCGTCGCCGAACTCCTCGCACAGCAGCCGGAAATATTTGTTGGAGAAGACCGGTGTGCCCAGGTTGCGCACGCTCTCGGAATAGACGCGGTGGAGCGTGCGCCAATCATGCCCGACGCGGGTCGTCAGCTCGTTGGCGATGCCCTTGCGCACGACGGCGCGCTGCTTGCGCGGGATGGCGTTCAGGTTCTTCTCGTGGTCGCCCGAAATGTCCCGCCGGAAGGTGACATAGAGCCCCTCCTTGGTGACGAAGCCGGGTGTGCCCGCCACCTCGGTGCGGAATTCCAGATGGCTCGCCTGGGTGCTGGCCAATAGCTCGGCCGCATAATCGACCAGCGCCGCGCGGCTCTCATCGTCGCTTGCCACCGGCCCGCCATAGACCTGGAAGGCGTTGGAGACCAGGGCATGGCCGAACAGCCGGGACCGGATTTCGGTCAGCGGCAGGACGCCGGTGATCTCGCCGTTGCGTTCGGCTAAGACGAAATGGGTCTTGTGGCCGAAGGCCCTCTCGACGACCGACTTCCAGCCTGAGCGGTGGCAGAAGGTGCCGCCGGGCGTAGTGGTGACAAACGCGTCCCAGCGGGCGCGGTCGCCGTCGGCCATCGGTTTTACGGTAACGCCGGTCATGCGCCCAGGAAGACGCGATCCATCCGATCCCAGGCGAAATCCTTCAGCAGCCGTTTCAGCCGTCCCTCCATTCGCCCCAGATTGGTGTAGTGGCGGAAACGCGACTTGGCGCTGACATTCTCCTGCCGCGGCTGGTCTGGGTCGATTTCCCAAGGATGGAAATAGAAGATACAGGGCTGCCGGTCGTGGTTGTTCACCCGGCGCATGTTCATCCGCGACAGCCAGTAGGGCAGCAGCCGGAAATAGCCGCCACCGGAGCAGGGGAAGTTGCGGTCGAAATACCGCACCGTGGTCATCGGCGCCTCCAGGATCGGCAGCCCCTCGGGATGGAACGGCACGCGCGAGGCGCCGGTATCGCCGTAAAGGTCATGCTTCACCGGATAGAGGCTGGAGCTGTAGCGATAGCCCTCTTCGCCCAGCACGCCGAACGCCCAGTAATTCTTTGGCCCGATCGAGAAGGTCGCGGCGCGATAGCCGATGACCTCGACCCCGCCGACATCCTCGAGGAGTTTCTTGGTCTTGCTTATATCGGCGCGGAATGCCGCCTCGTCCTGGGAGTCGGCGCGGGTGTGGTTCCAGCCGTGACTCGCCAGTTCATGGCCCTCGGCGACGATGCGGCGGATCAGCGCTGGATAGCGCTCGGCGACCCAGCCCAGTGTGAAGAAGGTGGCCTTGATCCCGGCCTCGCCGAAAATCTCCAGCAGCCGGTCGACATTGCGCTCGACCCGGCAGGGCAGGCTGTCCCAGTCGCTACGGTCGATCGCATCGGCGAAGGCCTGGACCTGGAAATAATCCTCCACATCGACCGACATGGCGTTGAGAAGCGGGGCGTTCAGGCGTCGGCCCCCCTCGGCCGCCTGGCCGATAGGGCTAGGGGCCACCGGATCGGGAACGATCTGGCGGGCCGCCATGGTCATTCGCTGTCTTTGTCCAGCGAGGCGGCGATGAGCGCCAGGGCGCGCTTGATCGCCTGGTCATTGCGGTCGAGCTTCTGCTCGATCTTGCTCAGGCGCTGGTCGAGCTCATCCCCGCCCTTTCCCGACGGAGCGGCGGCGGATGGCGCGGGCGCGGCGGCGGTGACGTCGCCGAGCTCGGTCTTCAACTCCTCCGCCACCTGCTGCACGGTCTGCTCGTCGACCAGATGGGTCTCCTCCAGGAAGCCGAACAGCATCAGGCGCGAGCACAGCGCATTGATCCGGCGCGGCACGCCGCCGGTCTCGCG
>Ga0070665_100000417_pt1 | contig 62091 bp, 50 predicted proteins | sample KBSS13metaG_FD_65862 | JGI IMG/M metagenome (GOLD analysis project Ga0070665, IMG submission 65862) | Switchgrass rhizosphere microbial communities from Kellogg Biological Station, Michigan, USA - KBS S1-3 metaG | ecosystem: Host-associated > Plants > Roots > Rhizosphere > Soil ... | reverse complement strand
GCATCCCGCCGGCCAGAATGCGAATGACCGAGAGCGTGGCAGGGTCTTCCGGCGTGAACCAAAAGCGGTTCCAGCCTGTGACCACCCAGCGGATCAAATCGCGCAGATAGTTGGTGACGAGTTCGATCATTGGTTCAGCGCGAAACTGCCGAGGCGGCGCTCGCGATACAAGGTTGGATCTGTCAGCTTCATGCCCTTGATGGCCTGGTCTGGCGTCGGAATCGAATGGCGGACCAACCACAACGTGGCACTGGTGGCGTTATACTTGTGCATCAGGTGATTGGCGTAGGACTGCGCCAGCCGTAGCTGTTCGGGCGGAGTCTTGATCGCCGTCCAATCGGCCGGCGGTGGCGGATCATCGGGGGCTGGTGGCGCCATCGCCTGGTTCAGGTGCTCGGTCAGCATGAAGTGGCGGTGGTAAAAGAGCCGCGGCCACTCTTCCTTGCGATCAGGAAACGTGCCGGTCGTCTTTTCGCCTTTGTCGTTGACCAGCTCATAGCGGATCAAATGGCTGGGGCCGGGATCGGGCGAGAAGAACTTGTAACTGTTTCCCTGGTATGTAGCCCCGTTGTAGGGACGGAACACTGGCCGCAGCGCGTCGGTTGTAATCGTCGGCGGCATCGACAACGGACCGTACAGCACGGCGCAAACCTGAAACAGCAGCAGCGCGCTCGCAATCATCCGCGCCCGTAAACTCCACGTCCGGCCGGGCGGCATGGCCGGAGCTGCGTCGGACTCGTTCGAGTTCGGTTGTTTGACGGTGCTCATTGGACAGTTACTCTTACGCCACGACTTTCAGCAAGGCTGGTTCACTGCTAGACAAGCCAGCAGCGGCGCCCAAGAGACGACATACGGCCGAAACCGCTGGGCATAGATAGGTTATCGGCGTCTGCGGTCGAGTGAAAGCAGCCTATTGCAGGCCTGCGGCAGGCGTGAGCGGTGGCAAGAGGCGCCGGTCCGGTAAATCGTGCGGCCGCAGAGAGCCAAACGAGCACACCTGCACAGCCGCCCCCCTGCCCTGCCCCGCGATTGTCGTCTGGTGTGCGGCGCGGCGTGTGCGAGATGGCACATTTCGCACGGCGCAAAAAAAAATAAAAAACCCCCGCACAGGCAAGTTGCCCATGCGGGGGTTTTATTTCTTAACCACGCGTTTGTCTCGACACGTTTTTATGCAAAACCGTCTAGACTACGTGGGTCGTGACTATTGACGTTCGCCGGTCGAGGCCTGGGCAACCTGAGCGGCGTCGACGTCGATCGTCAACTCGCGGGTCTGACCAGCGGCCAGCTTGATCGTCTCTTCCTTGGTGATCTTCTGACCGTTCCGTTCGAGCTCGACACGGATCACGTAGTTGTCCCAGCTGTCGCCGGCGTTCAACTTCGTGGTGACGAACTGACGGACTTCGCCAGTCGACTTCGATTCGTTGCCCGACAGGAACACCTTGGCGTCGGCCGGAACGTTCAGCGTCAGGCTGGTCTTGACCGGCTTGGCGGCAGTCCGCTCGTCGACAACTTCAGGGGCACTGTTGAAATCAACTTCAGCCGTTTGGCCAGCTTGCAGCTGGACGACCTTCGTCTCTTCAACCGGCTTGCCGTCACGAATCATCTGAGCCTTCAGCTCATAGGTGTAGTTCATGCCCGGACGGAGACCGTTCGAAACGTAGCGGCGATCAGCGCCAGTGCTACGTGTGGCAAGACCGTTGACGAACACCCGAGCGTCCGCCGGAACGTGCACGGCCAACAACGCGGTGCGACCCGAGCTGTTCATCGTGGTGCCCGGAGCGGCGGCTGGATCCGACAGAGGATCAGCGCCTGGGGCTGGAGCCGGAGGAGTGGCCGGAGTCGCTGGGACTACCGTGCCTGGAACAACTGGCGTGCTCGGAGGGCTAATTGGGTCTTGAACGACGACACCGCCGCCCGAACCCCAGCTTCCTCCACTCGAGTAGTATCCACCACTCGAGCTGCTACCCGAGCTGCTGCTCGAGCTACCGTGCCAACGATGGCCACCGCTGCTGCTGCTGCTTGAGCAGCCAGCCCAATAACCCGAGCTGCTGCTCGAGCTGCTACCACCGTAATAACCGCTACTGCTGCTGCTCGACGACGAGGACGAGCTGCTGGAACCGCCGCGACGATGCCAGAAGGCGTCGGCTTGCGGAGCCGCGATCGACCACGTCAGGCCGGCGACAACGCCACCCAACACCAAATTTTTCAAGCTCGTACGAAACATAACTCTTTGCTCCCTTTGGAAATACGGGACTCCATGCTCTTTGTTTCCCCCCAGAACATACCAACCCTAGCACGCAATTCAAGCAGTCTGCGTAGTTTTTTTGGGTCACCAAGTCTGGGGTAATCGCGGTTGGTTTGCCGCCTGCAAGGTCTGCAAAGTTCGCACAATTGCGAGTCATTTGGGCGCGGTGCTAGCGATGGCGACGATTGTACTGCTAGCGGCTTGTTTTTGACTAGTCTCTCTGGGAACAGGCGGAGGCGCCTCGTAGAATCCCGCCCCACCGCTGCGCGCAGTTCTTTGTTGTCAGAGCACATGTTCCATCGCGCCAGCTTCCGAGCGCTCGTTTGAAAGTCTCCGCATGCTGCCGGCAACCTGGTCGTACCGAGTGCCGTGGGGATTGCTGCTTGCGGCGATCGTCCTGATTGCGTTGGGCTGGCTGGGCGTGGCGCGCAGCGAAGAACTGGCCGATGGCAGCGGTCACTACGTTCGGCAGCAGATCGTCTGGACGTTCCTGGCGGCGATGGTTTGCTGGGGCATGACGCTGCCGAGTTACCGGGCCTTGGTGCGTCACAGCTACGCGGCGTTCGCCGGCGCTATCGCCCTACTGATCGCCGTCTACTTCTTTCCGACCGTGCATGGCGCCCACCGCTGGATTCGCTGGGGGCAGATCGGCTTTCAGCCGTCGGAATTCGCTAAGTTGGCGCTCGTTTTGGCGCTCGCCCGCTATTTGACGCGGGCGGAGAATTACCGCCGCCTGCGCGGGCTAATCGTGCCGCTTGCGCTGACGATCGTTCCGCTGCTATTGGTCTTGCGCGAGCCAGACTTGGGGACCTCGCTCGTCTTTTTGCCAGTCTTGTTCGTCATGCTCTACGCCGCGGGCGCTCGCAAGAAGGACCTCGCCGTGCTGGCCGGCTGTGGGGTGCTGCTGCTGCCGGTGTTGTGGACGCAGATGAGCGGCGAACAGAAGTCTCGCGTTACGGCCCTCTTCGAACAGACGGGGCCAGACAGGGCGCCGAGCGACGACGGCTACCATCTGCACCAGGCCAAGCAAGTGCTGGCCCTGGGGGGCGTCTTCGGCAGTGCGCTAGCCGGCGAGCCGGTCGACGATCGCGCCGTTTATCAACTGCCGGAAGATCACACCGACTTCATCTTCATTATTCTGCTCGAGCGATTTGGCTGGCTGGGCGCGGTGACGGTGCTGGGCGTCGCCGCCGCACTGGTCTGGCAGGCGCTGGCCATCGCCGCGAACACGCGCGAGCCGAGCGGACGGTTGATTGCGATCGGCCTGGCGACACTGTTTGGCTCGCAGGTCTTCATCAACACGGCCATGACCATCGGCCTGCTGCCGGTAACCGGCCTTTCGCTGCCGCTAGTGAGCTACGGCGGATCTGGACTGCTGGCGAATGCGCTGGCGATTGGACTACTAGTGAACATTGCCCAGCGACCCGGCTTTGAAATGACGAACGCACCGTTCCGGTTTGCGCATTGAGGCGCCGAGTTGCACAGCGAAGAGAAGAAGAGTTTTGCCACCGAGGCCACGGAGGACACAGAGAGGAAGATGAGCTGGCTTCACTCTTCGGTGCAACACCTGCACACGTAGCGGTCGGATTGGTTTTGTACTTTCTCTCTCTTTTTCTCGGTGTTCTCGGTGGCAAAATCTTTTTAATTTTGTAATCGACGGCGTTACTTCGAACTGGCCGCCGAGACTTCGATCTCATCCAGCCACAGTTCGCCCGTCGCGCCCAATAGACCGATTGCCAAAATCGCCTCGCGGGCGGTTCCTGGCACTTTGATGCGGTCCTTTTCGGTCTTCCAGTCGAATGTCCCTTGGAACGGGCCGAGGCCGCGGATGCCGACCGTGGCGCGCTTCTCGTCGTAAAACGTGATGGCGACCATGGGCATTTGTTCCGCCGCTGGCGCCAGTTTCACTCCCTGCGCTCGCACCATGGCGCTGACGTTCAGTTCGCGCACTTTACGGCCGTCGACGGCAAAGGCCTGCAGCGCCTGCGAGCCGCGGCCTACCGTGAGGTTCGAGAATTCAATCGAGCGCGAGTGCTTGCCAGGCCGCTCGCCGCTGACCGTGGCCTGCCGCAGCCAGAACCAGCCGGGCGGTTCGCCGCTGGCCTTCAACTTGTCTTCGAAGCCACCGTTGAGGAGCGCCGGGTGGAGCGGGTCCGGCTGCACATCGCGCGCGTCTTCGGCCTTGCCCGTCATCGGGACGAACAGCGTCGGCTTGAGTGTTTCGGAAACCAGCTTGCCATTCTTCTTTTGGTACAGATACAGCGTTTGCTGATAACGCTCGCCGAGGGGGATCACCATGCGGCCCCCTTCTTTCAATTGCTCAACGAGCGGCTTCGGCACATCTTCGGGCGAGCAGGTGACAATGATCTTGTCGAACGGCGCATGCTCTGGCCAGCCTTGAAACCCATCGCCGATTCTGGGGAAGACGTTTTTGTATTTCAGCTTCCGCAGCACATTCGCCGCCTTTTTGCCGAGGGGCTCCTTGATCTCGATCGTGTAGACCTTGTCGACTAGTGGCGACAGGATCGCCGCCTGGTAGCCGCTGCCAGTGCCGATCTCAAGCACCTTGTCGGTCGGCTGCGGATCGATCTGCTCGGTCATGTACGCCACGATAAACGGCGCCGAGATTGTTTGCCCCTGACCGATCGGCAGGGACATATCGACGTACGAACTCTTGCGCAACTCGGGTGGCACAAATTCATGTCGCGGCGTCTTCCGCATCGATTCGATGACGCGCTGGTCCTTGACGCCGGCGCCGACGATATCGTTTTCGATCAACTTATTGCGGGCTTCGTCGATCGACCGTTCATCTTCTTGCGCGGCGCAGTACGACGCGCGCGGCAGGAACAGCGCGAGAGCGAGTGCGATAACCAAGCGGACGCGCGAAAGGTGTCGGTCCGACATGCCTGTTTCCCCTGCAATGAGCGTGAACGCGTAAGCCGTTCCAATGGCTCAGCGCGATTTGACCGTTCCCCTATCGTCCCCAAGAACGGGTGAACTGTCCAGAATGGTTTTAGTGTCGGTTCGTTTAGGGGACGCCAAAGCGGAGCCGTGAATTGCAAGAAAACGTCCCGGGAGGGCGAGGCTCCCGCCGAGCCGAGAAGTGCGTTCGGCGCCGTTTCCGTGAGCCGCAAGGCGCTAGCCGTGGGTTCTTCGTCTGCTCGCACGATTAAGTCAGACATTTGACCCTGATGAAATGTCGTCAGGTTATTGCGGCGATACCGGCGCATTGCTCGGCGGGAGCCTCGCACTTCCATCGAGTGAGCGACAGGTGTTTGGCGATGGGCCGACGTTGATCACTCCACTCCGGTTCACACCCCTCCCCTGCCCTTCGCCACTCTCCTCATGTTGTTGCATTGGCGACGGCCGGGTAGATTGGCAATGCAGCGGATTGGCCGGGTTTCGTCTTCGAAACGTCTGGCCCCCCCTGCCCTCCCCTGCTCTGCTTTTCAACTTCCCAAAGGCTCCGCCGCGCGATGCTAAATCAACAGCTAAAATCGCGCATCGTCGAGCAGATTTTACCGAGGATTCAAAAGCCCGCCCAATATGTCGGCGGCGAATTGAACGCCGTGGTCAAGGATCACCGCACGGTCCGCGGTCGGCTCTGTCTGGCCTTTCCGGACATGTACACGATCGGCATGAGCCACCACGGCTTGCAGGTTTTGTACACGCTGATGAACAGTCGGGAAGATTGGGCCTGCGAGCGGGCCTTTACGCCGTGGACCGACATGGAGGCCGCGCTCCGCGCCGCCGCCCTGTCCCTCTACAGCCTGGAGACGTTCACGCCACTAGTTGAGTTCGACGTGCTGGGCTTCACGCTGCAGTACGAAGTCGGCTACACGAACCTGCTGACGATGCTCGACCTGGGCGGCATTCCGCTGCACGGTGACGAGCGAACGCTGGCCGAACCACTCGTAATTGCCGGCGGCCCGTGCGCGCAGAATCCGGAACCGCTCGCGCCGTTTATCGATGTCTTTGTCATTGGCGATGGCGAGCCGGCCTTGCCGCGAATCTGCGACGCCTGGCTGGCGATCAAAACGGCCGCGATTGCCAGCGACGGACTGCTGACCGGCGTAGCCGGACGAACGCAGCGCGAAGAGGCGCTTGCCGAATTGGCTGCGCAGTTACCGTTTGCCTACGCGCCAAGATTTTATGAGCCGGAGTACGATGTAACCGGCCGCCTGCTGGCGATGCGACCTACACGCGACGACGTGCCGGCGACGATCGAACCGTCAGTGATTGACGATCTCGACGCCACCCCCCTGCCCTTGGCTCCAATCGTGCCGATCGTCGAGTGCGTGCATGATCGGATTGCTATCGAGATCATGCGCGGCTGCCCGTGGCAGTGCCGTTTTTGTCAGAGCACGGTGATCAAGCGCCCGCTCCGAGTGCGCAAAGTCGAGACGATCGTGGCCGCGGCGCTGGCAGCGTATCGCAACACGGGCTTCAACGAGATCTCGCTGTTGTCGCTGTCGACAAGCGACTATCCGTACTTCGAGGAACTGCTAGCGCGGATGCACGAGACGTTCCGCCCGCTAGGAGTCCGGCTCGCCCTACCCAGCTTGCGCGTGAACGAGCAACTCAAAGGCGTCGCGGCATTACTGTCCAACGATCGACGAGGGCTGACATTGGCCCCCGAGGTCGCCCGTGACGATATGCGCGAGCAGATCCGCAAGAAGATCAAAAACGAAGATCTCTACGAAGGTTGCCGCGCTGCCTTTCGGCATGGCTGGCGTAGTGTGAAGCTCTATTTCATGTGCGGCCTGCCCGGAGAGCGCCCGGTCGATCTGGACGGCATCGTCGAAATGGCCGAGACGATCGCGCGGATTGGCAAGGAAGAAATGGGTCGCTACGCCGAAGTCACGGCCAGTGTGTCGAACTTCGTCCCGAAGCCCCACACGCCCTATCAATGGAACGGGATGCAAACCCGCGCGTATTTGGAATGGGCGCAAGACTATTTGCACAGCAAGCGCCGGATCCGTTCGGTCGAGATCAAATGCCACCCGATCGAAGTCAGCTTGTTGGAAGGTGTCTTGAGCCGAGGCGACCGCCGCGTGGCGGCCGGGCTCGAGCTTGCCTGGCGGCGCGGCGCGCGGCTCGATAGCTGGGGCGAGCAGTTCAACGCCGAACGCTGGTGGAGCGCCATGGCGGACGCAGGCGTCGATGTCGAAGAATTGCTGCATCGCACAGACCCGCTCGACGCCCGCCTTCCGTGGGACCATGTGAATGTCCGCAAGGGACGCACGTTTCTGGAGAAAGAGCAGACTCGCGCCGTGGCGCAACTGACGGAGATGGCCGGCGCGGTGTAGGGAGCCAGCCAGGGCTAGCGCCATGCACATCGGCACTGTGCGCCGTGTTGCGGTTCGCATATCGGTGGGCTACTGTAGTTGTTGCTTCCTACTTGAATGAACGATTTGACCTGAGGTCGTGAGGGCAGGATGAGCGACCGGTTTCGGATGTTCTGCAGTTGCGGGCAGTCGCTAGTGGCCCGCGTGGAGCACGTCGGCAAAAAGGCGAAATGCCCGGCTTGCGGAGTGGCGATGTTGATCGCGCTTCCTGCCTCGGCGTCTGCGAGTCCGCAGGCTCTACTGGACGCTCGGCCAAAGTCCGCGCCGCCGAAACCTCAGCGCACATCGGCGAACAGTCCGTCACAGTCACCTCCCTCAAAGCCTGCGCCATCAAAGCCTGCGCCGTCCAAACCGGGGCTGTCGAACCAAGCAGCTCAACCAACCGCGCGCGGCGCCGCGACCAACGGAGCTCAAGCGTCGCGTCCGCAAGCCCCTCGCTCAACGAACTCGCCTCGACCAGCGAACACCCCCGCGACCCAGCCACCCGCCGCTGCCCGACAGCGCCCAACGCCGCAGCCGCCAGCCGCTTCGATCTGGGATGAGGAAGACTCGTATTCGATGGCGGCGGAGGCGACGTCGCCGTGCCCTGGTTGTGACGCGCCTTGCCAGCCGGGCTCCGTTCTCTGCGTGCAATGTGGCTACAACCTGCAAACGGGACGCACAGTCAAGGGCGTCAAGCCAAAAGCGCCGTCGCCACTGAACGTGTTTGCCCGGTACAAGATTTCGAAGTGGTGGCTCCTTGCGCCGGTCGGGATGTTGTTACTGATCGGTTTGATCTTTCCCACGTTCCTGGCGGTGTTTGACATCCTGTTTCTGGTTGGGTCGTTCTTTGCATTGTTCGGGACGTTTGTCTGGTACTTCGCGTTGCATCTGCGATATCACCCGGGCAAAGCGATCTTTCTGATGTTCCAGATTTTCTTCGTGTTTTTTGGCTACGCGTTGTATCGTCGCGGAGGTGGTGGGCGCAGTGGTCCCGATCCTCGCTACGATGGTCCCCGGCGCCTGCTCCGCTGGTCACTGTTTGGAATCCTGGGCTCGCTGGTTGGGATGATCCTGGTGGCAGGTGTGTTCTCGCTTCATGGACAGTCATTTCCACCACGCCGCAGCATGCATCGTCCACACATGCGTCGCCCGGCGCCGACGATGCCTCCCGCTTCTGGTTGGGAGCAGCACCGCATACAATAGCGACCGGCAAAGATTTCCCTGCGACTCTCCTCCACTGCCCCGCTCGCTCGCCACTCCTCATGCCTCGTTATCGTTTGCTGGCCGTTGATATCGACGGCACGCTGGTCAACAGCCGTGACGAAGTCACGCCCGCTACGCGTGACGCCCTGCGCCGCGCCGTCGACGCTGGGATTCACGTCGTGCTGGCCACCGGGCGGCGCTATAGCCGGGCATTACCGCTCGTAGCGCCCCTGGGGCTCGATCTGCCGGTGATCACGGCCAGCGGAGCTCTCGTCAAGCATCCACTGGACCACAGCACGATTTATTGCGCCGAGTTCGATCGCGATCGGCTCTGCCGCATGCTCTCGATCATCGACCAGGCCGGTTACGAAGCGGTCCTGTATGCCGACACGTTCGCGCACGGCCATGACATGTATTGCGGGCGAGTTGACGTCGAGCAGCCGGAGCTGGCAGAGTTCTTTGCGATGAACCCGGTTGGCCGGCACATCTGGCCAAAGATCATGACCGATCCCCCACCGGGGATCTTCTCCGGATTCACGATGGGGCCCAAGGACGAGATGGCGGCGCTGGCCGACTCGCTCGAAACGCAGATGCCGGGCGAGTTGTACATCCACGTGATCCGCAGCCCTCGCTATCAGGGCTACATGTGCGAGCTATCGTCGCACGGCGTGACCAAGTGGAGCAGTGTCGAGCGGCTCGCCCGCGAGTGGGGCATTGCGGACGACGAGATCTGCGCTATAGGCGACGACGTCAATGACATCCCAATGCTATTGGGCGCGGGGCTAGGCGTGGCGATGGGGAACGCCGCCGAGGAAGTCAAAGCCGCGGCCGATCGCGTGGCGCCCACGAACAACCAGGATGGGCTGGCCGAAGTGATCGGATGGATTCTTTCAATGTAGGCATCACGGGCCCCGTGATGCCACTCGCAGCGATGCCGATGTCGAAGTGCGTGAACGTATAACACAATCCAGCTGATGGACAATTAGGCGCGTTCTGCCATCGCGAAAATGGATTACCGTGCGCGCTTCTGTCATCACGGGGCCCGTGATGACTACGTTACTCCGGCAATTTGAAATCGCCGATGAATAGCTGGCTGGCGTGATCCGGCGTACGGTTCGACGTCCACATCAGCTTCTTGCCGTCGGGCGAGAAGACCGGCAGGACGTCGGCCGTGGGCTGGTCTGTTACGCGCTCGATCTTGCCTGGCTCAATCTTGCCGTCTTTGATCTCGTACTTCATCAGCCACAGGTCGTAGTTCGGCCGCGCGTTCGGATCGGTATGATCCGCGCCAGTCCAAATGATGTAAGGCTTCGTCGGGTGCCAGTACGGCGCCCAATTGACGCTGGCCGGGTTCTTGGTCAGCGCGACTTCGTTCTTGCCATCAACGCCGATTGCGTAAATCTGCAAAAAGCCTTCCTTGTCGCGATCGCTGCGGAAGATCACCCATTTGTTATCCGGCGAGATAAATGGCCCGCCATCGTAGCCGGGGGCGTCCGTCAGTTGACGCACGTTCGAGCCGTCCGCGTTCATGATGTACAGGTCGGGATCGCCATCGCGGTCGCTGCAGAAGGCAATCAACTTGCCGTCAGGTGAATAGGCGCCTTCGGCGTCGTAGCCGGGCGTATTGGTCAGTCGGTGCAGGTCTTTGCCATCCAGGTCGGATTGAAAGATATCCATGTGTGGATCGAAATCCCACTGGTAGCGGCGTCGCTTACCGGTCCGCGCGTCTTCGGCCTGCTGGTCTCGCTCGGCCTGTTCAGTTTTGTCGAGCTGTGGGTCGAGATGACTCGACGCGAACATCAGATGCTTGCCATCTGGCGAGAAATAGCTGCAAGTGGTCCGGCCGCGCCCGGTGCTGATCAACTGCGCCGGGCCTCCGTCGAGCTTCTGCTTGTAGATCTGATAGAAGGGATAGCCCTTCGGCACGGCCTGAAAGATGATCTCCCGGCCATCGGGCGAGAAATAGCCTTCGCCTGCTTTGCTGTAGTCGCTGCTGGTGGTCAATTGCTTGACGTTCGTCAGGTATTTCGATTCGAGGGAGTCTTCGGCTGTCGCTGGTTGCTGCGAGAGGGCGACGACCATGCTTGCGGATTGAATCGTCAGCAGGCCGCAGCGTAGAAGCAAAGACATTAAGGTTTCTCCAAATCTGTTGCTGGCCTCTGTGAGGCCGGCGAATTTCTTGCCGCTTCCGGGGTCTCAGACCCCGGCTACAGGGGCGTGTTTTATCTCCTGCGAGGCCCGTCCCGGCGCCTCCGCCGAGCGGCCCCTTTCTGGTAGGATGATGACTTGATTATATGCCGAGACCCGGTCGACGGGTAAGCGCGGCAAATGTCCAGAAAGTCTGCGAACTTAGCGTGAAAATCTACACCAAGACCGGCGACGACGGCGACACAGGCCTGTTCGGGGGACCGCGCGTCTCGAAAGACGATCCCCGTATCGAGGCCTACGGCGCCGTTGATGAATTGAATGCCCTGCTAGGGCTGGCCCGCACGGAGCCGATGAGCGCCCAGTTAGATGTGCTGCTGGCGCGCGTGCAGAACGAACTGTTCGACCTGGGCGCCGAGTTGGCCACTCCGGACCCCACGGCCAAAGGAACCGCCACGCTCGGCGAGTCGCACATCGCCACGCTGGAAGTGACGATCGACATCTACGAAGAGCAGTTGGAACCCCTGAAGCAATTCATTTTGCCTGGCGGTTGCCCGGCCGCGGCGCTGTTGCACCTGTCGCGCACCGTCTGCCGCCGCGCGGAGCGCCGGATGGTAACTCTTTCGAGGCTGGCGCCGGTGCGAAACGAATTGATCGTGTACGTCAACCGACTTAGTGATTTGCTGTTCGTGCTTGCCCGCGCTGCAAATCATCTGGCTGGCGAGCGAGATGTCCCCTGGCAGAAGTCGGCCCACGCTTCTCCGCATATTCCGGCCGGATCAAGTGGTCCGAGCGAGGGAACCGGGCCATGAGCGACATTGTGAGCGATACGTTGCGCGATGCGCATCCGGCGGGCGTCGAGCCGCTCCCGGCGAATATCAAGAGCGTGCAACCCGGTGGTGGCGTTTGCTACAGCCTGGAGTTGCAGTGGGGGCGCTTGCGTCGTGTCTATCTCAAGACGCTTCGCGGTGGCTATGTGCGGCGAATGGCGGCCTGCCGGCGCGGTGACGCTAACGGCGCCCCGCATGAGATCCTCGACCCGCGCGATCTGAAGTACTGCCGTAATCTTTGCACGGCCGAGTGGGACCGCCAGGACGATCAGTTTGCGTGGCGAAACAAGATTCCGTTTGCGCGCTGGGGGCTGGCCGAGCTGCAGATCATGGGGTGGCCACTGTTGGCCGCGACGATTGCGATCGTGTTTACCCGGTGGTGGCCAGCGGCCATTGTGCCAGGCGTTTTGTTTGGGCTGGTCGTTTATTTCTTTCGTGACCCGCATCGCCGCGTGCCGGCCGACGAAGGGCTACTGGTTTCGCCGGCCGATGGCAAGATCTCTGAAATCACGCGCGTTGAGTATGAGCCATTTTTTGACGGGCCCGCAGTGCGGATTGGGATCTTTCTGTCGATCTTTAACGTCCACATCAACCGTGTCCCTACCCGCTCGAGAGTGCTATCCTTAAAGTACGCTCCGGGAAAATTTCTTAACGCGCTGAGGCCAGAGAGCGCCGTGGAGAACGAGAGCATGTGGGTCGGGCTCGCCGAGACCACGCCCAGGGCGAGACGGATGATTGTCCGCCAGATCACTGGGCAGTTTGCTCGTCGGATCGTGTGCAGTTTGCGGCCGGGCGATGTGCTGGAGCGCGGTCAGCAGTTCGGCATGATCAAACTCGGCTCGCGGACAGAATTGATTGTGCCGGACGAACCTGGCTTGCGCATCGTTGCCAAGCTGGGAGACAAGGTCAACGCCGGCAGCAGCGTGCTTGCCCGGTACGAGTCGGACGGCGCCAAGTAGACTTTCAGCAGTCCCGTAGGGAAACGAAGGGTAACGCCATGGGTCGCATTCGCACGGTCGCCGTTTTGCCGACGCTGTTTACGCTGGGCAATCTGGTGTGCGGATTTTTTGCCATCGTCGTAGCGTCGCGCGTCGAAGCGCCGACGTCAATCGTGACGCCGCAGGGAATCCCTTTGGGAACACGCAGCCCGATCAAAGCCGTGCAAGCGCTCAACCCGGAAGACCCGGTCCATAACGTGATGCTGAGCGGCTGGTTGATTTTCCTGGCCATGGTGTTCGATGCACTCGATGGTCACGTGGCGCGGTTGTCGAACTGGACGAGTGAGTTTGGCGGGCAGTTGGATAGTCTGTGCGATCTCGTTACGTTTGGCGTTGCGCCGGCATTCTTATTAGTGAAAATGTGTCCCAGCTTTACGCATTTACATAAAGACTGGGCCTGGGTGATCGCGGCTTCATATGTCGTTTGTGCTGCGCTGCGCTTGGCCAGATTCTCAGTAGAGACCGGCGCGGAGGACGACCACTTTCATTTTTCCGGCCTGCCAAGCCCTGCCGCCGCGGCGTCGATCGCCGGTTTTGCCATCATGTTCTACACGCTTCGCCGCAGCAATAACGAACTGGTCTACGCCGGACAGATCGACACCGTGCTGCAGGCCGTGCTCCCCTTCTTTGCCGCGCTGGTCGCGCTGTTGATGGTCTCGCGAATTCCCTATCCGCACGTCGTCAGTCAAATGCTCAGCGGGCAGCGCAGCCTGGGGCACGTGGTCGGGCTGGTGTTTGCACTGGTGGCGATTATGGTCATCCGTGGTTATGCGGTGCCGCTGGTCTGCTGTGGTTTTGTCGCCTACGGCCCCATCAGGTACGTCTGGGAGGAATGGGTGCAACGTCAACCGCACAAAGATCCATTGTTTTGACTGTCGGCACAGCCGACGGTTAGGACTTGAGGTGTTGAGGACTTGAGGCTTTGAGGTAAGGACCGACGCCTGAGATCCAACAACACCTTTGCCGACAGTGCCTCTAATCCTTCCTCAAGTCCTCAACACCTCAATCCCTCAAAGCCTGCTTCCCATGTTCACCGGTCTGGTCGAGACGTTAGCTCTGGTTGCCGCTGTGGAGTCGCGTCCGCCGGGGCGAGTGCTCGTGCTTGACGCCGGCGCGCTAGCGGATGGAGTACGACTGGGAGACAGTATTGCGATCAACGGCTGCTGCCTGACGTGCATTGCCATCGACGGCGCGAAGCTCTCGTTTGAGGCAGGGCCCGAAACGCTCAGCCGCACCACGCTTGGCCAACTCGTGGCCGGGGCGAAGGTCAACCTCGAGCGTTCACTGCGGGTCGGAGATCGGCTGGGGGGCCATTTTGTCAGTGGTCATGTCGACGACGTCGCGCAATTAGCGCGCCGGCGCGACGAGCAGGACTGGTCGACGTTTTGGTTTCGTTTTCCGGAGCGGCTACGCACGCAGATGGCCGCCAAGGGGTCGATCGCCGTGGCCGGCGTCAGCCTGACCCTGGTCGATGTTTCGGCGGACGAGTTCAGCGTGGCCTTGATTCCGCACACGCTGGCCCAAACCACGCTGGGCGCACTCGCCGTCGGCGATCGTGTTAATCTAGAGACGGACCTGCTGGCCAAATACGTCGAGCAACAGATCGGCGTTCGCGAGTAGCCACCGCAGCGACATCAACAACACATCCTCAAAACCGTTCACACTAACCCGAAGCGCAAGCGAGGGTTCTTCGGTCCACTTCTCCGGGGAAGACCACGAAGAACCATCGCTGGCGCTTCGGGCTGGTAGAGCAAACGTCACTGGAAAGAATCAAACTCTGTGAGCAATCAAACACTGTCGTTTCTGATGCGGCGCTTCTCCGAGGTGGGGATCCATCCCAACTCTCGCCATGGTCAGAACTTTCTGATCGACTTGAACCTGGTGCGACTGCTGGTCGATGCCGCGCAGTTGGAAGCCCGCGACGTAGTGCTCGAAATCGGCAGTGGGACCGGCTCGCTGACTTCGTTGATGGCGCCCTACGTGGCGGCAGTGGTCAGTGTCGAAATCGACGAACGCCTGCACCAGTTGGCGAGTGAGGAGTTGATCGACTTCGAAAACGTCACTTTGCTATTGTGCGACGTGCTGCGCAACAAAAACAAATTGAATGACGACGTCCTGGCGGTGGTGCGCGAAAAACTTGCCGAGTCGCCCGGCCGCAGGTTGAAGCTGGTCGCCAACCTGCCGTACAACATCGCCACGCCGCTGATCGCCAACCTGTTGCTGACGGACGTCGTTCCGCACAATATGACGGTGACGATTCAGAAGGAGTTGGCCGACCGCATCATGGCCGCGCCTTCGACCAAGGATTACGGCGCGCTGGCCGTGTGGATGCAGTCACAGTGCCGCACCACGCTGGTGCGGATCATGCCGCCGACGGTCTTCTGGCCCCGGCCCAAGGTTCACTCAGCCATTATCCACATCGAGGTCGACCCGGAACTGCGAGCGCGAATTCCAGATCTGGAATTCTTCCACGATTTCTCGCGGGCGATTTTTTTTCACCGGCGAAAGTTTTTGCGCAGTGAGTTGGCCAGCGCCTTCAAAGGCCGCCTCGACAAAAACGACGCCGACCAGATCATGGCCTCGCTCGACCTCGGCCCCACGACGCGCGCCGAAGAACTCGGCGTTGATCAGTTACTCGCGCTTTGCGAAGCGGTACGGTCAAGATTGAAAGCCGACGCGTCCTCCTAAATAAGCTTCGGTTGATTCAGGCTAGGTGCCTTCCCGCCGGATGTTATTGCTGGCGGATCATAAAGACGTTGTTATCCGCCACGGTGAACAGTTGGCGGAACGGCGTGTTGTGGGTGCCGCAAGCGCGACGCGTCGGGTACCAGACGATATTCAACGACAAACCCCAGGCTTGCTGGTTCACAGCGCCGCTGCCGGGGCCATCTTTCGGAATCAGGTAGTTGAAGCCGCCGATAAAGTCCCAACGATTGGTCATCGGGATGCGGAAATCAGCCCCAAAGAGACCATCGCCGTTGCCCGTGGCGCCACCCCACACGCGGGCCTGACCACCTTCGGCCACCGTCTTACGATAGAACAGGGTGTAGAGGTCCGTGGCAGTAAAGTTCGTCGTCAGGCCATTGATAACTTGGGATTGCGTTTGTCCGGTGTTGAAGGCGCCCCAGAAACCAAACTCGTGGCCATGCGGCCAGAGGTAGCTGAGCTCTGCTCGGAGCTGAGCAAATTGGGAGTTCGAGTAATAACGGTCGTCGAGCCAATCGAACACGGCGCCACCCTGGAAGCCAAGGTTGCAGATCGCCCGACGGAACACACCGGCCGTGACAAACGCTTGCGACCGCGAATCGGTTCGCAACTGTTGGACGTTGCTGCCGGACAGGTTGCTCTGCACGGCCATGCCACCAACCTGGTAACCGATGTTGTAGCGGTGCCAGAGAGAGCCGGCGAAGTTCAGACCTTCTTGAAATCCAAAGTTGCCGCTCTGGCCCTGGTCGAGTCCGCCCTGGAACGAGTGAACACCCGCGAACAAGTTCGCTTCTTCGAACCAGCGGTGTGGGCAACTCGGGCCGCCGCAGCAGGTCGAGCAATAGTCGCAGGGGCCAGGACAATTCTGATAGCATTCCGAGCTGTGGTTGTAGCCACCAGACCCATACCCGTCATCGTAACCGTCGTCATAGCCGTAACCGTCTGCCGGATAACCATTGCCATCGACGTCAAAAGCGCCAGTGCTGCCGTCGAAGACCGGTTGGCCTTGGTACGTCGGTTGGCCTGATGACCTGGGAGGACCTTGGATGATTTCTGCTTGAGGCGCCGGCGCGCTGCCCGGTGGCAACTCATACGAATTGGCGCTGGCCGGGCGATATTGTCCGCGCGGACGCTGGTTTTGCGCCATAAAGCTCGGCTCGCCGGCGCGATCGCGCGCTGGCCGAGGGTTGTTGGGCGCCGTGCGCCGGGCCTCGTCTCGATAGTTCGGCGCCCGCTCATCGGCGCGATACTCTGGCGGCGGCGCCATGGCGCGACGATCCATCGGAGGCGCAAGCGTAGGCTCGAATTTTGGCGCGGCCGTATTGGGGTTAAACGCTGGCGCTTCAGTCATCGCCGCTGGTTTGGCGCGAGGCGCCTGGTCGCGGCCCGGATGCCACTCGTACGGTTGCTCGCGCGATGGCGCCGGGGCCGGCTTGCTGGCTTCGGTCTGGTACTGAACCTGGCGAACGGTGTCGCGCGAGTTGTCTCGCGCGGGATCTCGAGGTTGCACGGCGCCGTCATTCCGCAGCGCGTCGCCTCGGTGGTTGTGTGCATGTTCCGTCGGTCGTGCGCCAGCCGGTGCGCTGCGTGGCTGCCAGTCCCGCGTGTCACGAGGCCGCGGATTGGCGGTATTCGTTCCTCGCAATGGCGGAGGCGGCACGTCGTCTTCGTCGCGATCAGCGACCGGCCTTCGGGCCTGATCTTGCCGCGGCGCCGGTTGCGATGGCGGGGCCGGACGGCGATCGTAACCCGTAGCTGGGCGCTGATCGTCGTAGAACCGGTCGCGGTTGTCCCGGGTCGGTGTTGCGCGACGCCACGCCGTGTCGCCCTCGCCGCGAGGTTGAGCCGCTGATTGGGCGCCAGCAGTCGCCGCCAGCACTCCCCAAACCATCACTCCCGCGATCACCGCGACGGTTGTCGCCCGATTGGCATGCATTGGAATCACCTTCTGGTACTCCCTCATGAGGCGCAACACATAGCCGCGCGGTCACGAGAGAATCGTTGACAGCCTGTCTATCGGTAATCACGTAACCGGAACTTCCGTTAAAATCTTCGCGACCGGAAAGATTTTCCCAGTCAGCGCAGTGTGTGATTCGTCGCTGAAGAGGTCAGCGGAGAGTGCTAGCGGAGCTTACACGGATGAGCTGCTAGCAGATCTGATCGTCAGCACATTCGTGTGCCACTGGCTCTGCCAGTGCTGGTCGGCTGATAGCGAATTGCGCACTGGCATAGCCAGTGGCACTCCAGTCGTTAGTCTTTAATAGAGGGCTAGGCCGAATCACCCGAGAAGACTGGCGCGATGGGCTGGCCTGCGTTTAGGCGCAGCGGACGTCCGAGAAGATCGTGCACTTCCGTTTCCAGGTCAACGCCAAGTGCGCTATAGACCGTGGCGCCCATATCCGCCGGACCGTAGGACCGTGAAATAGGGTACGACGCCGTCTTATCGGATTCGCCAATCGTTCGCCCGCCATGGACGTCGCAACCGGCGAACACGGAGGTAAAGCATTGCGTCCAATGGTCTCGGCCGTCTGGCGAGAAGGTGGGCGTGCCGACGTTCCCGCCGATCTTGGGCGTGCGGCCGAATTCGCCTGTCAATATAACCAGCACCTCGTCGAGCATACCGAGCGATTGCATGTCTGCTAGCAGCGCCGAGACGGCGCGGTCGGTCGGTGGCAGCAAGCTTTTTTCCAGCCCGCTGAAATTCTTGGAATGCGTGTCCCACTGACCGGCGACGCCCAGATTCGCTTGCACGATCGGCACCCCGGCCTGCAACACGCGACGCGCCAGTAGTAATGACTGGCCGAACATATGACGCCCATAACGGTCGCGCAGCTCGGCGGGTTCGTCCGAGAGCGCAAAGGCTTTGCTCAGTCGACCGGCCGTGAGCGTGTCGCATGCGGCCCGCTGATGCGAATTGAACTGGCGGACTGCCGCGTGCGCGTCGAGCCCCGCGCGCTGCTGATCGATCTGGCTCAGCAGCGCCCGCCGGCTGTCGAAGCGTTCGACCGACAGGCCGACTGGCATAACCAGGGCTTCGTCGCCGTTGTATTTAGAATCGTTGGGATCGCGCCGCAGTTGCCAAGGATCATGTGTCGCGCCGAGCAGTCCGCCGTTCTGACCGCAATAGGGAGCGCCACTGATATTCATGTGTGTCGGCAGGTGCACGCCGCTGGGCAATTCGGCCGTGCCAGGGCGCACAAAATTCAGTCCCGCCGCAAAGCAGGGCCAATCATGTCGTGACGCGTAAAGACTCGCGCCGGGCGGCAATGCGTCGTTGCCGGTGAGCATGGCGTGCGTGGCGGTCTCGTGCGATCCGAGCGCCGGACTGCAATTCATCGTCCGCACGATCGCCAGTTTATTGGTATGCCTGGCCAGCAGCGGCAGGTGTTCGCAGACGGAAATGCCGGGGGTCTCAGTGGCGATCGGCGAAAACGATCCGCGGATTTCGGCCGGCGCCAGTGGCTTCATATCGAACGTGTCGATATGGCTGGGACCACCAGTCAGAAAAATCAGCAGCACGCTTTTTGCGCGTGGGGCGGCAGAGCCCGTCTTCAGGGACGCGACGGCCGATTTCGCTTGCCCGGCCAATAGCGGCGCGAGCGCCACCGAAAGCATGCTCGAATAGCCGACCTGCAAAACCTCACGACGCGATAAGCCGCGGCTTGCTGCGATCAATCTGTGATTTGACTGCGACATGCTCACAACCTGCGAGACGCTTACGACGATGGGCAATCTCGGTCGCAATGCTACCGATGACGTTCCCACCTCCACGCTCACGATTGTAGCAACCTGCGGGGCAGCCGCCTCTAGTCGCCGAGTGGGAATTTGCCGACAGCTTTCGGTGAGCCGCGAGGCGCGGGTTCTTCGTATTTCGGGCATCCAAGCCGTAACAACCCGAGGGCTCGCGCCTTGTAGCTCACCACACAGGATCAATCGCCAAACGCCCGGTCGATCGATTGCGACAGATCATCGCGCAAATCCTCGAAGGCTTCGAGCCCGACACTCAAGCGGATCAGGGTATCGCTAATGCCCCAGGCGGCGCGGGCCGCTGCCTCGTAGCTGGAGTGGGACATTGCGGCAGGCTGCGAGATCAACGATTCCACAGCGCCCAGGCTCACGGCCAGGCGGAACAACTGCGAGCCTTCGGCTACGGCGCGCGCCTGTGCTAATTCGCCGTCGAGCTCGAAGCTCAGCATCGCGCCGAAACCATCTTCCATTTGCCGTGCGGCGAGTTCATGGCCTGGGTGCCCTGGCAAGCCAGGATAGAGCACACGACGAACATGGCGTTTGCCCTTGAGGAACTCGGCAATCTTGGCCGCGGTGCGAGATTGCTCCATCACGCGTAACTCGAGCGTCTTCAGTCCGCGCGAGCAGAGATACGATTCGAGCGGGGCCATTACGGCGCCGGTGGCGTTCTGCACGTAATGCAAACGCCCGAGCAATTCCGGCTCGCGCGCCACGAGCGCCCCGCCCAGCACATCACTATGCCCGCCGAGGTACTTGGTCGCCGAGTGCATGACAATGTCGGCGCCCAATAGCAGTGGCCGCGTCAGCACCGGCGTGGCGAATGTATTGTCGACTGCCAGCAGGGCGCCGCGCTTGTGCGCCAGCTGAGCGCAGGCGGCGATGTCGGTGATCGACATCAGCGGATTGCCGGGGCTTTCGACCCACAGCAGTTTGGTCTGCGGCGTGAAGGCTTTCTCCACCGCTGCCAGGTCACTGGTCGCCACGTTGGTTACTTTTACGCCCATCGGGTCGAGGACGTTGTGCAGTAGCCGGTACGTTCCGCCGTAGAGATCCGAGCTGGCAACGACGTGTTCGCCTGGCTTCAGGAGCATCATCGCGCAGTGCGTGGCCGCCATGCCGGAGGCAAACGCCAAGGCGCCGCAGCCCTCTTCGAGTGAGGCGAGCGTGGTTTCGAAATTGCGCCGCGTGGGATTGGCCGTGCGCGAATAATCAAAGTCAGTCGCCGCGCCGGCCTGCGGTTGAACGAACGTGGTGGCCATATAGATTGGCGGAACGACCGCGCCAGTAGTGCGATCTGCCTCTTGCCCCACATGAATTGCCCGAGTCCGAAACTTCATAAAACCTCTTGGTGCGACCTAACGCGTCGAGCTCAGTGGAAACTCTGTTTGTTCGTTTCGCCCGCTGCAAAGCAAAATATCAAGGTGGTTCAGCAATGCGCTAAGTCCGTTGGAATGATCCTGTTTAGTGCGACCAGGACGAGAAAGGTTCATTCAGCGGGCGGGATTTTCCATCCGACTCAGCGTAGTCGGAATGGATGAGCCTGCGAAGGGACCCGGCCACGAGGACTGCAAAGTCCTGAAGAAGGGGTCAGGCACATATTCTCGGCTAACGTTTCTTTGGGGAAGGGAAATCTTATCGCCGAAAAATGAGCCAGCCCCCGAACTTTGCAGATCTCCTCAGGACCCGGAAAAAAGTCCCTGCTGGTCCGCTACTTGGGTAGCGAAACGGGCGTCGGACATGCCGGCTGGTCAGGTTAGGACTGGGACCAGCCGCGCGTAGGCGTGCATCGACTGCTCGAGCAGCGACTTGTAGCAGGAGTTTTCGATATCCTCTCCCATCAATTCGACTTCGTAGTCGCCGTCATAGCCGCCGCGCGCCAGCGCAGCGACGATCTCCGGCAACCGGATATTCCCTTCGCCCAGCCGGCTGCGGTTTTGTTCTTTCTGCGGCGGCTCCTTGCCATCGCCCAAATGCACCACTGCAATTCGCGGGGCTAGTTGCTCAACACGTTCCAAAACGTCTTCCTGATAGCCGAAATGATACGTGTCGAACACCAGGCTGAGCGCCGGATGCGCGACCTTGTCCATCAATTCCAGCGTGTCGTCGAGCGTTGTCAAAAACGTCCACTCGGCCGCGCAGCCCGCGTGCATCGGTTCGATGGCCAGGCGCACGCCAAGATCGCCTGCCAGGTCGCAGACTTCTTTTAGCGCTTCTCTCACCAATCGCCGCACGTGATTTTGCGTGTGGCCGGCCCGCGCTCCGGTGTAGACGACCAGGCAAGGAGCCGACATCACCGCGGCCAGGCGCACCGCCTCGACGGCGTCCTCCAGGCTGTCGCGAAACGATCGGCCGTCGCTTCCTGTGAACCCGCCGGCCCACAGCAGGCTACTGGCGGCGATCCCGCTTTCGTGGAGCAGATCGACTCCCTTTTCTTCGCCGTAGTCCGAGAGCTTTTGCCGCCAGACGCCCATGGCCTTGATGCCGGCCGCCTGGTAGTGGGCAACGTCCTCTTCGAACGACCAGCGATAGGTCGTCATTTCGTTCATCGACAACCGTGCCATGCCGCGCTCGCTCCATCGCCTGCGCCCCGCCTACCCGGCGTCGATTACGCGAATCGCCGGGAAACTGCCAGTATCTGTAATCGCCCAAGAACTGTAAAGCTGAGCCTGGCGTAGGTCGTGATCCCAGTGTTGAAGCGCCATGGAGCATGGCGTGCCCTGCATCGCTGCGTGCAATTATGTGAGACCCCGTAAAACGGCAGTCTCAACGCACGGCAAGCGCGGCTACGAATCCGCTGTCGTGCAAACTGGTGCTGCGTGGCGAGGGGGCTCGCAAGCACCCTTCGCGGGCGATGTGTCTGCGATTCGCAAAATCACCTACTCGATTTCCACCCCCCCCAAGCTGGTATTATTTCCCGGAAAGTTGTATTTTTCGCCCGGATTCTCTTGCCTAAATTCTATTTGCGAACAACTATGTCGTTTGCGTCATTTTTGCAGTCGCCGCATTTTTAAAGCGGGGATTGCCATAGGGCATGCATGTCGAATCCGACTTGTAGCCGATTTTAGTGACTTCGCCGTATCGGGCGGCGTGGCGCTAAAGACATTGCACACCAAGGAGTGGCTAATGAGTCTACGTTCCATCCATTCGATCCGCACTTTGTGCCCAGCCCATCGTGGCTGGTTGACGCGTGGTCTCGTCCTAGCTGCTGTCGTGGCCCTATTTGCCGGCCACGCAAATGCAACTCCAGTCAATTTCAGCCTCACCACCGCCTCGAGCACGCTCGATCTAACGGCGAACGGCACACTGCAAGGTTCACCTTTGACGGTGACGGAGCAGAATTCGACCGCGAAGGCCAACACGTACTCGACGCCGTCAGGCTCGGCCCTCAAATCCGAACTCTACACGACCGTGATCGGGTTTCCCGGCGGTAGCAATGCCGTGGCAGCTGTGCAAAAGGGAGGCATTTTCAACCAACCCGTCAATTTAGCGCCGGGCATCGGCGGCATCGGTGCGAACGCGCCAGGGAACTACGGTGTCTCGTTGACCTATCCGCTGGGCACTCCCATTGTGATCCCCGCGATCCCGATCGGTTCCTTCGGCACCGTAAGCCCGGGTAGCATCACCGGTGTCCAGGGAAACCTGGCGTTGCGAAATCTGGGCTTGGATTTCGACTCGAGCAATATCGCACTGACCGGAGTTGGTTCGACGAACTTCGACCCGACTCAAGTCGGAATCTCGTTTGCAACTGGTGACGCCGACGTCAGTTTTGGCGCCGTGCTGAATATCGCTGGCATCACAGGTCTAGGGACGCTCGCCGACTCGCTTGTGCGAGGCGTTGTTCAAGCGGCTCTAGCGAGTGCGATCCCCTCGACCAATGGCGTCGTCATTTCATTCACGAATGGCACCGGTCCGACGGATATCTTGATTAGCACCGGGACTACCACCAGCCTGGCAACGCTTGGCGGCCTGCCCAATACTTCGACCGGGACTGGCCTCATTCAACACGTGGGTAGCAACTGGAAGTTGACATTGCCGGTCGACATTAATATTGGAGGTCTGCTCCCTTCGTCAATTACTTCGAGCTTGGGACTTACATTAAATATGAATCTCAAGGGCCAAATGGTTGGCACAGCCCAATACGTGCCGGTAAATGAGATCCCGGAGCCGTCGACCTTGGTGCTCGCGATCGGTGGGTTTGTGGGCCTGGCGGGTTTGCGAGCACGCCGTTACGTCGCACGCAGGGCCAAATAACACAGCGACGCGATCAGTTGAAGTGTTGATTCTGAAAAACGGTCGGCGCGAGAATCTCGCGCCGGCCGTTTTCTTTTTTTGCACGTGGGTTGCCAGTAACTGCCGCTACTATGTCGCAAGACGCATGCAGGACTGGCGTTCGATGGCGATCACTCTGGGCGCTGGCTGTGTTTGCGACATCGTACAACCAAGCAGGACGCTGTCGATCGGTCAGTCGACACTGAAGATCGCGCTCGCGCTCAGGAGGCGGCGGCAATACTTTTCCCACGTCTGACGATCAGCGCCTGGTTGGTCAGCCATTTCTGTTCGAGCCGCGGCTAGTATTGCCAGCCCGCCTTCGATCTCCGATTCTGCCGCCGGCCGCGCATACAGCAGTTGAAACAGCCACTCGATCCGCGGACGATCATCCATTGGCGCCTCGGCCAGGAGGCGGCCGGCGAGCGCCGCGGATCGCTCATTCAAAAACAGCTCACTTGGCGCTGCGTCCGCTTGCCCGCCTGCATTCGCATGATTGAGCGAATCGATCGTGTCACCGCGGCCTGCGGCGATTAATAATTCGTTCCATGGGCGTCGCTCGGCTCGCCGCGGCGCCAGATAAAGGGATCGTCGCAACGCATTCGGATCCTGGATAGCGGGTCCGCGAATCAAGCGATCCAATTGCCCGCTGGCCATTAGGAGGGAATCGCGAATTTCCGCGGCGTCGAGCCGGCGGGGCGACATTCGCCCCAGCAGTAGGTTTGCCGGATCGGCGGTTCGCAAGGGTTCGGTCGGCAAACTGGATTGTTGATAGGTGGCCGAAAGCATCATTGCGCGGTGCATGGCCTTGATCGACCAGCCAGAGCGGCCAAATTCAATGGCCAGCCAATCGAGCAGTTCCGGGTGCGTTGGTCGCAACCCCAACTGGCCGAAATCGTCCGGCGTGCCAACGATGCCTCGTCCGAAGTGATGTTGCCAGATTCGATTAATCATGACGCGAGCCGCGAGTTGGTTGTCGGGGCTCGCGATCCACTGTGCGAGTTGCAGTCGTCCGCTGCCGGCCGTGATGGGCTGCTGCTTGTCACCGGTTAAAACTACGGGAAACCGCCGGGGGATGACCTTTCCGAGTTGGCCGTGCTCGCCATGAATGTGGATTGCCACGTCATGGACGCCAGCGTGTGCTGTTTCCGGCACGCCGCCATCCTGGGCTCCGCTGGCATATTCCAGCGCAGGTGGCTCTGCTACTCTTAGCTTTGCGATCGTCGCGTTCAGTTCTCCGCGTACCGCGTCGGAGGGCGCCTGAGAAATTTGCGCCGTTAGCTCATCGATCCGGCGTTTGCGATCGTCGCGACGCTTCAGTTCATCGGCGCTTGCCAGCGGGATGCGCAACAGGGCCGCGCTGCCGTCCTTACCACCAACGCTCGACAGCACGCGCGTGCTGAAGAAGATGCCGGCCAGGGCGTAGTAGTCCTCGGTCGAAATCGGATCGAACTTGTGATCATGACAGCGGGCGCAACGGATGGTGAGCCCCAAAAATGCGCGGCTGACGACGTCGATTTGCTCATCGACAATGTCGCACAGCAGCTGTTCCTTAACGGTCGGGGCACTGCCATTGCCACTTCGATGCCAGTCGCCGATCGTGAGCAAGCCGGTAGCGATTGTGGGGTTGGGATCGTAGACTCCCTGCGCCGTTGGTGGCGCCAGGTCGCCGGCGATTTGCTCCGTCACAAAGCGGTCGTAGGACAGATCTCGGTTGAACGCACGCACGACCCAGTCTCGGAAGCGGAACATGTCCGCGTCAGCAGGCGTGTCTGAGTAGCCGACTACGTTCAGCCAGTGGCGTCCCCACTGCTCGCCGTAATGGGGCGACGCCAGCAATCGTTCGACCACTCGGGCAAACGCGCGGGGCGACTCGTCGGCCAAAAAGTTCTGCACTTCCTGCGGCGTCGGCGGCAAGCCAGTCAGATCAAACGTCGCGCGACGGATCAGTGTCCGTTTGTCGGCCGCTACCGATGGTTTCAAGCCCCGCGCTTCGAGCTTGTGCAGGATGAATCGATCGAGATCCGAGCGCGGCCACCGGGTGTCGGTCGTTTCCGGGACGGCGTGCCGCGGCGCTTGAAACGACCAGTGCGCGCGTTGCGCCGGTGTGATGACAAAACCTGGTTCCGCAGACGCGGCGGGCTTGGGCTCGCTCGCAGGTTTGGCGTCGCCTGCGGGTTTGTCCTGCGTTGCTGGCCAGTACGCCCCCTGCTCGACCCAACTCGTGAGCTTCGCGATTTCATCGGCTTTCAAACGCCCGTCCGGAGGCATTTGAATCTCTTGATAATTGACGGCCTTGATCAGCCGACTTTCGGCGGGTTTGCCGGCCACGACGACAGGGCCAGTCGTCCCGCCACGAGCCAGACTCTCGCGTGAGAGGAGTTGCAAACCACCCTTGGGCTTTTCGGCGCCGTGGCACTTCTGGCAGCGTTCGGCCAGCAGCGGCCGGATTTCGCGCTCGAAAAATTCGGCCTGTGCTTTCTCTGGCTCCGCGGCTGTGCAGCGACCGGAAACTGCGCAAACAACTCCCGCGATGAAAATCGTCAGGGCAAAATCATGACGCCGCATATTGGTCAAAATCACTTATTCCAAGCGGCATCGAACTCGTCCGAGAAACTGTTGGCGGGCGCCATTGTCAGTGACGAGATCCTCGGTGAGGAGATCCACGGGCACGCAGTTCGACTCCGCACGGCGAACGCCTGCAATAACATTCTGCTTGTTGGCCGGGCTGAACGCAACTATCGAAGCCGCGGCACTGTGAGCCGCATGGCGCTAGCCGCGGGCTCTTTGTGCGTTATTTCCAACGCACCGGCGTCCGCAGTCAGCGCCGTCGGCCGTCGCGGCGTTAACCCCCTTGCTTCAGCTTCATATAATATCGCTGCACCTCGGCCACGCAGGAGTGGCCATCGGGCGCCAGTGTTGTGCAGCGGGCAGCCGGACTCTTGGCTTGCGTGACGGCTGCGCGGGTGCGCGAGACGCCTCCTTCTCGAATGTCTTGCTCGATGTCCTCGCGCTTCAGGCCGAAGCAACTGCACAGCGGCGCGTCGGGATCCTTTGGCCAGACCGGATACTTGATTTGCTCGACCGTTGCGATGCGCTCAAAATTGTCGAAGTAAACCACTTCACACTTCGCAAACGGACAAAACCAGGCCGCGCGTGAGATGGCGCCGAGCGCCTCGGACGTGAGATGTTCTTCGACCGCTTCCGGCGTAGCGGCGACAGCCAGCGATCCGCACTTGGGGCAATTGCGCTGGCCCGTGTCCTCGGGTTCGCGTACGAAGGCTTTGTTCATGCAATTATGATAAACGACGTGATGACTCGCCGAAAGAATGACGAATGCGGTGCTGGCGTGCAGTGTCGAGGCGCCGTGAGTGCGGGGCCACGTCGACTACGGCGCGCGGCTCGGCAGGAGCCCTCGCCCTCCCGGAGCGCTTTGGCGCGCTGCTTGCCTTCGACATGAAGCGGCGCAAATCACTCGACGATCGATCTTAGCGCCGCTTGCAGATCTGGATAGAGGTAACCGTAGCCGGCCTTTTCGGCGGCGCGTGGCAGCACGCGTTGTGACGCCAATAAGATTTGCGCGAATTCACCCAGCAGTAACCGCAGCGCAAAACCAGGCACCGGGAAAATTGCCGGACGGTGGACCGCTGCGGCCAGGGCGCGCGTAAAATCTGAGTTGGTCACTGGCGTGGGCGAAACAGCGTTCATCGCGCCGCTGGCGTGTTCATTGTTCACCGCGAAGAGCAGCATCCCGACCATATCGTCGACGTGAATCCACGACATCCATTGCCGGCCACTGGCCAGCCGGCCACCGAGTCCGAACTTGAACGGCGTGATCATCTTGGCAAGCGCGCCCCCGCCGGCGCCAAGCACTATCCCAATCCGCGGATGAACCACACGCACGCCGCGCTCGCGGGCCGGATCGGCCGCGGCTTCCCACTCACGGCAGACGTCTGCCAGAAAATCTTTACCTGGCGCGCTGCGCTCTTCGAGCGGTTCATCGCCACGGTCTCCATAAATGCCGATGGCTGACGCCGACACAAGCACGCGTGGCGGATTTGGCAGATCGCAGATCGCGCGAACGAGATTTGTCGTGCCGACCTTGCGGCTCTCCATGATTCGCTGCTTCTTGGCTGCGGTCCAACGTCCCTCGGCGACTGGCTCGCCGGCAAGATGGATCACGGCTTCCACGCCGTCGAACGCTTCGCGCGGAGGCTCACCCGCCAGCGGATCCCAACGAAAGGCCTTGCCCCGCGCAAGCGGTGTTTGCGCCTTGTCCGGGTTGCGGCTCAGCACGACCGGATCTTTGATTCCCTCGAGTAGCTTTCGTCCGATGAATCCCGTTGCCCCGGTGACAAGTATCCGCATTGCGATCCTCCAAGATCCGTGCGCGCGTGATTGGGCTCCGCGCAATCTTACGCCCAAATGTACGATACCGATATGCCGTCGAGCCGGTCAAAACCACCAGCGGCGTCACAACTAGAAAGCCCAGAAACCCCGTAGACGAATGGACTTTTCGCTGAACGCCTAACCGTATTACCGCACGCGGGTCGGAAGAATAACCATCGGCAGTCCAACCCACTGCAGGCGACGCTGCAATGAGTAGGCGGTCTGGTTATGGAGCAGGCGGTGGTACCAGGTATCCTGCTCGAAGAGCAGTTGCCCGGCAAAGAAGACGATTTTGGGATACCGCTTGGCGATTTGCAGGCAGAGCAACTCCAGCTCATGCACGGCTTCTGTGCCGACAGACATGTACGACGTCGAAGGCATCCCCAGGCGTCGCGCCAGGTCGACGTACTGCGACAATGCATCCTCGGTGTATTTCTTCAGTTCCTCGACTTCGGCGGCGCCTTTGAAGTTGCCAGAGTCGACCACTGCCACCGAGATGAAGATCATGTTCTTGAAGTGGTCCGGCGCAAAGCGATAGGCGTTTAGTAGCGTATGGACGCCGAGGCCGCTGTAGCCGCCAACCAGGATGGCGCAAGTGGGGAGCTTGGGATTGACTTCTGGGGGCTGCGCCGTGGAGCCGGCGCCGAGATCGGCCAGTGTTTCGTCCAGCCGGCGTAGTTTGGTGAGCACGGTGTCGTAATGACGGCGGGTGATCAAGCAGAGCACGACGAGAAAACCGGTTGCGAAGATAGTCCGCCAACCACCGATCTCGAACTTTTCATAAATCGTGACCAGCAGGATGGCCACGCACATCACTGCGCCTAGCAAAAACAGCGCCAGCCGCCTGCGCCAGAGGGGGTGATCTGCGCGGATTTGCCACCAGTGGCGACACATGCCAATCATCGAAAGCGAGAACGTCAAGAAGACGTTGATCGCATACATCACCAGCAACTCGGAGACGCTGCCGCCGGTGATCAACAGCGCGCCGAGCGCGGCGATCCCCATCATCATCACGCCGTTGTGCGTTGCCAGCCGCTCGGACAGGTTGGCAAACCAATGGGGCATCCAGGAGTCGTGGGCCATGTTCGCCAAGACGCGCGGACCATCGATAAAGCCGGCCTGAGCTGCGACGAACAACAATAGCGCTTCCGCGACGATTGTAATCCAGACGAACGACTCACCCGACCAGGAACCAGCGAAGCCCACTCGCGCCACGAGCGCCTCGGTCAGGACCTGGTTCATTGTCTTACCCTCGGTGTGATGCACATCGAGCAGCAAGTAAGAAATCATCAAACCGCCAGCGGCGATCGACAGCGATATGGCCATATAGGTCATAGTCCGCTTTGCCGTGGCAACTCTCGGCTCGCGCATTACGGGCATGCTGTTCGAGACCGCCTCGATACCTGTATACGTACCGGCGCCGAGCGTATAGGCGCGGAGCAGAACCGCCAGCATGGCGAGCGTGCCGACCCAACTGGTCGTGCTGGCCTGGACCTCAGCAATGACGTGTTGCGCCACTTCGCCGGTAGCCGAGGCGTTAAACCCAATGCTCCCGGCGATCAAGAGAATGTGCGTCAGCAAAAATATCAGAAAGATCGGCACTAGGACTTTGACAGATTCCTTGATCCCGCGCAAATTCATCACGATCAAAACAAGAATCGTGACGACCTCGACCTGTAGTTTAAAACGAGCTGCCAAATCGAATGGATAAATGCCAAACAGGGCATCCCCCGCTGCCGCAATCGAGGTGGTGACGGTCAACACATAGTCAATCAACAGCGCGCAGCCCGAGACGACGCCGACGCGCGGTCCGAGCAACTTCGAAGCGACCAGGTAGCCGCCGCCGCCGCTGGGAAACTCTTCGATAATATGCCGGTAGCAGGCTGAGATGACCCAAACGGTGATGATTGTCATCAACGTCAGGAAGATCGCCAGGTAGCGGTGCTCTGCCAATGTTGTGAACGCTTCGGCCGGGCCGTAGCAAGAACTGGAGAGGCCGTCAGCTCCCAAACCGACCCAGGCCAGAAACGCGACCAGCGAAACGTGATGGAAGACATGCTTGTCAGCCAGGTCGAGCGGCTTGCCGACCAACAGTGTTTTGACTTTGACGAAGCGGCTATCCGAGTCGTCCGGCGCGCCGATCGTCGTTACGATTGGGTTGGCGTCCGCCGGAATTGTTGCCCCGGCCGTGGCGTCGGCGCCAGTCGAAGTGAGTGCCTCGCCCGCAATGGCATGATGCTGGGCGGAAGCCGGCATGGCGCCGGCCGTGTTGTCGGTCGCCGCGCTGTGAGAGACCGGACCGCTGGTCGGATTCGTCGAAGCCTTGACGCTGGCCGTCGGCTTGAACGCTGGGAACGTCGACGAGAGAGGGCTGAGCGTCGGCGGCGAAGTGAGGGGCGGATTCGTTCCTGGCGGCACATTTGCCATCGGCCCGTTTGCCTGCGAGGCCGCGGCGTCTGTCGCTGACGTTTCGGTTCCGTCGGGCATGGCGCCATCCGATTGTCGACGGCTTACTGAGTGCGGTTCGTCAGCTTCTTCGGATGACGAATTTGCGTTAGTGTCGCTCATAATTCTTTCAGCAATTGGCAGACGTTCGAAACTTCTGCCTCAGGCGCATGGGAAGTCGGTTTTAGCCCCGGCTTCTCCCGATTTGCGCCTACCCCGATCACCGCACGCGAGTCGGAAGAATAACCATCGGCAGACCAACCCATTGCAGGCGGCGCTGCAAAGAGTACGCGGTCTGATTGTGGAGCAGGCGGTGGTACCAGGTATCTTGTTCGAACAGCAACTGACCGGCAAAAAAGACGATCTTGGGGTATTGCTTGGCGATTTGCAGGCAGAGCAACTCTAGTTCGTGCACGGCTTCGGTGCCGACCGACATATAGGACGTCGATGGCATTCCTTCGCCGCGAGCGTAGTCGACGTACTTCGAGAGCGCGTCCTCGGTGTATTTCTTCAATTCTTCGACTTCGGCGGCGCCCTTGAAATTTCCGGAGTCGACGACTGCCACCGAGATAAAGATCATGTTCTTGAAATGGCCCGGCGCAAAGCGAATGGCGTTCAGTAGCGTGTGTACGCCCAGTCCGCTGTAGCCACCTACCAGGATGGCTGCCGTGGGGAGCTTGGGATTGACCTCGGCCGGGGCGACTCGCGAAGCCGATGGCAATTGCTCCAGCGTTTCGTCCAGGCGGCGGAGCTTGGTGATCACAGTGTCATAATGGCGCCGGGTCGAGAGGCAGACCCCGACCAGCACGCCGGTTACGGCCAGCGTGACCCAGCCCCCTTCGTAGAATTTTTCGTAGATCGTGACGCACAGAATCGCCGCGCACATCACGCCACCGAGAGTGAACAACGCGAAGCGACGCCTCCAGAGTGGATGTCGATTCCTGCGCACCCACCAGTGCATACACATGCCGATCATCGACAACGTAAATGTCACAAAGACGTTGATCGAGTACATGATCAACAGCAACGAGACGCTCCCCTGAGTGAACAGTAAGGCGCCGAGCGCCGCGAGCCCCATCAGCATAATGCCGTTGTGCGTGGCGAGCCGTTCCGACAGGTTGGCAAACCAGTGCGGCATCCAGGAGTCGTGCGCCATGTTGGCCAGCAGACGTGGGCCGCCGATAAAGCCGGCCTGCGCGGCGACTACCAACAGTAGTGCCTCGAACAAGACGGTAACCCAGACGAACGTGGCGCCTGGTAGCTCCGGCAGGTTGATGTCTTTGACAAAGTTCTCAGCCAGCGTCTGGTTCATGGTGACGCCGTCTTTGTGATGCACGTCGAGCAGTAGATACGCGAGCATTAAGCCGCCAGCCGTGAGCGACAGCGAGATGGCCATGTACGTCATCGTCCGCTTGCCCGTGGCGACGCGCGGTTCCTTCATGACCGACATGCTGTTCGAGACAGCCTCGATCCCCGTATAGGTGCCGGCGCCCAACGTATAGGCTCTCATTAGCAGGGCGAACATGCCCAGCGCGCCGAGGGTCATCAGCGGCGCGCCGTCCGGGCCTGCCAACTGCTCGCCGCCTGGTCCCACCAGAGGCTGGCCTGGCTCCCAGTTGTGGCTGACCTCGGTGGCCACCTCGTGGAGCACCTCATCGAATCCGTTGGCGTGCAGGCTGAGGCTGCCGCCGATAAGAATGATGTGCGTGATCAAAAAGATCATGAAGATCGGCAGCAGCACCTTCACAGATTCCTTGATGCCGCGCAGATTCACCACGATCAATAACACGACCAGCAACACTTCAACTTCAATCTTCCACGACGCCATCCACGGAACATCAAACGGATAGATTCCGAACAGGGCGTCGCCAGCCGCGGCGATGGACGTGGTGATGGTCAGCACGTAATCAACCAGTAAAGCACTGCCCGAAATGGCGCCGACGCGCTTGCCCAGCATTTTCGACGCGACGAGGTACCCGCCGCCGCCGCTGGGGAATTCTTCGACAATGTGCCGATAGCAGGCTGAGATGACAAATACCGTGACGATTGTCATCAACGACAAAAACACGGCCAGAAAGCGATGATGGCCGAGGGTCACAAAGGCCTCGGGCGGACCGTAGCAAGAGCTGGAGAGTCCGTCGGCCCCCAGTCCCACCCAGGCCAAAAACGCGGCCAGCGTCAGGTGGCTGTAGACGGACTTGTCAGCCAGGTCGTGTGCCTTGCCGACGAGCAGCGTCTTCACTTTGATGAACCGGCTATCGGTATCCGCGTCTGGCGCGCCGATTGTGGTAACAACCGGATTCGCGTCTGCGGGGATCTTTTCGGCTGAAGTGGCGTCGGCCCCGGCCGCAGTGAGTGCCTCGCCGGCAATGGCTTGATGGCTAGTCGCGGCAGCGCTGACCGTCGACGGGATAACGCGATTCGTACCGGCGACGTGTGAAGCGGGACCGCCCGCTGGCGTGGTATTCGCCGTGACGCTGGACGTTGGATTTATGCGCGGCGAACCGCCCGCGACATTCGCTGCGGTCCCGTTCCCCTTGCGGGGCGATGGACCGTTTGACTGGTCAGTAGTCTGACCCGTCGCTGAGTCTGGTTCCTCAGCTTCGCTTGATGACGAATTCGAGTTACTGTCGCTCATGGTTCTTTCGGCGGCTGACAGAAGTCTGATAGTTCTGCCAACGGCGCATGGGGGCCGATTCTAGTCCTAGCGGTCCCAGCGTGCAATCGGCCCCCCCATGCCGCAACTGCTGCGCCACTCGCTAGCTATTGTCGCCATCAAGGAGTCGCCCCAGGCCTCCCAAGACCGATCCTTCTTCTCTTCCGCCTCCCGCAGTCCTCGGCGCAGCGGCCAAAACTCGCCCTGCCAGCCGGGAAAACGGTAGCGATTGCAGCCAAATGTCACCTGGCCCGGTGAGCGTGGCGAAGAACAATCCCTCGCCCCCGAACAGCGTGTTTTTGAATCCGCCGACGAACTGGATGTCGTAATCAACGCTTGGCACGAGCGCGACCAGGCAGCCGGTGTCGACCCGCAGTGTTTCACCGGCCGAAAGCGTGCGGCGCATCAGCGTGCCGCCGGCGTGCACCAGGGCGATGCCGTCGCCAGTCAGACGCTGCATGATGAACCCTTCGCCGCCGAAGAGCCCGACTCCAAAACGTTTTTGAAACGCAATGTTGATCTGGATTCCACGCGCGGCGCAGATGAACGAGTCCTTCTGGCAGATCAGCTCCCCGCCCATCTGGTCCAAATGGAGCGGCAGGATCTTGCCGGGATAGCTGGCGGCAAAGCCGACATGCTCACGCTGCCGCGCGCCGTTGGTGAATGAAGTGATGAACAGCGACTCGCCAGTCAGGGCTCGCTTGCCGGCCGTGACGACCTTGGACCAGAAGCCCCCTTTCGAGCCAGGGTCGCCGAATAGTGTTTCCATTTTGATGCCAGCGGTCATGTACATCATCGCGCCAGGCTCGGCGATGACCATCTCGCCCGGGTCAAGCGTGATTTCAACGTACTGCATTTCCTCGCCGAAGATTTCGTAGTCGATTTCATCCGCGCTGTGCGCCCGAGGGACTACCGGAGGGCCGCTCGTTCCGCGCAGGCCTTCAGAAACGGCCGCGACGTGGCGCGCCTCGACCCAATTGGCCGTCGCCGGGCCAAAGACCAACGTGTCTTCGTTCCCCACAACGCGCAACTTGGCAATCAGCGCGTCGAGCGACATCGGCCCGACGGCCTTACCATCTTGGGCATAGTACCAACCAGATTCACCTGCCATGGCGTGACCCCTTGTCAGTTTCTCATAAGCGTTCCGGGAGGGCGAGGCTCCCGCCGAGCCGCGAAGTGCGCTCGATCATGTACTTTGAATCGACGCACGCTCGGCGAAGAACCCTCGCTTGCGCTTCGGGTTAGTGTGGAGCGCCTGCGTCCTATCTACTTCGCTGCGGTTTCTTTTTTCTTTTCGAGCAACTTCCGGTGCTCCAACCAGGTGGCCAGGCATTCGGGCCAGGTCGATAGGGTTGGGTCCTTCGTGGCCAGGCCTACACCGTGCCGACCTTCTTCGTACACGTGCAACTCGGCGGGAACCTTCACTTTGCGCATCGCTGCGTAGAACAGCAGGCTGTTTTCGGGCGGGACGGCCGTGTCGGTCCCGGTGTGGAACAAGAACGTCGGCGGCGTCTTATCCGTGACTTGTTTCTCGTTCGACATCAGCTCGACGAGCTTGGGGTCTGGGTTCTTGCCGAGCAGGTTATCGCGTGAGCCCGTGTGCGTGAACTCACCGAACGTGATCACAGGGTACGCCAACACGGCAAAGTCCGGTCGGCAACTGACGCGATCGATGGGGTCCTTGGCCTTGCTTTCGCCATCGTCAAAATGCGTGGCCGCGGTCGAGGCAAGATGTCCGCCGGCCGAAAAGCCCATCACGCCGATCCGATTGGGATCGAGTCCCCATTCTTTGGCGTTTGCGCGTACGGTGCGGATGGCTCGCTGCACATCCTGCATGGGCGAGGGATGCTTGTAGCGTGGCGCCAGGCGGTACCGCAGCACGAACCCGGTGACGCCGTACTCGTTGTACCATTCGGCGACTTCATGCCCTTCGTAGGTCATCGCCAAATGGCCGTAGCCGCCGCCAGGGCAAATGATGACGGCCGCGCCGTTCGCTTTCTCAGGCGCAGGCTTGTGAACAAAGATGGCCGGTTTGTCTTTGTCTTCCGTGCCGACCGCCCCCGGCGCCCCTTCGGGCCATAGTGGTAACATCTGCGGTTCCGCAGCGCGGGCCAGGCTGGCAGCGGCCAGCAATCCGCTGACGATTAACACGGCAAACGTCAAAGTGAAACGAATCGGGCGATGCATGTTGAAATTCCTGGGATGAGTTGTGCGCTAGGTCATCTTGAGAGATTTTGCCACATAGAACGCGGACTAGAATCCTGTAGGGTACGCACTCCGTGCGTACCAAAATTCGCGAGACTTTCGGTCGCCTCAGGTACGCACGGGGTGCGTACCCTACACTCTGTGATCTCGGTGGCAAAAAAATCTTCTCGTCACTCGCTGATGATATCGACCGTGCCCCAATAGCCAAACTCGTTGCTCCAGCCGGTGGGGCGATTTTCGAGTTCGACTTCGATTTGTTTTCCGGCGAAGGGCGTGAGGTCGACGGTTGCCGACAGCCAACCGTCGGCCGCGGTTTTGGCGCTCACTTCGCGATCGAGCAGTGTTTTGCCCTCGGCGCGGACGACCAATTGCCAATCGGCGTTGTCATGATGCGAGGCTTCGACGACTAGACGCGTCTTCAAGTCTGCCGGTACGTCGATCGTTCCCTTCAGCACACACGGTTTGTTTTTGGCCGGTGGATGCGTGCGCAGCACTCCTGGGCGACCGCGGTGACGTGGCACGAGGCCCACGCCTCCTTCGCCGACGGCTCGCGTCGTGAAGCCCGGCGCCACTTCCGACACGATCTCGGCAAACTCCTGTGGGTTCGTCGTCTGCCGCTGGTTGGGCTCGGCCACGCCCGAGAGTTCCTTCGCTGCCGCGTCGGCCGGTGGCTTGTCGAGCACTAGGAACGCAAACAAGTCGAGCATCTCTTGCGGTTTGAGTTGCCGATCGAGATCTTCCGGCATCAGTGAGAGCCGGCTGGTGGTGATTTCTTCCACAGAGTCACGCGGAACGATTTCGGTCTTGCCCCCCTGCTGCTTCAGCACCACGCGCTGGGGACTATCTTCGACCAGCAGCCCAGTCAGCACGCGGCCGTCGTCGGTCACGACCGTCTTTGCCTGGTACGCGGCGCCGATCACCAGGCTGGGGTCCAAAACGTTCGAGAGCAATTGCTCGAACGAGCCGCGACCGTTGACTGTGATATCCGGGCCGACTTCCTGGCCTTGTCCGTGAATCTTATGACAATTGCCACAAACTTTTTGGAACACGGCCTGCCCTGCCACGGCGTCGCCCGGCGCTGCGCGGATGGCGCGGCGCGTGCGCGCGATGACGCGCTCGCGATTGGGATCGCGCTCTGTGCGGACGGTTCCCCAGACGGCCAACACTTGCTTGCGTAACGCTTCGTCGTCACTGGCCAGTAGCTTGCGGACCTGGTTGGCGCCGAGGGCCGCTCGGTCGATCCGCTTTTTCTCCACTGCTGCCAGCAGTTCACGGCTCCACGCCGCGCGGCTGGCCAGGAGATCGATCGCCAGCGGTTGTAACTCCGGTTCTAACTTTGGGAATGCACCGATGATCAATTCCGCAACTTGCGGATCATCCACTCGCGACAGCGCCGCGAGCGTGCTCCGCCGCAACTCGCCGCTGGTTTTTTCGCGCTCGTCAAGAATTTGCTTCACCAGCGGTAATGCCGTAGCGACTTCGGCTGAGAGAAGCGCGTCGAGCGCTCTCGCTCGCACTGCGTTGCCAGCCGCCGGCGCAGCCAGCAGCGCACGGGCCGATTTCAGCCCGGCCGGGTTCTTCCAGGTGGCCGCCAACAGCGCCGCGTCAGCGTGCAATTCATGATCGGTCGAATCGAGGACGCTGGCCAGCGCCGGCGCGCAGGCGTCATGCAAGGCTTTCAGCTTCTCTCCGGCCAATTCGCCCGTTTGCGTTTTTTGGGCCAGGATTTCCAGGCAGCGCTCGGCGACCCGCGCGTCGTCGGCCGCGTCGGTGATGTAGAGTTTTAGCAATTGGGCGATCGGCCGGGCGTCGAGTGGCTCGCAAGCCAGCAGCCGATCGAACGCCCGCGGCGCGATCAACTTTACCGCCGCCGTGCTGCGTACTGACTGTGGAGAGATCGCGGCGACGAACTGCGCGCCGTCTCGTTCCAACCGCGGATGCAGGTTCTGCCAAACGATTTGGGGAATCAATGGATCTTCGGACGAGTGGGCCAGCGCGTCGATCAGTACGTCGACTGCTGTGACGCCTTCGAGCTTTGTCGCGGCGATCGCTACTTGCAACCGGACGTCTGGCGCCGGGTCGGCGGCCAGGGCAACGATCTTTGTTCGCACAGCGTCGCTGACCGTGCGCATTTCGCCCGCCGCTCGCACTCCCCACGCGCGAAAACCTGCGTCGTCGCTCGCCAGCAATTGCAAATGAAATGCATCGTCCAGCGGGCCCGCGCTCACCAGCGTCCACAGTGCGTGCATCCGCGCCGAACGCGGGGCGCTATCGTCGAGCGCCAGCTTCTGGAGTTTCGGACGCGTGGCCGCGGTGTTTCGCTCGGCCAACAATCGCTGCGCGATGTCGCGGAAATAAACATTCGGGCTGCGCAACCGCGCGAGCAACTCGTCGTCGGACTCTCTCGACAGATCGAACGCCGGGGCGCGAGGCGAATCTTTATAACGCACGCGGTAGAGCCGGCCGCGACCGCGGTCGATTCCCTGCGGATCTCGCCGGGCGTCCTGATAGCAGTGGTAACGATCGTACCAGTCCAACACGTACAGGCAGCCATCCGGGCCGGTCTTCTGGGCGACTGGCATGAACCAGGCGTCGTTCGCTGTTAAAAAGTCCGGCTTTTTGACGCCCTTGTACGTTGCGCCGTTCCGCTCGAGCGCGTCGACATTGATGCACGCGCCGTGGATGTTGCCCATGTAGAGCTGATTGCGATATTCGGCCGGGTACGCGTCACTATCAAAGTAATGAATGCCGCAATAGGCGGCCGCCTGATGGCGATAATCGACGATGGATTCAATCTTCCAGGCGAACGGCGGATAGGCGCCGGCCTGTCGATGGTAATAGCCAGTTTGCGTGAGATGCCAGAGGTGATCGATGACGCACGCGCTCAACAGCGCGCTTCCTTCCGTGTCCCAGGCGATGCCCCAGGGATTGCTTGTCCCTTCGGCGAACAGCTCAAACGCCCGCGTGCGAGGATGAATGCGGAACATGGCCGCGGTGAAGCGATGTTCTTTCCCCTGGTGGACGACGTGGCTGCGATTGAAAACACCATTGAGCCCATAGAGCCAACCATCCGGTCCCCAGGTAAGCGAGTTGGGCAGCTCGTGCGTGTCATCGCGGCCGAAACCGGTGACGACTACTTCGCGTTTGTCCGCGCGGCCATCGCCATCGGTGTCCTGCAGAAACAAAATATCCGGAGCGTTGGCGACCCAAACGCCGCCGGCGCCCACAGCAATGCCGGAGGGGATATTCAGCCCCTCGGCGAAGATGGTGAAGCGGTCCGCGCGGCCGTCGCCATCGGTGTCGGTCAGTACTTTGATGCGGTCGCGGCCTTCGCCTGCTTCGAGGCGTGGATACTCGAAGCTTTCAGTGATCCAGATCCGGCCTTGCTCGTCGAACGTCATCGCCACGGGATTGACGATGTCGGGCTCGGCGGCGACTAGCTCAACCTGAAACCCCTCGGGCACCGTCATCTTGGCGATTGCTTCTTGGGGCGAGAGGGCCGGCCCCGGCGGCTTGCTTTGACCATGTGGGACAGGCTCTGCGGCGAATGCGCCTAGATAAAACGCAGCGAGCCCAACAGTCGCCAGGCCAATGGCAACACTGGTGCGAACGATGCGCCGTGAAGATGCACGGCCTGAGCGATATGAAGCGTTGGTCATTGTCCGGCCGCCGGCGCGTCTGGCTTGAGCGACGCCAAAAAGCTGAGCAGGTCAGCCGCGTCTTGGGCCGTGATTTCTTGCAGCACCAGCTCCGGCATCATTGATTTCACCTGCGGATGAATTCCGACAACGTCCGCTGTGGGAATCGTGTGCGTTTTGCCTTCGTTGTCTTTCAGCTTCAGCTGTTTGTCATTCTTTTCGAGGAGGAAACCGGCCAGTACCGTGCCGCTATCGGTTTCGACCAGGTGAACCACGAATTCCGGCGCAATCGCCTTCGAGGGGTCGAGAATCGTTTCGAGCATCGCCTTGGCGTCGTATTTCTTGCCGATCTGGCTCAGATCGGGCCCGACGTTCTGCCCCTTGCCGTTCACTTTGTGACAGGCGTTGCAACGGGCGGCCGAGCTCTTGAAGAAAATCTGCTGGCCACGTTTTTGATTGCCGGTCAGCGCCAGGATCTCCTCGGGCTTGACCGATGCGCCGAGACGCTTCGGTCGGTCGGCCTCGGGGATGAACCGCTCGAAGAGGATTCGCAGGTTGGTGTCGGCGTGTTTGGTGGCTGCGGCGATCGCGCCTTCGCGCAAGTCTTGCGGCAGTGACCCTTCTTCGATCATCCGCAGCATAACGAGCGCTCCGCCGGCGCTCTCCATCGCGCGGTTGGCGGCCGCTTCCTTGAGCGCGGAGGGCGTGTCATCCGACGTAAACAGCTTCTTGACCGCCGGCCAGGCCTGCAGGTCAACGAGCCCTTCGACGGCCGCTTGCCGCAGCGCCGCGTGCTTGCAACCGACGAGCGCGACGCACAAGGGCGTAACTTCATCGTCGTCCAGCTTCACGGCGGCTCGCAATGCGCTACGGCGCAGCAGGACCGGCAGGTCTTCGGCTCGAGCGGTTTCGAGCAATACGGGCGCGGCGCTTTTCACGTTGTTTGCGGCGGCGAATTCGATCGCAGTCTCACGTAGTTCCGGCGTCGACAGCCATTTGGAAACGGCCGCGGCCAGTTCGGGGTCGTCTTTCAACGGCTTCCAATCGCTGCTCAGATTTCGGCCCAGGATGACGATGGCCTCATTCCGCACCGCAGCACTACGATCGGCGTTGGTCGAAGTTGCCAGGACGGCCTTCGCAGCGTCGAGCGAGTTGATCGCGGTGAGCCGCGAGAGCAGTCGCACGCGACTGGCGTCGTCGAGATCGGCGCGTTCGATTTCGGCCAGGAGAAACCTGGCAGCCGCGTTTGAGTCGAGCGCCTTGATTAGGTCGATCGTGTCGAGACTGATCAGGCCCTCCTTCGCGAGCTGCGCGGCCAGTGTCTGCTTGGAATCGCCCGCGGCAACAAAAATCGCCTCGAGCAGGTAACGATCTGTGCCGTCGTATTCGCTGGCCAATTGCAAGAGCGCCTTCTCTGCCAGCTTCGCCTCGATCTTGATCGTCGGCATCGCGAGGAGCACTTCGCGACGAACCTCGATGTCCGGATCTCCGGCCATTGATAGGATCAATTCCGGGTCGATATCGGCGTGCCGGCGGAGAATCCTCACGGCCAGCGCTCGCATCCGACCGGACGGACTCTTTAACTGGCGAATCACCACGTCGCGCGCCGCGTCACTTTGTCGATCCAAGACCCACAATGCCCGAGCGCGAAAGTTCGGGTCGTCGGCTTTTAGCAGGGCCAGCAGGCCATCGGCGCACTCGGTCGAATTGGCGAGAATAAATTCTCGGGCCAGAAACTGCGTCGCCAGGTTTGGACTCTTCAAGCCTTCCAGCGCGTCGGCCGCGTTGTCGTACGGGCCGGGCTTGCCGACGCGAACGAGCTTTTTGTCCTTCGGCGTCAGGCGAAAGATCCGACCTTGCGTGGGATTGTTGTAGGCGTGCCCACCCACGGCCCCATCGTACCAGTCAGAGACCAGCAGGCTGCCATCGGGGGCGGCGCAGACGTCGTCGGGTCGAAAGTAACGGTCGGCCTCGCCGCTCGACAGGATGACTTCATTCGTTGCGCGCATGCCGGCGCCGGCCTTTTCGTGGCGATAGATCCGCACTTCGCGCGGGCCGGCGTCGGCGTGGATCGGCGCGTTCTTGTAGCGTGGGCCGAACGCATCCCCTTCATAAAAACAGATCCCGCAGGGCGAGCCGAAGCCGGTCACCAAAGTCGCCGGCACGTACCCGGGCGTAAAGCCCCGGAAGTGCCAATGCTCGCTGAACGGAATGTCGTTCGAGACGCGCGCCGGCGGATGGCCGAACCATCCGTAGTTGCCACCGGAGAGAATCCAGCAGATTCGAGCGCTGAAGTTGCCGTCGTTGTCGTTGTCACTGAGGAACGATTCCCCGAACGAGCTGACGCAAACTTCGTACGGGTTGCGGAAGTTGAGCGCTACGGTCTCGAGCTTGCTGCCATCGAGTTCGCCCCGAATGACCGCGCCCCACTTATATTCGATCTTGCTGCCGTCGGTCCCTGTGACGTTGAAGCCCTGGTCGCCGTGCGACATCCACCACTTGTGATCTGGCCCAAGCACCAGGCTGTGGGCGCCGTGGTCATGGTTCTTGCCGCCAAAGCCCGTGAGGAGTTTTTTTGGCGGGCCGTCCGCCTTCAGGTCGCCGTTCTTATCTTCGTACACCCACAGGTCAGGGCTCGTGGCGACGAAGACTTTGTCACCGGCCACGCAGACGCTCATGGGGCAGAACAGCCCTTCGGCGAAGACCGTTACTTTGTCCGCGCGGCCGTCGCCATCGGTGTCTTCGAGCACCTTGATCTTGTCTTGCGGCGGCTCTTTGGCAGCGCTGCGATAGTACTGAATCTCGGCCACCCACACGCGCCCCTTGGTGTCGATATCGATCGCCGAGGGATTGATCACCATCGGCTCCGAGGCGAAGACCGAGACCTCCATACCAGCGGCCGGCTTGAGGGCTTTTTGTTCGTCATCGGCTGAGATCTGGGCCGCGGCCGGCTTGTGAGACAGAGAGATGAACGCGGCGAGAATCGCCAAAGTGGCAAAAGCCGAATGACGGAAAGACCGAGGCATAGCGGGCGGATCCTGAGCGGGGTGACAGCGAGGGGCGAACTGGCATTTTAACTTGGCCGCGGGGCGGCAAGCAATCGCCCTGACGAAACGGTAGTGTCCATAGGACCGTGGTGTTACAGGGTCTATGGCCCCTGTTGATGCAACTACCAAATGCGAACTTTCGCTTCGGGGAACAAACGGCGTGCTAATCGCAATGCGTCGGGATCGTTAGGGGAAACGAGTATCTCCCTCCTACCCCGTTCGCCAAAAAGTCGAAGCATTCCGGGAGCCGGTGTTGGCTTCCGAACATTTAGGGTTTTTTGATAGTGGGAGGACGGATCATAGCCGCGTTCCTCTTGCAGGAATTGGGCGCGCTGGCGAATCCAATTCAGGCTGTGGGCCGTCCATCCAAGCGGAATAGCAATAACCGTTACCACGACGAACATCGTCCGCAGACTGGCTAGTCCGATAGCTGAACCCCAAGCCATGCATATGATCGGGCTGTATCCACGGTCTAAATATGCGGCCGTCATCGCCATCAATCCGAACGCGACCGGCGTAGCTGTGATTACGACTGCCCTGGTCATGCGGAAACCCCATCGGAAACGGATACTTCGCAAGAAACCCCCGCCGAGAGCGCGGGGCTACACCGGATGAATCACCCCACCACACCAAGCTCATGGAATCGGATATCTGACATCCGACAGATGATCTGAACAATTTAGGTTTTCGGTTTGGGCTTCGCACTCGCCCGCCGTGCTCTTTTCGTCGTATTCGTCGTAGGTAGCGGAATTGGCGTCCCTTTCGACTCGCTAAATTTACCCTCCTGAAGGACCTTGAGATAAGCGGGCGCGCGAACCGTCACATCAAGATCGGTCTCGACGCATTTCATGTCCTCCAGGTGAATGTGAAATGCAGGATCGTATTTGGCCGAATCTGCGCTCAGTACAAACATTGCCGCAAGGTATTCCAGGCCTGCACGGTTGCCGCAGATATTCAACACAGAGAACTCTCGGCCATTCTCATCCTCAGCGGATGAAAGCCGAAAGAGGATTCTTGGCGCACGCGGCGGGATTGGGTAAGGCTGAGGAACGCCAACCGTCGAGACGGTGTAGTCAAATTCAAAGGAGTGTCGATGCTTGTTGGATGCTTTTGGCGGCATATTTATCGAACCTCAATAGAGAGCGAGTTTCATCCATTCCATCAGCACCGACCACGGCGGCGGGGTGGGGCGGGTTCTGCGACGGTCATGCACGAATTATGGCGCGCATTGCAAACGGTTGCTACTAAGGCGGCGTCCCCGCAATCTCGCTCCAAAACTTCCGAGCCATCAGCCGAGCGACTCCCGCGGTGGCGCCGCCATGAGCGTCCAGCCGCGTCCAGGCTGGCTTCACGTCGGGCGCCAGTCACTTCTTCTTGTCGTAAACCTTCTTCCCGCTCTTCGAGTAGTGATACACGCCGCCACGTGGTCCCGTGTGCTGCGGTATCCCAGTAGCGGTGTGACCGGTAACCGTTCCGTCGCCAGATGAACGAGCCACCGTCTCGTCGATCGGCTCCGCAGTATTTTGCCTCCCTGCCGCTTTGGCCGCAGTCGGTGGGTGACAAACGCTGCACGGCTGGTATCGGGCCGCGGCATCGCTCAGCGGCATTGCGATCATGCTCTTACTGAGGTGTCGGCAGCCGGTCGTGTGGTACTTGGGCCCGGTCTTTGTGACATAGACTGTCGCCTCATTCCGGTCGCTGCTCAGCGGCTGTGGTTGTGCGAAAGGCAATATCTTTGAAGGTGGCGCCCCTGGTGTCGTAGGCTGCGGGTCAATTGCGGCAGGCGGCTCAGGCTTCGGGGCTGGCTTCCGAAACTCCCACGGCGCCACGGGCTTCTCCGCCGCCCACAAGCCACGGTCCTGTGACCGAGCAATCACCTCGGCCTCGGCGAGCACAACGGACTTCGAGTAGTCTCTGTAGTGCCATGCAGTTCCTTCGAGCAGCAGTTCCCGGTTGACCCAATGCTCGCCGACGAACACCTGACCGACGAAACGGTCAGGGATGGCGCAGAACAGCAGAACCGCAATTGCCCAAACGCTTCGCATGACAGCCCCCTTGTCGCACCTAGCATGAATGCGACCAGCGCACGCAGCTTTGAATGCGAACTCAAGAGGCGCGGTGGCACGGAAATCGCTCTAGCGTTCGCCCGGAACCGCCGAGGTGACGGAAATCTCGGATTGCACCGGTAGTTATGATTCTTCGTGCTACAGCGAGGAGAGTGCAATGTTGCGTGGAACGGTTGTGGCGATTTCGCGGGAGCGAAAGGTCGGATACATTGCGTCGCCAGAAAGGTTGAACGATATTTCCTTTCGCATCAGTGACCTGGAAACTTCCGCGCTGCCGTGGAACGAGCGGCTGGTGGGTCGTGACGTCAGCTTCGAGGTGATCACAGTCGATCGTTGCGAGCGGGCAGTCTCGGTCAAACTCAACGTTGGGACTTGCTGTGACCATCGACCAATCCCACAGCCATTTGCACTCAATGGGCTGGTCTTCGGGTGACGTCGGCATCCTCGAAGGCGGCAAACTGGTGTGGCAGGTCTACGCACACAAGGGTGAGACCAAACTGCTGGCGAAGTCCGCGAACCGCGATGAGGCGTGGCAGGATGTGGTGCGGATGTGGTGCGGATGGCTCTCGACGCGGAAATCTAAGGGTCGGGCCGATCAGTATGGCTCGCTAAACGCCATCTCGTGCTGGGAATCCTCACCTTGCCACTGAGACCAGAATGCTTCACTGCTTTTCAGTGAAAGGATGAAACCCGATGATTCCCGATTCGGGAAATAGCTGTCTCGCGCGATCCATCATTTGACGATCGGCTTCTGGCGGACCGTCAAAGCGAAGATGGATGGCCCAGTGGCCCTCTTCGCCAAATAACCATAGGAAGAATGGCGCTGAGCAATTTGCCCGTTTGTTATTTCCCCACATGATCGGAGCAACGGTTCTTTCACCGTTGATCTCGAAACCCTCTGGGAACTCGTGAAATGCATGATCCAAGAACTCATGCCTCTGGCGAATCCAGTTCACGTGATAAACGACAATCGCAGCCGCCAGCGTAACCACCACGAACATTGTCCGCAGTGAGAACTGAAACCAGCGGCGGCGGGGTGGGATGGGCATGTCGGTCATGACACGATTGTCCCACTACGGCTGAGCGTTGGCAACCTCGCCCCAAATCTTCCACGCCGCAGCGCCAGCCAGCACCGCAGTCTCGCCGACTTCAATCATTCGTGGCTTCCAGTCCTGGCGCCCGAGGTCGAGGCGGTAGATGTAGACCCGATAGTGCGGGCGGACGTAGCGCAGCTCCAGCTCTGCGGTGGTGTTCTTTACGTGCAGCACCAAATCGCCAGGCTGGTGGGGCGTGGCGTCGAGGGTGTTCCAGAGGACGTTCATGGTTACGGAAATATTGCGGATGTGTCGCTCTGACTTAGGCGTTGATTAGTCATCAAAGCGTGCGGCGGCACCACCATCTCGAAGCCAAAGAAGGCGAACAACTTCTCCGCTGTCGCCAAGCTGATCCCTCCACCACGTGTAAAACGGAACAGTGTTGGCTGACTAACGCCAGATGCGTGCCCGATCTTATTCAACGAGTAGCCGCAGCTATTGATTGCGGCTCGAAGTGAATCGCTGGGGGTCATCGAGAATGCCTGCGTGCTACGGTGAATGGTTAGCGTTCGATCGCCTCACGGCATAGTTCTGACCAAGCCTGTGCAATGGCCGCAAACTCTTCCAAAAGCTTCCCTTCGGCGGTGATGCGATCGCCAAACAATCGAGACTGGTCACGATGAATGAACATGAATTCAGCGTGTATCTCGGCCGCGCGACGAACCAGCGACTCAGCTAGTGGGCTCACAAGGGCCATGGCGGATCTTGTATCGACCGGCCGTTGGGTGAACGTCCCCCAGACGGTTGGGCAGCCAACGAACGAAGGCGACGCTGTGGAATCAGCGCTGTGGCGTCCGAAGGGCAACGGATGACCTGGGAGTCGAGTGGCGGGTGCGTGCGCCTACGGGGCTGCTGGGAGTTCTTTGACAATTCGGGGTGTACGTTTTGCTAGTGTCCGGCGACTCAGAGCATCATCGCGTCGCTGGCGTGCCGTCGTGCTCTGCACCGCCGCCGGATTGTTTCGGAGGTGAGCAGTGCAGCCACGGCGAACGCGGCAAGCGTCAGGCTGGCCGGCTCGGGTGCGGCGGTGGCGACGATCGTCCCTTGCGCCGTGCCGGTGTAAGTCGTGCCACCGATGGTCCACACTAAGGGCACGTTGACGGGAAGCGTGAGCTTGTAAACGCCTGGGAGCGTGGCAATCGTGGCCGTGGCCGAGCCGTTTGTACCGCCGACCGCGAAGCCGAGATCATGAATGCTGTCGAGGTAATGCGGGATGGTGGGAATAATGCCTGCGGCGTCGCGGCCCCGCATGCCAAGCATCGCGTCGCTCATCGAGAAGCTGGTCGCTGCGGCCGAGAACTGATTCGCCACCAGAGGAATGACGCCGCTCGACAGGTCGTACGCGACGTCGCGAATGGCGAAGCGGAAAATGTCGCGGAAGAAAATAAGCGCAAGGCCGGCTTGCGTGGTGTTGAGCTGCCCGCCGAACGGCGCGTCTTCGGTCCCATTGGGCGGACTGAACTTGCTGGTGCCGGCCGACCAGTTGTCGAAATCGGGGGCGTAGCTGCCCGAGTTGTCGGCGGTCAGATTGTGCTCGCCCGCGCGAAAATGAATCGAACTGCCGCTGACGAAGTCCGTGGAGAGCGTACCCGAAATTGCAGCCTGATTCCCGAAGGTCCAGGACATGCCGGTGGTGGCGCCCTGGTTTGTGAGAAACAAATTACCTGACGGAGTGCCGTTCAGCAAAGCTGGCTGGTTCGGAATGACCAGCTTCAAAAAACTCTGCGACGAGTCGACGGTCCACAGCACGGCGCCCTGAGCGACGAAGGGGCCGCCGAAAAAAAGCACTGCGGCCAGCAGTGTCCTCCCAACACATTTCGCAGAGATCATTAGCTTGCTCCTCAAAGATGAGTGGACTGGATTCGCAACCGTCGAACAACGCTATCCCCTCGCGCACGCGGCCTATGTTAGCAAAAACCAGCCGTAGTCCAAAGAAAAGGCGACCTCGAGGAATCGTTCGCGTGCACGTGGAGAACAAAGTCGCCAGGCGAGTGGGCGGTGACTTCGAGGATATTGGCCAGGACCGCATAGCTGAATCCAAAAGGCGAACCGCCGGCAGAGGCACGACGCATTTGTGAGGCGTGCGACGCGCATACCGGCGGCTTACTGCCAGTCACGGAGTCTACGAGCTGGCAGTGCCTGACGAGTATCGCCATTGAACGACTGGCCGGCAACCGCGCCATTGCAAAACTCGACAAACCGCAAGCCGAGTAGCTAACGCTGGTGCGAAAAATGGTGTCGAAATCTGGCGCCCGTGTCAAATGTTCTGCTGGGATGGGATGGGGGTTGTCATGACAGCATTGTGCTCGCAGTTCCAGTAAGGGCATAAGTTCCCGTCGTGAACGGCGCTGGTCACGAGAGTCGTTGAACAGACGACTGGCAGAACCCCTCAGTCCGTTGGCGCGCCTTGCGGTGAAATTGATTGGCGGCAACGCGAGCATCACTGGCTCTCAGCGGTTCAGAGAAATCCGTGCAACGCTATTCACGCTAGCCTGCGGCGTTGAACTATCACAAAAAACAGGTGTGGCATGCTTTCTGCTAGGCACTTTGAAATTCCGATCGTCACGGTAGGCGCCGATAGATGTGAGTCACAATGTTCAGCTGCTGGCAATACGACGCCATTTACTTGATCTTTGCAGGGCTCTTATTGGTGGCGACGGCCCTTCTGACGCGGCCTGGTCTCCATAAATCGTTAGACCGTCCCGTCGAAAGAGGGTTTGGACCTCCTTGCTCATTGTGGCAGGCGTGGAAACTCTTTTGCAGCCTCTTCTGGGAACGGATGCTTCTGATCGGAACTCTTGTCTCTTGTGCAGCTCGCCTCTCGTTCAGCAACAATTGGAGTCTCGGCGACCTGTGGATGGTGGTGGCGATCGTAGCCATCTTCCCTTTTCAAGAGTATCTGACCCACAAGTATTTACTGCATCGCCCGCCAGTCGTCATTTTTGGCTACCGCTGGGAGTCGGTCATCGCTCTTGTGCATCGCGTCCATCACCGGGACCCATGGCATATGGAACGGGCCATCAATCCCCCAATCGCGGTCGTCTTATACGCGGTGGGACTCCCCGTGATCTTCTTCCCGTTCTTTGAACCGGCGCGTGCCCTGACAGGAATTGCCGCTTCGTGGTTAGTCCTCTTGGCCTACGAGTGGACGCATCTTCTGATTCATACATCCTACGCGCCAAACAATTGGCTCTTCAAACGAATTTGGCGGAATCATAGGTTGCATCACTTCAAGAATGAACATTACTGGTTCAACGTTAGTACGTACGGAGTTGACTCGCTCTTGGGAACGGCGCCATCTCCAGGCGGATTGCCGACGTCGTCGACATGTTTGTCTCTCGATCCAAGCGAAGCTTTTGAACATGAACGGTCGGCCCATCAAAGCGTTTCAGCGAATTGACCGAGCAATGTCGCTATCGGACGCCCAATCAAATCACTCATTGATGATCAGCGGACCAACAATGTCGCATTTAAACCAATGGCCAGTTGAAGTCAAACAGGATGGGAACACTTGGACGGTTCTCTTTGGCGGACGCGAGGAAGCGCGCTGTCGTAACAAGGACGACGCGACAGAAATTGGGCGAGATATCGCCAGTCGTACTAATTCACGACTCTCGTTCCCAGATGATGAGGGAGTCGCGAGACGCCATCAAGTCGCCCATCCGATCTAGGCCGCTTAGCAGCCGGGCGCAGATTTCCATTTGCTGGGAGATAGGTCTCATGTTTTTAGATCGCGGCATTGTTGCAGTCCTTGCGACCACGCTCCTCGTTGGCCTAGGTGATTCGCAGTGCGCAGCACAGAAACGTCGGAGTCCCGTAAGCACAGAGCCGTCAACACGTGCAACGCCCAACCTGCCACTCTTCGAGAATACTTTTGGAACGCCGACTGCGGAGCAGCTGGAAGAACTTGATAAAGTCGAAATCTCAGGGGCGGAAGAGCGGCAGTTTGGAGGCCGAATTATCGATGCGTACCTCGACGACCTACATAGACAGAAACTCAAGGTCGCAAAGCGAGGTCGAGACGTCGAATATCTCCGCGATTTGGTCAAATCGGTTCAACCATTTATGAAAAACGGCGAACGATATCGATCCATCAAGGTCTATGTGGTCGACTCGCCCCTGACCGACGCTCGGAGCATCCCTGGAGGAACTCTCGTTTTTTATCGCGGCTTGCTTGATTTCGCCGAGAGTGAAGCGGCGATCGTCGGGGTCGTGGGGCATGAGCTGTCCCATCTAGACCGCGGGCACCAGTTGGCGCCGCTGCGTCGGATCAAACAGTTTGAAGAAGGCCTGACCCCCGGGCATCAAGGCTTCCAACCGGATAAAATGATGTTGGGGATACGAGCAATTGTCGAAGGTTATGCTCGCCCATTTCGTCCAGAGGACGAGAGCGACGCGGATCACGATGGAACGAGGTGGGCGTTTCAAGCGGGCTATGATCCACGTGAATTTGCAGAGCTATTTCTAAAGCTTCATCGCCGCGATGGCGATAAGGCTGCTCCCATTCCTTTTCTGCAAACTCACCCTTTCCGTCTGGACCGCTACCGAACTATCCACGCGCAATATTTGGAATTGCAAACTGACTCGCCGCAAAAGCAGCTTTACGTTGGCCGCGAAAACCTGATGCAACGTGTTTCACGGTCAAAGCGTGAGTTCAGGAAAGAATAGAGTGGTTGGAAACTGCGTGGGAATGCAATTCCGTCAGACTCCACTGCCAGCAAAAGAGCGCCTTGCGAGGCCGAGTGGCATTATTCTCAGACTTATTCGATGACCTCGTCTTCCTGGATATCGCATCCCGCGCAGGATTCTTCGGCATCGGCGACGACGTCATCCAGCAATTCAATCAAATCGACTTCATTCCCACCGAAGATTGCAACCGCTGAATCGCTCGACTGGACGAGTTCTTTCGCTCGTTCTTGGGCACGCTCTAACGCCTCGTCATCCATCGGATCGAAGTAGGTGTCGTGCTCGTCACAGCGCTCCAGAGCACCCGCCTCAAAAGCAATGCGTAGCACCACGTCTCTTTTGGACTCGTTCTCGTTTGCTTCTTTTGTAGTCATGGCGTTCTCTTTCTTGAGGGGACGAAGCGGCTTTGCCATTGTAGCTGTCGGTTGGCCGATAATCGGAGAAAGCATCAGAAAGTGGCGCGAGATTGCTTTCGGTAGGTCCGATTCGTCATGTTGAAACAGCACGCCAACCACTGGACGGGACTAACGGTTACCGATGACCTACGGACCACAGCTTACTGGCTCGCTGTGGAAGCTCAGGTCGCCAATCACCTAATGGAAACCTTGACGCGGCGCCAGTCGTCGCGGTCCAGTCTAGCGTGCCGGAAACCATTTGGACTTCTTGCCCGACTCAGAAACCGAAAAACGGCCCTTTGATGGGGTTCACTGTGGCCCGATCAATACAAACGGCGCCCAGTAATACGGGCTCGACCATTTCGCCTGCTTACGGACGGACCGTTTGGCGGCTTGCAGTGATCGGGCGTATTCGGGCAATTTGGCTTCCGTCTGGCTCTTGGCCACTCCGGAACAAAAGACGCTAATCAACGTGGCCGCGGCCTCATCGTCGACAACCCAGTTGCTGGCGACAACACGCCGAGCGCCAGCTACGAGAAATCCTCGCGACAGGGCCCAAACGCCTTCACCTTCTTGCTGCGGACCATAATTCGTCATGCAGGCGCTGAGTATCGCCAACTCACAACCGTGGAGGTCGATATCGTAAATCTCGTTGAGCATGAGCATGCCATCGTCCGCAGGATCGCCTGATTTGGGTCCAGGCGCGAGAGCCAGCGCTCCAAATAAGTTGCCGTACTCGTCGTCACTCAACCCGTGGCAAGCGAGGTGCAAGATGTGCTTGCCCGTAACTTGGGAACGCACATTCGCTTCGGTTGCCGTCGCGCCTGTTAGCCGTTTTGTAGATTGCCCGCCTTTCCCGAAAATTTCGCTAACCCAGCGCGATTCAGTCCCCGAATAAGGGAGGCGACGGAAGCCGCTGCGCAAACGCGACTGCGGGCTGGGCCGCTGAGTATTCAATTGCTGCGAGTTGGTGGCGGATACGTCGCTGTAGGCAGGATCTCCCACGGAAAGTACGCTCGTTTGATCCCCGATACGTTCAGTCCTCGGTCGAGCCAGCAAGTTCAACAGCACCGCGGCCGATGGACCGTACGAAATCGCCGGGCCCACGTCTAATAAATATTCCGTTTCGCGGCGTGGCGATTCCGAACTCGGATTCACAACCAGACATTCGAACGGCAATAACGCAAGCGGGCCATCGGGTAAGACTACTAGTCGGTTGATTGTCCCGCTAAGGCTGCGTTCGCGCAATTCGGCCGGAACTAGCAACTCCCACATTGCCGCCAGTCGTGGGGCGGCGCCTCCCGCAGTGGCCGGCTTCGAAAGTTGCTGAAGGACTCCGTCGTCGTTCGCGTTTACGAGCAACCACTGAAGCGCGGTGTAGTACAAAGGGCCGGGGTGAATTTTAAGTCGTTTGGCAATTTCGGGGCTCGTCGTAAGCAGAAACACCTTTGTGCTCGGTCCGTCAATCGCCACGACATAGCTGTTGATCGGACCGATGAAATACGAGAGGACCAAACAATCTTCGCCTGCCAGCTTCGCTTGAATTTCTGCTAGATTCGGCGCTTTAGTTTCACGAGTGATGAAGCTGCGATAAACTTCGCTCTGACTGCGCACATCGCGGTAGTGTCGATACAGCCGTTCCCGCGCGGCAGATACGGCGTTCAGCAACTCCTGTCGCTGCGGATTTGGCTTGTCACGGGATTCGTCGACAGGTAATTGATGGAGCTTCTCTGAAAGCGCGGCTAACTGTTGCTGAAGCTGCGCATAGCGCTGCTGAGTCGCCGCGCGAGCTTCGGCCGATGCGCCATCGAGCAGGTCGGATCCTGCCATCTGCATTTCGTCCAAGAGCGTTCGCGCGCGAAATCGTTCGATAGTCTGAGCTGCGCCCGCCGCGTCATTGAGTTCCAGCTGATAGCCGATCATTCGGTCGAAGCCACGCGCGCAATCGGCGAAGAGCGTGGCGCGATCGACTTCCCCTCCTGAGGAATGTTGCCGTTGAATTTCGGCGATATCAAGCGCCTGACGTAAAACCTCCAGTGCTTCTTCGCGGCGTTCTGCCCGCCAGAAAATATTGGCTTGCGTATAGTAGATATCGTAGAGAGCTAGCAATGATTCGCCGCCCGCCTCGGCAATTTGTCGGCTACGCTCGACGCAAGCCTCTGCCTCGGCCCATCGCTCCAGCCTTTCGTACGCGTGCGCCAACTTCATTGATACGTGACAGATCATCGAATCGTTGAAACCCGGACTCTGCTCGTATTTCGCCAGCGACCTTCGCAGCGTTTTCTCCCCCTCCGCATTACGATCCATCGATAACTCGATGTAGCCCAGGTCAGCCAGGGCTTTTGCAATTTCGCGAGGATCGGTTTCTGGCGCCTTCGAATAGAGCTCCAGGGCACGCACCAAGAGCGCATGCGCATCCGCGAACCGCCCCTGAGCGTTCAGGATCAGTGCTAAATTGCTGATCCCTAGAGCCAGCCGCGAACTGTTTGGCCCGTAAATCTCTTCACGAATCGCGATGGCGCGTCGCGTGAACGCCTCCGCCTCCGCGTATCGCAACTGCATCATGTACAGCGATCCAAGCCGATGTACCGTATCAGCAGTATGAGGATGCTTGGGTCCGATCGTTTGAAGCTGGATGCCTAAGGCACGTCGGTAAAGCGGTTCGGCCTTATCGTAGAGTCCTTGATTGTTGTAGATTCGCCCCAAATTGATCAGTGGCACAGTTAGTTCAATCGCAGTCTTGCCAATCGCCTTTTCTTCGGCCTTGATCAAATTTTGGTTCAACGCAATCGCTTCGTCGATTCGACCTTGCTCGTGGTACATTTCCGCAAGGTTGCTCGTCACGCCAAGTGTTTCCAAGTGCATGCTTCCAAGCACCGCGGCGACCCCTGCAATCGCCTTTTGATATAGAGATTCAGCTTCAACGAATTTGCCTTGTCGCGAGTAAATCATGGCGAGCGCGCTCCGCGCTTCGGCCCACTCGACTTGATCAGCTTTAGGATCGCCTTCGTAAAGTGCAACCGCTTCTGTCAGCAAGCGGTTCGCCTCGTCATACTTTTGCTGTTGCTTGGACAGAATGCCCACTTGCGTCAGGAAATAAGGCTTTCGCTTCGGCGCGACGCGGTCTACCAGCAGTAAGAGACGACGACCGGCTTTCTCTGCGGTTGGAAAGTCGCCCGCCTGGTCAGCGACATCCATTTGTCGCTCGAGCGACTCGAAATCGGAGCGATCGTCGGCCAGCGCTGAGACCGTAAAGAAACCAACGCTGAGTGTCACGCCCAAGGCACAAATCGGCAAGTAAATCAGCCCGACGGCAATTCGCATCATTCACTCGCATTATGTCGCATCGTCCGATTGAACCGAAGAGAACGTCGCCACCAGAACTATACTAACCAAGCCGCGAGCTGTGACAAAATACCTGGAAATGGACCGCTTGAACGTCCGTTAGTCACGCCAATCGGCTTCTAGCTCGTCTCAGAAACCGAAAAACGGTCGTTCTCTCGGAATCTCGTCGAAGGTTTTAGATCGAGACTGCGGCTTTGATCATTTACAATGCGCCCGATGGGGGTCTCCGGCGCCATTCATTGTTGAGGGGTCTCGCCGCCGATGTACGTGTACCAGTCTTTGCAGAATCGGCTTACATCGTTGCCAAGGTAACGTCCTTAACTTCAGGGGCCGGTCGCATGAGCAGCACGTCGGTTGAGCAAACAAAAACGACCGCGCCCGATGGACTCGGCTCAGTCGGGACGCCTCCGTCTAACACGCGGCGGTCGGCCACCGGCGACCGTTTGTATCGAGTCGTCTGGCGGTGGCACTTCTATGCCGGCATGATCATCGCGCCCACGTTGATTGTGGTGGCTGCCACCGGAGCGCTCTACATCTTCAAAGATGAGGTGGAAGGGGTGCTCCACCCCGGGGTCCTTTACGTCAAGCCGGCTGACGAGCACGCCACGTACGAGCAGCAACTGGCCGCAGCGCGTGCCGCCGTCGACCCGGCGTATACAATCGGGACGATGCAGGTGTTCATCAACCCCAAGCGCGCCACCGAACTGGCGATGGGAGGCCAGAACTTCCAATTCGGTTACGTCGATCCTTATCGGGGCCACTACCTGGGCTCCGTCGAGAAGGGAGGCTTTTCCGACATCGTGCTCACGCTGCACCGGAACCTGTTCTTGGGTACCACGGGCCGGATCGTCGTCGAGCTCACCACCTGCTGGGGGATCGTGCTGTTGGCGACGGGCCTCTATCTGTGGTGGCCGCAAAAAGCGAACCAGGTGTGGGGCGTGTGGCTGCCGCGATTGCGGGCCAAGCCTTATGTGGTGCTGCGCGACCTACACACCGTCGTTGGCTTTTACATAGCCGTCGTCGCAATCGTGATCGCGCTGACCGGGCTGATCTACACCTACGTGTGGGGCGTTGGTTTTCGGTACGCAGCGGAGAAGACCGAGGCCTACGACTTGATTATGAAACCCAGGCTGTCCAAGTCCGCGCCCGAGGCCAAAGACCTGTCCATCGACCGGATCGTCGAGATTGCGCAGCAGAAAATGCCCGGCAACAATTTGCGCGTTTCGTTCCCGCGAGTTCCCAACGGGGCGTACACGGTCTATGCGAACAATGAACGCGGCCCCGGGGTCAACGAGATATTGTTCATCGACCGCGCCTCGGGCGAGATCCTGGAGGACCACTACAACACTCAGCTCAAGACCATGTGGTGGTTGGGGACGTGGAACTATCCGCTGCACGTCGGCACGATATGGGGCCTGCCGACAAAAATCATTTGGCTGGTGACCTGCATCATCCTCACGACGCTGCCCGTGACGGGCGTCTGGATGTGGTGGGAGCGCCGCCCGACCGGCCGGCTCGGCCTGCCCCGCCGAGTAAACGCCCGCCGTCCCCGCTGGCTAGTCGCCACGGTCGCGGTGACCAGTATTTTTCTACCCGTCTTGGGCTTCTCAGTGGTAGTGGTTTTGGTAGTTGAGTTCCTGACGTCGCGATTGCGCGCGTCAGCTTAACTGCCAAGGGGATATCGGCCATCTGGCACTATTCGCCATCAAGGGCACGGATCTGCAAATCCTTCCGTTTCTGACGCTTCTCAGAAATCGTAAACGGTGGCTTATTGCGAATCCGAGGAAACGTATGGGAATCGAGAGTACGGAGTGACCGAACAAACGAGGCCGGACTAAGGTGTGTGGATTGCAACCTTCGTGGCCGCGCATACTTTCAGGCCCGGCAATACTTCTTCCGCAGGGCGACCATGCTCAGACCTGCTAAGCCGGCGATGCCAAGCGCCAATGACGAGGGTTCGGGCGCCGCCACTGTGCCAACCCAAGCGCCTCCAGAAGACCCCGGATAGGCGAAGAGACTTAGTAGTTCGCCGCCAGTTTGACCGTCGAAAATCTTCGTGTGGCCGTTTACGGCGTTAGTGCTAGTGACGATGTCCGCGAAGCCATCGTGATTGAAGTCCGCACTAGCCACGCGCACTGCGCCGGTGAAGCCCGGATAGGCGAAGAAGCTTCGCAGCTCACTGCCGTTGGCGCCGCTGAAGACTTTGACGTGTCCGTTGACTTCTAAACCCGTTACGACGTCAGCAAAGCCGTCTCCGTCGATGTCTCCGCCGGCAACGTACACGCCCGCGGAAGTCGCGCCGTAAGCAAACAAACTCGCGAGCTCACCGCCTGTGTGGCCGTCAAACACCCTTACGTGTCCGTTGGCTGAGGCTCCGGTAATGACGTCGGCATAGCCGTCGTGATTGACGTCGCCACTTCCGACGCGCGCCTCGCCAGTAAAGCCCGAATAGGCGAAGAAGCTTAGCAGCTCGGATCCGCTCGCGCCGCTGAAGACCTTAACGTGTCCGTTCACCGACGATCCGGTAATGACGTCCTCGAACCCATCGTCATCCACGTCGCCGGCGGCCACGTACACGCCGCTCGTGAGCCCGCTGTAGGCAAAAAAACTTCGCAATTCGTCCCCCGTCCGGCCGTCAAACGCCTTGACATGCGATGAGCTTGATCCGACGCCCGTGATGACGTCGCCGTAGCCGTCTCCATTGACGTCGCCCCCCGCCACGCGTACTTCGCCGGTAAAACCTGGATAGGCGACGAAGCTTGCGATCTCGGCGCCAGTCTCTCCAGCAAATACTTTCACCGGTTGACTGCCATTGCTGGGTCCGGTTACGAAATTCGTAATCGTCGCCGCCTGGCCAACTGAAGAACAAATCAAACAGAAAAAAAGCACGGTAAACGCGTTACGCATCATCAATAGTCCCTGTGGAGTCGCTCGCTGGGTATGTCGCGTCGCACACCAGAAAAAAATGACGCGACCCAAGAGCGATAACGACGTGCTGGAATAGTGGAAGAGCAAGAAGGCCAATGGCCAGGCGGATCGGATCGATCCGGGCAAAACCCAAAAAACCGGTTATTCGGTTTCGTGAGCGCGAGTCATCAGCGACACTCCACGTCAATCGGGTTATCGAAGCCTTAACCACTCAATGGAGGGCGCCTGAAGAGATTGTGGAAAGCGTTACTCCGCAGGACCGGTGATTCTAGCCGGAGTGGCCCGCTAGTCAAGCAAATCTCGACCGTTAGGCGCGCCTACTTCCAAAATTGCGATTATGCAGTTATCTCACTGGGCTGGGGAGAAGAGCTTCGAGTCGTGCCTCTTATTGAACAGCCTTCGGGTTAAACCATGTGAGTCCCTACGGGATCAACCAGCTCACCGGTGCAGCCTGCGGCATGATGTACCGCTAGCTGTGCGACGTGACCGAGCAAGGCAAGAAGGCCATCGAGAGGCACTTCGATGTCGAGCTAAAGCTGCCGGAAATTGGAGCCATCGACTGCAACGCCAGTTTAACGGCATGCACTTTGCGACTGGTCTGTTAGTAGCGAACGTTAATCAAAAGGGGTCCAATGACATAGCCAGAGAATCAGGTCGATAAGCAGCGTTTCCACAACATCAAGGAAAATGAACTGCGCGAGGGCGGCGATGAGAAAGACGCGATCCAAAACGCGGCGGGCGAAGTAAAAGAGCCGCGTCGGGAAGAAGGGCGCTCGAAGGAAGATGAAGAAGCCTAAGCTCGAATTTGAAACGCTGGCCGGACGTGCTCAGCAAATTGTAACCGAACTGACGAACGCGATTGCCTTCGAAAAAGGCGAGTGCTGCTCGGTAGACGACTTTGCTGAGCGGTTTAGGACCACTCCCGGCCGACTGAAGGGGGTTCTAGGTCGCCTGCAAAAAGCGGGATTGATCATTGTCAAAGGCGCGGTTTTGGCATAAGTCGTCCCCACGGCGAAACTCCTGCAGTCGCAAGATCGCCATCTGAGTAAAGAGCAGGCGGGCCAACTGATCAAGCGGTACGAGCACGGGTACAAATAAAACGCGGCCGCTCTTTGTCGGTACGTACCGAACGATGAGCGACCGCGCTGACATGCTAGTGAATATGTCCGGCCAAGTACGCCTCTACGTGCTCTAGATCCGACCCCACGGTTTTCATCGCAGCCTCGATATCTTCGACGCTCGCATCAAACCAACCGACCCAAAAGTCTCGGGCGTCCGGGTCTTCTACGGACACGATGGTTGCGTCGTCCGGAAATTCGTTGATGGTATCGCATTGAAGTTTCATGTGTTGAACCTATTATCGAGGCTTGCTCGGTTTAAGAGCCTAAACGCCCTCCACCATTGAGCCGACTTCTCTGACAGCACTGCGGTATCTGCTCAGTAGTGACGCCGAAGTGTTCCGCCCAATCCCGCAATTCGTAGGCCTCATCCACATTGATGCGATCACGATCAGCTTTTCCAACTTTCTGCGTATTGTCGGCCATTGCTGGCGCCTCCTGTCTTCGGATTGGAATTCTAGTGCTCGTAGAACACATTCTGTGCCAATTTCAAAACTTTTGCGCAACCGGGAGGTGGATGGTGAAAATGCTCCCCTTGTTTTTCCCGTCGCTTTTTGCCTGAACACTTCCTCCGTGTAGCTTCACCAAGTCCTTCACTAGCGCTAGTCCAATCCCCAGCCCAGAATGCGTTCGATGTTCGGCGTCCTCTTCTTGAGTGAAGAGTTCGAATATCTCCGGAAGTATTTCAGGCGCAATTCCGATGCCGTTATCTTCGACCGTGACCACGGCGTCCCCATCCGATGTAGCTCTCAGGAAGATATTACCGCCATTGGGCGTATATTTGATTGCATTCGAGAGGAGGTTTGTAAAGATTTGGCAGAGCCGCATTGGCTCGCCCTTCACAATGATCTGCGTGGGCGGAAGCAGTAATCGGAAGTTATGTTTCCTTGCGTTTATCTCGGGGCGGCATGAGTCGGCAACTTGGCCTAGAATTTCTCCAAGGTCCACGGCCGTCATCTCGCATCGTAGTTTGCCATGGACGACTCGCGTAGCATCAACCAGGTCGGTTACAAGCTTGGCGAGCGTGTTGACCTGCCGCTCAAGAATTCCGAGCATCGCTTCCGTCGTCTCATCTGTGACGAGAGTATCGCGCAAGAATTGCGTAGAGTTCTGAATCGGCGAGAGCGTGTTGCGAAGCTCGTGTGCGAACACGGCAAACAGTTTCTCATTGCGAGCCACTTTTGCTCGCAAAGCTTCGATTTCACTTTCGAGGGCTTCTCCTTTAATTTTTAGATCAGTGCGGTTCCGCATAATCTTGGAGAAACCGATAAGGTCACCATTCTGACCATAGTGGGCTTGTACCACGCCGGTGACCCAAATGCGTTGCCCGTCTTTACGCAACATCCAGCGGTCATCCTCCATTCTGCCCCCGGCGCGCGCTACTACCAGCTCATGCTCGAAAAGACCTCGCTTAGCATCCTCAGGAACGAAAATTAGACGAGCACTCTGCCCGAGCACCTCGCTCGGCTCATAACCATAAATCTTAGTCGCGCCGGCCGACCATTCGACAAAGCGGCCGTTCGTATCAAGAAAGGTAAAGGCGTGATCGTCGGCTCCGTCCAGGAAATGAGTGACCCAGGTTTGACGTTCGGACATAGGTTTCACGATGTTCAAGTACTCGCTATTGAGAAGGGCGATCGCCACAGTTCGGGATGGGCTCTTCAAATTCCGTGCCAATCCACCGGAATCACGCAGTAAAGGTACGAAAGTTGCTGTTGATCGCCCCGTTAAGAGTGCGCAACGACATCGCCCAGTATCACCCGTGTCTTGTAAAGAACCGCTATGAATCGCTTCGCGCTTCCAGAAATGAGTTCCGCCGACGAGTTTCAAGCTTTGCTTGCGGCCATCATCAGCTCTTCAGACGATGCGATCGTCAGCAAGGACCTCAATGGGGTCGTTCGAAGCTGGAATCAAGGCGCCGAACGGATTTTTGGATATACGGCCGAGGAGATGATAGGGAAGCCCATCACGACGTTATTTCCGCCGGACCGCCTTGATGAGGAACCAAAGATTTTGGAGCAGATTCGCCGCGGTCAGCGGGTCGATCATTTTGAAACGATTCGTCTCCATAAGGACGGAAGACCATTGCACGTTTCTGTCACGATCTCGCCGGTCAAGGATGCTACCGGCCGAATAATCGGCGTCTCAAAGGTGGCAAGGGACATCACCAGCATGAGACGGATGTCCGACGAGCGAGAGGAATTGCTTAGACGTGAAACAACTGCGCGAGCTGAGGCCGAACGAATCGGTCAAATGAAGGACGAATTCCTGGCCACGCTTTCACACGAATTGCGGACACCCCTCAACGCAATTCTAGGGTGGGCGACGATTCTCCGCTCCGAAGGAGGCGTTACTCAACAAGAAGTTGCCCAAGGCGCGGAGGTAATCGAGCGCAATGCGCGGGCGCAAGCCCAGCTAATCGAGGAACTTCTCGACATGTCGCGGATGATTAACGGCAAGTTGAGGCTAGATGTCCAACCAGTCGACCTTCAGCTGGTCGTTTCAGAAGCTGTGGATTCGCTACTTCCCACGGCCGGGGCCAAAGCAATTCGGCTCTCGAAAGTCCTCGACCCCAAGGCGGGTCCAATCACCGGTGACCCCGGCCGGCTCCAACAAATTCTCTGGAACCTTTTAAGTAATGCTATCAAATTTACGCCGAAGGGGGGCCGAGTCCAGACGTTTCTGCGTCGAGTGAATTCGCACGTCGAGATTAGTGTCGTGGACTCGGGAATTGGAATTGATTCGGACTTTCTACCTCATCTCTTCACGCGCTTTTCACAAGCCGACACCTCAATCACCCGTCAGTATGGCGGTTTAGGTCTTGGATTAGCCCTCGTTAAATCGCTCGTCGAATTACATGGGGGCAATGTCAAAGCCTTGAGCGATGGCCCTGGCCAGGGTGCGACGTTCATTGTCTCCCTGCCAATGGCTCCAGTTCATCGCGATGACATCGAACCTGTTCTCACACCGGCGCCAATTGCACTGTCATCAGAAAGTTGTCCGAACTTGGAAGGCTTTCATGTGCTCATAATCGACGACGAGGCAGATGCCCGAAGCTTAATTCAGCGCATACTCGCCAAATGCCGTGCAACGGTATCGACTGCCTCCAATGCTGCTGAGGGACTCGCGGCGGTGCAGCAGCTCCACCCCGATATGGTATTAAGCGATATTGGTATGCCGGTCGAAGACGGCTACCAATTCCTGGCTAAGTTGCGGCAACTTCCCGTCGCCAAAGGCGGCGACACACCGGCAGTTGCTCTAACGGCATTTGCGAGATCGGAAGACCGCCGACGAGCGTTAATGGCGGGCTTTCAAATGCACTTACCGAAGCCGATCGAAGCCGCCGAACTACTTGCGGTCGTTACGAATTTCTGCGCGGCAAACCGTCGTCTTAAAGCACGCGGGTAACAGCTAGTCGTTCATGCCCCCTGTCTAGTCGCGTGCTCAGCTAAGCCCCTTCGGCTTTTAACCCCGCGTTTGTTCGTGGTCTGCCTCTGCCGGACGACTAAGGATGGCATTATCCGCACTGACATGCAAAAGTTTGCTGGCGACGAGCGGGATGTGGTCAATCATGAAGTTGAATATGCCGACGGGCGCGCTAAATCCTATTTGCCGACTGGCTTATCCAACTCACCCAATGGAGAGGGTCAATCGCGATGAGCATTTCTACAATGCTCGCGGTAATCGGCCTTACCATTCTCTAGGGTACTGCCAATCGTCAGCCCGTGCTTCGGCAATTCAGATTTACCGCCGCACGAACATTTCCAGGTTGCCTGATACGCTGGCCCGCATTGATACACCGATACTTCGGCTGTCACTTCTCCGATCTTAGTCAATTCGCTGCAAACGTACTCCCCCTGACCGCTCATCGGTCGTTCTCCCTGGCTTGAAGAGACTACGGTATTACCCACCTCCTTAGGGAGATTGTGCATCGGCGGGACGTTGCCCCAAGTGCCGTTTGACCAGGTTGCAACCAAAAATAAAAAGGCCATCAGGTGGGCAGGAACCTGACGACCTTAACAGCACTCCCAAGGGACGCCATTGTGAAAATGTTACCTCCCTGGTCACGGAAATCATCGAGCCCCTTCAGAGGGTGTTGGCTAGCCTCACTGGCGGCAGGCTCGCTCGGCTTGCTGCCACTCGCGACCGGACTGGCGGCGTTGGGCGCATCTAGAGCTGCGGGTCACCATTCGTCCGGATCGTTTTGGTGGTGACCGTCGTCTTGCGGAACGAGTTGCCGTCCCGAGTCTCCAGCCGTTCAATTGCCACTATTCGCCCCGATGATGGTCACCGCAATGCAGCCGATAGCTCGCCTTTCCGTTCTCGACAGCGCTTGAAATGGACAGCCCTTGGAGGGGCTTCTCCGGAGTAGCACCGCACGAGCACTGCCAGGTCGCTTCGTAGATTGAAGCGTATTGGTGCACCGTCACAGGAGCTGACACCTTTCCGATTTTGACCAACTCACTACAAACGTACGAAAATGCATCGCGCATACCCTGCCTCCTGATCGAACTCGGCCGCGCAATCCAAGCGAGCGCTAGCGAGTTACATGAAGGGGTGGGCCGGGACAGAAAAAGAAGTTCCCGAAATACGGGAGTTGTCCCAAGAG
>Ga0070665_100000413_pt1 | contig 62505 bp, 51 predicted proteins | sample KBSS13metaG_FD_65862 | JGI IMG/M metagenome (GOLD analysis project Ga0070665, IMG submission 65862) | Switchgrass rhizosphere microbial communities from Kellogg Biological Station, Michigan, USA - KBS S1-3 metaG | ecosystem: Host-associated > Plants > Roots > Rhizosphere > Soil ... | reverse complement strand
TTCCCAGGGCGTGAAACCGGACATGGTTACAGCGCACGCGGGTGGCGAGGCGGACCCGGTCGCCTCGAACGACACAGCGCAAGGGCGCGCGCAGAATCGTCGTGTCGAGTTGACGCTCGCCTCGGCCTCGTCTTCCTGAGTTCCGTGTCGGACAGATACCTCAGGCGCGTCGATGACCAACACCGCGACGGGATCAGTTCAGATCCCGTCGCGGCCCGACCTTTCGTAAACGCAACCGAGAGCAACTGACCGGAGCGTTTCCGGGATATCGGCAGTTTCGAGCGGTACCTGACGCGGAACGGCGTTGTTGGGTGCGCTCGACATGCACTATCCGAACGGACGCCTTCGACCCCGTGGACGCCTGAACGCCCGAGGTCCGTCAAAAGGAGGCTTTCGAGCTGGTCCGCAGCCTCACGATGGATACACTCGACCATGGCAACCCTGCCCATGCCAACCCTGCCCTTGCTATCCAGCCTAAGAGAGTATCGGGCCGAATGGCTCCGCTACGATCTTACCTCTGGGCTCGCCATTGCTGCGGTTGGATTACCGAGTGCCATCGCCTACCCGGCCCTTGCCGGGCTACCGCCGGAAATCGGGTTATATGCCAGTATCGTGTCGCTTCTTGGCTATGCGCTATTGGGGTCGTCGCGACAGCTCATCGTGGGACCGGACGCCGGCACGGTCATGATGTTGGCGGCAGTGTTCTTGTCCTTGGGCGTGTCCTCGACTGATGACCGCGTCGTCGTATCGGCGGCAATCGCCGTCGTTGTCGGCTTGCTGTGCTTCCTGGCAAGTCTGCTGCGGCTTGGCTTCATCGCCAATTTCCTGTCCCGGCCGATCCTGACCGGATTCATGACCGGCATTTCACTGTCGATCCTTGTCGGCCAGCTTGGGCGCTTCACCGGCGTCAAGATCGACAGCGACGGTCTCTTCAGACCTCTTATTGAGCTCGCAACGAAGGCCGGCCTGATTCACTGGCCATCGGTGACGTTGGGCACCGCGCTCTTCATCCTGCTCCGCCTGCTAAGCGCGTGGCTCCCGGCCGTTCCGGGCCCACTGGTCGCTGTGGGACTCGCCACCGCGTTGTCGGCAGCCTTTGATTTTCAGGGATTAGGAATCCGCGTTGTTGGTGAAATCCCGTCGCGGTTTCCCTCGCCAGCGCTGCCGATCCCGCACGGCATCTCGATCAGCGACCTGATCCTCGGTGCCGCGGCTGTGCTGATAGTCAGCTTCGGGTCAGGCATAGTGACCGCGCGCAGCTTCGGCGCAAAGAACAAGTATCCCGTGGATGCCAATCGCGAGCTCTTGGGGTTCGGGGCAGCGAACATCGCTTCCGGACTGTTTGGCGGGTTCGCTGTGACAGCATCGGATTCTCGTACCGCTATCAATGATCTGATGGGCGGCAAGACGCAGCTGGCCGGCATCATTTCGGCAGCGGCCCTGGCGCTTACGGTTCTGTTCCTCACCGATGCGTTGTCTGTCCTCCCCACGCCGGCGCTTGGCGCCGTCCTTGCTTCTGCCGCCGTCAGTCTCATCGATTTGAACACCCTGCGCGCATTGTGGCGGATCAGCCGGATCGAGTTCGTCTTTGCCCTGATCAGCATTGCGGGCGTTATCGGGCTTGGCGTTCTGAATGGCGTCGTCATCGGGATCGGCGCCACATTGCTCTACCTTCTCATGAAAGGCTTGAGGCCCCGCGACGCGATGCTGGGCCGCATTCCCGGGCGCGAGGGCTTCTACAAGCTCCACCGCTATCGGGATGCGCAGCCAATTCCGGGGCTGGCCATCTACCTTCTGCAAGGCGATCTGCTGTTCTACAACGTGGATTATGTCAAAGGCCGGATTGAAGACACCATCGCCAAACTAGCCCCGGGAACCAGGTGGCTGATCTTCGATGCGGGTGCGACTGCCCAGATCGACAGCACGGCAGCGGTCATGCTCGACGACCTGCACACCCTCGCTGAGGCGCGAGGTCTGAAGTTTGCGATTGTGGAACTCCACAGCGAGCCGCGCGACACGCTAGTTCGTTCAGGCGTCGTGGCCAAGGTCGGGCGCGACATGGTCTTTGACGATCTCGAGGATGCGGTCGCTGCCTTCTCCGCAAATCTCAAGGAACACTCGGCTTATCGGACTATGTGAAGCCTGTTCCCGTCCATGCGGGCCGACAATAAGGCTTGGCCTTTCGCAACCGTTCGCTGATATGAGCTCCAATATTCAATCACGGGGAGCCCTGCGAATGCCCAAGATCCTCATTGCCGGCGCTTCGGGGGTCGTTGGCAACGGCGCCATGGAGTATTTCTCCGCGCGCGAAGGTTGGGACGTCGTAGGTGTTTCGCGCCGGCCGCCCATTTGCGAAGCGCCCAACGCAGAGCATATCCAGGTCGATCTGACCGATGCCGACGCCAGCAACGCGGTCTTCAGCCGGATGGCCGACGTCACACATGTCTATTACGCCGCGCTCAACGAACGTGACGGCGACATGTTTGCGGGCTGGAGGGACCCGGAACAGATCGACCGTAACGCCCGGATGCTGACGAACCTGTTCGACCCGCTGATCGCGATCGCGGGGAATTTTCAGCACATCACGCTCGTGCATGGCGGCAAGGCCTACGGAATGCATATCCCTGGTCTGCAGCTTCCGGTCCCGCTGCGCGAGGATCAGCCGCGCCACCCCGGCGAGAATTTCTATTATCGCCAGGAAGACTACATCACCGCGAAGCAGGCGGGTCAGCGCTGGTCGTGGACCATACTGCGTGCTAGCACGATCGTCGGTCCCGCGATCGGCGCCAATATGAATTCCTTCCTCAACCTGGTCGTGTTCGCCGTCCTGCGGCGGGAGGCCGGGCTCAAGCTGCCGGTCCCGCTACCCCGAAGCTCGATGACCGAAATGACGGACACGCGCCTGATTGCCGATGCCGCGGCCTGGGCCGCCGACGCGCCCGCTGCGCATGGGCAGATCTTCAACATCCACAATGGCGATCTGTTCGCCATCCATGACGCCTACCCGATCGTTGCCAAAGCGCTTGGGATGGAACTCGAGGCGCCGAGCCATTTCAGTCTCGGCGCGGAGATCGACAGGCTGGCGCCGCTGTGGCCGGACATCGTTAGGCGCCATGGACTGCGCGGCCCGGCGAATGTCGATGAGCTGCTCGGCAACTCCAAGGAAATCGCCGGCGTCTGGTCGGCCAGCGTGGCGCCGGGCAATGAAATGAAATGGGGCCTGACGAGCGCAACCAAACTGCGGCTGGCAGGTTATCCCGGCTGCGTCGACACGATCGAAATGCTGTATCGCTATATCGACCGCTTCCGATCGCTGCGGATCATCCCCTAGGTGCCAGGAGGACCCTGGTGTCCGCAAAAGGGCCGTTAGCGGCTTACCTCCAACTCATCGTAAGGCTGGCACCCCTCCCTCAACTCGTAAGGCTGGCAGCCCTGCCCCAACCTCGGTCGGTATGAGCATTGGGCTGGCCCCGCGATTGACCACAACGTTGGCGACCGGCCGATTACGGGTGTCAACCCGTGGCATCACCGAGATCATAAGGAACAGTAAGGTAAGAATGGACGGTGTCGTACCGAGAGCACTCGTATCCGATATACCCGATATAAAAATAATCACAAAAAACAGATCTCGTAAGCGGTAGGGCCTATAAAGCAGATCAAAAAAGAGACAGAACATGACAATAACAATGGGAAAAGTCCCGACAAATCCGACGGACAGGAGGCTCTGCAAAAGCATATTATGTGCCGTGTCGACCATCAGATCATTCGAAAAGCCGACATGTTGTGGAAGCAAGACTTTGCTGGCGTTGTAGCCCCAGCCGAAGAGCGGCTGCTCTTTGATCTTCTCCCCGACGAAATCCCAAATCTCGGTCCTACCGGTCAGTGTGAATACTTCCGTGGGATCGCCCGAGCGGCTGAAGTGGCTTCCCAGGGCATCCAGATGAAACGAGAAAATGAGGGAACCGATTACCGCCGTCATGGCAACCAGAACTGCTGCGATCAGGCTCTTGGTGGACCGGGCCAGCGTAGCTGCCGCGATGGCGACGACAACGGCAATCATTCCTGTTCGTGCGTCGCTGGCGACAAGAGAGGCAATGCCCAGGGCTATCAGTGGCAGGAAGACATACCAGCGGCCACGGCCGCTGACCCAGAGTAGAAATATGGCGCCCAGATACTTGGCGCAGACCGATCCCATATTGTTTGCTTGACCGGCGATGCCGCAGAATCTGAGTTCGAGGCCGTTATATGTTGCGAACGGCGATGAGCCGAACGCAGGGTTCGCGATGTAAACGACCCATCCGACAGCAAGAAAGGCCGCCAATGTCAGGACCACCGTCCAAAGGAATTGGCTTTCGGAAAGCTTGTTAATTAAAGCGAGGGCAAAAACAAAGAAGCATAATAGCGAGAATGCACCAGCAAAACTATATGCCGGGGTCAGTGCATATACACTCGATATCATGGCAATGACGATATACCCCAGCCAAGATGCCGATCCCACGTGCGAAAATACGGTACGGATTGGTGGCATATGAGCAAAGCCGATGACGCCAGCACCGATCCAAAGCCCAAATTTCAGCAGACTCTGCCAATCAGTATCGATTGCCCCCGCACCGCGCGCACGAAACTGAGCATCTGTGATGAATAGTACCAGCACCAAGTAGGTTATGATTGCCGTAGTCGATCCTTGCACAGCCCGTATGATAATCGAGCCGCCAACCACGAGCCCGAGAGCCACCAAGGGAAGAACGATAACCCACGGAGCATCGTCTGAGAAAATGATGGACGCAACCGAAAGCGCGGCAAACGCCATTAGGACAAGTGCAATCGGTAACCGCTGCAAGCGTTCGTAATCTGGCTGGTAGCGTTTTTGCCGTTCAACGTAGGTCAATCGACAGCCCTCATGTCTGATAGTTCGACCGCAGGCGTCCCTCTCCGTTTTGCTTCGGTCGCGAGAGCGTGGCATCCAGCGGCTAGAAGGCTGGAAGATGAATTCAAGCAGTTACGGAACGGTAAGAGGATGGCGGTGAGCGTCATAAGCAAGTAGTGACGTGAATGGCGTGTCATTGCACCTTCGCATAGGGACTACCTCCGCGGACCGCGATAGTTATCGATAAAATTCCCGGCCATCAGGCTCGTGAAACATCAGTTCTCGAATGGTCGACGCGGGGTTGTCCCAGATTGTGGCTAGCCCTTAATCGGGTTATTTTTCAATGAGATCGATGCTTAGCACGACGCTCGACCGGTAGCTTCCCCGGTTATCTTCCTGACACTCCCGAAAACAGTGCCGGATGCCACCGCGATAAATTCCTGCGGAAAGAATATGAAAATTCCCCGGTTATATAGGAGTAGTCTGACTGCAACATTGCATAGCTTCCCCTTGGTTTGTACGACGAGGCGTTACTTATTTCTGAGTTCGGATCACGGGGAACGCAATGCCAGCAGCTCGGATGCAAAGCAATATCGTCCAGTCCATTAAACACTATTTTCCGACATTTTGGATTGAGGTCGGCTTGAGATTAAGAAAGAAACATTTCGAGCGGGAGCTTTTTCTGGTGCCCTTGCTGTGTAGCAAGGATCAGATTGCAATCGATGTGGGCGCAAACCAGGGTATATATACCTATTATATGGCGAAATTCGCCAAGCAAGTCGTGGCGTTTGAGCCTAATCTGGACCTTTTGGCTTTGCTGATGAAAGTGGCAAATGATAACGTCCAGCTCCAGTCAGCAGCGTTATCTAATGTTCATGGGGATTCAATAATGAGAATTGACCCCACAAATCACGGCTTATCGACAATCGAGCAAAGAAACGATTTTCATATAGCGAATCCTGCATTTGCCCCGGTGCAGCGACATGTCTCCACCCGAACTCTCGACAGCTTTGACTTCACAAATGTTTCGTTGATAAAGATCGACGTCGAGGGTCATGAGGAAGCCGTGATCCAAGGCGCGCGCCAAACAATCATGCAAAATAAGCCGGTCCTAATCATCGAGTCCGAAGATCAGCACAACAGCGGCGCTCCCAGAAGAATATCAGGCATGCTCGCGGAGCTGGGATATCGCGGTTTTTTCATGCGCGATGGCGGGCTCCACGATTTCGATGAATTAAAGCCCGATGAAACCGACCCGAGAAACTATGGAACAAAAACAAGATATATCAATAACTTTATATTTGTTCCGGCGAGCGCTGAAGACAAGATTTCCCAACTCCACGCGGCTGCCAGGTCGTTCAAATAAAGATGTGCCGGCGAGCTCCGCTTCACTCCACCGGCGGGGCAAGGGCCTCCGGCGACTGCTGAGCCTGACTTCCGGTTTTCAGCAGTAACAGCAGCGGTGCGGCCGCGACCATGGCGATCAGGAACAGCTTGAAGTCGTCGATATAGGCGACCATCGCGGCTTGCCGGTTGATCTCGGCGTCGAGCGCGGCGAGGCCGACCCGCGAATGCAGATTCCAGCCCAGCCCGGAATGGGCGAGCAGGCGGTTGAACAGCGTCGCATGCGCCGCGAGATCGCTATGCGCCACTTGCATGTTGCGCGCGAGCATCGTCGTGCCGATGGAAATTCCGATGCTGCCGGCAAGGCTGCGCACCAGCGAGAACAGGCCCATAGCCTCGGTCCTGAGCGAAACCGGCAACGACGCGAACAGATGGACGTTGAGCGGGATGAAGGTCAGCATCACGCCGAAGCCCTGGATGAAGCCGCTCCAGAGGACGAGCCGTTCGTCCATCTGCAACGAGAAGCCCAGCATCTGCCACATCGACAGGCTGACGAAACCCATCCCGGCCAACATGATGATCCGGCGGTCGATATATTGGGACAGCCGCGGCACCATCAGCGACCCCAGGATCGAGCCGAGGCCGCGCGGCATGGACAGCATTCCAGCGGTGAACACCGGATAGCCGAGCAGGCTCTGCAGCAGCTGCGGCATCAGCGCCGTCGAGGAGAACATCAGCGCGAAGGTGATGAAGGCGATGAGCATGGAGCTCAGGAACGTGCGGTCGCTGAACAGGCGCGGGCTGAAGAACGGCTTTTCCGTCGTCGCCGAATGCACCGAGAACATCCACAGGCCCAGGACGGTCAGCCCGGCCTCGATCAGGACCTCGGTGGAGTTCAGCCAATCCAGCTGCTGCCCGCGATCGAGCATCAGTTGCAGCGCCCCGATCGCCATCGCCAGCATGCCGAAGCCGAAGAAATCGAATGAAATTCCGCGCTGCTTGTGATCCTCGGGCAGGAAGGTGGCCAGCGCGGCGAAGGCCAGGACACCGACCGGCGCGTTGACGAAGAAACACCAGCGCCAGCTATATTCCTCGGTCAGCCAGCCGCCGAGCGCCGGCGCCACCAGCGGCCCCAGGATGGTGCCGATGCTCCACACCGCCATCACTCGTATCTGCTGCCCCGGCGGCGCCAGGTCGAACATCACCGACTGCGACAGCGGGCCCAGCATCGCGCCCAGCGCCCCCTGCAGCACCCGGAACAGCACCATCTGCTCCAGGCTCTGCGCCCAGCCGCACAGTATGGAGGCCGCGGTGAAGCCGGCGATGCCGGCGAGAAAGAGATGCTTGCGTCCGAACCGCGAGGACAGCCAGCCGATGAGCGGGGTCGCGATCGCCGTCGCCAGAATATAGGAGGTGAGCACCCAGCTGATCTGATCCAGCGCCGCGGAAAAGCTCGCCCGCATATGGGGCAGCGCGACATTGGCGATGGTGGTGTCGACCATCTGCATCATGTTCGCCATCATCACGCCGGCCATGATGACCCGGGGATGCTTCGTCACCAGCGCCGGGCCGATCGCCAGCTTGCTTGGGACCGCCGGATTGCTCCTAGCTGAATCTTCCCGCCGATCTTCTTCGACGGTCGCGCTGCCGCTTGCCCGGGCGCTTGCCTCTGCGATTGGCGAACCGGACGAACGCGCCACCATTAATTATCATCTCCCCGAGCGCCCGCTGTTTCGGCGCAATTTTTCGGCCCGGACAATCGCATATATGACGCGCCGTGTCAGATGGTGTTTTTCATCAGATTTCATGGCTTCTCTGACGCTCGCGACACGGTAAGCTCGCAGCCATGTCCTCCATTCGACCCTGCGCCCTGCCCAAAGACGCGCTCCTTTCGAAATACGCGCGGGCCGGCGCCTATACGGATTGCTTCACGGCGGACATCGCCAAACCGGTCTCCCACGCCGCCTATGTCGAGGCGTTCTATACTTGCCGGTTATTCAAGGTGGAGAGGTTCCTGCTGACCTGGCTCGTGTTCAAACCGTCAACCGATGCCCAGGCGCGGGAGCTCGCCTCCGGCGCCTCGAACAGCTTCGCCGCCTGGCGCGTGGAGGAACGCAGCGCCAATCAGCTGCTTGTGTGCGATTTCCTCGGCCAGACGCGATCATGGCTCATGATCGGCCCGCCGAGCCACGGAGGCGCAGGCACGACGCGGCTGTATTTCGGCACGGCGGTGATACCGGTCCGCGACAAGGCTTCCGGACAGGCAAGGATGAGCTTCGCCTTTAAATCGCTCCTGCCTTTCCACAGACTGTACTCCCGCGCTTTGCTTTACACGGCACGTTCGCGCCTGAGCCGTATCGCGAGCATCGAGCAATCCTGAGCTCTTGGTTCCATCAAAGGTCAGCCACCTCCCCAAAATGCTGCTGGATCGTTCGAGGGAAAGCATGTTGGACAGCCGTTACCAGCTCGGCCGCTGCCTGAAGGGCGTCCTCCTTCTGGCGCGCGGCGACTATAGCGGGCTGGCATTCCTGCGCGACGGACTAGCATGGCTCCGGGAGGCGCGGGTCCGCTTCAACTACGTGCAGCTTCTCGGCGCTTTCGCGAAAGGGCTTGGAGAGGCAGGCCAGATCGCCGGGGCGCGCGCGGCAATCGACGACGCGGTCGAGCAAGCCGAGAGCCGGGAAGAATTCTGGTGCCTGCCCGAACTGCTGCGCATCAAGGGCGAAATCATGCTGCTGGAGCGCCTCGCCGGCGCCGGCACGCTGGCGGAGGCGCATTTCCAAAGGGCGCTCGCCATGGCACGGCAGCAGGAAGCCCTATCCTGGGAGCTGCGCATCGCCATGAGCCAAGCCGGCCTGTGGCGGCAAAGCGGCAGAGCGGCGGAAGGGATCGAACTCGTCTGCGCCGCCTACAGCCGCTTCACCGAGGGCTTCGGCACGGCCGACCTGAAACGTGCCCGCGCAGTGATCGGCGATCGGACACAATAGCGGTGGGCGCTTTCAACTAACTACGATACGTCCTGACAATCCGAAGCGTCCCGAACGCGTCATGCTCTTGCCCGTCAGACGTGCGGATGAGCGCTTCGGAGGCAGACATGGACTACAGGTCAAACTGCGCCGGCCGGCCGTCCACAGATGATCGTCACGGCCTTACGGGCAAGCTCTCTCAGTTCGGCGCGCGGCATGCCGGCGCGGGCTCGGATCGCGATGGTTTGCATCGCGGCGGATGCGAGGAACGCGAGCGCAGCCGGATCGGCGTCGTCCGGCAACTCGCCTCTCTCACGGGCAATGCGGAAACGCGCTTCGAAATCGGCGTCGATCGTCCGGAGCCCTGCTGCGAGACTTTCCCGGATCTCGGGATCCTCGACGGCTTCGGTGACAGCTGTCCCCATCACAAAGCAACCGCGCGGGTCGCCGTCACCCGAAAAATAAATGGACAGTGCCGCGTCGTAAGCATCCATCAGCGCTTCGTCCAAAGGCCGGTCGCCCGCCAGAGCCTCACGCGTCGCTGCCAGGCTGGTTTGCCAATACCCCGCGAGCGCTTCGAGATAGAGGGCGTGCTTGTCGCCAAAGGCCGCATAGAGGCTGGGCCGGTTCATGCCGGTCGCCGCGGAGATGTCGTCGAGCGACGTCGCCGAATAGCCGGCCCTCCAGAACGTGTCCGTCACCCGCCGAAGCGCCGCCTGCGGATCATAGGCGCGCGGCCGGCCACGCCGCCTCGCTTCTGGGCGCCTCGTCGTGGCCTCAATCTTATTTTGTACCATATCGCATAAAATCCTTGATCGCCGGGGTCTGCCGCACATATTTATGCGGAATGGTACAAAATTCAATGGACGTGAAGGCCCATCATGCAGCTCAACTTTTCATCCCCCGCCGCTTCGATAGCCTCGACCGTCATGCTCCGTGAGACCGGGGCACCGGTGCAACCCAATGCCCGCCCCTCCACTGTGGAGCTTGCCCCGCCGATGCCCCGCAAGACGCTGCGGGAACGGTTGCGCCGTCCGCTCATGATCGCGTTTCTCGCGGGGATGAGCGCAACCGGCGGCGCCTATTATCTTGCGGAGGAGCCCTATGTCGCGACCGACGATGCCTTCGTTCGCGCGGCGAAGGAGTCCGTCAATGCGCGTGTTTCCGGTCAGGTCGCGGAGATTGCGGTCAAGGACAATCAGAGCGTCCGCAAGGGCGAGCTGCTGTTCCGGATCGATCCGGAACCCTATCAGATCGCCGTCGATCAGGCCGAGGCGCGGCTGGGCAGCGCGCGCCTTCAGGTCGGCGCGCTGAAAACGACCTATCGCCAGCAGCTGACGGAACTGCAATCGGCCAAGGATAGCGCCGGCTTCGACGAGCGCGAGTATGGCCGCAAGAAGTCGCTCGCCGCCTCCGATTTCACGCCGCGCGCGGCCTATGACCGGGCCGAGACGGATCTCAAGGTCTCCCGGCAGCATATCGCGTCGATCGAACAGCAGATCGCCAACACCGTGGTCGCGTTGAATGGCGATCCGAATATCGAGATCGACCGCCATCCGACGGTCCGCGAGGCCAAGGCCGAGCTCGACCGGGCACGGCTGAACCTCTCCTATACCGCGATCCTGGCCCCTGATGACGGCATCGTGACCAAGGTCGACGACCTGCAGGTCGGTGACTTCGTCAATGCGGGAAACGCGGTGTTCTCGATGATGTCGAGCCGCGTCTGGATCGAGGCGAATTTCCGCGAAACCGGCCTGACCCATATGCGTCCGGGCCAGGAAGCGACGATCGACGTCGATGTCTATCCGGGCCGCACCTTCAAGGCACATGTCGTCAGCATGAGCCCCGGCACGGGTTCGGACTTCGCCGTCCTGCCGCCCGAGAACGCGACCGGCAATTGGGTCAAGGTCGTCCAGCGCGTACCGGTTCGCCTGGAGCTCGATGAGACCGATCCGAGCCGGCCGCTCTTCTCCGGCATCAGCGTCACCGCGCGGGTCGATACCGGCTATCGCCGCACCTGGCGGCACCCGCTGCGGACCGCTCTGGCGGAGGCGGCCAAATGACCACCGCGACAATCGCCGCCTTACCGGCTGCCGCCTCTAGCGGCCGAACGATCATCACGGCCGCGGCCCTGCTCGCGACCTACATGCAGGCGGTCAATATCTCGATCCCGAATGCGGCCCTGCTCCACATCCAGGGCACGCTGTCGATGGCCGACGACCAGGTCGGTTGGGTGTTCACGTCCTATATCGCGGCCAGCGCCGTCGTCCTGCCGATGACGCGCTGGCTCGCCGGCCGTTACGGGAGAAAGGCGGTCCTGCAGTTCTCGCTCGCCATCTTCGCCTTAAGCCTGGTGCTCGACACGCTGGCGGAGACACCGATACAGTTCGTGTTCGCCCGCATCGTACAGGGCCTCGCAAGCGGGCCGCTGGGGCCGCTGGCCCTAGCGATCCTGCTGGATGTGCAGCCGCCGGCGCGCCATGCGCGGATCAGCCTGGCATGGACCGTGACCTCGATCCTGGGCATCAGCAGCGGCCCCAGCATCGGCGGCTGGCTCAGCGAGTATCATGGCTGGCATTCGATCTTCTATCTCAGCCTGCCGGTATCGGCCCTCATCTTCCTGGTCATGACGCTGTGGCTCTCCGAGAAGAAGGCCGACAAAAACCCGCCCTTCGACTTCTTTGGCCTGGCCGCTTTCACCGTCTCGATGATCGGACTGCAGATGCTGCTCGACCGTGGCGAGCGCGTGGAGTGGTTCAACTCGGCCGAAAGCTGGGTGGAGGCGATCGTTGCGCTGCTCGGCCTCTATCTCTTCCTCGAACACGTCCTGATGGCGAAAACGCATTTTCTCGACAAGGCGCTGTTCAAGGACCGCAACTTCGTCCTCTCCACGATCATGTTCTTCGTGTTCGGTTTCGTCCTGCTGCCGACCCTGGCCCTGACGTCGCCGATGCTGGACGAGCTGCTCGGCTACCCGGCCGATACCACCGGCTATATGACTATTCCGCGGGGCGTCGCGCTGGTGGGCACACTGATCCTGATGGGCTTCGTTCCGGCCCGCATCGACCACCGGCTGTTCGCGGCGGGCGGGATGGCGATCGTCGTCTACGCCAACTGGCTGATGCTCGGCTATTCGCCGACGATGGACTGGCGACTGGTCGCCACCGCCGGCGGATTGCAAGGCGCCGGCCTCGGCATGCTGATGCCGGCGCTCGCCAAAATGGCGTTCAGCACGCTCGATCCGCAGCGGCGGCCGGAAGGCACCACGTTGTTCAACCTGTCGCGACTCTATGGCAGCACGATCGGTGTGGCGGTGGTCCAGCTCTTCGTCTTCAACAACCTGCAGGCCATGCACTCGGCGCTCGCCAAGGACCTGACGCCCTATCGCGCAGCCGCGCGTGCCGCGACGACGTCGATCTCCTTGCCCAATCTTGCCATGCTCAATGAGCTGATCACCGGCCAGGCGGCCATCGTCGCGGTCATCGGCCAGTTCAAGGTCCTGATGCTCGCCATGCTGGTTGTGAGCCCGCTCGTCCTGTTTCTCCGCAAGCCCAACCCCGCCAACTAACCAGGGAGTAAGAGCATGGCCACCCAAGATGCGCTTCGCGATAAGAGGATTCCCCTCAACCACGGATCCGGTGCGATGCCAGTCGTCGGTTTCGGTACGCTGATTCCCGATCGTGTTGCGACCAAGCAGGCCGTCAAGGCCGCATTGGAGGTGGGATTCCGCCATTTCGATTGTGCGGAACGCTATCGCAATGAAGACGCTATCGGCGAGGCGATGCAGGAGGTGTTCCAAACAGGGACGGTTCAACGCGCGGACGTTTTCATCACCACCAAGCTGTGGAACACCAATCATCGTCCTGAGCGGGTCGCGCCCGCCTTCGAAGCCAGTTGCCGGCGGCTGCAGGTCGACTATATCGACTGCTATCTGATCCACACCCCCTTTGCCTTTCAGCCCGGCGACGAGCAGGACCCGAGGGACGAGCGCGGGCAGCCGATCTACGATCCCGGGGTCACGCTGGTCGACACATGGCGGGCGCTGGAACGCCTCCTGGATGACGGCAAGTGCGGGGCGATCGGCCTGTCGGATATTACCTTGGACAAGCTGCGGGAGGTCGTTGCAGCCGCGCGGATCAAGCCCGCCGTGGTCCAGGTCGAATCCCACCCCTATCTGCCCGAATGGGAACTGCTCGACTTCTGCCGGCAGAACGGAATCGTGCTGCTCGCATTCGCACCACTGGGACACGGGTCCGAGCCCAAGATAACCGAGGATCCGATCATCACGGCGATTGCCGAGCGCGTCCACAAGACCCCCGCGCAAGTCGCACTGGCATGGGCCGCACAGCGCGGCACCGCCTTCCTCACAACCTCGACCAAACCTGACCGCATCCGTGAGAATTTCGACATCGCGGCACTGCCCGAAGATGCGATGCGGGAAATGCGGGACGGTATCGCCAGGGAAATCCGCTTCAACAGCGTGGTGACGACCGGCGTGCCTGGCTTCATCCCCCAGGTCAGGTGACGCGCGCCCTTCCCTATCTTCTGCTATTCCCCTCTTTGCCCCTGTGATAGCGTTACCCTGTATCCGGGCACGATCGGGGACGACGCAAGATGATCAAGAGGGACATCGGCCGCCTCCTGCCTCTGACTGCCCTTCTGGTCGTCGCGGTGCCGCTGATCGTCACGCTGGCCGGCTGCGACCGGAAAGAGGAGGCGCCACCCGATATTCGGCCGGTACGGGCGGTCACGGTCGAACCTGGGCCCAGTTCGATCACCAACACGCTGACCGGCGAGATCCGGGCGCGCTATGAGAGCGACCTCGGTTTCAGGATCGACGGCAAGATCGTCGACCGGCCGGTCGATGTCGGCAGCGTCGTCAAGAAGGGAGAGGTTCTCGCCAAGCTCGATCCGCAGCCGCGCCAGCAGGATCTGCAATCGGCCAAGGCCGATGCCGCAACGGCGAAGGCGACGCTGGCCAAGGACCAGGCGGCCGAGGCTCGTCAGGCACAGCTGCTGAAGGACGGCTACACTACCCGTGCCACCTATGACGACGCCGTCGCCAGCCTGCGCGCGGCGCAGTCACAAGTCGAATCCACCGCCGCGCGGCTTCAGCAGGCCCAGGACAATCTGGGCTATACCCAACTGCTCGCCGATGCCGACGGCGTCATCACCTCGGTGAGCGGCAATATCGGGCAGGTGGTCGCCGCCGGCCAGGCGATCGTGCGCCTGGCCCAGCCGGGCGAGCGCGAAGCGGCGTTCAATGTCCCTGAGGCTATCCTCGCCGCCGCGCGGACGGCGCCGCCGGTCACGGTGGCGCTGGCCAGCAACCCGGCGATCAAGCTGGTGGGGCAAGTTCGCTATGTCTCGCCACAGGCCGACCCGACAACGCGAACCTATGAGGCGCGCGTCTCGCTGCCCAATGCCCCGCCCGAGATGCGGTTCGGCGCCACCGTCACCGGCAGTGCCTCGCTCCAGAGCGAAGCGCTGATCGAGCTGCCGAGCAGCGCGTTGTTCGAGCAGGACGGCAAGCCCGCCGTCTGGATCGTCGACGCCAAGGCAGGAACCGTGTCGCTGCGGCCGATCACCATCGCCCGCTCCACCGCCCAAAGGATCGCGATCGGCGCCGGGCTGAACAAGGGCGATATCGTCGTGACTGCCGGCGTCCAGAAGCTGATCCCCGGGCAGAAAGTGCGGCTGCTGAACCCCGCCGCCCCCCAATGACAGCGCAAAGACTCTGATGGCGCTCAACCTGTCGGAATGGGCGCTCAGGCACCGCTCGCTAGTCTGGTACCTGATGCTGGTCTTCATCGTAGCCGGCGTCCTGTCCTACCTGTCGCTGGGCCGCGAGGAGGACCCGTCCTTCACGATCAAGACCATGGTCGTCTCGGCCAAATGGCAGGGCGCGACCATCGACGACACGTTGCAGCAGGTCACCGACCGGATCGAGAAGAAGCTGCAGGAAACGCCCTCGCTCGACTATATCCGCTCCTATACCAGGCCGGGCGAGACGACGATCTTCGTCAACCTGCTAGAATCGACGCCGGCCAGCGCCGTGCCGGGCCTGTGGCAGAAGGTGCGCAACGAGGTGGGCGACATCGCCCCAACCCTGCCCTCGGGCGTAGCCGGCCCTTTCTTCAATGACGAGTTCGGCGATGTCTACGGCATCATCTACGCCTTCACCGCCGACGGCTTCTCCGACCGCGAGTTGCGCGACTATGTCGAGGGCGTGCGCAGTCAGCTGCTGACCGTGCCCGACGCCGGCAAAGTCCAGCTGGTCGGCGCGCAGGACGAAAAGATCTATCTCGAGTTCGACATCCACCGCATGGCCGGGCTCGGCCTCAACCGCAACCAAGTCATCCAGAGCCTGAAGGACCAGAACGCGGTGACGCCGTCGGGCGTCATCCAGACCGGGTCGGAGAAATTCGCGGTCCGCGTCTCCGGCGCATTCGGCTCGGAGGAGGACCTGTCACGCATCAATTTCTACGCCGACGGCCGGTTCATCCGGCTGTCCGACATCGCAACGGTCCGCCATGCCTATGCCGACCCGCCGCAGCCGATCTTCCAGTATGACGGCCAGAAGGCGATCGGGCTGGCGCTGTCGATGCGCGCCGGCGGCAACAACCTGGCCTTCGGCGAGGCGGTCAAGCACAAGATGACCCAGATCGTCCACGACCTGCCGATCGGCATCGAGCCGCATCTGGTGTCGGACCAGCCGGTGGTCGTCGCCCACGCCATCTCCGGCTTCACCGACGCGCTATGGGAGGCGATCGCTATCGTGCTGGGGGTCAGCTTCCTGAGCCTGGGCCTGCGCGCCGGCCTGGTCGTCGCGGTCACCATCCCACTGGTGCTGGCGATCGTCTTCGTCGGGATGGAGATCGCGGGCATCAGCCTGCAGCGCATCTCGCTGGGCGCTCTGATCATCGCGCTGGGCCTGCTGGTCGACGACGCCATGATCACGATCGAGATGATGATCAGCCAGCTCGAGAAGGGGGTCGACCGGATCAAGGCCGCGACCCACGCCTATGTCACCACCGCCTTCCCGATGCTGACCGGCACGCTGGTGACGGTAGTCGGTTTCGTGCCGGTGGGCTTCGCGCGCAGCAGCGCCGGCGAGTATTGCTTCTCGCTGTTTGCGGTCGTGGTCATCGCGCTGTTGGTGTCGTGGGTCGTGGCGGTCCTGTTCACGCCGCTGATCGGCGTCACCATCCTGCCGGCGACGCTAGCCAAGCATGAGGAAAAGAAACCAAGCCGGGCCGCGGCCCTGTTCCACCGGGTCCTGCTCGGCGCGCTCCGGGCCAAATACTGGGTCATCGGCGGCGCCATCGCCGCCTTCGTCGCATCGGTCGCCGGCTTCGGCCTGGTCCAGCAGCAATTCTTCCCGTCGTCGGACCGGCCCGAGTTGCTGGTCAATATCAACATGCCGCAGAACGCCTCGATCTATGCGACCCAGACGGCGGCGACCCGGTTCGAGACGCTGCTGAAGGACGATCCCGATATCGACCATTATTCGATCTATATCGGCCAGGGCGCGGTCCGCTTCATCCTCACCCTCGACGTTCAGCTGGTGAACGACAATTTCGCCCAGGCGGTGATCGTGACCAAGAGCGCGGAGGCGCGCGAACGGCTGCGCGCCCGCCTCGATGCGGCCGTGCAGGAGCAGTTTCCCGAGGCCATCATCCGCCTGTCGCCGCTGGAATTCGGCCCGCCGGTGGGCTGGCCGCTGCAATACCGGGTGAGCGGCCCGGACCCGGAGAGGACGCGCTCCGCCGCCTTTCGCGCCGCGCAGGTGCTGGCCTCCGACCCGCGCACCCGGCTGATCAATTTCGACTGGAACGAGCCCGGGCAGGCGGTCCGCGTGACGCTGGACCAGGATCAGGTGCGGCGCCTCGGCCTGTCGACGCAATCGCTGTCCCAGGCGTTCAACGCTGTTCTGACTGGCATGAGCATCACCCAGGTGCGCAGCGGCATCTATCTGGTCGATGTCGTCGGCCGCGCCGAGGCCGACCAGCGCCACACGGCTGAGACCCTGCGCAACCTGCAGATCCCGCTGGAGGATGGCCGCACGGTGCCGCTGTCGCAGTTCGCGACCTTCGAATACACGATCGAGCCGCCGATCGTTTGGCGGCGCGACCTGCTGCCGACGATCACGGTGCAGGCCGACGTGGTGAAGGGCGTGCAGGCCAAGACCGTCAATGCCGCACTCGCCAAACCGATGGCCGACTTCGCCGCTGGGCTGCCTCCAGGCTATTCCATCGCGGCGGGCGGGACGCTGGAATCCAGCGCCAAGGCCCAGGCCTCGATCGCCGCGGTGTTCCCGGTGACCTTGCTGCTGATGATGACCATCCTGATGCTGCAGATACAAAGCTTCCAGCGGCTGTTCCTGGTGGTCAGCGTGGCACCTTTCGGCCTGATCGGCGTGGTCGCGGCGCTGCTGCCGACCAACACGCCGATGGGCTTCGTCGCCATCCTGGGCATCATCGCGCTGGTCGGCATGATCATCCGCAATTCCGTCATCCTGATCGACCAGATCGAGACCAACGTCGCCACCGGCCAGGACCGCTGGAACGCCGTGATCGACGCCGCCAACCATCGCCTCCGCCCGATCCTGCTGACCGCGGCGGCCGCCATCCTCGGTATGCTGCCGATCGCCCGCGAAGTGTTCTGGGGCCCGATGGCCTTCGCCGTGATCGGCGGCCTGGCCGTCGCCACCGCGCTGACCCTAGTGTTCCTGCCGGCGCTCTACGTCGCCTGGTTTAGGGTGAAGGAACCGGCGGAGGTAAATGGCTGAAATCCTCTCCAGCCCACTGGACGTGCTGGCCTTCGGCTTCGCCTATGCCGAGGACCCGCGCTGGCGGAATGGGCGGCTTTATTTCTCCGACATGTATGGCGGCAAGGTGCACAGCGTCGATCTGTCGGGAACGGTCGAGACGATCCTAGATCTCGCCGACGGCACGCCGTCGGGCCTGGGCTTCATGCCGAACGGCGACCTGCTGGTCGTGTCGATGTTCGAGCGGGTGCTGCTGAGGCTCGGCGCATCGGGCATCGCCCGGCATGCCGATCTAAGCCCCCTCGCACCGCATTCGATCAACGACATGGTGGTCGACCACGCCGGCCGGGCCTATGTTGGCCAAAGCGGTTTCGACTACTGGGCCGGCGAGGCGCCGAGACCCGCCCCGCTGATCGCCGTCGAGCCCGATGGCTCGATCGGCGTGGCCGCGCGGGACCTGATGGTCGGCAACGGCGTCGTCATCACCGATGACGGCCGAACCCTGATCGTCGCCGAAACGCTCGGCCACCGCATCAGCGCCTTCGATATCGACGAAGCCGGCCGCCTTTCAAACCGCCGCGTCTTCGCCACCCTGCCCGACAACCACATGCCCGACGGCATCTGCCTGGACACCGAAGGCGGCATCTGGACCGCCTGCCCCAGCGGCCTCGGCGTGGCGCGTTTCGAGGACGGCGGCCGCATCACCCACATCGTCCCCCTGCCCGAGCCGCACCGCGCCTATGCCTGCATGCTGGGCGGCGCAGATAGGCGGACGCTGTTCATTTGCAGTTCGGAAACGTCCGATAAGATGGAAGCGCCACGCAGGCGGTCGTCGCGGATTCTGGCGCTGCCGGTCGGGTTTACGGGCGCTGGGCTGCCGTAGACCTGTCCTTATCCATGTTGCCCCGTACGAGAACCGGGAGTGTTCTCGTTCCGCGATAGCCGCGAGGCGTCGCGATCTCGAACGACAGCATCGCACGGCAGAAGCCTGCCGACCTCGTCGAGTTCCTCGGCGTGATGGGTTCCCCATTCGACCAGAGCGGCCAAGACCGGCCTCAGGCTTTCGCCGAGTGGAGTGAGCCGGTATTCGATCCCCTGACGATGCTCTGCGCTGGGCTGCCGGCTCACCATCCCGTGTTCCTCAAGCGCCTGCAATTGCTCAAGCAAAACCTTCTGCGAGATGTCGAAAATGCGCGTCTCCAGCTCGCTGGTGCGTTGCGGGCCATCCAGCAGCACATAGAGGATGACCGTCTTCCAGCGCCCGGAGAGGACCTTGAGCGCGCGCTCGGCCGGCAAGCCCGGCAGTCTCTTGAGGATCTTCATCTGTAAACCACTGACCAAATTGTGTGTGGATGGGAATGGCTACCGAAACCAAATCCTCGGTCAACACTGACCGGAGTAAGACCTGTGGTAGACCTCTTCGACCCTCAATTGGTTGGCGGTACCGTTCCGCTGAAGAACCGCATTGTCATGGCACCCATGACCCGCACGCGGACGTCCGATGGTGACGCCCCGAATGCGCTGATGGCCACCTATTATGGACAGCGGGCCAGCGCCGGCCTGATCGTGACCGAGGTGATCAACGTTGCTCCCTCCAGCAAGGGCTACGCGCTGATGCCTGGCATCTACACGGAAGCCCAACGCCAGGGCTGGCGTCTGGTGACCGATGAGGTTCGTCGCCGTGGCGGCACGATATTCGCGCAGATATTCCACGTCGGCAGGATGGCACATCCGTCGCTCATGCCGAACGGCGAGGCGCCCTGGGGCGTGACCGAGGAACGGGCCGAACATTCGGACGTGTTCGCTCACGGCCTGGATGGCGTGTTACGCTATATTCGTGCAGGCACGCCGAGGCGCCTCAAGACGGATGAAGTTTCGGCTTTGGTCGGCAACTTTGCCCAAGCTTTCGCCAATGCGCGGCAGGCCGGCTTCGACGGTGTCGAAATCCACGCAGGCAACGGCTATCTGTTCGAGCAATTCATGAACTCGACACTCAATACCCGCACCGATCGCTACGGCGGAGGCCGGGTAGAAGAGCGTACCCGGTTCCTGATGGAAGTCGTTGACGCGGCAGTGCGTGAATGGGGGCCGGGGCGCGTCGGCGTTCGCATGTCCCCCTTTGGCGAGTACAACTCCATGCCGGCCGATCCGCTTGCCGAGGAAACCTTGCTGTATGTCAGCGAGCAATTGGGGCGCCGCGGGGTCGCATATCTGCACCTGGTCTATGAGTTGATGCCGACCGGCAACATGGAGACCGCCGAGTTTACGAAACACCACATCTCCCACGCCGTGCTTGCCCGGGTTCGGGCGGCGTTTCCTGGCGCAATCATCTGGTGTGGCGGCTTCACTGACCGCGAGGGCGCTCAGGCTGCCCTCGATACAGGGCTGGTAGACCTGATCGCCTTCGGCAGACCCTATATCGCAAACCCGGACCTGGCTGAGCGTCTCAAGCACGGCTGGCCGTTGGCGGAAGCGGACCGTTCGACTTACTACACCCGACGCGGCGAGGTCGGTTACACGGACTTCTCTACATATCCGGCGCCACGCCGCGCCGTCGCGTAATCCGTGATGGATTGCGGCTAGCGGGCCATGCGGCGCCGACCCGCAGCGATTCTGGACATGCGATCGCCCGCGAGGTGTTCTGGGGGCCGATGGCCTTCGCCGCGATCGGCGACCTGGCTGTCGCAACCGCGCTGACCCTGGTACTGCCAGCGCTCTATGTCTCCTGATTCCGGCTGAAGGAACCAATCTGTCCCGGCCGTGGGGTGCCGCTGCTTCGGGCCGAACAGGTTTCCCAAAAGTAATATCCTGTAACCTACTCCAGCCGGCCGACAAACGTTCGTATTCTCACTCCCCGAGCACCGCGTCAGCTGCAGGGAGTGGAAACATGGTTGCGGCGAAAAAACCGAATATCCTGTTTGTCATGGCCGATGACATCGGTTGGTTTAATCTGAGCTGCTACAATCTTGGCGTCATGGGCTACCGAACGCCCAATCTCGACCGCATCGCCAAAGAGGGCGCGATGTTCACCGATTTCTATGGGCAACAGAGCTGCACCGCCGGACGCGCCGCCTTCATCACCGGACAATCGCCGATCCGTACCGGACTGACCAAGGTCGGCATGCCCGGCGCCACCCTCGGACTGTCGGCTGAAGACCCGTCCGTCGGGGAGTTCATGAAGGGTTTCGGGTACGCCACCGGCCAGTTCGGCAAGAACCATCTCGGCGACCGGAACGAGCATTTGCCGACCGTGCATGGCTTCGACGAGTTTTTCGGCAACCTCTACCATCTCAATGCCGAAGAGGAGCCGGAATATCCTAATTGGCCGAAGGACCCCAAGTTCACCAAGAAATTCGGCCCGCGCGGTGTTCTCAAATGCAAGGCGAGCGGCACGGATGACACGACTGTCGATGCGCAGTTCGGCAAGGTCGGCAAGCAGACGATCGAAAATACCGGTCCGCTGACCCGCAAGCGGATGGAGACCGTGGACGAAGAGTTCTTGGCCTCGGCGCTCGATTTTATCGAGCGCAAGACCAAAGAGGGCGCGCCATGGTTCTGCTATTTCAACCCGACGCGGATGCATGTCTTCACGCACCTGAAGCCCGAATCCGATGGAAAGACCGGGCTCGGCCTTTATCCCGACGGTATGGTGGAGCTTGACGGCTATGTCGGCCATCTTCTCGACAAGCTCGACGATCTCGGCATTGCTGACGACACCATCGTCGTCTTTACCACCGACAACGGCGCCGAAGTGCTTTCCTGGCCGGACGGTGGGGCGACACCGTTCCGTGGCGAGAAAGACACCAATTGGGAAGGCGGCTGGCGTGTGCCCTGCGTCATGCGCTGGCCCGGTGTGATCGAGCCCGGCCGCATCATCAACGACATCTGCTCCCTACAAGACTTTATCCCGACCTTCGCCGGCGCAAACAGCGAAACGGACCTCGTGGAGAAGGTGAAGAAGGGCTACCGGATCGGTGACAAGACGTTCAAGGTTCATCTCGACGGCGTCAATCTGGTGCCGTTCCTGTCGGGCAAGGAGGATAAGTCACCGCGGAACGGCTTCATCTATTGGAGCGACGACGGTGAGTGCATGGCGGTGCGTATGGGGCGGTTTAAAATCGTCTTCGCCGAGCAGAGGAGCAAAGGACTCGATGTCTGGCGCGAACCGCTGTCGCAGATGCGTATCCCCAAATTCTTCGACCTGCGCGCCGACCCCTTCGAACGCGGCGAGGAAAGCTTCAAGTACAATGATTGGTTTCTCGAGCAGAACTTCCTGCTCTACAGCGCACCGCCGCTTCTGGCGGAGTGGCTCGAGAGTTTCAAGGAGTTTCCACCCCGCGCCCACGCGGCGAGCTTCAGTATCGACCAGGTCGTTGAAAAGCTGATACCCAAGAGCTGATACCCGCCTGAGGAATTGCGAGACGATTCACCAGATCGGGGGCGGCTCGCGACGCGTGGCTGGGCCGAGGCCCTCGTCCCTAGGAAATCAGCAAATCCTCCCACTCCACCTCCGTGCACATGCGGTGGAAGTCCGGGCTGTACCAGGGAGCGTTCACCTGGAGACGGTCGTGCTCCTGGTTGACGTAGTAGTTCCGCTCCTTGCCGCTGCCCGCCTGCATCAGGAGCAGCTTGCGGCTTTCCGCGTCCAGGGCCGTGTTGTAGCGCAGGAACGCCTCGCGCTTCACGTCGATGCGGGATTTGCCGGTTTCCAGCATCCGCATCATGCAGCGGGCGGCATAGGCGGACCAGATGATGTACCAGACCGGCACATGGGTGCCACCCGACACCGGCTGTGAGTTCGGGCCGTAGAGCATGAACAGGTTCGGAAAGTCCGGCATCATCATGCTGATATAGGCGCGTGGCCCGTCGCCGGCGGACCAGGTCTCGTGCAGGTCGGCCCCGCCCTTGCCCACGATCTTGGCCGGCGCGAGGTACTTCACGATGTCGAAGCCGGTGGCGGTGATGATCACGTCCAGCTCCCGCACCTTGCCGTCGGCGGTCTCGATGCCGGCCTCGGTCAGGCGGACGATGCCGTCGGTCACCAGCTCGACATTGTCGCGGGTCAGCGCCTTGTACCAGCCGTTATCGACCACAGGGCGGCGAGAGAACGGGGCGTAGTCCGGCACCAGCTTTTCGATCAGGTCCTCGCGGCCGTCGGTCTGGGTCTTGATATAGTTGGTCAGGAAGGTGCGCAGATTGTCGTTGACCTGGTTGACCAGGCCGCCGCCGGCCTGCCAGTCCGGGTCGGGTAGGACGAAATTGTGAGTCTCGAACAGGCCGGCGAACGCCATATAGCGCGACCAGTTCCAGAAGCCGGGGAAATTATCCAGCAGCCACGCGGTCTCGGGCTCGACCGGGGCGCCGTATTTCTCGCGCGGCGATATCCATTGCGGGGTGCGCTGGAAGACCGAGACCTGCGCCGCGTCGCGCGCGACCGCGCTCAACAGCTGCACGCCGGTCGAGCCGTTGCCGATGACCGCGACCCGCTTGCCGGTGAGGTCGAGGTCTTCGGGCCAGCGGTTGGGATGGACGATGCGGCCCTTGAACGCTTCCTGGTTCTCGAACTGGGGGAATTTCGGGTTGGCGAACACGCCTGTGCAGGAGATGACGAAGTTGGCCTCGATCGTCTCCATCCCGTCCGGCGTCTGGATGTCCAGCACCCAGCGGTCGCGCGCTTCGTCGAACACCGCCTGCTTCAGGTCGGTATTGAAGCGGGTTTTCTCATAGGCGCCATATTTCTTGGAGATATGCAGCAGGTATTCCCTCACCTGCTCGCCGCGGCCGAAATACTCCTTCCACTTATAATTCTTCTCGAACAACAGCTCGTAGGAGTTCGACATGGTGTCGACGCGGATGTCGGGATAGCGGTTGATCGTCCAGGTGCCGCCGGGATCGGCCCGCCGCTCGATCACCACATAGGGGATACCGAGCTGCCCCATCTGGACCGCCGTGGCCAGCCCGGAAAAGCCGCTGCCGATGATCGCCACCTTGAAATCCTGCGGGATCGGCCGCGCCTCAGTCTCCCACTGGGCCATCAGCGGAAAGGCCTGGAAGGCCGGCAGGTCGCGGCGGGACTTGTATTCCAGGTCACCCATCTGGGTGCCGACGGCCATGTCCATCATCCGGCGGAGCTCCGCCTCGGGCGGCTCGGGCAGCGCTTCGGGGCTGGCATTTTCCATGAGCCAGGCGACCGTTTTGGCGATCAGCGCCTCCTTCTGCTCCGGCGACATCTTGGCGGCGACCGGCAAGGCCTCCAGCTCAGGATCCTTGGTGTTGTGATAGAGCGCCAGCCGCACCCCGTTCAGGTCGGCAAGCTCAACCGCGCGCCGGATGAAGGCAGGATCCGCACCGATGCCCGTCACAATATTCGTATCCCCGTCCACGTCCGCTCCCCATCCTGGCTAATTTTTGCAATATCGAAATTGGTTTTCATATTACGCGAAAACGCACCTTGAGGGCAACGCTGGATGAAGCATTTGCCGCTGGCGAGCGCAGCCGAACAGACTAGATTGCCCACGTCGGCAGAACCCGTAAGGAATAGGCAAAGGATGCTTTCGCAGGCCCGGCATGCGGCCTATCCGCAAACGCTCGACGATCTGCGTGCGCTGGTCCTGAGCCCGTTTGCCGGCGACATCGTTTCGCCGCTGGCGCCCGCCCATGCGGTCGTGGTCGCTGCCGAACTCCTGGCCGAAGCCCGAGAAGCATCCGACGGCGCCGCAATCGCGCAGGCAATGGCCGCCCTCCCCTGCCCGGTCGTCGCCCTTGGCCCGGATGTCTCCGACATGTGCGACGTCGCCGTCGAGACCGAGGCCGAATGCGCGGCGACCCTCGCCAATATCGAGCGCTCGCCGATTGCGGCGACTGTCCTGGTCCAGGTGCTGCGCGCCACGCCGGCACTGTCGTTGGCCGAAGGGCTGAAGCTCGAATCCCTGGCTTATGCGACGCTCCAGGCAGGGCCGGAGCACAAGGCCTGGCTGGCGGGCCACCGGCCCGCGCAAACGGTCGCTGCCCCGGAAAACGGACCGCAGCTGCTGATGGAACGGGACGGCGACGCGCTTCACCTCACGCTGAACCGCCCGACCCGGTACAACGCGCTGTCGGTCGAGCTGCGCGACGCGCTCTGCGAGGCGCTGCGGCTCGTCCTGGCCGATCCGACGATCGAGAGGGTGAGCATTTCCGGCGCCGGGCGGTGCTTCAGCATCGGCGGCGACCTCGACGAATTCGGCACCGCGCCCGACCCGGCGACCGCCCATGCGATCCGCGCCATCCGTATGCCGGCGCTGTTCCTCAGCCGCTGCGCAGATCGAGTGGCCTTCTCCTTGCACGGCGCCTGCATCGGCGCGGGCGTTGAGCTGCCGGCCTTCGGGCGTAGGGTGGTCGCAGCGCAGAACAGCTTCTTCCAGCTGCCGGAACTCCGCTTCGGCCTCATCCCCGGCGCGGGCGGCTGCATCAGCCTCCCCCGCCGCATCGGCCGCCACCGCACCGCCTGGCTCGCGCTCACCGGGCGCCGGGTCGGCGCGGCCAAGGCGCTGGACTGGGGGCTGGTGGACGCGCTGTCGGATTAGGGGCCAAACTCGATCTGCCCGATTGCGAGAGGCTGCTTTCGCCCCTTAACCTTGCCCGCCTGGATCAGGAAAGCGCATCGTGGCTGAGAGCAGCTGTCGAATGCCGATCCCTGACCTTGGCCCGGCGCGAGGCTAACCACAAAACAACAGCGGCCGAAGCGGAGCCAACATAGCCGCCGGCGATCACATCGCTGATAAAGTGGAAATTCATGCCAACCAGACCGAGCGCGGCACCGCCGGCCAATGCGATCCACAGAGGCGCAAAGCGCGGCCACAGGTGGCATGCAATGACGACAAATGACATGACCACGGTCATGTGGCCCGAAGGGAAGGCTGACCAGCCGGATCCCCCATGAAACGGAAAGAAGCCGTAGACGCCATCCCGAATAAGCGACGGATTGTCGTGTATCCAGGTTTCCGGCCAAGTTCTGCCGAAGCTCACCTTTAGTAGCATTTTCACTGTCGAGGCTAAAACGAAACTGCTGCCGATCAGCATGACCGCGCGCAGATCGAAGGTGGGCCGCGCGGCGCGTGTCGCGAATACGAGCGTGGGAAGCAGGATCAAAAGAACAGCCCAGACGGCTGTCAGCAAGTCGGGCAACTGGGTCAGCGAGGCAAACAATGACCCCAGCGGCGCTTCCGGATGCACCATATTATGCACCAGTATCGCTGCCGGGCGATCGATCCAGCGATAGCAGATCAATACCGCCACCGCCGCTATCAAGCCAGCTACGATCCAACTACGCAACGAAACGCGGGAGATGTCGATCACGATACCGAAGACGAAACTCAGAGTGGGAGCCGGGCGGTAGCCTAACCCAGGATGGGTCGTAACGCGACGCTGAACGGCAGTGGTGCGGCAGTTCCTATGGGCTACGCTTTCCGGTCGAGAACGCCGGATGTGGCGTACGGCGGGTTTTCGCCGCTGACGGGAAACCATCGCGTTGCGCATGGTCTGTGGTCATGGGATAGTCATGCTGCACTCGTCGCCAATTTACAATTGGGAGAGTTAGCATGCCGCATCACGAGGAGCGGACGACGCTCCATTATAGTCCCGACGAGCTTTTCGCAGTCGTGGCAGACGTAAAGGATTATCCCGAGTTCGTTCCCTGGTGCAGCGGTGCACGTGTTCAGCGCGAGGACCCGCGAGAGATCATCACTGAACTCGTCATCGGGTTCGGCGCATTTCAGGAAAGTTTCACTAGCCAGGTCACGCTGGATCGACCGCGACAGGTGCTCGTGCACGCCCTCGATGGACCTCTGGAGTACCTGAGAAACACGTGGACGTTCACTCCGACAGGAGACACGACACAGGTCGATTTTCTCATCGACTTTCAGTTCAAAAGTCATTTGCTTGATCACGTCGCAGCCGGGATGTTCCACGAGGCTACGACCCGAATGATGAGCGCCTTCGAGTCTCGCGTGCACTTGGTGCATATGATGCGGCGACACGCGGCGCAGCATCCATCGACCTGACGGCTCGGCGATCTTCGAGGTGCAGGTTCGGACCGTCGAGCAAGCGTCAGGATTACGGTGAGGCTATTTCTCGACGATCACGAGTTCGGTCCGCCTGTTTTTGGCGCGGCCTTCCGCGGTTGAATTGTCCGCGATCGGATTGATGTCACCCGCTCCCTCGGCGACGACGCGTGCGGGATCAGTGCCGAGTGCGGTCAGACTATCGAAGACCTTGGCCGCCCGAGCCTGGGACAGCGTACGGTTTACCGCCGGATCGCCGGAATTGTCGGTATAGCCGACCAGCTTTACCTTGGCGGACGGGTATGCCTTCAGGACGACGGCTACTGCGTCGACCGTCGCCTTGCTGTCGGGTGTAAGCGCGTTGGAGCCCGTCTCGAAGGCGAGATTGTCGAAGACAAAGGTTTTGGGGACCGGTTCGCTCGATCCGAGATACTTGGCGAGGCTATAGCCGATCGTGCCTGGCTGCGCCGAAAGCTTCGCCCCACTGGGCAGGGTCAGATTTTCCCTTGCCGTCTTGGCGCCTTCCGGAACCATTGCGACTTTTTCGGGGGTGAGGGTGCGCAGCCCGAAGAACAGCGCCAGGGCCGCCAGACCGGCGACCAGCAGCCAGGACAGGGTTCGCCTGTTCCCCCCGGATGCTGCACCGGCCCGGACATTTCTGACGGCATTCGTGACCGTCGCTCCGGCGCCACCAAGGCCGAGCATCGAGCCCAGGCCAGCGGGCAGGGCACCCAGGATGCTCGCCTTCTGGCCGCCGAGCAAAGACTGAACGCTGCTGGCAGTCGGCGCGGGACCGACGGCCTTGCCGATCGCGCCCATCACCAGCGGCGCCGCCAGCGCGAGCAGGCCGGGCATCGATCCCGACCTGACCCCGGAGAACGATGCCAAAGCGTTCGTCACACCTGAACTGCCGCTGCCCAAGAGCGACGAGACGATCGACCCGCCCTGGCCCATCAGGGTGCCGCGCGCGTCATCGCTCGAAAACAGGGAGCCTATCCGGTCGAGCGGATTTCCGCCGCTGGTCGTCTCGCGGATCATATTGACGAGATTGTTTGCGCCACCAGGGCTTGAACTCTGCTGCAGGGCGCCGCCCAACAGAGCAGGAACGGCGGCTGTCAGGCCTTTGCCCGTCGCATCCGCGGATTCGCCGAACAATCCGGCGATCCTGGAGACCATATCGGGCGAAATCGCGCTCATGATGGTTTCAATGAGGTTTGCCACGTGAGCCTCCATCGCTACGGCTAAAATCGGCCAAGGCTACGCATAGATCGTAAATTATTTAACCACGGTTAAATATAGAATCATAGAAATAAATACACTCAATAAATCATATCAATAATGTAGAATATAAATTCTTATATAGTATTACCCCTGAAGGATGATGCGTTATTTTTGGCGCGGCTTGACTCCTCGGGGTCAGGTTCAAAATTTCTGTAGGACTAATTTGGTATTTTTGCGAAATGCCAGAGATTACGGACGGACCGAAAATCCCCATAGCCGACATTCACGATGGCTAGGGCCAGACGATGCGCCCAGCCTCGATCGTCGCCGTCACCGCGATAGTGCCCAGATCGCGCCGTGCCTCCGCCCAGGGTCGGTCGATCAGGCAGAGGTCGGCGGCGACGCCGACCGTAACGCTGCGCGGCGGCCCACCAGGGTCGTCTTGGGGACCGGTGAACAAGGCGAGCGCCTCCTCCGGCGTCAGCGCCTCGTCTTCGCCGATAGTCGCGCCGCCGCGCGTCCGGCGGGTGACAGCGGCCTGCATCGCGGCCCAGGGATCGGCATCGCCGAACGGCGCGTCGGTTCCGGCTGCGAGCCCGATCCCAGCATCGCGGAAACCGCGCTGGCGGTAGAGCCAGGGCCGATCCGCCGGGTCGACATCGCTGAGATAAGCGTCGCCGCGCTCAGCGATGAAATTGGGCTGCGAGACCACGGTCAGGCCGAGCCGTGCGATCCAGGGCAGCACCTCCGGCGGCGCGACCGCCGCATGCTCGATCCGGTCGCCGCGGATGCTGCCGGCGTCTTCCAGCGCGCCGAGGACGAACAGCAGCTCACCTAAGGTCACGCAATGGAACGCGGTCGGGCGGCCGGCAACATGGCTTTGTCTAATGTCGGCGACGAGTTCGTCGGCATCCGGCAAGGCGGTTTCGTGCAGATGGAACTTGCGCGCGCCGACGCGGATGCCCATTGCCTCCGGCAACCCATCCAGACCGGGCCCGCCCATCATCAGCATGCTCTGGAGAAGATCGCCGGTGCGCCTGGCTTCGCTCAGCAGTTCGAACTCGCGCGGCCCGTTGCCGGGCGTCGTATCGGTGAGGCCGGTGACGCCGCGGCTTGCCAGGAATGCGCTGGCGGCCCGGATCGGCGGGACGACCGTCCCTACCCGCCCGCGCAGCCAGGCATCGCCGTCATAGAGGTGCCCGGTGAACTGGCCGTCGGCGGTTTCGAGCGGCGTGTCGCCGCCTGCAACGATCTCCAGCGCCCGGGAATTCAGGATCCACAGCCGCCCGCTGCGATGCTGGATGCGCGCCGGATTGGCCGGCAGGACTTGATCCAGCCAATCCCGCCCGATCTCTCCGGCGACGGATTCATGATAGCCGATCCCCCGAATCCAACCTCCAGGCGCAGCCGAGGCCCGGCTCCGCAGCACGTCCGCGAGAGCCTCGGCATCGGCCACGAACGGCGGGCCGCAGCGCACCGAATCCCGGGCGGCGGCGAAGGCAAGCAGATGGAGGTGATGGTCGTGCAGCCCCGGCAAGAGGGCGCAGCCCCGTGCGTCGATCTCCGCATCCCGGCCGGACGCCAGGCCGGGGCCCACCTCAGCAATAATGCCGCCTTCGATCCGCACATCCACGCGCCGCCCGGATGCGATCTCCGCGTCGCGGATCAGCATGCGACCACAAGCTCCTGCAGCACAGATGCAGTATCGGCGCCCAGGGAACGAGCCCGGCCCGCCGGAGCGCGCGCTGTAGGAGCGGCAGCGGAAATGCCTTTCCGATCCAGGATCGATTGCCAGTCCCGCGCCCGCTCCAGCGCGTCATCGGCGGACGAAAGCCCGTCGAACCCGATACAGTGGCCCACGACGTCGCGGATCGCGAGCGAGATCAGCCCGCCCTGCCCGCTCTGCCACCGCGCACAGGCCGCAAGCGCGGCATGCAACCCGGTCAGGGGATCGCCGATCGCATCGCCGCAAAAGATCGGGCCCTCCTGCACAGGGAGCAGCGCGCTCAAGCCCGCCGCCACCCCGGCATCGTCGCCATAGGCGATCCAGTTGCCGGCCTCGCCCGTGCGGCCATAACCGGTGATGCCGATCCAGATCAGTCCTGGGCGCTCGGCAACCAGCTCAGCAGCGGAAATGCCGAGGTGTTCCAGCGCCCGCGGCCGGCTGCCCTCGATCACGATATCCGCCGCCCGGATCAGAGCGCGAAGCCGGTCGCGCCCCTGCGCCGCCGACAGATCGAGCGCCACGCTGTCCTTGCCCGCATTCATCAGGTCGAAGAAGGCCGGCGGCCCGAAGCGAGCGCCGTCCGGCCGGCCCGGGCTTTCCACCTTGATGACGCGCGCACCCATCGCCTGGAGCAGATGCCCGCATAACGGGCCAGCCCACAGCGATGCCAGCTCGATCACCAACGGGGGCCGACGGGGCGGCGCTGCACGCCCGCCGTCCGTCACAATCTGAAACCACGGCCGCGCCGCGCCAGGCGGCCCATGCGGCGCGACCGCCAGCCCCAGCTCACGCCCGCGCGCCACCAGCGTATCGGCCGGACAGTCCCGCGCGGCGGCCGCAACGGCGGGCCAATCGCCTTCAAGCTCCCGCTCGAACATGGCGGGCAGCATCCGCCAGTCGTCCTCGCGGGCGAGATTGAGCGCTACCCAGCCGTCACCGGCCTCGACAAATCGGCAACTTCCCCCTGGGGAAGTCGAACCGTTCCGCTGATAGCCGGCAATGGCGGCGCGCTCGCCGAGCAGCATTGCGCCGCGTGCGATTTGTGGAAACGGGCGGCCGGAAAGATGGGCCAACGCCATCAGCGCGCCATCGGCACACGATGCCAGAGGAGCCGGGCACATGACCGGCGGCCCGTCCCGATGCCCGGTCAAGGCCATCGCCCCGCGCCGCGCCCAGCCTATGGCTGGGTGGTCGGCGGGACCCTCCGGCAACGCCGCCGAAACGCTCAGGTCGGCCAGCAGCGCGCCTGCAGAGTCGCGTGCATAATCCCGGCCCCGATCCATCACCCCTCCTTGTCGGAAGGAGGCTACCACTATCCTGCGGAGTTGGGTGAGGAAAGGCCCAAGGCGCTCAGCGCGCCTCGGCGTGGTGCTTTTCGAACGCCCGCCGCGTGGCCGCCGAGAAGACCTCGACGAAGCCTTCGCGGCCCTCGCGGGCCCAGTCAAAGCTCTTCTGGCGGTTTTCGTTCTGCTTGTTGACGGCAGGCAGCACGTAGCGGGCCAGCAGCTCGTGCGAGCGCTTGGTGTTCTCGAAGCTGGCCCAGTTCTTCTCCAGCATCAGCAGACAGCCGAAGTCCGGCACCTTCTTCTCCAGCCGGCGGATCTGGTCGATCGCGTCGTCTGGCGTGCCGACCACGATCTCGCCTTTTTCGATCTGCGCCTCGAGCGGCACATGGCCGGGTGAGTCCGGCAGATGGGCCGACTGGTTCAGGATATAGCGATTGAACCGCTCATAGCCGACGCGCACATCCGCCAGCGCCTTCTCCCGCGTCTCCGCGACATAGATATCGGTGGCGCAGCGGATCGTATCGGGCGACATGCTGTAGCCCATCTTGTCGGCCGTATCGTTGGCGATCTTCCAGTTGGTCGACAGCGCGTCGAAGCCGCCGCGCATGGTCGCGGCCAGGCACAGCATGCCGGCGCGGTGCTTGGCCGCCAGCGTGCCGCCATTGGGCGAGAAGGTGCTGGCGACGCAGACCTCCATATCCGGGTTGTAGGGCATGACCTGCACATGGGCGTCGTGCAGCTCGTACCAGTCGGTGGTCTCGGTCACCCACTCGCCCTTCAGCAGGCGGCGGATGGTACCCAGCGCCTGATCCAGCTTGTCGCGGGATTCGCTGACATTGAGGCCCAGCATATGGGCGTCGCTGACCAGTAGGCCCGGACCGGCGCCGAAGATCACCCTGCCCATCGACAGCTGGTCGATCTGGGCGATGCGGTTCGCGACCATCAGCGGGTTGTGATAGGGCAGCGAAACCACGCCTGTACCGAGCTTGATCCGCTTGGTGCGCTGCGCCGCTGCCGCGATCATGATCTCCGGCGAGGCGCTGATCTCATACCCGCCAGTATGATGCTCGCCATACCAGTATTCCTCGAAGCCGAGCTTGTCGGCCCATTCGGCCAACTCCAGGTCGCGCTCGAAGCACAGGGCCGGGCTCTCATCCAGCGGATGGAACGGAGCGACGAAAACCCCGAGGCGAAAATTCTTAGAGCGCATGTAACCCTCCATGTCCAAGACGGCGGATGCTGGCGTGACAATTACGATAATCACTTACCGTATTACGTACGATAATAGATATAGTATGTCAAACAGGTTTATCTAGGGAATGAGACCGAGTCGAACGCCAGCCACCCCACGTGGCTCAACGCCGCAGAGCACCGGGTCACTGCGCCCCGGGCCGCAGCGCACGGGCCGCCCACGCAGCCTGTCGCACGATGCGATCCTCGATGCGGCGGCCGAGCTGATCGATGAGATTCCGCTGGAATCCTTCACCTTGGCCAAGCTCGCGGCCAAGCTCGGCGCCTCCACCATGTCGCTCTACACCTATTACGCCAGCCGCGACCTGCTGCTGGAGGCGATGGCCGACCGGGCGTTCCAGCGCTTCGAGGCGCCCGAACCCAGAGGGGCGTTCCGCGACCAGATCCTGGCCTGGCTGTGGGCCCTGCAGCAGCACATGGAGAAGCACCCTGTCGCGACCAAAGTGATGGCCTGGAACGGCCGCCTCCCGGCGGCGTGGCTGCGCATCTGGACGCCGATCCTGCGGCTGATCCAAGAGCAAGGGCTGGAGGGCGAAGCCCTGGCGGTGACCTTCGACTGGTTCATCAACGCGGCGATCGGCCTGATCCTGACCCAGCGCTACGCGCTCGAGGTCAGCAAGACCGCGACGGTGGGCGATATCGGCGGTCTCGATCCCGAGAACGGAATGCTGCTGATGCGCCTGCTCTACGACCTGCAGTCGGTGGGGTCGGAGGCGCGATTCGATCTCGGCTTCCGCCGGCTGGTCGAGGGGCTTGAGACGTGCATCGCCGAGGAGACGGCGAAAGCCCAGGGAAAGAAAAAGCCGCCGGCCGCCCGCTGACAACGGGGCGGCGGCAACTATTATCGGGCCACGACCAAGACAGCCTCATTGACCGGCTGGGGGACTGCGCTGCCCAGAACCGCCACCGGGAGCGCCCTGCGGTCGACCTTGCCCAGGGCATTGCGTGGGATCGTGTCGACGACCGTCAGCCGCTCCGGCATCTTATAGTCGGCGAGCTGAGCCCGGGCGCAGCGCAATATGTCATCGACAATGCCCTTGCCATAGCCGCCGGCCAGTTCGACGAACGCCGCCACGCGCTCGCCCAGCACCGGATCGGCGACGCCAGCCACGGCTGCGGCACGCACCGCCGGATGGCTGCAGAGCACCCGTTCGACCTCAACCGGCGAGATCTTGGAGCCGCCGCGGACGATCAGGTCTTTCTTGCGCCCGACGAACCACAGCTCGTCGCCCCCGACCCATTTCATTAGGTCGCCAGTACGCAGCCAGCCATCCTCGGTCGCGTCGTCGATCTGCCCCGGCCCGCGCCAGTAGCCGACCGTGACCTTGGGCCCGCGGAGCAGAAGCTCGCCGGCCTCGCCACGCGGGACCTGGTTGCCATTCTCATCCACCAGCCGGACCTGGCTGCCCGGTACGATGCGGGAGACCGGTCCTGGCCGCAGCCCATAGGTCAGCATCCCGATCGTCTCGGTCATCCCCCAGGCCGAGCGCAAGGGTATGCCGAACAGAGTGGGGAAGGCCTCCTGCAGCTCCAGCGGGCAGACATCACCGCCCGACATGCAAAAGCGCAGCGACGCGGTTCGGCGCGGACGCATCTGCTGGTGCCGTACGATCTCCGAGAACATGAAGGGCAGCCCCATGAACCAGGTACCGCGATGGCGCTCGATCGCATCGAGCACCTCGTCGGGATCGAAGCGATCGAGCAGCACAAAAGGCACGCCGTAGCGGACAGCCGCGAGAAACACCATCGCGCCGGAGGAATGCGCCATCGGCACGGCAAGGATGGCAATATGGTGCTTCTCCGCGAAGCCGATGACCTTGAAGGCGCCGCTGATCGCCGCCAGCGTGGCCGGTGTGTGGGTCACGAATTTGGGCACGCCGGTGGTGCCGGAGGTCGTCAGCAGCAGCGCCGGGATATCGTCGGCGGGCATATCGGGCAGCGCCATGTCATCCGAATCCACGAACAACTGCTCCCACGGCCGAGCGTCGTTCTCCCCTGACCCGCCCAGCACATACCGCGCGGAGGACGGCAATATCTCAACCTCGATCGGCTCGATCTCTGGATAAAGCTTTGCCTCGCCGAGATAGAGCGTCGGCTGCAGCCGGCTCAGCAGCGGCCACAGCTCGGCCGTCTTTAAGCGGATATTGAGCGGCACCGCGATGGCACCGATGCGGAAGCAGGCGTAGTAGCCGGCGGCCACCTCCGGCCGGTTCACCATATGGAATACGACGCAGTCGCCCGTTTTCACCCCGCGTGCGACCAGGGCCCTGGCCATCCGGTCCACTTCGGCGGCGAAGCGGCCATAACTCCAAACCGCCTCGCCGACGATAAAGGCGGTCTTGTTAGGGCAGTTCCTCGCATTGCTGAACAAAGCGTTGATCGGTGTCATCATCTACTCCTGGCGGATTGATCGATGGGAGCAGGCTGGACAAGGCGCGTTGCTGTGCGATTTCAGGCGCCGGAAAACTCGGTTACGGGTGTAATGCAGACAGGCCCGAGAGTAGAGTTCGGGAAACATTGGGGAGGAAGCGATGGACGACGTGCCCTATCTGCTGCGCGGCATCACGCAGCTCTCGACCGCCAGCAGCACGCTGATCAGCTCGTCCAAATACCTGAACAATCCCAAGCTTCGCGAATGGGTCGCGGCCGAGCTGCTCCGCCGCAACGGGCCGGACCTGCCGACACCGTCCGGCGCCTATCGCCTGGGCGAGATCATGCGGGAGATCCAGGACCCGAACGAGGTCAACGCGCTGATCGCCGCCGAGCGCAAGAGATGGCCGGCGCTGGACACGTGGTTCGCCGAGCGGCGGGTCTCGACCTATACGCGCGAGGATTTGGGCAGATATCCGGAAGGCTCGATCGCCAGGATCATGCACAAGCAGCTGACCAACAACGACTATCAGGTCGACATCGTGCCGCCTTACGAGCCCAAGGACGACAACGATTTCTGGCGGCTCAGGGCCGGCCAGACGCATGACTGGGAGCATATACTGGGCGGCGGGGGGTTCGATTCGATCGGCGAGCTGGTGCCGGGCTTCATGCGGCTCAACTCCTTCTACAAATATTTCTCGCCGGAACTGGCCAACGAATTCGCCGTCCGGCAGTTCTTCCTCTCCTTTCGCTTCATCTCCCGTACGGCCCTTCATTACCCGCACACCTGGCACGCCACCTGGGACGCGATCGATCGCGGCCGCGCGGTGGGCGAGGCGTCGGAGCCGTTCTTCCTGTTCAATTACGAGGACGTGTTCCACCTGACGCCCGAGGCGGCGCGCGAGGCGCTCGGCATCCGTAATGTGCGTGAGGTCGACACCAAGGCGATCTCGCGTGTCTGGGACGCCAAGGTGACGCCGGAAGAGGCCGGCCTGTGACCGCCGACGGGATCGTCCGTATCGGCGGGGCCACCGCCTTCCGCGCCGACAGCGTCATGGCGGTGCCGCAGCTTCTCGCCGCTGGCGTCGACTATCTGGTCTTCGACAATCTGGCCGAGGGGTCGATCGGCGCCTTTGGCCAGATGGCGGCCCGCGATCCGGCCGGCGGTTTTGCTGGCGAATTCTTCGGCGCCTATGTCCTGCCCTGGCTGGGCGAGATGCTGGCCAAGGGCACCAAGGTCATTACCAATGCCGGCGCGCTCAATCCGCGCGGCTGCGCGGAGGCAATGGAAAAGGAAGCGGCGGCGCTGGGGCTGAAGCCCCGCATCGCCTATGTCGAGGGCGACGATCTCAGGCACCGGGCGGAGGAATTCCACGCCGGGGGCTTCCGCGATATGTTCTCGGGCGCACCATTCCCCGACCGCCCGGTCACGAGCGTCAACGCCTATATCGGCGGCTTCCCGATCGCGGCGGCGCTCGCCAAAGGCGCCGACATCGTCGTCACCGGCCGGGTGGTCGACAGCGCGCTGACCCTGGCCCCGCTGATCCATGAATTCGGCTGGTCGTTCGACGAACTCGATCTGCTGGCGGCCGGGACCGTGGCCGGACACCTGCTGGAATGCGGCGCCCAGGCAACCGGCGGTACCTTTACCGATTGGCAGGACGTGCCGGACTGGGCCCATATCGGCTATCCGATCGGCGAATGCCGGGCGGATGGCAGCTTCGTGATGACCAAGCCGGACGGCACCGGCGGCCTGGTCTCGGTCGGCACCGTGGCCGAGCAGATGCTCTACGAGGTCAGCGACCCGGCCGCCTATTTCGTGCCCGACGTGACGGTCGATTTCACTGGAATCGAACTCGAACAGATCGGACCAAACCGGGTTCTGGTCACCGGCGCAAGCGGCCGGCCGCCGACCGCGACGGCCAAGGTCAGCGTCACCTATGAGGACGGATGGCGCGCCATCGCCATCCAGCCGATCATGGGCATCGACGCCCCGGCCAAGGCCGAGCGCCAGGCAGCCGCGCTGATCGAACGCACGCGCGGCATGCTGCGCGAGCGCAATCTGGGCGACTGGAAGCGCACTCATGTCGAGCTGCTGGGCACGGAGGCCACCTATGGCAACCGCGCCCGCCGGCACGACACACGCGAGGTCATCCTGCGCATAATCGCCGACCATGACGAACGCGCCGGAGCCGAACTCTTCGCCCGCGAGCAGGTCTCCGCCATCACCACCATGTCGGTCGGCACTTCGATCGGGCTGGGCGGCTCAGTGGTGCCGATCCTCAACCTGTTCTCGTTCCTGCTGCCCAAGGACCAGCTCAAGGCGACGATGACCATCGGCGGCGTTACCGAACCGGTCCCTGTGCCGACAGAAGGCGGCTTCACGCCCCGCCCTGCCCCTTCAGGGCCTATACCGCTGCCGTTTGAAGGCGAACGCACCGAACTGCCGCTGATCCGCCTCGCCTATGGCCGCAGCGGCGACAAGGGCGATCTGTTCAATGTCGGCGTGATCGCCCGCAAGCCCGAATATCTGCCCTATATCCGCGCCGCCCTGACCCCGGACGCGGTCGCCGCCTGGTTCGCCCATGCCTTCTCGGACACTGCCAAGCCCCGGGTCGACCGCTATGAGGTGCCCGGCATCCATGCACTGAACTTCGTACTGCACGAGGCGCTGGACGGCGGCATCACCGCCTCCCCGCGCCTCGACAAGGTCGCCAAGGCGATGGCGCAACAGCTGCTGGAGTTCCCGGTCGCGGTGCCTAAGGCACTAGCGGAGGAGCTTGTCTAAAATGACCTCGTCCCCCCGGGGAGAGGTCGGCGCTTAGCGCCGCCTCACCAGGCCGGAGCCACCGTCGGCCGCCGCCGGGCCCATTCCCGGTAGGGCTCGATCAGCTCCGGCGGCAACTCAGCCTCGAACTTCCCGTCGAGAGGATATTGCGGCATCGTGACCTGAGCGGCATCGAGCAGCGCTATTCCCTGCTTTAGGTCCTTGGCCCGTTTGAGTGGATTGCGCTTAGCCTGCCGGGACATCCAAAGCTTCTGAAGGGCGAACCAGCGCGGATCAGGCGCCACGATGCGTGCGGGGGAACCATCGCGGCATATCACGACACGATCGACCGGCCGCCCAGCCAGGAGCCATTCCTGTTCCGGTAGCGGCACCGGCTTCGGCTGATCGCGCCGCGACAAAGTCGCGACGCGCGAAGGCGCCACGAGGATTTCCACTTCATAGGCCTTAGCGTTGCGAGCCTGGGAAGCCCGTTCCGTGTTGATCGTAAAGGTGGGGTCAACGGCCTTCAGCATCGGCCAGATGGACCCTGCCTCATCTTTCTCGACCGCCGTCCAGGCCATATCAAAATCTTCGGTCTCGTCGGGCGCTTCCCGGATGAACCCGCCCGCCTCTACCGCATACGCCGCCATGGCGTTCGTCCCCACGACCAGGAGATGCCCCCCTAGAAGCCGGCGTCGGTCGCACTCGCGCAGGATCGGTCCGGCACTGTTGGCAAGCATGGGCAAGCGGAGCGCACGGCAGAGTCTCCCCGATTCTTCCAGCGCCAACCGGCTTCCATCGCGACGCAGCTTGGCGGCATTTTTGCGCTCATGATAAGCTGCAAACGCAGCTTCGTTCTCCGAACACCATGGGCCGAGACTCTTGCCGTTGCCGCCGCGGTCGGAAATCTCATAGAGGTAAACCCGGCCCGAAACGTCCTTGCGCCGCAGGTCATAGGGCAACGCCGCAAGAACCTGCTCCGCCTCCATCCAAACCTGATAGCGCTGTTCCAAATTCACCAGCGCGCGGGCTTGCTCATCGGAGAAGGGATCGACCGGCACGACGTTTATCCCACATTTCTTAATATCTCAGATATGTGGGATAAATTTAGAAAAAACAAGGTTTTGGAGGCCGATCATCGCGGCGTCAGGATCGCCAACGGCAGTTCGCGGCCATTTCGGGCGGTCTCGGTATCGTAGTTGCGGACGAAGGGTTTCGAGATCGCGACATGGTCGATCACCCGCCGCCGCTCTTCGCCGGCCGCGATCCGGGCCGTGCAGACGATGCGGCGGCCCTTCACCCGCACCCAGACATTACCGTCGGCGCGGATATTGTGGACCCAACCCGGGTCCTTCGGCCCGCCGCCATTGCTGCCGACGACTATGTAGGAGCCCTCCCACTCGGTATAGGGCAAAACCTGGGTCCGCTGCTGGCCGGACTTGGCGCCGGTCGTGGTCAGCATCACCACCGGGCTGTAGTGCGTGCCGTGGGCCTTGGCATATTGCCAGGTCATCAGCGAGAAACCGGTCCAGCGCACGATATACCGGTCCACCTTGAGCCCCCACTGGCCGCGCAGGATCAGCCAATAGGTCTTGCCGCCCGACGAGAATTTCTGCCGCTCGTCGATCTCCGCCTTCGTCATCGCCATGACATCCTCCCCTTTGGCGCATTCGGCCCCTGTGGCGCATTCGGATATTATGGTCGCAAGGCTTTGCTTTCGCGTCCACGAAGAATTGATTGTGCGCCGGGATGCGTACAAAATTACGCCCTGAAGCAGGCCCTGACCCAAATGATCAGCCGATGACCGCCGCGGCCGAGCGTGCCTTTTCCTTCGGCCCCTTCCGCCTCCTTCCCGAGCAGCAACTGCTGCTCGAAGGCAATGCGCCTGTCCGCCTCGGCAGCCGCGCGCTGGAGATTCTGACCGTGCTGGTCGAACATGCCGGCGAGCTGGTCAGCAAGGCCGAGCTGATGGCGCGGGTCTGGCCCGACACCTTCGTCGACGAGAGCAGCCTCAGGGTCCATGTCGCCGGGCTCAGGCGCGCGTTGGGTGACGGCCAGCCGGGACGACGATACCTGGCCAACGCCCCCGGGCGTGGCTATCGCTTCGTCGCGCCGGTTGAAAGCAGCGAGCCGGAGGAGCCGGCTGCCGCGCTTAAGACCGTGCCACCCGGGATTGGGCCACGCGAGACCGGACCGCCGGGCGCTGGCGCGCACAATCTGCCGGTCTCGCAGGCGCGCGCTCTAGGCCGCGCCGGGACGCTCGATACCCTGCTGGAACAATTGCCGGAGCGGCGCTTCCTCACCATCGTCGGCCCCGCCGGCATCGGCAAGACCACGGTCGCCTTGGCGGTAGCCGAAAGGCTGCTTCCCGCCTATCCGCACGGAGTCTGGCTTGTCGACCTCGCCTCGCTCGACGATCCTGGGCGCGTTTCCAGCGCGGTCGGCGCCGTGTTCGGGCTCAATATCTATTCGGAAAACGACGTTCCGCAACTGACCGGCTTCCTGCGTGACAGCCGCATGCTGATCGTGCTCGACAACTGCGAGCATGTGACCGAGGCGGCGGCGGCGCTAGCGGAGCGCATCCTGGCCGCCGCTCCCGGCATTCACATACTGGCCACCAGCCGCGAGCTGCTGCGCGCGGAGGGCGAGCGCGTCCACCGCCTGATGCCGCTGGAAGGGCCGCCCGACGGCATGTCGCTGACTGCCGCCGAGGCGCTCGCCTTCCCGGCAATCCAGCTCTTCGTCGAGCGCGCGTTGGCGAACACGGACTCATTTGAGCTCAGCGATGCCGACGCCCCGATCGTCGCCAATATCTGCGCTAAATTGGGGGGAATCGCTCTGGCGATCGAACTTGCCGCGACACGGGTGGATGCGTTCGGCATACGCCAGCTTTCGGCGCTGCTCGACGACCGCCTCACGATCCTCAATCGCGGACGGCGGACCGCGCAGCCACGGCACCGGAGCCTGGCCGCGGCCCTGGACTGGAGCTACGAATACCTTCCGGAGTCCGAGCGCAAGGTCCTGCGCCGCCTGTCGATCTTCGCCGGCCCGTTCACCCTAGGATCGGCGATTGCCGTCGCCTCAGACGCCGATGCCGACGTGATCGACGGCCTGGCGGACCTGGTTGGGAAATCGCTGATCTCGGCCGACGTCAGCGGACCGGCGGTTCAGTACCGGCTGCTCGACACGACCCGCGCCTATGCGCTGCGCAAGCTGACCGAAAGCGGCGAGGTGCAAATCCTGGCCCGGCGGCATGCCGAACACTATCGCGACCTGCTGACACAGATCGCGGTGGATCGGGATGCCCAGCGCGACTGGCGGGAGGACTATAATCGCAAGATCGACGATGCGCGCGCCGCGCTCAACTGGGCCTACTCGCCCGACGGCGACGCGTCGCTTGCCCTTGCCATGACATTCGCGGCAATCCCGCTTTGGCTGGAGCTGTCGCTGCTGGACGAATGCCGCGGAGACATCGAGCGGGCGCTCGAGAGCCTTACTGGGCGGCCACTCCATGACGAACGGGACGAGCTGAGACTGCGGATCGCATACGGCCATACGATGTGGCACTGGGCGCGCCCGTTGGCCGAGAGTTTAGACCAATACAACAAGACCCTGGCGCTTGCGGAAAAGCTCGGCGACAGGGACGCCGAGGGCTATGCGCTCTATCATTTGGCGGTCCATTGCCTCTATTCCGGCGATCTGCGCGGGACACTCGCCTACGCGGAAAGATGCCGCGCCCTCGTGCCGGTCAGCGATTCTTCCGTCATTCAGGTGATGGGTCCGGGGATGACCGGGATCGCGCTCCACAATCTGGGAGAGAACGCCCGCGCCTGGGACTATATCGACCCTATCGTCAACCGGGACTACACCCTGGCGCCGCGCGACTTCCGGACCAATTCAGCGGCGGCACGTCTTGCTTCGTGCGGCCTCGTCTGGGTCATGGGATTTCCCGATCGGGCCATGGACTGCGTCGGCATCGCTTTTGACGAAGTCAAAGCGATGAAAAATCCGATGATGATCTGCAATCTGCTGGTGCATGCCATTTGTCCGCCCGCCCTGTATGTGGGCAATCTGGCGGCAGTCGAAGACTGGGTTGCCGAGCTTCTGGACATCTCGGCGAAGAGCGGGCTGGCGCGGTGGCATGCCATAGGCCAGTGCTTGAAGGGCCAGTTGCTGGCCATTCAGGGCGACTATTCAGGACTGGAGCTACTGCGCGGCGGCCTGGACCGGCTCCATGCCGTCGGATTCGCCTATCGCTACGGCTTCTTCCTTGGCGCCCTCGCCGAGGGCCTGGGCGCTGCCGGCCGGCTTGCCGAGGCACAGGCGGCGATCGACGAGGCGCTGGCATGCACAGAGCGAACCGAGGAGCGCTGGTGCCTGCCGGAGCTGTTGCGCATCAAGGGCGAACTGATGCGCCTGGACGGCGCGGCGGATGCGGCCGAGGATTATTTCGGGCAATCGCTGGATTGGGCCCAGCAGCAGGGCGCCTTGTCGTGGGAATTGCGCACCGCCATAAGCCTGGCCCGGCTCTGGCGGCAAGACGGCAAGGCGGTGGCGGTCAATCTGTTATCGGCTGTTTACAACCGCTTTACCGAAGGCTTCGAGACGACCGACCTGAAGGCCGCGGGCGCCTTGCTCAAGACGCTCCGAACGCGCTGAAACCGCGTCTTTTCAATAAATTAACAGCGTCTGCGGCTCGTGATCATGGCCATTTGCAACTCCTAACGTCGTTTCACGATACGTAACGGGCGTTTTCGCGCGGCCCGCGTCTATGTTGGATCGGAAGCAGATTGCGGCCGGAAAGGCCCGGCCCGCAGCCTCACTCGATCAGGAGGACGACCATGTTCACAGCACAGGACACCGCGCGATCGATACGATCCGACGACCTCATCGCCGCCGAGGCGGGACGGCTGCTCGATTATGTGAAGACCGCGCTGGACCGCGATCTCGAAGCCGCGATCCAGGCGGCGGCGCGGCTCTCGGCGGTTCTCGCGATCAAATCGCCACCGGATTCAGGCGCACCCTCCCAGCGCGGCGGACTGGCCCCGTGGCAGGAGCGCAAGGCCCAGAAATACATCGAGGAGCATCTCGACGAGACGATCTCAGCCGAGGATCTGGCACATCTGGTCTCACTCAGCACCAGCCATTTCTGCCGCGCCTTCAAGAAAAGCTTCGGCAAGCCGCCGCACGCCTATGTCATCGCGGCCCGGATCGAGCGGGCGCGGGTGCTGATGCTGACGACGTCGCAGAGCCTGAGCGAGATCACTTTCGCCTGCGGGCTGGCCGACCAATCGCATTTCTGCCGGTACTTCCGCCGCGCCACGGGTATCAGCCCCGGCGCCTGGCGCCGCCGCTATGCGATGGATTCCGCCATGGACCGTGGCAGCCGCGCGGACGATGATTCCGACTACGAGCTGGCAGCAGCCTGACCGCAATTCAAATCAGGGGGAGTTCACTATGGCCACCGGGCAAACAGGACCTGCCAGGCGAATCTGTCTCCAGAAGCACTCGCCCTATTACTGGCGCGTCACCTTCGACCACCCGCCGCTGAATATCTTCGGCCCGCAAAGCATCCCGCCGCTGGAAGGAATCGTCACCGCGCTGGAGACCGACCCGCAGGTCAAGGTTGTCGTCTTCGACAGCGCGGTCGAGGGCTTTTTCCTCACCCACTACGATTTCCTCGCCAAGCCCGAGGACACGACCAGCATTCCGCCCGGCAAGACCGGCCTGCAGGCGCTGCCCGACATGCTGGCGCGCATCAGCCGGGCGCCGGTCGCGTCGATCGCTTCGATCCGCGGGCGGGCCACCGGCGTAGGCAGCGAGCTTGCCCTGGCGTCGGACATGCGCTTCGCCAGCCGCGAAAAAGCTGTCCTGTCGCAGTGGGAGGTCGGGGCCGGGCTGGTTCCGGGCGGCGGACCGATGGCGCGCTTGCCTCGCCTGATCGGCCGGGGGCGGGCGCTGGAGGTGCTGCTGTCGGCGGACGATATCAGGGGCGACCTCGCCGAACGCTACGGCTATGTCAACCGCGCCCTGCCCGATGCCGAACTCGACGGCTTCGTCGAAGCGCTCGCGTCACGCATCGCCTCATTCGACAAGAAGGCAATCGCGGAGATCAAGCGGCTGGTCGACATCAACAGCCTGCCACCCGATGCGGAGATCGCGCCCGAATGGGATGCGTTCCTCGGCGCGCTCAGCCGCCCCGCCGCCCAGATGCGGATCAAGGCCCTGATGGAGCGCGGCTTCCATCGGCCCGGCGATGTCGAAAACCGGCTCGGCTATCACGTCGGCCGGCTGGGCAACTGACGAAGATCGCCAGCCAGCTTCTTCGGCGCCAGCATGCGAAAGCTCCCGGCGACCAGCTTGGCGACATCGTCCCAGTCGGTGCCGGCGTCCAGGACCATGCCGGCGATGTCGGGCCACCAGACCGGCTTGAAGAAAGGCGGGCTCCGGAAGGCGTGGTCATCGACCTCCGGCAGCATCGAGCGGAATGTGAGCACCACGGCCGGCCCGGCGGTTCCGGCGGCCTCGGCATAGGCGGGCGGGCAGCCGGCCTCGATCGCCAGCACATGGGCGAAGGTCTTGCCCCGTATCTTCCAGCGCGTGCCGACCCAAGCCGCCTCCTCGGCGGCCTCGGGCAAGGCGAGGCAGATCGCGCTCAGCCTGGCGACGATCTCCCGCGGAACCTGCTTGCGTACCGCTGTCATTTCCATCCCCGGATGGGTGACGGCATCATGCCGCCGCCCATCCGGTCCGGGCAAGATCAGCCGACCAGTGGCAGCAGCCCGCCCTCGACACGCACCGCCGCGCCGTTGGTGGCGGATGCCAGCGGGCTCGCCAGGTAGGCCACCAGGCTCGCCACCTCCCCACCTTCGATCAAGCGCTGGAGCAGTGAGGTCGGGCGGTGGCGGCGGAAGAATTCCGCCTCCAGTTCCTCCGGCGTGCCCTCTGGATGTTCAGACACGCTGCGCAGGAAATCGACGATATTCTCCGACCGGGTCGGGCCGGGCAGCACCGAATTCACGGTAACGCCAGTGCCCTTGGTCAGCTCGGCAAGGCCACGGGCGATGTTCACCTGCGCGGCCTTGGTCACCGAGTAATGGATCATCGTCGCCGGCACCATGAAGGCGGACTCGCTTGAGATGAAGATGATCCGGCCCCAGTTCTTGTCCAGCATCGGCTGGAAGTAATGCCGGGCGAGGCGTACGCCGCCGACGACATTGACGTCGAAGAAACGCCGCCAGTCATCATCGGTCACCTCAGCGAAGGGCTTCGATTCATAGATGCCCAGATTGTTGACCAATATATCGACCGTCGGCACGGCAGCGAACAAAGCCTTCGCCCCCTCCTCCGTTGCCGCATCGGCCGCTACGGCGCGCGGCTTGTGCCCGGTTGCCTCCGCGATTTCGCCGGCAGCCTGGTCAAGCTTGGCCTGCACCCGGCCGGTCAGGATCACATCCGCGCCCTCGGCCGCCAGCGCCTTGGCGATATCGAAGCCGATGCCGGCGCTGGAAGCCGTCACCAGGGCGCTCTTGCCATTCAATTTCAGATTCATCGCAACCACTCCCTTTGAGGCCCATCAGGGCAATTCGCTAACACAAGGGAAGATGGCGACGATAGGATTGATGATTAGAGAGCGATAGAACACTATTATCATGATTTAGATTCATGAATAGGCTCGATCATGGACAACCGCGCCGGGGAGATGGAGACCTTCGTTCAGGCAGCACGCCGTGGCAGCTTCGCGGCCGCGGCCAAGGCGATGAAGCTCAGCCCGTCAGCGATCAGCCGCTCGATCGGCCGACTGGAGGCACGGCTGGGGGTGCGGCTGTTCCAGCGCACGACCCGGGCGCTGAGCCTCACCGCCGAGGGCGAAGCCTATCTCGCCCGGGCGAGCGAGCTCTTGTCTGAAATCGAGGAGATCGAGCGCAGCCTGACCGCCGATGCCGCCGAGCCGCGCGGCCGGATCCGGATCAACGTCTCGGTCCCGTTCGGCACCTATTGCATCGTGCCGATCCTGCCACTGTTCCTGGAGACCTATCCCAAGGTGACAATCGACCTGTCGCTGTCCGACGCCGTCGTCGACCTGATCGAGGAGCGTGCCGACATTGCCATCCGCATCGGCGCACTCAAGGACACGGCGCTGCATGCCCGCCTGCTCGGCCGCAGCCGGATGCATGTGGTCGCCGCGCCGTCATACCTCGCCCGCCACGGCACCCCGGGCGATCCAGACGTGCTGGAGCGGCATAATTGCCTGAATTTCAACTTCCGCCGCCCGACCGACCGTTGGCCGTTCCGGGAAGGCGGCGCGCTGACCGCCCGCGCCATCGGCGGCAATTTCCTCGGAAATTCCGGCGAGGTCGTGCGGCTGATGGCGGTTGCCGGCGCCGGCATCGCCCGGCTGGCCCATTATCATATCGCCGACGATATCGAAGCCAGCCGGCTGGTGCCGATCCTGGAGGATTTCAACGCCGGCGACCTGGAGGAAGTCCACGCCCTGTTCGTCGGGCATGAGCGCCTGTCGCTCCGCGTCCGCGCGTTCGTGGATTTCCTGGCTCGAAACGTACGGCTTTAGGCGGAAACCGCCCCGTTTCGACGTGGCGGCCCGCCGCACCCGGCTTGCGGCCAGTCCACTGGAATCACAAGTGAGGAACGCCGCCGATCGACGGCATTCCCCATTCATGTGAAGTGAGCAGCGACATGGAATATCGTCAGCTTGGCGGGTCCGGATTCAAAGTGCCGGTCCTGTCTCTTGGCACCGGAACGTTCGGCGGTGGGGGCGAGCTGTTCAAGCATTGGGGTTCAACGGACGTGGCGGAGGCGACGCGGATCGTCGATATCTGCCTTGAGGCCGGCCTCACCATGTTCGACAGCGCCGATGTCTATTCCGGCGGCATGGCGGAGGAGATTCTCGGCCAGGCGATCAAGGGCCGGCGGGACCAGGTGATCGTCTCGACCAAGGCCACCTTCCGCACCGGGCCGGGCCCGAACGACGTCGGCTCCTCGCGTCATCACCTGACTCAGGCGGTCGAGGCCTCGCTGCGCCGGCTGAGGATCGAGACGATCGACCTTTTCCAGTTGCACGGCTTCGATGCGCTGACCCCGGTCGAGGAGGTGCTGCAGACCCTCGACGACCTGATCCGGGCCGGCAAGATCCGGTATATCGGCGCCTCCAATTTCTCCGGCTGGCACCTGATGAAAGCACTGGCGGCGGCCGACCGCTACGGCCTGCCCCGTCATGTCGCGCATCAGGCCTACTACTCGCTCGTCGGGCGCGACTACGAAGCCGAGTTGATGCCGCTAGCGCTGGACCAGAAGGTTTCGGCGGTGGTGTGGAGCCCGCTGGGCTGGGGCCGGCTGACCGGCAAGATCCGCCGCAACGCGCCGCCGCCGGCCGTCAGCCGTCTGCCCGGTTCCGCCTTCATGGGGCCGCCGGTCGCCGACGAGCTGCTGTTCCAGGTGATCGATGCGATCGACGTGATCGCCGAGGAGACAGGCAAGACCGTCACCCAGATCGCGATCAACTGGCTGCTGCAGCGGCCGAGCGTCGCCAACGTTATCATCGGCGCGCGCGACGAGGCGCAACTGCGCGAGAATCTGGGCGCTGTCGGCTGGAACCTGACACCTGAGCAGGTGAAGCGCCTGGACGAGGCCAGCACTGTCACCCTGCCCTATCCCTACTGGCACCAGCGCGGCTTCGCCGAACGCAACCCGCCGCCGGTCTAAGCAAGTCAGAGATAACTCGTCACCTCGGGCGGCTGCATCCAGTTGTTGTGCAGGCCGTCCGAGTAGCGCACCGGCAGCGACGCCAGCGCCTCGGGCGAAATGCCTTCCAGGCAGGCGACATTGATCGACACGAAATCGCCGCCCAGCACCTCCAGGTGGCCGCGGCCGAACGAGCGCACGCCGCAATGGCGGCAGAACAGGTGATGGTTGGAGTGCGTGTTGAACTGATAGTCGGACAGCGCATCCTCGCCGCTCAGAAGCCGGAAGTCGGCAGGCTTCACCATCGTGCCCCAATTGCGGGTCTTGGCGCAGATCGAGCAGTTGCATCTGCCGGTGCCGGCCTGGAGGTCGGCATCCACTTCATACGTCACCGCGCCGCAATGGCAGCCGCCCCGATAGGTTTTCTTCATCGCGTCCTCCTTCAGTAAGCGCTTGCGCGCCGCGCATATTAACGACAACATATTGTCATGAATCGGACATTAGAAAAACGACAACATGTTGTCAACAAAGAGCCGGCTCAGCCCCGCACGGCGGACGGCGACGCATTCGCCGCCCTGTCGTTCCATGTGCTGATGACGGCTGGCTATCTGACGTCGGCCGGAGATGCGCTGACTAAGCCGCTGGGCCAGAGCAGCGCCCGCTGGCAGGTGCTGGCCGGGGCGGCTCAGGGTACGATGTCGGTCGCCCAGATCGCCCGCACGCTGGGCGTGACCCGCCAGGCGGTTCAGCGCCTGGCCGACCTACTGGAGACCGACGGGCTGGCGGCCTATGCCGACAACCCGGCGCATCTGCGCGCCAAGCTGCTAGTGCTCACCCCCAAAGGCCACGAGATCCTGGACGCGATCCGGGCGCGGCAGACCGTCTGGGCCAACGCACTCGGCGCGGAAATCGGCGCGGAGGATCTGCGGAAAGCACGGGAGGTATTGGACCGGATGCTGGAACTGCTGAAGGCTAGCAATTCCGATTTGTAGGCCAGGGCCTGTGGGCCCTAGAGCCCGGCCACCCGCTCCAGCCCTTCGAGCACGCGTGGCCAGCCACTGCCCATGCCCTTGTAGCCCATCTCATCCTGCGGCCGGAAACCGGAATGTTCCATCCGCACCAGCGTGCCGCCGGCGACCGGGGTCAGCGTCCAGGTGACGACGGTTTGGAGGCCGCTGTCGGATTCGGTGCCGTCGCCCCAGCGGAAGACGAGGCGTCTGGGCTCATCGACCTCCGTCACTTCGCAGTTGGTGACGCCCGACCAGCCGGGAATCGGCTTGGCGTGGAACTGGAAGCGATGTCCGACGACCGGCTGGAAATCATTCCGCATCAGCCATTCGGCAATCAGCGGGGCACGCGTCAGCGCACGCCAGATCCGCTCGGGCGGGTGCGGCATGGTGCGTTCGACGACGATGCTCTTGGTTTCTTCCATCGCTCTGCTCCAGCCCATCGGAAATAAAGCTGCCAAATAGGCCGCCGGCAGAACTCATAACCATTTAGTTATGAGTTGGTCAAGCGCATCCGTCATGACACCGCCATGGAGCGCGGCTATCTTGCGCCGCCCCTACCCAAACAGGAACGATCATGGCCCTGGCCTGGACCCTTCTCGCGCGCCCCAACGGCATGCCGCGGGCGACCGATTTCGCGCTGAAATTCATCGATCTGCCGCCGGTGGGCGACGGCATGGTGCATGTCCGTAATCGTTGGCTGTCGGTCGATCCCTATATGCGCGGGCGGATGAACGACGCAAAAAGCTATGCCCAGCCTTATGCGCTGAATGCGCCGATGGTGGGCGGGGCGATCGGCGAGGTGGTGGCCTCCCGCGCCGAGGGCTTCGCACCGGGCGACCTGGTGCTGCATAGCTGGGGCTGGCGTGACCAGGCGGTCGGCCCCGCCGCCGCGGTCGCCAAGCTGCCTGCCATCGCCGTGCCCGAGCAACTCTTTCTCGGCCATCTCGGCATGCCGGGGATGACCGCCTATTTCGGCCTCAACGACGTTGCCGGCATCCAGCCCGGCGACACATTGTTCGTCTCGGCCGCCGCCGGCGCGGTCGGCTCGGCCGTGGTGCAGATCGCCAAGCTGAAGGGCTTGAGGGTGATCGGCTCGGCGGGAGGCCCCGGCAAATGCGCGCTGGTGCGCGAGCTCGGCGCCGATGCGGTGATCGATTATAAGAGCCCGGGCTCTCTGGCCGACAAACTCGCCGCCGCCGCGCCGGACGGGATCGACGTCTATTTCGACAATGTCGGCGGCGCGCATCTCGATGCCGCGCTCGGCGCTGCCAGGGACAATGCCCGTTTCGCCATGTGCGGCATGATCGAGACCTACAATACGACCGAGCCGGAGGGCCTGCGCAACATCATGCGGATCGTGCGCGCCCGTATCCGCATGCAAGGCTTCATCATCTTCGACTTCAACCACCGCATCGGCGAATTCCATGCCCAGATGGGCCAATGGATCGCCGACGGCCTGATCCGCAGCGACGAGACGGTCTATGAAGGCCTGGCCGAGACGCCCCGCGCCTTCCTGGACCTGTTCTCCGGCGGCAACAGCGGCAAGATGCTGGTAAGGCTTTAGGAGCCCACCCGTCGATCAGGCACGCCCGTTATGGGGCGTCATTATTTCGCTGAACGTCAGTGTCGCCCCCCGATCGAGTCGTCCCGGAAGAAATTCGGCATGATGCGCACCGAATAATGCACCGTGCGGTCCCGGCCCTCCACGTATCGCTCAACGGTCTCGCCCGTCTCCGTGAGGCGCCGAAAATCGTCCTCGAGGTCGCAATAGTTCAAGCTACAGGCGAACTCGAGCAGGGGGCGGCCGATATCCTGCACTGAAAACGGGCAGATCTTTTTCATGGCCGGCGTGAAGTCGCGGACACGCAAGTACTCATCGACGAATATCGCGGGGATCGCGCTGACTTTGATCAGGTTCCGCAGATCGCCGGTGGCGAGGTCCAGCTCCCTGATCTTCAGCACCAGCTTCGCACAGACGGTCTGCAGCAGATCGTTGAAGATCTTGAGCTGATCGGCGTCGGGCTGCACTGGCCCGGCCCCATTTTCTTGCAGCTCGGCGCGGATTTCCGTCTCGCCCGCGACGTACATCCCGATTTGCGGATAAGGTGTTTCTAGAGCGTCCGAGCCGAGGCCGAACGGCGAGTCAGCGTGACCGATGGTGCACATGCATAGGACTCCACAGGATGGACACGATTATCGTTGGATAGGGGAAGCGCCGGCGCAGGCTCAAGCGGCGGTGCGAAAATCCCTATCGGAAATGCGAATCACGACGGACGAAAATGCTAGGTCCGCTTCGCAAGCGTATCCGAAGGCTTGACCCCGAAGCGCCGCCGATAATAGGCGGCGAACTCTCCCAGATGGACAAAGCCCCATTCCAAGGCGACGCGGGTAACGCTCGTGCTGCCCGGCACCGCCGCAACCAGCGTCTCGTGGACCCGGTCGAGCCGCTTGTCGCGCAGCCACATGCTGGGCGTCGTCCCGAACTGGCCGCGAAAAGCCGCCTGAAGGCTGCGAAGCCCGATGCCCGCATGCCGCGCGATTTCCGGCACGGTCAAGGGTTCGTCGATATGGGCTTCCATATATTCCATTGCGCGCCGCACGGAGGCGGCCGGCACCCAGGCGGGGGGATCGGCGAGGGCATCGCTAAAGGTGTTCGGCTGCGCCAGAAGCAGCATCCCCATCACCAGCTGCTCCAGGTTGGCAACCAGCAGGGGAAATTTGCCCGGTCCGTCCGCCAGCGACGCGGCCATGGTCAAGGCCTGGATGAAGCGTCCGTGCGCAGGCGACGTCGCCGATAAACCGAAGGCGAAGTCGAGCGGCCGAGATAGTTCACGCCCCAACAGGGTAGCGCAGACCCGCTCGATCCGGGCGCGGCCGACCTGCAGGAAAGCGTGATCGAAATCGGCGGAGGCGTGACTCCAGGACGACAGCCTGGAGCTTGCCATCGATCCCAGCCCGGCGGCGAGCTCGGCCGAATGCGCGCCCAGCATCGCCGTGCACCGGCCGCCGAACGGAAGAACGACCGTAAAGCTGTCGTCGGATCCGGGGGCGGATTGCGCCAGCGTCTCGGCGCCGAAGCGACGGCGGCCGAGAGCGAACGACCCGAGGTCGAGATGATGGATCTCGCCGACGAATCGCTCGCCTTTTGCAACCTCGAACTGGAAAGACGTCTGCAGGGTCGCGCGCGTCCTGGCGTCCCACTCACCGAGATCGGTCGTTCTGATCAATCGGTTGCGGGGCGCCGAAATGGCAGAAGCCAATTCCCGAAGCGCGAACGTCACAATAAAACCCGTGTACTGCAAAATTGCGGGTTTCGATTTGACCGGTTCGGACAAAACCGGTCAATCGCCGATTCCCTCCGTTACAGTATATCCGAACCAGGCCCAGTCCTTTGAAATCCGGCCTACCCGAGACTGTTCAGAACGGTTCCTTGTAGGGCCTGAGATCGATTTCGTGCGCCCAGGCGGAGGAATGCTGCCGGTGGAGCTGCCAGTAGGCCTCGGCGATGGGGTCGACGCCCAGCAGCCCGTCCTCGCCGCGTATCTTGGCAATATCGGGCGCCGCCTCGCGCAGCTTTTCGCCATCGACCCCACCATCGATGATCACATGGGCGACATGGATGCCCTGCGGGCCGAACTCGCGCGCCATCGCCTGCGCCACCATGCGCAGGCCGGCCTTGGCTGCCGCGAACTGGGCATAGCCACGCTTGCCGCGCAGGCTGGCCGAAGCACCGGTGAAGATCACCGTGCCACGCTCGAGCGGAGCGAGCCGCCGTGCTGCCTCGCGCCCGACCAGGAAACCGGCGAAGCAGCCGACGCGCCACAGTTCCTCGAAAACCGACGCCTCCACTTCAAGGAAATCGATCCGGCGGTTGTTCCCTGCATTGAAGACAACGAGGTCGGTCGGCGCGAAGCCCGGTCCCGGATCCATCGCGTGGTCGAACAGGCTGATGACCTGCGCCTCGTCGGTGGCGTCGGTCAGCACCGCCTCGGCGCTACCGCCGCGATCGCGGATAACCTGTACCACCCGATCGATCCTGGACTGGGTCCGCCCGGCGACCAGCACGTGATATCCCTCGGCGGCGAAACGGCGGCAGACGGCGCCGCCGATCCCCTGCTCCGCGCCGACGCCGACAACGACGGCCGTAGGTCTATCCATCTCACTTCTTCCTCTTGCGTTCCACATAATCCATCCGCTTCCTGACCGCCTCACTGGCGGCCGGCCCGGCGGCGAAAATGAAACGCGTGTCCGTCACGGGCAGCAGGGTCTTGCGGTCAACGACGATCGGGTCGGCCTCGGCGCCGGTCTCGGTGTCGATGAGTGTGCTTTGCACGCCTTCTGTGGCGAAATGATGGTTGCCCCACGCCATCATCGCGATCAGCACCGGACGGAAATCCTCGGCCCGCTTTGTCAACACATACTCGTAACGCGGCGGCCGCTCGCTATAGAGCCGGCGCTCAAGCAATCCGGATTCGACAAGACCGTTCAACCGCTTCGTCAGCATGTTGGGCGCGATCGGCAAGCTGCGCTGGAACTGGTCGAAGCGCGTGAGGCCATGAAAGGCGTCACGCAGGATCAGGATGTTCCACCATTCGCCGACCCGCCCCCAGGCGCGGGCGATCGGACAATCCATTTCGGAAAAATCGATGTGCTGCATTGAAATGATATAGGTCAGTAACTATCATCATGCAAGTCACTATCCGGTGACGCCCATCCTGGAGATTTCCATGAGCAATTCGCACAAGCTTGGCACCGCGCTGATCACCGGCGCCTCATCCGGCATCGGCAAGGTCTATGCCGACCGGCTGGCCCATCGCGGCTATGACCTGATCCTGGTGGCCCGCGACAAGGACCGGCTCGTTTCACTGGCGGCGAAACTCTCGGCAGAGGCCGGCGTGCAGGCCGAAGTTCTGCAGGCTGACCTCACCGACAAGGCCGACCTGCTCAAGGTCGAGCAGCGGCTCCGCGACGACGCCTCGATCACGCTGTTCCTCAACAATGCCGGCATCGGCGGCAACGGGCCGCTTTCCGTGGCCGATCCCGACGGGGTGGAGAAGATCGTCAACCTGAACGTGCTGGCGGTGGCGCGCCTCGCCACCGCTGCCGCGCACGCTTTCGCGGCGCGCAAGGGCGGCGCGATCCTCAATGTCGGCTCTGTCCTGGGCCTGGCGCCCGAGCTGTTCCCCGGCGTCTATCCGGCGACCAAGGCTTTCGTCCAGACGCTGAGCCAGAGCCTCCATGTCGAGCTCGGCAAGAGCGGCGTCCGGGTCCAGGCTGTCCTGCCCGGCGCCACCCGCACCGAGATCTGGGAGCGGTCGGGCAAGAATATCGACGAACTGCCGGCCGAGATCGTGATGGATGTCGATGAGATGGTCGACGCGTCGCTGGCCGGCTTTGACCAGGGTGAGCTGGTCACCATTCCCTCCCTGCCCGACGCTGCCGACTTCCAGGCGGTGGAGGCGGCGCGGCTCAAGCTTGCCCCCAACCTGAACCGCAATCATGCCGCCGCCCGCTACAAGGTGGCCTCCGCCGTGGCGGCCTAAGATGGGCAGGCCCGCGACGGACAAGCTCTATCTGGAGGACCTCGAGGTCGGTCAGCGTTTCACCACCGGAACGCTGACCATGACCGAGGCTGAGATCAAGGCGTTCGCGGGCCGCTACGACCCGCAGCCCTTCCATCTCGACGATGCGGCCGCCCGCGAAACCCTGTTCGGCGGGCTGGCCGCCAGCGGCTGGCACACGGCGGCGGCGACGATGCGGCTATTGGTCGAAGACGGCCCGCCGTTCGCCTGGGGGATCATGGGCGGGGGCGGCGAGATCGCCTGGCCCCGCCCCACCCGCGCCGGCGACGTGCTGCATGTCGAGGGCGAGGTGACGGAGATCATCCCGTCAAAGTCCAAGCCCGACCGCGGCATGGTGCTGCTGCGGAGCGAGACCAGAAACCAGAACGGCGACACCGTCCAGGTCACCAATATGAAGCTCGTCGTGCCGCGGCGCGATCCCGTATAATGAGTTTATGAACGACAGCGACGAACCGACCAAGCTGACGCTCAGCAAACAGCGCTGGGCGCAGCAGCGGAAATTCCTGACCGGCCGACATGCCCGGCCGGAGAATGAGCGCCTGCCGCCCGGCCAGCACCTGGTCAAGGACTGGCCGGTGCTCGACCTCGGCCGGCAGCCGGATGTCGAGAAACCGGACTGGAAGCTTAAGGTCTATGGCGCGGTCGAGAACCCGTTCACCTGGGACTGGGCCCAGTTCGCGGCCCAGAAACAGTCGCATTTCGTCTCCGACATCCATTGCGTGACCACCTGGTCGCGCTACGACAATCGCTGGGACGGGGTGGCAACGCGCGACCTGATCGCAGCTGCGCGGCCCCTGCCCGACGCCAGGTTCATCGTGCTGCATGCCTTCGACGGCTACACCACCAACCTGACCCTTGAGGATTTCGCCGCCGAGGATGCGCTGCTGGCCCATAGCTGGGAGGGCAAGCCGCTGACCCTGCATCATGGCGGCCCGGTGCGGGCGGTGGTGCCGCATCTCTATTTCTGGAAGAGCGCGAAATGGATCGCCAAGATCCAGTTCCTGACCGAGAACCATCCCGGCTTCTGGGAGGTCAACGGCTACCACGACCGCGGCGATCCGTGGGCTGAGGAGCGCTATTCGGGGGATTGAGGCGAAGGCCAGCCTTTATCGTTTTCGATCATTCTAGACTAAGCCGCGCCAGCCTCCCTTTGGTAAACAAGACCACAAGACACCAGGGGAGACATCACATGACCGAAGTCTGGTTCGCCGCCGGCGTGCGCACGCCGTTCGCCAAGGTGGACGGGGCGCTGGCCGCGCACGACGCCATCGCGCTGTCGGTACCGGTGGTGCGGCACATGGTCGATATCGCTACGCCCGATTTCGCCGCCTGGGGCGCGGTGGTGCCCAACCTAACCTGGAGCAACATCGCCCGCGAGGTGCTGATGGATGCAGGGGCGCCCGCAACCATCCCCGCCTTCTCGACCATTATGGCCTGCTCGACCAGCATGATCGGCGCGATCGAGGCCGCCGGGATGATCGACGGCCGGGCCCGTAACCTGGCGCTCGTCGGCGGCGTCGAGAGCATGAGCCGGATCCAGCTCGGCCTCGGCCAGCCTCTGTCGGACTGGGTGCGCGGATTCCAGCTCGCCCGCTCGCTCGGCCAGAAGATCGCCCATCTGGGCGAGCTGCACGTCAAGGACATCAAGATCTACATCCCGACCGTGACCAACCGCACGACCGGCCTCTCTATGGGCGAGCATACCGAGATCACCGCCAAGGACTGGCAGATCGGCCGCGTCGAGCAAGACGAGCTCGCGCTGCAAGGCCACCAGCGCGCCGTCGCGGCGTGGGAGCGCGGCTTCTTCGACGACCTAGTGATCCCGGTCGGCGACGCGAGGCGCGACACCATCCCACGCAAGGACACCTCGCTGGAAAGGCTGGGCAAGCTGCTGCCCGCCTTCGACCGGGTCACCGGCAAAGGCACGCTCACCGCCGGCAATTCCTCGCCATTGACCGACGGCGCCGCCAGTGTCTGGGTGGCATCGGAGGCGGGCCTGAAGAAACTGCCCGCCGGCACGCCGAAGGCGAAGCTGATCGACTGGGAGATCGCCGCCGTCGACCATCGCGTCGAGGGCCTGTTGATGGCCCCGGCCTTCGCCATCCCACGCCTGCTCGCCCGCCATGGCCTCACCTATGCCGATATCGACCTGTGGGAGATCCACGAGGCCTTCACCGCCCAGGTCCTGTTCCATATCAAGGCGCTGGAGGACCAGACGTTCGTCCTCAATAAGGCCGGCGTGGCACCGACCTTCGGCCCGTTCCCGCGCGACCGCCTGAACCCCAATGGCGGCTCGACGGCGCTCGGCCACCCATTCGGCGCCACCGGCGCGCGAATCCTCAGCCAAGCGATCAAGGAGCTGGCGGCGCTGGGCACGGGCAAGCGCGCCATCGTCTCGATCTGCGCCGATGGCGGCCAGGGCTCGGTGGTGCTGCTGGAGGCGGGGTGACCCTATGAAGTAACGGAATGCCGATTCCAAGAAATGTCGTAGAATTGGATGGAAATTAATCTTGGACTGTGGCCATATGCTCGGCGTTTCCATCGGTTCGTTCAAAGAAATCACAACAACGCGCCGGTGAAATAAGGACCTAACGCAGGACGAAGGCCGGATCGATCGAGAGGTCCTGGCCGGGAGCACATGATGATCGAGAAAGAGCGGCTGAGGACGCGGTTTAATGCCATCGCAGCGGCGGGAAACCCGCACGGCGGCGCCCATCCGCAAGACGGCAACGCGACGCCCGCCCGATCGGCGATATCTAAGTCGATTAACCCGACAGCCGATAGTCCGGTGCATGCCGTCTCTTCGAAGACCGTCATCAGCAGCGTCGTCCAGCTTTATTCGGGGTCCACGCAGAGCGGCGTCGAAATCGTCAGCGGCGGCTTGCTTGCAGTCTTCAAAGGCGCGGAAGTCTTCGACGCGACAGTCGATTCCAAAGGCGACCTGATCGTAGAGTTCGGCGGCGTAGCGTCCGGCGTGGTTCTTTCAAAAGGAGGGTTGCTGGAATCGATCTCCGGCAGGGTCGAACATCTCCTGATCAAGAACGGCGCTGGATTCCAGGACGATCATGGAACGGTCGCCAGCGACGTCACCGTCCAGAGTGGCGGCTCTTTCGGCTATTACGGCGGCAAGATCACCGGACTGAAGCTCGAATCCGGCAGTATCGAGTATGTCGGCCAGGATATCCGGCTGGTTCTGTCGTCCGGAACGTCCGCCAGCATCGTCCAGGTAGCCAACGGCGGAGAGGTTGTCCTGGCAGGTGGCCATGTCGATAAGGTGATCCTTAGCGGTGGCGGAACCGAAGTGCTGGCCTCTGGAACGGTGCTCAGCAATACGCCCCTTCCCAGCAACGGCACCATAGAGGTCCTCGCGGGCGCGAAGGTTGTAGGCGCTACGGTGGACCGCTCAAGGCTCGACGTCTCGGCAGGCGGTGTCGTGCAGAGTACGACCATTGGGACGCGCTTCGCGATCCTCGACGTCCATTCCGGGGGGACAGCTACAGGAACCACGGTGGCCAGCGGGGCTACGATCGAGGTCGAAAAAGGCGGCACCGCGGTCGACACGACCGTGCTCAGCGGCGGCTCGATCGCCCTGGGCGGCGGCACGTTTCGGGGGCTGGATCTGAAAGCCGGCGCGCACTCGGTGGTCCTGCCGGGGACCTCGGCGACGATTTCCTCGTCCACCATTTCCGCGCCGGTGGATATCGGCGGAACCCTTACCGTCGCCAAGGCGGGGATCGTTACCAGGGCGGTGGTCGAGGCCGGCGGTACCCTGAACGTCACGTCCGGCGGCAGGGTCGATTTCGCCGTCATCAGCGGGGAGGCTCATGTCAGCAGCGGCGGCCTGCTCGAGGGCGGCGCAACCTCCGGTTTCGGCGCACAGCGACTCTATATCGAGGGCGGCACGGTCGAAAACGTCACGATTAAACGCGGCGGAAGCGTCTATTTCGACTCCGGCGTCGCCATTGGCCTGAAGTTTCAACAGGACACGCAGGAATTCGTCGAATCGCACGCGATCGCAAACAAGGTGAACATCGCCTCCGGCATGGTGCTGATGGTAAAAAGCGGCGGCACCGTCAACGGCACGATCGTCAGCGCCGCCGGATATGATCAGCTCGGCCCATACCCTAGAAGGGCCGGTCTCTATGTCCAGGGCGGAACCGCCCGCGACACCCGCGTCGGCAGCGGCTGCTATGTCGAGATCGACAGCGGCACCGTCAGTGGAATCACCGTATCGAGCGGCGGGACCGTCTATGTCGGCCGCGGCGCGACAATCCATAGTGGCGTTATTCAGAGCGGTGGCGTTTTCCTCTATGGCGGTTCCCTGCCTGGCGGCCTCACGCTCAACTCAGGCGCGATCCTCGAGGTGGGCAACGGCGGCGTGCTGACCGCCGCGACCGGCAAGCATTTCCAGAATATCTCCGTGCTGGCAGGCGGCGAGTTCGTCTACGGCGGCGGAACGGTCGATAATCTCGACATAGCGGTCGGCGGCCGTGTCGGTGTCGGCCCGAGGGCTTCGGTGAGCGGGTTGAGCATCGCCAATGGTGTCACCGCCTATCTCTCCTCCGGCGGCGAGGCCAGCGCGACGACCGTTTCCAAGGGCGGAACGGTCGCTGTTTCCTCCGGTGCAACGGCCCACGGGCTGACCGTGTTGACCGGCGGCGTGCTGCTGTATGAAGGCGGCGATATCGACGGTCTGGTCATGAAGGCCGGCGGGCGCGAGCGCGTCGCCAGCGGCGTGACGTTGACCGTGTCGTCCGGAACCACGCTCTCCAATGTCGAGGTGCTGCAGGGCGGCGTTCTGGAACTTGCGGGTGGCCAGGTGGTGAACGCGTCGTTCGACGACGGCTCGACCGAGGTGCTCGCGTCGGGCAGCACGATCAGCGGTGTCACCATCAGCCGATACGACCTGATCCTGTCGTCGGGCGGCGCGGCAAAAAATGTAAAGCTGGACTTCGGCGATATAGTCTTCGATGGCGGGACAGCCTCGGGCGTGACGCTCGGCACGTTCGCGTATGCGCTCATCGGTACCGGCAATACCGTCAGCGGCCTCAAGGTCAATAATAGCGTCTTCAACAACGTCACGGTCTCTTCAGGCGGCAAGCTGGTAAACGCGGTCCTGTCCGGCGGGACGACGGACGTGTTGGCGGGGGCGCACGAGACGGGCGCGGCCCTGTATGGGAACGGGCGCGAAACCATCGAGACGGGCGCCGTCGGATCAGGCGAAACAGTCCATCGCGGCGGCATCATCGAGGTTGATGGCGGCACGCTCAGCGGGGCGACAATCCTGAGCAGCGGCCGCGTCACTGTGTTCAGCGGCACTGCCTCCGGGACGACGATCGGCAATGACGGCTTCCTCTATCTGAGCAATGGCCAGGCATTCGACACTTTGATCGAGGATGGCGGGCGGGCAAGCATCGCAGGCGGTGTCATGGTCCGCGCCGTCGCGGTCGGAAGCGGCACCCAGATCTATGAAGGGTACGGTGCGACGGTCTCCCGAGCCTTCATCGCGGATGGCGCGACATTGACCGTCGACCGGTCGGGCAAGGCCATCGGAACGGTCATCCTGGGCGGCGGATTTATGACCGTCTCCAGCGCGGGCAGCGTTCAGAACGTGGACGTCGAATCGGGCGGAACGCTCAAAGTCGACAAGTTCCCCGGCTTTCCGCAGAAAATCGCCGGCGTGCATGTCAGGAGCGGCGGGACCCTCATAGAAACCGGTGGCACGTTGGCCGGCGTCACCCTGGACGCGGGCGCGCAGCTCACCTTGGCTGGCGGCGCTACGCTGAGTGGCGCCACGATCAGCAGCGGGACCTTCCTACGCCTCGGCTCCGGCGCCGTCGCGAAGAATATCGACCTGCTGAGCGGCGGGGAGATCGTCTTCGCCGGCGGGAAGGCCCAAGGCCTGACCGTGGCCGGCGGCAAGGTCGAGGTGGAGGGCCGGCTGGTCCTGTCGTCCGGCTTGCTTCTGGGCGATGTGGAGGTCGGCAGCGGCGGCGTCATCGTGCTGGCGGGCGGAACCTACGGCAATCTCGATGTCGACGCGCAGGGCAGCGCTGTCGTCGTCGCCGGACAAACCGTAAGCGGGCTCGTGGTTTCGCGCGGCGTGACCGTGGTGGTTTCGGGCGGAACGCTTCTGGGCGCCGATATCCAGCAGGGTGGTGAGGTCATCGTCCAAGGCGGCAAGGCCGAGGGCGGCACCGTAGAGGCGGGCGGCACCCTGATCGTCAACCACGCCGGCAAAGGCGATGGAATGACCGTGTTCGGCGCGCTCAGCAACACCGGAACGGTGAGCGGCGTGACCGTCGCGAAGGGCGGAACGGTCCTCAATAGCAATGGGCATCTCAGCGGCGGAACCGTGATGAGCGGCGGAACCGTCTCGAATGTCGGCGGCATCCTGTCCGGCACGACCGTGCTCAGCGGCGCGCATGTGTTCAATATCAACGGCTCCGTATTCGGCGGTGACCTCCACGCACCGATTATCCAGGAGGTGAGCGCCGGCCAGAACGTCGTGTCGTACGGCCAGACCAATAGCGGCCTGCTGGTCGCCGGCGGCGTGCAATATATCCTGTCGGGCGGCAGGGCCGTCGGAACGACCGTCACCCGCGACGGGGTGCAGCTGGTGCAGTCGGGCGGAACCGCCAACAACGTCACGCTCCGCGGCGGCGTTCAGCAAGTCAATTCCGGCGGTACGGCGATCAACACGACCGTCGGCAGCGGCGGCATCATCGATATCGGCGGCGGCGCCCACATACAGGGCCTGAAGATCGCACGCGGGGGCGCGGAAGGCCTGTTCGGTGGCGCCCATGTCGAGAACTATGTCGTCAGCACGACCAACGCGCTAGCCCTCTACCAAGGCGGCACAGCCAGCAATGTGACGGTGATGAGCGGTGGCGAAATCTTCCTCGCCGGCGGCCATGTCACCGGGTTGACCCTGAAAAAGGGTGCACTCGAGGCGATCGGAAGCGGCACGGCCCTGGCACATACGAACATCGTCGCGGGCACGGCTCTGTTCGTGGATTCCGGCGGGCGGGCGACCGACACCCAGGTGACGAGCGACAGCGAGTTTGTCGTCAGGGGCGGTCGCGCCCTCGGTTCCGTCATCAGTAACGACGGCATTGAGTTCGTGGACAGTCACGGCCTTACAAGCAACGTCACCGTTCAATCCGGCGGCACCCTGGTGCTCGAATCCACCGGGTCCGCCCGGGGTGTCACGGTCGCCGCCGGCGGCGAGGTCATCTTCAACGGCGGCAGCGCATCGTCGATCAACGCGGCAGCCGGCGCCAGGGTCGTGGTCGAGCGCGGCGCCACGCTCAGCGCGAAGGTCGGGACCCTCGTCAGCCATGTCGAGGTCGAGCATGGCGGCACCTTCGTCTATGCCGGCGGCGTCGTTGCCGGCGTCACGCTTGACCCCGGCGCGAATGGAATCGTCGCCCGAGGCATCCGCGTCTCGGGGTTGAGCATCGCGCCGCACGTCTCGATGACCGTCTCGGGGACTCTGATGGCCGCCAAACTGGGTTCGGGCGCGACCGAGACCGTGGCCACCGGCGGCACGGACAGCGGCTCGGTCATTTCGGCCCACGCCACGCTGATCGTTGCCGGCGGCAAGAGCGTCGGCACGCAGATCCTGGGCAATGCGGTCATCCGGTCGGGAACCGCCACAGGCAACATCGTCTCCAACGGGGGTACCGAGCGCCTCCAGTCCGGCGGCGTCGCCAACGGCACAAAGGTCCTCTCCGGCGGCACCCTGTTCCTGGCCGGCGGCATCGCGCGCAATCTGACGCTCTCCAGCGGCTCTCTGGTCGATGTCGTATCCGGAGGCAGGCTCACGCTGTCATCCGGCCTCGACGCATCCAGCGTTACCGTGGCGTCGGGCGGCGAGATCGTTCTCGATGGCGGCACGGTCGACACGCTGCAGATCGCCAGTGGCGGCATCGAAGGCGTCGGCGTCGAACATACGGTCAGCGGCCTGAAGGTCGGCAAAGGCGTCACGCTGGTCGTCTCCGCCCTGGCCGGCGCCAGCGGAACCACGGTTTCGAACGGCGGAACCGAGGTGGTCCAGTCCTATGGCTCCGCCAGCGGAGTCCAGGTCCTGTCCGGTGGCACGATCGTGTTCGGCGGCGGCACGGTCAGCGGCCTGTCGATCTCCAGTGGCGCCACCATCGACCTTCAGACCCTCGCCTTCACGAACGGCGGCAAGGTCACGTTCACCGAGAACGCCGCCCACACCGCCGGCACGCTCACCGTCACGGAAGGCGGAATCAAGACGACCGTCACCCTGTTCGGCCAGTACGTCGCCGCCGGCTTCAGCCTGTCCAAGGATGACGGCGGGGGAACGGCGATCAATTACGCGCCGATCTCGGCGGCGCATGTGGCGCTGGCGGCGCATCACTGAACCGGAGGCCGCACCCTTCCGCTCGTCTGCGTTCGATGCTAACGGAATGGCTTCGATAGCAGACGAGCGCGAAGCCCCATGAACCTGGATGACGTCGAAGTCCTCGAGCGGAAAACCGTCTGCCAGAGCTATTTCCGCATCGACCGCTATATGCTGAAGCACCGCATGTTCGGCGGCGGCTGGAGCCAGCCGGTGATGCGCGAGGTGTTC